>VOFC01001754.1_pt1 | contig 116000 bp, 111 predicted proteins | sample 5384161 | NCBI WGS metagenome assembly VOFC01 (sample SAMN12384722, study PRJNA508395) | human gut metagenome | isolation source: healthy gut B | host: Homo sapiens
TCAATTGTACTTCGTTCAGTTACGTATTATTGCTCCGCAGAGCCGCGGCATCCGCAGCCGCTTTCCGCCGCACGGCCGATGGTCCGGCGAAGGCTGGGGACGTTCCCGACATCCTTCTGCCGACTTTTGGCTCCGGCAGTTACATCCCCCGACTGCGGCCAATGCTTCCCCGGCGGCACTCCGCGCGGCAACAGGCCGCCCCGCCAGCCGCGGCACCCTTCCGCAGACCGCCGTCCACGAAAAAACCGAGGAGATTTCCGCCTCGCTCGATTCTAATCGTATATTGCGGCTCTACCGAGCGGCGGCAGTGAATTCTCCGACGTCGGATTTGAGTCCGACGAGCAGGTCGTCGTACTCGCGAAGACCCGTACCGCCAGGGGATCAGGTGACCGCAGATCATGTTTCTCCTTCAAGTTTTCAGCGATCGACCTTGCCCCTGGATCGCCAGCCTCGTTGAGCACCTTGGTGGCTCCTGGAACAAGCGGCCGAGATGAAGCTCGGACGTCTGCAACGCGCCGCACGGGTGATACCCTGCAAGACCTGATTCGAGTCGCAGGCGTGTCGCGCACCTGCACCCCTGACGCATGTCGCCCGTTTTGAGACTCGAATTCTCGTCGCGCGACTTGCGCAGCGAGGCCGTCTGCCCCGGCTGCGACGTGGAGTCGCCGGCGTCAGTGACATACACCTTGTCGTACCCAGCGCGTCGTTATCCATGAACTCCCGCATACCGATCTGATCTTCGAAGAAGCGGGTGTCGCCGGATCCTCGATCTGCACCTTCGACATCATCTGACGGACGATCACCTCGAAATGCTTGTCGTTGATCTTCGCACCTGCAGACCTCTGCACCTCGTTGACGTGTACTCCATAACCATTCGGGCCGAATGCCGGGTGTCGCTCGTGGCGCCGATCCACGACAGCAGGCTGCCGCCTTCACGTAGTCGTTCGCACGATGATCTGACGCATGGCAGCACCGGAAGTAACGCTTCACGTCGCCCTGCCGAGGTGAATGATGATCTCGCGGATTTTTTACCGCGCTTCGATCTTGCCGAACGTAACCTCGCCGTCGATCTCCGAAACGATGGCGGGATTCGACGGGTTGGGCGCCTCGAAGAGCTCCGTAACACGCGGAAGACCGCCGGTGATGTCGCCACCCGGCTTCTGACGGCGCGGGATCTTGATCAGATATCGCCGGCCTTGGATCTTGGCGTTTGTCCTTGATGACGATATGAGCGAAACAGGCAGGTTGTGGGGCTTGACCTCCTCGCCCTCCCCTTTGTTCTGGATCTTGATGACGGGGTTCTTGGTCTTGTCAGCACAAACCGATAGCCACCTTCTCAAAGGCGAACCCGTCTGCTCCATTAAATTTCCTCGCGGTAGGTGGCCTCGATGACGTTCTCATGGGAGGCCTGCCCTCATTTCCAGAATGATGACCGCGATCCCTCTGGTCTTCCTTCTTCCACCTCAGCATGAAGAAGCTGATAACAATAGCGGCAGATGCGTATAGAGTACGATCCCGGATCTAGGATCTGACGATGCGGATCTCCGACTGGCGCGAGATGACGACGTTCGCGTCTAACGCTCTCGCGCCCTGAGACGATTCTTGCCCTTGATCGTGCGCCAGCTCTCGAATCTCCAAAGCGGCGCTTCGTATTTGAAACATGTGACGATGGTCTCGAGCGAGCCGAGCCGCCGCCGCCGCCGACGACCGGAACGTTCGCCGCTCAGCGCACCGGCAGCTCGATCGACTGTGCGGCGATGACGCCGGCTTCACGCTGGCTGCTGCGCCATGCGCCGTGCCAGCCGGGTTGCGGCCAAAGCGCTTGCGTTTCGCGCACGCCGTGACGCGCCTCGCAGAGAGCACCAGGCGGATCTCGACCGACTCCAGCGCGGCGACTTCGCTCGACCTCGCACTGTCTCGAGTGATCTCCTGACCCGCCTTTGCACGAATCACCTCGCCCGTGGGCGGGTGGGTTACATCACGAGCGCCAGTGCGCGGCCCAGAAATGCGGTCGTGAGAAGCGCATCTGCACGCACGTCGTCGTTGCGCTTGGTAATGGCGTAGCGTCGGGCTTGCCGCGGCCGCGCAGCGATGCCGCCGTCTCGTTGACGTCCTGACGTGCACGTAGGCCCAGGCGGCGCGTCCGGTAACTTTCGGCGTCGGCCAGGTGCTGCACCGTATCGCAAGCCCAGACGCTTACGGGCACCGTGCGTCAGAGACAGCGCGGCGCGACCAGACCCTCCTTGCCCAGTTCGGGGATCCGTTCATCGACTGACCTGCTGACCCGCCTTCGACGCGATTTACTGCGGCGGCCATCAGGCCGCGCTTACCCGAGCAACTGGCCGGATCTGCTCCTTCGAAACCTCTGGGCACTTAGGAATCCGAGCATCTAAAGAGCGAGGGACTGAGCGCGTCCCTGATCCTTCACCGACGTCGATCGCCTACGACTAGGGTTTGAAGTGTTGATGTTCGTCCGGGCATCAAGTGATCCGCAGTTTGTAACGCTCGTTGTTGATGATCAGACTATGTTGTGGTCCTCCATGATCAGTCGAACGGGTCGTAACCACTCCTGCACAGCTTCCTCCCTTCTCCTCGGGGATAATCCCCCGCGTCGAGATTGACGACAGACCGCCGCCCTGGAAAGCCATGCGGTAACCCATGTTCTTGATGTCGTCGAGAACGCGGCCACTGTCGGCGCCGGCCTTCTTCATCACCACGGCGATGATGTCGCGCGGCGACGCTTCTTCGCTCAGCACCGTATTGATGGCCCACCTCCTCGAGGAACGACCTGGTTGAAGAAGAGGATGCGGCCGATGGTCGTAGCTATCTTTTCAGGGACGCTCACCCGCTGACCGTTCTCGTCGATGTCGTTCACCACATGCACTTCACCTCGGCGTGCAGGTCGGCGCGTTTTTTTTTTTGAGGCGATGATCGCCTCCTCAGGGCCGTAAAGACCAGCCCCTCGCTTCCGGCGCCCGCTTGCGCGGCGAGTGATGTAGTAGAGTCCCAGAACCATGTCCTGCGACGGGACGTGATCGGCGCCACCGTTGGCGGGGTTCAACACATTGTGCGAACCCAGCATCAGCAAAATTGCGCTTCCGATGCTTGGCGGCGGCGTTGCCCAGCGGCAGGTGGACGGCCTCCGGGTCGCCGTCGAGAATCATGGCGGTGAAGGCGCCTGAGGCGGCGGTTAACTGCGCTGGCCTTGCCCTCGATGAGCCAGGCTGGGCCTGGATACCCAGACGGTGCAGCGTCAGGGCGCAGTTCATCAGCACCGGATGCCCCTTGATGACGTTTTCTCAGAATACCAGATTGACGGGATCCTTGCGGTCGATGATCTTCTTGGCCGATTTGACCGTCTTCACGACCGCACGCTGGGAAATGAGCTTGCGGATGATGAACGGCTTGTAGAGTTCTGCCGCCATATCCTTTAACGGAATACCCATCTCGTGCATCTTGAGCCCGGGCCCACGACGATGACCGAACGGGCCGAGTAGCTACGCGCTTACCGAGGAGGTTCTGGCGGAAACGTCCCTGCTTTCCCCTTGAGACTGTCGCTGAGCGATTTCAGCGGTCGGTTGCTCTCCGTTTTTACCGCGTTGTTCTTGCGCGAGTTATCGAACAAAGGTCCACCGCCTCCTGAAGCATGCGCTTCTCGTTGCGGAGGATGACTTCCGGTGCCTTGATTTCGATGAGGCCTCTTGAGGCGGTTGTTGCGGATGATAACGCGGCGGTAGAGGTCGTTCAAGTCGGAGGTGGCGAAACGTCCGCCGTCCAGCCGGGACGAGGGGCCTCAGTTCCGGCGGAATGACCGGAATGACCTTCAGCACCATCCATTCGGGTTTTTGATTTCAGCGCGACTCGCGGAACGCCTCGATGATGTGGAGCCTTTGAGGGCTTCTGGCCTTGCGCTGCTGCGAGGTCTCCGTGCTGGCCTTGTGGCGTAGCGAATAGGAGAGCGTATCGAGGTCGAGTCTGCGGAGCATCAGGTCGATGGCTTCGGCACCCATGAGGGCGATGAACTTGTTCAGGTCGTCGTCGTCGAGCTGGGCGTTGCCTTTCGGAAGCTGGGCGAGGATGTCGAGGTACTCCTTCTCCGCCAGCAGGTCCTCCGAAACGCCTAATGCCCTCGGCGGCCGCGCCGGGCCAGTGTACCACGATGTACCGCTCGTAATAGATGACCGCATCGAGCATCTTGGTGGGGATGCGAGCAGGTAGCCGATCTTCGATGGAAGCGAACGGAAATACCAGATGTGCACTACCGGGACGACGAGCGATATGTGCCCCATACGCTCCCTGCGCACCTTCTTCTCGGTCACCTCCACACCGCACCGGTCGCAAACGATACCCTTGTAGCGGATGCGTTTGTATTTTCCGCAATGGCATTCGAAGTCCTTGACCGGACCGAATATCCTTTCGCAGAAAAGCCCGTCCCCCTCCGGTTTGTAGGTGCGGTAGTTGATGGTTTCGGGCTTCAGAACTTCGCCGCTCGAGTTTTCGAGTATCTCCTCGGGCGATGCCAGCCCTATCGATATCTTGCTGAAATTGAAGTTTTGTTCTCTTTCTTGATTGGCATATCTTTTACTTTCTAAATTATCCGACATGCGGAAAACCGTTTCCGGCCTCCCGGACTCTCCGGCCTGTCGCCGGAAGCTGCCGCCGGCGCCGTCCCTGCCGAGAGGGACGGCGGACGGGGCATCGTCTTACCCAGCTTGACGCTTAGCGCCAGGCCCCTCAGCTCGTGCAGGAGCACGTTGAGCGATTCCGGGATACCGGCCGGCGGGAGGTTGTCTCCCTTGACGATGGCTTTCGTAGGCCTTCGCACGCCCCATGACGTCGTCGCTCTTGATGGTCAGTATCTCCTGCAGGATGTTGGCTGCACCGAACGCTTCGAGCGCCCAGACCTCCATCTCCGAATCGCTGGCCGCCGAACTGCGCCTTACCGCCGAGCGGCTGCTGGGTGATGAGCGAATAAGGGACCGATGGAACGCGTGCATCTTGTCGTCTATCATGTGGCCGAGCTTCCAGCATGTATATCACGCCGACGGTGGCCGGCTGGTCGAACTGTTCGCCGGTTCCCTCCGTCGCGCAGATAGGTGCTGCCGCGCGGAATGCCCGCCTTGGCCGTGTACTCGTTTTATCTCGTCGAGCGTGGCGCCGTCGAAGATGGGGGTGGCGAACTTGGCCCGAGTTCCTTGCCCGCCCATCCGAGTACGGTTTCGTAAATCTGGCCGAGGTTCATTCGGGAGGGCACGCCCAGCGGGTTCAGTACGATATCCACTATCGAACCGTCGTCGAGGAAAGGCATGTCCTCGTCGCGCACCACTTTCGCCACGATACCCTTGTTGCCGTGACGGCCGGCCATCTTGTCGCCTACTTTCAGCTTGCGTTTCTTGGCGATGTAAACCTTGGCAGAGCTGGATGATACCTGCCGGCAGCTCGTCGCCGTTGGTGAGGTTGTACTTCTCGCGTTTCACGCGGGCATCGAGCTCCTTGTACTTGATGATGTAGTTGTTGATGGTCTGTCCGACGAGGCGGTCTATGCGTTCGTCGCCCACCCACTTGATCCGTATTGAGGTTCAGGTAGTCTATCTCTTCGAGCATCTTGCGGCTGAACTTCGCGCCCTTGCCGTAGAGCTCCGCGCCGAGGTAGTCCCTTGATACCCTGCGTGGTCTTGTCCTTCAGTATCGTCCACAGCTTATCCACAGGACGGCTTTCAGGGCGGCGGCCTCTTGGCGAATCTGTGCGTCGATTTTGTCGAGCTGCACCTTTTCGGCCTGTTTGCCCTTCTTGTTGTCCTTGTTCACGCGGCTGAAGAGCTTCTTGTCGATGACCACACCGTAGAGCAGCGGCTGTGCCTTGAGCGAGGCATCACTTCACGTCGCCGGCTTTGTCGCCGAAAATAGCGCGCAGCAGCTTCTCCTCCGGACTCGGGTCGCTCTCTCCCCTTCGGGGTTATCTTGCCGATGAGGATATCGCCCGGCTTGACGTTCGCACCGATGCGGATGATACCGTTCTCGTCGAGGTCTTTGGTCGCATCCTCGCTGACGTTCGGGATGTCGGAGGTCAGCTCCTCCATACCCGCGCTTGGTCTCGCGCACCTCCATGATGTACTCGTCCACGTGCACCGAAGTGAAGAGGTCTTCCCGTACGAGGCGTTCCGATATCACGATGGCATCCTCGAAGTTGTATCCCTTCCAGGGCATGAACGCCACCTTTGAGGTTGCGGCCCAGGGCGAGATTCGCCGTTGTCGGTCGAATACCCTTGGTGAGTATCTGGCCTTTCGTTACCTTTTCGCCCTGCATGACGGTGGGGGCGCAGCGTGATGGACATGTTCTGGTTGGTCTTGCGGTAGCGCGGCAGGATATAGGTGGTCACTTCCGGGTCGAAGCTGACGAGCTTTTCGTCCTCCGTGCGTTCGTATTTACCTGTATCTGCTGGGCGTCGGCAAATACCACCTCGCCGTCGCTTCTCGGCGACGATATGGATGCGGCTGTCGCCCATCATCTCCGATTCGAGACCCGTGCCCACGATGGGGGCTTCGGGGGGTTGATGAGGGGCACGGCCTGGCGCATCATGTTCCGAGCCCATGAGAGCACGGTTGGCATCGTCGTGTTCGAGGAACGGATGAGGCTCGCCGCAATGGAGGCTATCTGATTCGGTGCCACGTCCACCAGATTCACCTGCTGGGCGTTCACCGTCGGATAATCGGCCTCCACGCGTGCCTTGATGCGGTCCGGTTCGAGGAAGTTACCCTCCTCGTCGATACCGGCCGTGGCCTGCGCGATGATGAGGTTCCCTCCTCCTCTTCGGCGCTCATGTAGACGATGTCCTCGTCGCTTCATGTCCACTCCACTTTGCCGTTTTCCACGCGGCGGTAAGGCGTCTCGATGAATCCCATGTCGCTTATCTTCGCATAGACGCAAAGCGAGGAGATAAGACCGATATTCGGGCTTCCGGCGTCTCGATGGGCAGAGGCGTCCGTAATGCGTGTAGTGTACGTCTCGTACTTCGAAACCTGCCCTGTCGCGCGACAGACCGCCCGGACCGAGGGCCGACAGACGGCGCTTGTGCGTCATTTCGGCCAGCGGGTTTATCTGGTCCATGAACTGCGAGCTGGTTCGTGCCGAAGAACGAGTTGATGACGCTCGAGAGCGTCTTGGCGTTGATGAGGTCTATCGGGGGTGAAGACTTCGTTGTCGCGCACGTTCATCCGTTCGCGGATGGTACGCGCCATCCTGACGAAGCCCACCGAGAACTGGTTGGAGAGCTGCTCTCCGACGGTCGCACGCGGCGGTTGCTCAGGTGGTCGATGTCGTCCACGTCGGTCTTGGAGTTGATGAGCGAGATGAGGTATTTGATAATGGCTATCATGTCCTCTTTCGTCAGCACCCTGATTTGCGGGTCGATGTCGAGTTCGAGCTTCTTGTTTATCCGGAAACGGCCCACTTCGCCCAGTCGTAGCGTTTGTCGGAGAAGAAGAGCTTGTCGATGACATCCCCTTGCCGTCGCCTCGTCGGGTGGTTCGGAATTGCGCAGCTGTCTGTATATGTAAACCACCGCTTCCTTTTCGGAGTTGCAGGGGTCTTTCTGTAACGTGTTGTATATGATGGAATAGTCGTTGCCCGTCGCATTCTCCTTGTGCAGGAGGATGTTTTGGCGCCGCTGTCGATGATTCGGTCTATGTCGTCGGCTTCGAGCACCGTTTCGCGGTCGATGATGACGTCGTTACGCTCGATGGATACCACTTCGCCGGTGTCCTCGTCAACGAAGTCTTCCACCCAGGTGCTCAGTACCCTTGCGGCCAGCTTGCGGCCTACGGCCTTTTTAAGGTGCGCACGGTTTACTGTCACCTCGGCCGCCAGGTCGAATATCTCCAGTATCTGCTGGTCGGTCTCGTAGCCGATGGCACGCAGCAGCGTCGTGACGGGAGCTTCTTCTTGCGGTCGATGTAGGCGTACATCACGTTGTTGAATGACGAACGTACCGCGTTCTGTCATATAGGGAATCGTACCGAAATAGACGTCCTGAACGACGACGCCGAAATCTTCGTGTTCATCGTCCGTGCAGTAAAGTTTCAGCTTGGCCTTGAGGGGGACGCTGTATGTCAAGCCGCGCTCCAGACACTCCTCGATCGAGTAGCGGGGCGGGTCGATATAGTAGTCGATGAACTCCAGAACGAAATTGTTCCGGGTATCCGGGATGGGGAAATTTTCCTGGAAGACCTTGTAGAGGCCCTCGTTCTTACGGTTTTCGGCCGTGGTGTCCATCTGGAAAAAGTCCCGGAATGATTTAGCTGTACCTCCAGCAGATCCGGGTACGGAACCCGGTTCTTGACTGTCGAAAAGCTAATTCTTTGTTGTGTTTTTGCTGTGGACATCGTAAAATCCAAATTATGTTGAAGTGTAATTCTGGTGGGTTACGCTCCCCGAGTTGCTGGGCATCCGATTATCCCTGCCAATGCCCCGTTTACAGGCGCAATTCGCCTCGGGAGCATCCATTTCCAAAGACTGGACACAGCTCCTGTTCGGCACTTCCAGTCTTTAGACCAAGAAAAGGCATAGAGCTTACACGCCGGTAAGCCCTATACCTGATTCGTCTGAGCAGACTTAAGCAGCAATGCTACTTAAGCTCAACTTCAGCACCAGCCTCCTCGAGCTGAGCCTTGATCGACTCGGCCTCTTCCTTGGAGACACCCTCCTTGACGGCCTTGGGAGCACCGTCGACGAGAGCCTTCGCATCACCCAGCGACAGGCCGGCGATATCCTTAACGACCTTGATAACCTGGAGCTTGGTCTGGCCGGCGGTCTTCAGGATCACGTCGAAAGTCGATTTCTCGGCAACAGCAGCCTCGCCTGCGCCGGCAGCGGGAGCTGCAACGGCAACAGCGGCAGCAGCCGGTTCAATGCCATATTCCTCTTTGAGGATGGTAGCCAATTCGTTTACCTCGGTAACCTTGAGGTTTACCAGTTCTTCAGCAAGTTTCTTTACGTCTGCCATAGTTGTAAGCTTATTAAATTTCGTTTTTAATTCTTGATTGTGATTAGTTGTTTCTCGATTCGAGCGTCTTCACGATGCCCGCGATCTTTTGGCCTGCATTAGCCTGCAATGCAGAAATAACATTCTTCGCCGGGGACTGGAGCAGGGCAATGATATCGCCGATAAGCTCTTCCTTCGACTTGATGTTGCACAGAGCGTCCAACTGATTGTCGCCCACGTAAACGCACCCTTCGGCGAAAGCCGCCTTCAGGACGGGTTTCTCGGACTTCTTGCGGAATTCCTTGATCAGAACCGCAGGAGCCTTCGCTACGTTCGCGAACATAATCGAGGTGGGACCCTCCAATACTTTTACCAGTTCAGCGTCAGCCTTCTCAACCTTCTCGAGCGCCTTGGCCAGCAGTGTGTTCTTCACTACGACCAGTTTGATGTCGCTCTCGTAGCACTTGCGGCGCAGGGCAGCGGTCTGCTCGGCGTTCAGTGCCTCGATGTCGGCGATGTAGAAGTGAGGATAAGCCTGGAGCTGCTCGGCGATGGCGTTAATAACGACCAGTTTTTCTTCCTTTGTCATCTCTTCTCTCCTCCTTCTATTTGGTTTCTACTGATTTGGAATCAATCTGCAAGCCGGGACTCATCGTGGTCGAGAGATAAATACTCTTCACATAAGAACCTTTAGCAGCAGCCGGTTTCAGTTTGAGAATCATGCCCAGCACCTCTTTCGCGTTCTCCACGATCTGGTCTTCCGAGAATGAAACCTTACCTACCGAAGTGTGGATGATACCGAATTTGTCGACCTTGAAGTCGATCTTACCCGATTTCACCTCCTGAACGGCCTTGCCGACTTCCATCGTAACCGTACCGGTCTTGGGGTTCGGCATCAGGCCGCGGGGACCCAGAATACGGCCCAGCGCACCGACCTTACCCATTACGTTCGGCGTACAGATGATCACGTCGACGTCAGTCCAGCCGGACTTGATCTTGTCGACATACTCGTCCAAGCCTACGTAATCGGCGCCGGCAGCCTGTGCTTCGGCCTCCTTTTCGGGGAGTACAGAGCACGAGCACCCGCACCTGCTTACCCGTACCGTGGGGCAGCGTCACAACGCCGCGCACCATCTGGTTGGCCTTGCGGGGGTCAACGCCCAGGCGGACGTCGATATCAACGGACGCGTCGAATTTCGTGAACGTAATTTCCTTCAGAAGAGCGGCAGCCTCCGAGAGCTTGTAAGCCTTACCGGCTTCCACCTTAGCGTAGGCGATCTTTTGATTTTTTGTCAACTTACTCATCTTCGATTACATATTAGGAAATTCACCGACGACGTTGATACCCATACTACGAGCGGTACCAGCAATCATACGCATAGCAGCTTCCAGGGTAAAGCAGTTCATGTCAGGCATTTTGTCCTGAGCAATCTCGCGCACCTGATCCCACGTCACCTGACCGACCTTGTCGCGGTTAGGCTGTGCGGAACCCTTCTGCACCTTGGCTGCTTCCTTAAGCTGGATTGCTACGGGCGGCTGTTTTACAACGAACTCGAACGACTTGTCGCTGTAAACGGTGATGATGACCGGAAGAACCTTTCCCGCCTTGTCCTGGGTACGCGCATTGAACTGCTTGCAGAAGTCCATGATATTGACTCCCTTAGAACCCAATGCGGGACCAACCGGGGGCGAAGGATTGGCGGCACCACCTTTGATCTGCAATTTAATAAATGCAGCAACCTCTTTTGCCATAGTTTTCCTTGGTTAATTATTCTTTTTCTACTTGTGTGAAACCCAACTCCATAGGAGTTTTGCGCCCGAATATCTTCACCGATACCGTGAGTTTCTTGCGCTCGTTGTCGACGGCCTCGATGGTACCCTGGAAGCTCGAGAAAGGGCCATCGGTGACCTTGACGGTCTCGCCGACAAAGAATGGAACTTCGTTTTCCTCCTCCATGGCATTCATCTCGTCGACGCGGCCGAGGATTCGCGCCACCTCCTGCGGACGCAGGGGCGTGGCATTCATCTTGCGGCTGTCCTCCTTGGTATCGCCGAGGAAACCCAGCACATTGGGAGTATTACGAATTATAATCGGAATCTGACCTACAAACGCGGCCTCCACCAATACGTAGCCCGGATAAGAAACCTTCTCCTTGGAGACTTTCTTTCCGTTGCGGATGGTGTATACCTTTTCCGTCGGAATCAGCACCTGAGATATGTACTCCTCCAGGTGGTTGTGGCGGATCTCGGCCTCGATATACTCTTTGACCTTGTTTTCCTTACCGCCGATAGCCCGGACGACATACCACTGTTCTTAATCTCGCTCATCGTTTCAGCAACAATTAACGGCCAAAACCACCCAGTACCTTGTAAATCAGAGCCATCAGGTTCTCGAACGACAAGTCCATCGCCAATACGACGACTGCGAAGATGACCGAAGCCACCATCACGACGATCGTAGAGCTCTGGAGCTGCGGGAACGTAGGCCACGTCACCTTGTTTACAAGCTCGTTGTAGGATTCTTTAACGTAATTGAACATATCTTTTTCTTTTACTTTTGGCAGGAGCAGAGAGATTCGAACTCCCATCAACGGTTTTGGAGACCGCTATTCTACCCTTGAACTATGCTCCTAAAAAAGCGGGAAGCGGTGCGGAACACCGCTTCCCTATGGTTGTGAAAATTATTTCACGATCTTCAGGATCTGACCGGCACCTACCGTACGGCCACCCTCGCGGATTGCGAAACGCAGACCTTCGTTGATAGCTACGGGGTAGATCAGTTTCACGGTGATGGTTACGTGGTCGCCCGGCATAACCATGTCAACGCCTGCGGGCAGATGAACCTCACCCGTTACGTCCATCGTACGCAGATAGAACTGGGGACGATAGTTGTTGTGGAACGGCGTGTGGCGGCCACCTTCCTCTTTCTTCAGGATGTAGACCTCAGCCTCAAACTCGGTGTGCGGAGTGATCGAACCCGGTTTGGCAACGACCATACCGCGCTTAACCTCGTTCTTATCGATACCACGAAGGAGCAGACCGACGTTATCACCAGCCTCGCCCTCGGGCAGAGTCTTGCGGAACATCTCGACGCCCGTACAGGTCGAAGTCAGGGTCTTCTCCTCAAGACCTACGATCTCAACGGGATCACCTACGTGGATGATACCGGTCTCGATACGGCCCGTTACGACGGTACCACGGCCGGTGATCGAGAATACGTCCTCGACAGGCATCAGGAACGGCTTCTCGTTCTCACGCTGCGGGATCGGAATATAGGTGTCGACAGCATCCATGAGCTCCATGATCTTGTCCTCCCACTGCGGCTCGCCGTTCAGGCCGCCGAGTGCGGAACCACGGATAACGGGCGCGTTGTCACCGTCGTACTCGTATTTCGAAAGCAGGTCGCGAACCTCCATCTCGACCAGGTCGAGCATTTCGGGATCGTCGACCATGTCGCACTTGTTCAGGAAAACTACAATACGCGGCACGTTCACCTGACGGGCGAGCAGCACGTGCTCGTTGGTCTGGGGCATCGGGACCGTCCGTTGCAGCGACTACCAGGATGGCACCGTCCATCTGGGCGGCACCCGTAACCATGTTCTTCACATAGTCGGCGTGACCCGGGCAGTCCACGTGAGCATAGTGGCGGTTAGCCGTCTGGTACTCAACGTGCGAAGTGTTGATCGTGATACCACGCTCTTTCTCCTCGGGAGCGTTGTCGATCGAGTCGAACGAGCGGAGCTCCGACAGACCGTTCTTTGCCAGAACGGTCGTGATTGCAGCGGTAAGGGTGGTCTTACCGTGGTCAACGTGTCCGATGGTACCGATGTTCACATGCGGTTTCGAACGGTCGAATTTTTCTTTTGCCATAGTATTAAGTATTTAAAGTATTGTTAAAAATTGCTTTAAAGTTTTAAAAATTCATTTCGCAGAACAAGCGGGCGACACAAACGTCCCCGCCACGCCGGCTGGGGTCATCCGTATCACACGCTTCTGCGTCTTGAGCGGAAGACGAGGCTCAAACTCGCGACCCTCAGCTTGGAAGGCTGATGCTCTATCAACTGAGCTACTTCCGCAAAAATATACCGTATCAGAGTCAGCCCTCTCCATCCGCGATGCCCGCAGGCGGGCGCCACTGGAAATCTTGCAACTCCAACCGGCACTTTTTTAGTGGGAAGTGATGGATTCGAACCACCGAAGGCGTACGCCAGCAGATTTACAGTCTGCCCCATTTGGCCACTCTGGTAACTTCCCAAATTGTCTGCCCCGAACGGACGGATCCCGCATTGCACCGAATCCCCTCTGAGGCTTTCGTCCTGCCGCTGCCCGGGCTGTGCGGAGATCTCTCCCCTTCCTCGCGTCGGCTTTCCGAGCCGATGGAGGGATTCGAACCCCCGACCAGCTGATTACAAATCAGCTGCTCTGGCCAACTGAGCTACATCGGCAAAATCAACCGTTTTGGATTGCAAAAGTAGGCATAAAAAATTTACCAGCCAAATAAATCCCGATAAATTTTCTACTTTTTTACTCTTCTCAAAGAACGTCATTCAGCCGCCGTTATTTCAGGGATGAAATCGGGTGCAAAGATAGGAAAAGTTTTATATTTTACAACAGCTTATCCGAAAAATATCACCCCGGCGGCCGAAGGTTACCACCTTCCCGCCCGGAACGGCTCCGCACCGCACCGCAAGCCCGGGCAAAAAGCCGCCGCACCTATTTATATATTAACAATAATATAAATCACGGGAAATTCGTTATCTTTGGCCGGACAAACACAATACGCCATGAACGCGATCCCCCTGCCCGATGACTTCGGGTTACGCCCGCTCCGTGCGGACGACGCCCCGGACATCTTTACGGCCATAGACACGCAGCGCGAACACCTCGGGCGCTGGCTCCCGTTCGTGGCCGCGACGCACCGCGTGGAACAGACCCGCGAAGTGGTCGCCGCCATGCTGGCCGACCCGGCCAACCCGGTCTTCACGCTGCGCGTCGGGGATGCCTTCGCGGGGCTTATCGGGTTCAAATCGGCGGACAGCACCACCCGCACCATCGAGATCGGCTACTGGCTCCGCTCCGAATATCAGGGAAGGGGACTTATGACCGCAGCCGTGGAAGCGCTCTGCCGCACGGCCTTCGGGCAAATGGGCATGGAGAATGTCGAAATCAAATGCGCCGCAGGCAACCTGCGGAGCAACCGGATCCCGCTGCGCCTCGGCTTCAGGCTCGACCGCATCGAAGTACGCGGCGAGCAGCTCGCCGACGGGGAGTTCACCGACCTCAACGTATACCGGCTGCCACGCCCCTGAAACAAAAAAAAAAACCGGGAAGGCGGTTCCTCCCGGTTCCAACTCCCGACAACACCCCGCGCTGCCGGCACAGCCTCGTCCCAGTCCAGGCCAGGGGCGACATACAGGGACTACCCTTCCTTGATCGAAGCGATCAGCTGCGCGGGCGTCGCCTGCAGGTAATTCTTGCAGAAACGGCTGAACTGCGTATAGTGGCGGAACCCATACTTGTTCATCAGCGCCTTCGTGCTGTCTTCGCCGTCGCGTATGTCCGAGAAAATCTTGAGTGCCTTCTGGCGCATCATCCAATGGTAAACGCTGTCGTTGAAATGCTCGGCAAAACGACGCTTGAACACCGAAAGGCTCATGCCCGCAAGGGCAGCCAGCTCGGCTACGCCCTGTGCCTTGTCGTAATTGTTGCACACGAAGACACGGAAATTATCCTGCGGCTGAATCATCGACTGGAAGAAGTAGGCATGTTCGGTCGGCGTATAAAGCACCTTGATCATCATGAAAAGCTCCGTAGCCTTCATCTTGTGGTAGCGGGAGCAACCGCTCATCTCCGGGATCATGAAAAGCCCTTCGAGCAACCGCTCGATCGACGGATGCATCGCCAGCTTGGGCACGTCCTCATTGGGAATGACCGTATCATAGGGCATCACCTTGTCGAAAATGTCCTGTTCGCAGAATTCGATCCTGTGGATCAGCGACAGCACGACAATATTCGCCTCGTCCTGGGCCGTCGCAACGAATCTTTCGCCGCGTGCCAGGCACACGTACTGCCTCGAAGTCACCAGGCGCACCGTTTCGCCATGCTCTATCATAAGCGACCCCGACATGACGAAAAGGATACGCACCATACGGTCGGCAGGAAAAGTCACGCCCTCGCCGGGTGTGAGGGTCATCTGTGCAAAACGGCAATAATTCGAATCGCCGATGCGGCGGAACGGCGCAGGAAACGTGGGACAACTACTACAATCCGCAGGACAATTCTCCTTTAATGCCAGCTCCACAAACTGCGGTTTGGTCTGATCCATATATTCGATTGATTGTTTAACTGTTCAAAGTTACACAAAAAAATCATAACCGACAAAAAACAAACACTTTCGTCCACCCTTTTTGCATACAAAAGCACCTCGCTGCCGTAAATTTCCGCTTCTACACAGAAGGCCGCAAAATTTCCAACATGCAAAAAAAGTGCGTAAACCTTGCCGGCAAGGCATATCGGCCCGAAATCCCAGTCCCATGTCACAGTAGCCTCAAACGGCCAAATACTGCCTTTCCACACAAAACAGTCCATCCCACGAAAAGCACCCGCACACCCGGACGGGAAACGATCCGCAACACAGCCGGACGTATAAAAAACGGGGTGCCGCGATAATTGCGGCACCCACAGGTACTGCACAGCAAACGAATGCCGGCAGCGATGATATTATTTATAACTGATAATCAAAATCTTCGACGACTCCCAAAAACGCACGGGATCAGTAATAAGCAATTTCGTAACTATTTTATCCTTCTCGCCCCCCGTCACCAGTTGATAGGAATCCTCGGGCTGCGCCGTGACGACGGTCACCTTTTTCCGGCCGACGGGGATCTCGGACAGCAGCCGGGAATCGGCCTTCGTAAAGCTCTCCAGGTTATTGGTGTTGTTCACCGTCAGCGTACGCCCGATGAAACCCTGCTTGTTGATGATCTGCGCGTCGCGGAGTTCTTTTTCCGCACCGACGATATAGTAGACCGTGTGGAGCTGGTTCTCCAGCTCGACTTTTTCGGTATTCAGGGTTTCCGCCCGGGCATTCTGCTCGGCGACCTGCTCGGTCAGGGTCTCCACCTCGACCCCCATCTGGGTGAGATTCTCCCGCAGACGGGCGATTTCGTCCTTCTTCTCGGCAAGCTGCGCGTTCAGATCCCCGATCATTTTCTCCAGTCCGTCGATACGCAGGTTCGCCTTGCGCAGCTGGGCCGCAGCACGCTGCAACGAGGCGATCTTGTCCTTGTTCTCCTGCAACAGGCGGTCGATCGCCGCAATATCGTTGTTGATTTCCTCGATGGGACGGCGGCCGCCTTCGCTACCGCCCGCCACAGAAATCAGGTTTTCACGGGTCTTTATCAGCATCAGGTTCTCAGAAATCGTATTGATGTCCTCGAAAACAGCATTTATCAGCGAATCTTTGGCGCTGACGACCGAAACGAGCGAGTCCCGCTGGTCTTCGACCCTGACGACCGTCCCTTTGCTCACGCAGGATGCGAGGGCGAATGCCGCACCCAGCGCCATGACCGTAACATACTTCATAACTTTCTAAAATTTAAGGTATTGTTTGCTTCTCGGGAGGCAAATATAAATATAAAAACGATACCCTGTTCAAAAATCTTCCCGGCACCCGGAAAATCAGCATTATCCGTGCCGGAGCATCCCGGCACAAAGGGCTCGGCAACGGCAAAAACAAAGGCCGCACCTTCCGGTACGGCCTTTAGTCTTGCAGGGAGGAAGTCTTACTTCGCGCCCTTCTTATCGTAGCGTTTTGCGTAACGGCTCATAAACTTATCGACGCGACCAGCGGTGTCAACCAACTTCATCTTACCGGTGTAGAACGGGTGCGAGGTGTTGGAAATTTCCATCTTATACACGGGATAGGTTTCGCCGTTCACTTCGATGGTTTCTTTTGTCGAAACGGCGGACCGACACAAAAACACGACGTCGTTGGACATGTCCTTGAACGCCACTAAACGATAATTCTCCGGATGAATACCCTTTTTCATTTCGCTGTTTTTGTTTTTAATTGATGCTTAAGCGGGACAAAGGTACTAATTTATTTCCAACAAACAACATCCCGCTCATATTTTTTTACGGGATCCGAGCAGCCGGACACCGCCACCCGGCCGGAATCGGACACAGGGCGCATCATTTTTTTCGCACACGGTGCCCCGAATGGTTGCGCAATCTGAATTGTTTTTTTATCTTTGCAACGCAAAAAGCGCTCATGCGCCATGCAGGACCCATAGCTCAGTCGGTTAGAGCAGCGGACTCATAATCCGAAGGTCGTGGGATCATGCCCCTCTGGGTCCACGACGAAGGCGGGAGGTTGCGAACATCGCAGCCTCCCGCCTTCGTTTGTTCATCCGGCCGCATCGCCCTCTGCCGGCGCCGTATCGTCCCTCCCCGGCAAAAACTCCCGCACAGGGCGGTATGCGGAGCAGGGAGATAGCTACCGCCCGGGCGGCGCGGGCTACCGGTTCTCGTCGTCGGCACGGATCGCCTTGCGGCGGATCTTACCGCTGATGGTCTTCGGCAGTTCGTCCACGAATTCGATGATGCGCGGATACTTGTAAGGCGCGGTGATCCGCTTCACATGATCCTGCAACTCCCGGATCAATTCCTCCCCGGCCCGCGGCCTGTATTTCTCCCCAGAATGATCGTCGCCTTGACCACCTGCCCCCGGATCTCGTCGGGAACCCCAGTGATGGCACATTCGACGACGGCCGGATGGGTCATCAGCGCGCTCTCCACCTCGAAGGGGCCGATGCGGTAGCCCGAACTCTTGATCACGTCGTCGGCACGCCCTACGAACCAGAAATATCCGTCCTCGTCGCGCCATGCCACGTCGCCCGTATAGTACACGCCGTCGTGCCAGACCTCGTGCGTCAGTTCGTCGTTCAGGTAGTACTCCTTGAAAAGCCCCAGCGGCTTCCCCGGTCGGTGCGGATTACGATCTGCCCCTGCTCGCCGTCCTCGGCCGAACGGCCGTCGGGCGTCACCAGGTCGATCTCGTACTGGGGATTGGGCACGCCCATGCTGCCGGGCTTGGGCTCCATCCACGGAAAGGTGGCGAGGGTCAGCGTCGTTTCGGTCTGCCCGAAACCCTCCATCAGGCGGACGCCGGTCAGGCGTTTGAACGTGTCGTAAACGGCACCGTTGAGCGCCTCGCCCGCGGTCGTACAGTACTCCAGCGACGAAAGGTCGTATTTCGAGAGGTCTTCGCGGATCAGAAAGCGGTAGATCGTAGGCGGCGCACACAGAGAGGTTATCCGGTACTGCCCGATCTTGTGCAGGATGTCGGCAGGCGTAAATTTCTCGTGGTCGTAAACGAAAATGTTGGCCCCGGCCAGCCACTGCCCGTACAACTTGCCCCAGGCGGCCTTCGCCCACCCCGTGTCGGCGATCGTCAGGTGCAGGCTGCCTTCGTGGAGGTTGTGCCAGAAGCACCCCGTGCTGATATGCCCCAGCGGATAGGTGAAGTCGTGGGCCACCATCTTCGGTTCGCCCGTCGTGCCGGAGGTGAAATACATCAGCATGATGTCGTCGTTGGTGTTCACATGCTGCGGCCGCACGAAAGGCGCTGCATGGCGGATGCCCTCGTGGAAATCGAGGAACCCTTCGGGAACCTCGGGGCCGACGCTTATCAGCAGCTTCGTGGTAGGGCTTTCCGGCATGGCCGCGGCGATATGGCCGGTTATCACCGGCTCGCCCGCGGCGACGATCGCCTTGACACCCGCCATGTTGCACCTGTAAACGACATCCTTCCTGGTCAGCAGGTGGGTCGCCGGGATGGCCACGGCTCCCAGTTTGTGCAAGGCAAGGATCGAAAACCAAAATTCATAGCGGCGCTTGAGGATCAGCATCACCATGTCCCCCCGGCCGATGCCGAGGCTCTGGAAATAGGAGGCCGTGCGGTCGGTTTCACGCTTCATGTCGGCAAAGGTGAACTGGATCTCGCCGCCCCGGTCATCCGTCCACAGCAGCGCCTTCTTGTCGGGTTCCTCCGCCGCATAGGCATCCACCACGTCATAGGCGAAATTGAAATCCGCGGGGACGCGGATACGGAAATTCCTTATGTAGTCCTCCTGGGAGGTAAATACCGTCCGGGATAAAAATTTCTCCACCATACGCCTACATTATTATCGCCAGGAAACGCACCGGCTTGCCGTCGAGCGCCTTCATGCCGTGCGGCAGGCCGGAATCGAAATAAAGGCTGTCGCCCACGCCGAGCACCAGCTCCTTGCCGCTGACCGAGATCAGCAGGCGCCCTTCCAGCACGTAGTTCATCTCCTGCCCCGTGTGGCAGTTCAGGTGCATCGGGGCATCGGCGGCCGAAGGCTCCACCGTCACGATGAAGGGGTCAGCCCTGCGGTCGCGGAAACCCGAGGCCAGCGCCTCGTACTTATAGGCCGCACGCCGTTCGACCGATACACCCGTGCCGGCACGAGTGATGAAATAGGAGTTCATCTTGGGCTCCTCGCCGAACATCAGCACATCCAGGCTGATCCCGTAGCGGCGGGCTATGGTTTGCAGCACATTGACCGAAATATCGGCATCACCGCTCTCCATATCCCTGTACTCGTCGACCGACAGACGGCAACTGTCCGCCACTTCCTGCTCCGAAAGTTCGAGCACCTCGCGCAATCCGCGCAAACGGGTTGCGATCGATTTAATCGGATCACACATCATTCTATAATTTAAATTATCGGATAGGTTCGGCATTTGCGAAATTCCACCGCGTAAAGTTACGATCCGTAATCGAATCGCCCCACAGCCAGCTTCCCATGCCGGAAATTATCACCTAACAACCTGGGCGTAAAGATAGTAAATATTATTAAAAACTACAACCATCCCCCTTTTCTTTCATTGTCCGCCGGAAAAACGCCCCGTCCCGGCGAAATCCGCAGGCGGCGGTGATATAGCGCAGGCACGGCAGCACCAGAAGCACCAACGGCACCGGCGGCACGGGAAACACCGGCGGCACAACGGCTTACGGGGAATGCGGGCATCTTGCGGGAAGTCTGCGGGAATAATGCAGGAACCTTGCGGGGACTCTGCGGAGCGCCCTGACGGCATCGCAGCGGCAAAACAAAAGGAAGGCCGTACCTGCACAGTACGGCCCCCTTTTCCAAACCGGATCGCCTATCGCACGCTGAAGCGGTAGATACCCGACCCAACGCCGAATACGCGGTACCCGTCCTCCGTACCGAGGCTTTCGACATCCTTGCACTGCGCGACTTCGAGCCCGCTTTCGCAAACCCGGCTGCCGGCAGGGGCGGGGACGTATATCCGCGCCGTTGTGTTGGCCGGCACCTCGACCAACAGGTCGAAACCGCCCTGTTCGGTCGTCCACTCGCTGCGGATCAGTCCATAGGGCGAGCGGAACGAGGCCTCGGCGCTGCGCAGGTCTCCCACGATCTCGGGCCTGACGATGAATTTCTTATAGGCCTGCACCGAATCGTCGCGGCGGATGCCGCCCACATAGGTATAAAACCATTCGAGCAGGTGTCCCAGCATCAGATGGTTATGCGACTTGCGGGGCAGTGCCTGCCATGATTCGGGCAGCGCCGTGGCGCCTTGGGCGAGCATATAACCGTAGCCGTATACGTCGTATCGCGAGTTCATGTCGAAGATCACCTGCGAATTCCCGCTCTGCTCCAGCGCCCGCAGCACGTAGTTGTATCCCACGTCGCCCGCCGTCAGCGCATTGCCGCGGCTGCGGATGTCCTGCACCAGGTTCGCCAGCACGGCATCGCGGTTCTGCGGCTCGCAAATGCCTGAGTAGAGCGCCAGCGCATTGCCGGCCTGGCTGTTCTTGTCATAACTCCCGGTCTGGGGATGATAGTATTTTTCGTTGTAGGCCTTGCGGATATCCTGTGCCAGCTTCCCGTATTTCGCGGCATCCTCCTTGCGCCCCATCTTCTCGGCCGCCTTGCGGATCGTCTCGGCGTCCATATAATAGATCGGTGTCGCCGTTCCGGCCAGGGAGGTGAGCTGCGCTCGGCCGGGGTATTTGGGCCCCAGGTCGCACCAGTCGCCGAGCCCGTGGGAAAGGATATGCCCGTCGGCCTTCGAACCGAGGTAATCCACATAGCGCTTCATCGCCTCGTAATGCCGTTCGACCAACCGGAAATCACCGTAGTACTCGTAGACCAGCCACGGCGCCAGCACGAACGCACTGCCCCACTCGGGCGAATCGCGGAATCCGTCGAGGAAAGTGACATATTCGGGGCAGATATCGGGAATAAGCCCCTCGGGCGTCTGCGCGAGCTCCATGTCGGTCAGCATCTTATCGTAGAGGGTATACACGTCGAACTTCGATTGCAGCGACCCGAACATCAGGTGCAGCTGCTCGATCCACGGCAGCTTCTCGCGGTGGGGGCAGTCGGTGAAATAGCTCACCATATTGCCCTTGATACCCCACGCGATAAGCTCCTCGGTCTTGTTGAGCAGGTTGTTCGAACAGTGGAACGTCCCGGCCATCCGGGTGGCGTTGCGCGTATGCAGGCCGCGGAGGGTAACGATCTCGGGAAGCCCCTCGGGATTCTCCTCTCCGGCCGGGACGGCATTGCTCACCAACACGTAACGCTGTCCGAAATAGGTGAACTGGGGGCGCCACGTCTCCACCTCGTCGCCGCGCAGGGTGTAGCTCAACCTGTATTCACCGCGGTAGCCGCCGCATTCGGTAATCGAGTCGCACTCGAAATTGAACAGCTCGGTGGTGTTGAGCTGCACGCTCTGCCCGCGTTTGCCGCGGACTTCCAGCTGCACCGTCCCCGAGAAGTTCTGGCCCATGTCGTAGAGCCATTTGCCGTGGCGGGTCTTGCGGATCGAGACCACGGGGAACTCTTCCATCACCCGCACGGGTTCGGCGACGGGGGAAACCAACTTCCCGCGCTGGGTCGTCACCAGCGGCTCGGCCCAGGCCGAAGCGTCGTAGCCGGGCAGCATCCATCCTGTCCGCTCGCGTGTCGCATCGTAATCCTCGCCGCCGAAGATGCTGCTGTACGTCACGGGGCTTTCGGTCACACGCCAGGCGCGGTCGCTGACAATAGTCTCGTGCGTCCCGTCGGCATACTCGATCTCGGCCTTGAAGATCATCTTGGGATAACCGAAGCTGATGAGCGCCTTGAAATAGCGTTCGCGCGGCACATTGTAGAGGCCGTTGCCGAGCATCACACCGAACACGTTGCCTCCCGGCTGCAATTCTTCGCTGATGTCGAACGTCTGGTAGCACACCTGCCTGTCGTAGTCGCTCCACGCAGGGTCGAGGAAATTGTCGCCCACCTTCGCCCCGTTCAGAAACAACTCGAACTGTCCCAGGCCGCTGACATAGACCGTCGCCCGCTCGACGGGCTTGGTAACCTTCACTTCACGGCGGAACTGCGGCAGCCGGTTGAGCGCCGTTTTCCTGTCGCCGATCTTTATTTTGTTGAACTCCTGTCCGGGCACCACGCGCAGGCTGTCGGGCAGCTCCTCGAAGGCGATCCACCGGGCTCCGTCCCAATCGCTGCCGTCGAGCAGGCCGACCGCGAACGACCGGATTTCGCTCCACGGCGAATAATTCCCCGCAGCATCGCTCACCCGCACGCGCCAGTAATAGCGCTGCCCCGGCTTCAGCGTCCGCCCGGCATAGCGCACATGCAATGAAACATCGGATTTACGTTGTTCGTCCCACAACAGCTTCCGGCCCCTGGCCAGGTCGGCGGGGTCGGACGCCACCTGAATCTGATACCCGGCCTGCAGGAATCCGCGGCCGACGGAAAGCGTCTGCCAACTGAATTGCGGCGTCAGCGTATTGATCGCCAACGGGTTGTCCCGGTATTCACACCTCAGTTCCGCCACACGAAACTCATCTGCGGCAATGCCCCACAGGCAGCTTAGCAGCAATGGGAACAATAGTAATAGTTTTTTCATAATCATTAAGATTTGGTTTCGTTTCAGGTTGTTTTTAATTTCCTTTGAAGCCAAAAATAATGTTTTTATTTTTACTTTTACACGCTCTTGCAAAAAATACGAATCAAAAAGTCATTTTTCGAATATAAAAAATCATATTTCGAACTTTTCCGGCAAAGGTACTATCCCCGCACAGGCTGCCGGCCTGCCGCCAAAGCCCGTCAAACGACCGAATATCAGGCAGGCAGCGCACAATACCCAAGCTACCGGACAGCCGGGCATGCAGCGTGCAAAAATGAAAAACCCGCCCTTCGGGCAGGCCGGAAATCGCACAAAATCATCTTACCCGGCTGTACTGGCCGACCGGACAGGCAACCGAACATAGGGAGTCCGGCGTTGGCCGTGCAAAAACAATGAAAATATGCAGGATGCGGGTGTTGCGGCATCAAATTGAGGTTTTTGGACTGCGAATCGGGGGAGATTCGGCCGTTACGCCCCGCCCGGCAAAAAATTCTTACGGCTTTTTCAACCGCTCCCGCTCCGAATGCCCGATTTTTTTCCTACCTTTGTCACAAACAAATCTATCAACACATTTTACATCGATACCATGGAATTCGAAGGAACCGTTTACAAAATAATGCCCGTGACGAAAGGCACCTCCGCACGCGGCGACTGGCAGCGCCAGGACGTAGTGTTCGAGATGAACGAAGGCTCGTTCGCACGCAAAATCTGCGTGACGTTCTTCAACAAGCCCGAAGACGTCGCCCGGCTGAAAGAGGGTGCCGCCTACACCGTCTCGGTCAACATCGAGTCGCGCGAATACAACGGCCGCTGGTACACCGACATCCGCGCATGGCGCATCCAACCCAAGCAGGCCGAATCCGCCGCCCCGATGCCCGACATGCCGCCCATTCCCGAAGAGCCCTCATACGCCTCTTCCCCGGCAGAAGTGGACGACCTGCCGTTCTAAAACGGGCAGACACCATACACAGCGGCGGCCGGAGCGATTTCCGGCCGCCGTTGCTTTATACGCATAAACATGGAAAAACCTACCGACACCGCCATACGCCCCCTGCACGAAACGGAACTGCCGGCAGCATCCGCCCTCGCTGGGCGCGTCTTCGCCGAGTTCGAAGCCCCGGAATACAGCCCCGAGGGCATCGGCGCATTCCTCCGCTTTGCCGCACCGGAAGCACTCGCGGCACAGCACCGCAACGGGTCGATGCAATCGTGGGGCGCTTTCCGGCGGGGAAGGCTCGTCGGGATCATCGCCCTGACGCGACGCAGCCACCTGTGCCTGCTTTTCGTGGAGAAAGCCTGCCATCGGCAGGGCATCGCCCGGACCCTGTTCTCAACACTGCGCGACCACTGCCGCACGGCACCGGACACGCCCGGATCACGGTAAACTCCTCGCCCTACGCCGTCGAAGCCTACCGCAGGCTGGGATTCCGCGCGACCGGCGGCGAACGCACCGTCGACGGCATCCGGTTCACACCGATGGAATACCTATTTATATAAAAAAGAAGCGGGCTCCGCTCGGAGCCCGCTTCCAAATATCTTCCGGAAATGCATCCCGCTTATTTTGCAGGTGCCGGCGCAGGAGCCGTCGCGGTCGAATCGGCCGGTGCGGGCTCCTCGTAAGGGATTACTTCGATCACTTCCACATCGAACTGGAGCGCCTCGTTGGGGCCGATGTCACGGCCTGCACCACGCGTACCGTAAGCCAGGTCGCTCGGAATCCAGAGCGTGATCTTACCGCCCTCGCCCACGAGCTGGAGACCTTCCGTCCAACCCTTGATGACACGGTTCAGCGGGAACTTGGCGGGTTCGTCAGCCTCCTTGGGAGCGCCCTTTTCATCGAACGAATCGGGGCTCTGCTTGCGCATCATCTCCTGCTGCTCTTTCGAGCGGTTCTTGAAGATCGAGGTGTCGAACACCTTGCCTTCACGCGTATATCCGGTATAGTGTACCCGAACCACATCGCGGGGATCCTTCGCCATCTTGGCAGCGTCGCCCTCCTTGGTAACCTTGTAGAGCAGGCCCGACTCGGTCTTCTTGACGCCCGACTTCTTCTCGGTCTTCTCCAGCCATGCCTTCGATGCGGCGGCATTCTCGGCAGGGCGCTTCACCATGAAATAATATTGCAGGTACTGGTTTACCTCGTCCTCGGTCATCTTGGCCTTGCCGTCACGTACGTCCTGCATGGCCTGACCGATCCAAACCAGCTGTATGGGCATACCGCTCTGGCTGATGTTGTAACCGATGTCGTTACCGAAAGCATACGAAATCTCGGCGCGCTCCTCCTCGTTCTCGAACATGGCAGGGTCGGCCGTGGGATATTCGACCTTCGTGCTGTCGCCTCCGGCCAGACGGATGCTGTCCTGCTCGGCACGTTTGGCGGCGATTGCCTGGGCGCGCTCGCCGCGCTTGGTCATGAAGTACTCGCGCAGCATTTCGAGCGATTTGTCGTGCTCCTGCGTAGCCTTACCCATCGCACTTTCCTTGATACCCTTGTCGATGGCCTTGAAATCGAAGGGGATGTCCCTCATTTCAAAATTTATACCGTTACCAATGTTCGCACCCAGTACATACGACAGCGAGTCGAATTCGGAAAGGCTGCCCATACGGACACCGCCGCCCTTGTCTCCGCAGGCGGTCAGGATTGCGGCACCCGCAAGCGCCGCGGCAAAAAGAATCTTTTTCATCGTTTTTTGAATATGTTTAGTCTAATCGTTTGAGCCTGTTCGGGGTTCACCCGCGCAAAGTTATAAAATAATTACGATATCGCCCCAAATTACCGGCGTAAATTATTGCGCCGCGACCAATTCGTATATTTGTCGAGATCGACAAGCTCGATTTCGTAATAAAGCGTGGCATTGGGCCGGATCCCGAGCTCTTTGTCCCCCGCAGAGCCATAGGCAACCGCAGAAGGCATCCATGCATTGATCTTCCCGCCCTTGCCGATCAGCTTCACGCTCTCCTTCATCCCTTTGTTCAGGCTGCCGAGCGACGTGCGCAGCGTGTCGCGGCGCTCGTAGGAGGAGTAGACGTCGGCCCCGTCGGCCGTGCGGATGATGTAGCGCAGAGCAACGCTGTCCCGGTCGGAAACCGGAATCTGCTCCTGATCGCCCAGCACCTCCACGGCGTAGGTCACGCCCGACGGCGTGCGGGCATAGCTGCGGTTCGATTTGGCGAAGTCCGCGAGGAACTGCTCCTCGTAGGCACGCGCCTTTTCGGGCAGCACATAGTTCATGTAACGCAGGTAATAGACCTCGGCATCGTCCGCCGAGAGTTTCGCCCCGGCACGGAACACGTCGCGGATACCCTCGCATACGGCATTGACGTTGAGCGTCGAATCCATTTTGAGCAGGTTCATGCCCACGTTCATACCGATGATATAAGCTACCGAATCGGTGTCGGCCTTGAGTTTCACGCCCCCGCCCGACTTCCTGGAGCAGGCTCCGGCCAGCAACGCCATGGCTGTCAGGGCAAAAAATGTTTTACGCATATTATTTATTTCCGTTTCTTCGAAAAAACCAAAATCAGCAGACATCCCAGGACGGCCGCGGCCATCGAACCCATCAGAATCGCTATCTTGCCCCGGTCGACAAGGTCGGGTTCGGTGTAGGCCAGCGCATCGACGAACAACGACATCGTGAAACCTATGCCGCCCAGGCAGGCCACGGCCAGCAACAGGCGCCATGTAGCCCCCTCGGGCATCACGGCAAGGCCGGATTTCACGGCACCCCAGCTCGCAAGAAATATGCCCAAAGGCTTACCGACCACCAGCCCGAAGAAAATTCCCATCCCGATCGACCCGATCTCGGACGAATAGTGAAAAATATTCAGGTACTCGGGCGAGGTGATCTCGACACCGGCGTTCGCCAATGCGAAGATCGGCATCACCAGGAACGTGACGTAGGGCGCCAGCGAATGCTCCAGGCGGTAGCTCATGCCCACCGAGTCGGCCGCCAGCAAACGCATGCGGCGCATGTAGAACCGGTGGTGCTCGTTGGGGAAATCGTCGCCCGACGTTCTCGCAGCCAACATCAACTCCTTCAGGTGGCGCATCTTATGGACGAAATACTCCTTGCTGTAACGGGGCGTCATCGGGATCAGCATGGCCATCGCCACGCCCGATATGGCCGAATGCACGCCCGAATAGTAGAACAGCCCCCAGACCACCACGGCGGGCACCAGGTAAAAGAACATGCGTTTTTCGCCCATCTCCTTCATGAAGTAGACCGCGAGCATGATGACCAACGCCGCCAGCAGGCAGCTTATCTGCACCTGCCCCCGTAGAAGAGCGCGATGACCAGAATGGCCCCGAGGTCGTCGGCGATGGCCAGTGCCGTGAGGAATATCTTGAGCGAAACCGGCACGCGGTCGCCCAGCATCGAAAGGATGCCGATGGCAAAGGCGATGTCGGTGGCCGTGGGTATACCCCATCCGTTGGCCGCTATGGTGCCGTGGTTGAAGAACAGGAAAATGATCGCGGGGGCGAGCATGCCGCCTGCGGCCGCCAATACAGGCAGGATGGCCTGGCGTGCCGACGAAAGCTGCCCGCAAACGATCTCCCGCTTTATTTCGAGCCCGACGGCGAAAAAGAAAATCACCATCAGGCCGTCGTTGATCAGCTTCTCGACGGTCATTCCGCGCGGGAAAACCCAGTCGATCAGCCCGTCGGGGCTGTACACCATCAGCGAAAGATCCGTTTCGAGCAGATGGCGGTAATAGAGCGAAGTCCCGGGCAGGTTGGCCAACAGCATGGCTACGATCACGCAGCCGAGCAGCACGATACCTCCGGCCCAAGGGGCTTCCAGAAAATTGCGGCCGCGTATACCGATCATATGACGCTCACGCACCCAGCGGTACATCGAAAATAGTCGCATTTACCGTCCGTTTGATTTTAATGTCAAATTACACAATTTCCAGAGCACGCGCGCCCCGGTGATGGCATCCACTTTCGCTTCGGGCGCCGGAGCGACCTCCACGACGTCGAACCCGATGATGCGGCGCCCCGAACGCACGAGTGTATCGAGCAGCCACACGGCCTGATTGAACGTAAGCCCCCCGCAGACGGGCGTACCCGTATGGGGACAGTTCTCAAAAGTGAGGCCGTCGATGTCGAAGCTCACGTAAACCTCCTGCGGCAGCGCATCCACGATTCGCCGGCACAGCGCGTCCCAGGTCTCGCCGCGGAACATCGCGGCGGCGAGCGACAGGTCGTCGAAGGTGGCAACACGGGCGGAAGAAGCGGCCAGGGCGGCTTCCGTCCCGCTGAAATCGCGCACTGCGACCTGGGCGATTTTTTTCACCGAAGGCACGTCGCGCAGGACGTTGAACATGATCGAAGCATGCGAGAACTCGAAGCCTTCGTAAGCATCGCGCAGGTCGCAGTGGGCGTCGATATGCAAGATGCCGAACTCCCCGTGGCGGTCACCCAGGGCACGGATCAGTCCGTAGGGCGTCGAATGGTCGCCCCCGACAAGCCCCACGGTCTTCCCGGCGTCGAGCCACCGTGCGGCCTGCGCCCCGATGTTGGCGTTCATGGCGCGGCAGCCTTCGTTGATGCGGCGCACCTTGCGTACCGCATAGTCGTCCTCGGGACTTCCCCCGCCTTCGAGATGGGCAATCACCTTCTCCGCATCGCTGCGCAAGCGTTGCGACTCCTCCAGCAACGCATAGTCCACATCGGCCGTGGCGATACCGCGGCGCCACACGCCGGGAGCCAGCGGCTCATGGAAGTCGAGCTGCGTCGAGGCTTCTATCACGGCATCGGGCGCATGGGCCGTCCCGGCGCCGTACGACACCGTCACGTCCCACGGAGCCGAAACCAGCACCAGTTCTGCCGTTCCCGGCTCGAAAGGAAGCCCGAAATAGGTTCCGTTATCCACACCGACCCCGTCGGGATCGAAGGCGTTTAGTTCCATACGGTTGAATTTCATTCTCCATTTTCCGCGCCCGGCACAGATAGTATGCTTGCAACCTCTGCCCCCGCTCAATGAAAACGTTTGTTTTAAATGACAAAGGTACAAAAATTTTAATTTTTCCCTATATTTGTTCCCGGAAAGAAAAGAAATCAGGAAAAAGCAACCATCCATGAAAATCGTCGCCGACAGTGCCATCCCCTTTTTGCAGGGGGTTCTCGAGCCGTGGGCCGAGGTACGCTACCTGCCCGGCAGCCGGATCGCCGCGGAGGACGTGCGCGATGCCGACGCCCTCATCATCCGCACCCGCACCCGCTGCGACGAACGCCTGCTCGCAGGTTCGCGCGTCCGTCTGATCGCCACGGCCACCATCGGGTTCGACCACATCGACACAGCGTGGTGCGCGGCGCACGGCATACGGGTCGCCACGGCAGCAGGCTGCAACGCCCGCGGCGTACTGCAATGGGCGGGCGCCGTACTGGCCCACCTCGCGCGTACACAGGGGTGGGAGCCCGCACAGCGGACGCTGGGCATCGTGGGCGTCGGGCATGTGGGTTCCCTCATCCGGGAATACGCCAGCCTGTGGGGCTTCCGCGTCGTCTGCTGCGACCCGCCGCGCGAAGAGCGCGAGCATTGCGGGTTCCTGCCGCTGGAAGAGGTCGCACGCCAAGCCGACATACTCACCTTTCACACGCCGCTCGACGCCTCGACGCGGCACATGGCCGGCGAGGGGCTGCTCGCCCGCCTGAAACCGGGCGCCGTAGTGATGAACTCCTCGCGCGGCGAAGTGGTCGACGGCGACGCATTGCTGCGGAGCGGCCATCCCTGTGTGCTCGACGTCTGGGAACACGAACCGCACCTCGACCCGCAGTTGCTCGACCGCGCGCTGCTCGCCACGCCCCACGTCGCCGACTACTCCGAGCAGGGCAAAGCCACCGCCACGGCCATGTCCGTCGCCACGCTGGCCGGCTTCTTCGGCCTCCCGCTCCGGGGTTGGTACCCCTCCGAAGCCGCCCCCTCCGTCCCGCGGCCGATCCCGTGGCAGGAGCTTTGCACGACCATCGGCGACGCCTATGACATCGAAGCCGAAAGCTGCCGCCTCAAGGCGCGGCCCGCCGATTTCGAGGCCATGCGCGACCACTACCGCTACCGCAGGGAATACTTTTAGCGAAATCAATTCTTTTTTAGTACCTTTGCGGCCACGGACAATGCCCTTAAGAAAATGTACCGGAGAATCATAAAGCCCATCCTTTTCTCGCTTACCATCGAGCGGGCACACCATGTGGCGCTTCTGTTGTTGCGCATCATCGGGCTCATACCCGGCGGGCGCTGGTTCCTGCGCAAATGTTACACCGTACGGCACCCGGCGCTCGAACGCGAGGTCTTCGGCGTAAAATTCGCCAATCCCGTCGGCCTGGCCGCAGGTTTCGACCACAACGGCGAAGCCTACCGCGAACTGGCGGCACTCGGCTTTGGGTTCATCGAAATAGGTACCGTCACCCCGCGCCCGCAGGCGGGCAACCCGCGCCCGCGCGTGTTCCGGCTGCCCAAAGACCGGGCTATCATCAACCGCATCGGGCTCTCCAACCGCGGGCTGGACAAGACGATCTGCCACCTGCGCCGCCCGCACGAAGGGCTCATCGTGGGCTGCAACATCGGCAAGAACACCGTGACGCCCCCCGAAAATGCGGCGGCAGATTACCTCCGGCTCTTCCGCAACCTCTACCAGTATGCGGACTATTTCACGGTGAATATCAGTTGCGACAACTCCTGCCGCGAAGGCACCACCTACACACGCACGCACATACTCCAGATACTTGATCCGCTGTTCGACTTCCGCCGCGGGCAAAACCAGTACCGGCCGATCATGCTCAAAGTCTCGCCCGACATGTCGGACGAAGTCATCGACGAAATCAGCGACATCCTGCTCGAAACGCCGCTCGACGGCATCGTGGCCACCAACGGCACCCACCGCCGCGAAGGGCTGCATACGAGCCACATGGCGCTCGACAAGATCGGCAGCGGCCGCCTGAGCGGCGCACCGCTCACCCAACGGGCCGTAGAGGTCGTGCGGCGCATCCACACCCGTTCGGGCGGCAACTTTCCGATCATCGGCGTGGGCGGCATCATGAGCCCCGCCGATGCCAAGGCGATGCTCGACGCAGGCGCAGACCTCCTGCAACTCTACACCGGTTACATCTACGAAGGGCCGGGACTGGTCGGCGAAATCTGCCGTTCGCTGATCGCCGATGCCGAAGCGGCCGCAGCAGCCAAGGCAGCCGCAGAAGCGAGAGCCGAAGAAGAGGCCCGGGCTGCTGCTCAGGCCGCTGAGGCAAAAGCCGCAGCAGCGACGGCTTCAGGCGCACAGGCACCGGAAGCCGGGAAGGCCGCACCCGGAACGGAAACCGCCGCGACAGCCCAAACGCAGGCCGCCGCACCTGCAGAATCAGTGCCGAACCCGTCACCGGAAACACAGAACGGCCCGGCACGACCTGCAGATAACGAACCGGACACCCGCAAGAAACAGCCCGCATCCTGAGCCTCAAATATTGCCATGAAAGCAACGATCATCACCATCGGCGATGAAATCCTCATCGGCCAGATCGTGGATACGAACTCCGTATCCATCGCCAAGCACCTCAACGCCGCCGGCATCGTCGTACACGAGAAGGTTTCGATCGGCGACGACAGCACACAGATCGTCCGGAGCGTGGAACGCGCCCTGGGGGATTCCAACGTCGTCGTCATCACCGGGGGGCTCGGCCCCACCAAGGACGACATCACCAAAAAGACCCTGGCCGGAATGTTCGGCTGCGAACTGGTGCCCGACCAGCGGGTCGCAGACCATGTGAAACGCATGCTCGAAGGGCGCGGCATCGAGTTCAACGAACTCAACCGCGGGCAGGCGATGGTTCCGGCCTGCTGCACGGTGCTGTTCAACGCCCACGGCACGGCTCCGGGCATGTGGTTCGAACGCGACGGCAAGGTGGTAGTCTCGCTGCCCGGTGTCCCCTACGAGATGGAACACCTGATGCAGGACGAAGTGATGCCGCGCCTGAAAGCGCATTTCGAACTACGCCAGATCATACACCGCACGATGATCACGGCCGGGCTGCCCGAGTCGATGCTCGCCGCAAAGATCGAAGCATGGGAAAACGCCCTGCCATCCTACCTGAAACTGGCTTACCTGCCCAATCCGGGCGCCGTACGGCTGCGCCTGTCGGCCTATGAGGTCGAGGGCGAAAGCGTTTCGAAGGAGATCGAACGGCAATTCGAGGCACTGCGGAAAATCATCCCCCACAACATCATCGGGTACGAAACGGCCACCATGCAGGAACTGGTACACAAGCTGCTCACCGAGCGCGGGCTGACCCTCGCCACGGCGGAAAGCTGCACCGGAGGCAACATCGCGGCACGTTTCACGGCCATGCCGGGTGCTTCGGCCTATTTCCTCTGCGGCGTAGTTTCGTACAGCAACGCCTCGAAACACGATATCCTGGGCGTAGACCCGGAGGTCATTGCCCGCCACGGCGCCGTCAGCGAAGAGGTCGCACGCCGGATGGCCGAAGGGGCACGACGGATCTCGGGTGCCGACTACGCCATAGCGACCACCGGTATCGCAGGCCCCGCGGGCGGCTCCGCCGAAAAGCCGGTCGGCACGGTATGGATCGCCGTGGCGACCCCACACCGGACGACCGCCATCCTCAAACAGTGCGGTTCCGACCGCGGGCAGATCATCGACCGGGCCAGCGCCTTCGCCATCAGCCTGCTGCGCGACGAACTCAACGGTAAATAATACATTCGTCCCATGCATAGAATACTTGCCTCAACCATCGGTGCACTCCTCGCCCTCACATCCTGCATGCGTCAGCAGCCCGAGGAGCGGGTGCATAAACTCCTGACCGACCGCATCCAGACCCTTGCCACGGCGGAAAGCTGCACGGGCGGTACCATCGCGGCACGCTTCACGGCCATGCCGGGTGCCTCGGCCTATTTCAAATGCGGCGTAGTGACTTACAGCCTCGATGCCAAGCAGAACTTCGTAAACATCTGCTGCGATACGATAGCCCGCTACGGCGCCGTCAGCGAACAGGTCGTACGCCAGATGGCCGAAGGCGTCCGTCATCTGGCAAATGCACACTACGCTATCGCCACGACAGGGATCGCAGGCCCCACGGGCGGCACCCCCGAATACCCGGTCGGTTCGGTATGGATCGCCGTCAGTTCGCCCCTGCGCACCACGGCCCGGCTGATCCATGCCAAAGGCGACCGCACGCAAATCATCCGCGAAGCGGGAACGGCCGCCATCGAACTGCTCGAAGAAGAGTTGCTCGCCGCCCAACCGGGCAAATAGTTTCAAATTACGGCTGATCCGTTTGTTTTTGCAAACAATTTAGCTTATTTTTGCAGCAATTCAGCCCAGCGCAAAATGAAAAGAACCTTATTCCTGTCGGTGTTGTTCGGTATGCTCCTCACCACGGCCCATGCTGAAAACGAAAGCCACCAACAAGTTGACAGTACGCTTTACGCCTATTACCGCTGGTGTAACAACAACATACGCGACACGGCCGTCCTCAGCAAGGCGGACACGTTGTTCCGGCTCTCGGGCGAGAAGCACGACATCCGGATGCAGGCCGTTGCCCTGAGCATGAAAGCCGACCATTACTATTTCAACAACGACCTCGATTCGCTCAAGGCATGGATTCCCCGCGTGCAGGATTTCGCCCGCAAGCACAACCAGCTCAAGTATTACTACTTCACCTGGTCGCGGCTGATTCTCTATTATACCAAACAGGCGCAATACACGCTCGCCCAATACGAACTGGAGCAGTATATGTCGCAGGCCGAAAAGGACAATTACAAACCCGCAACCGCCGAGGCATACAAACAGCTCGGACACATCTACCGCACCCGCGGATTGAAAAAACCCGCTGTGGAATACTACCGGAAGGCAATCGATTTCATCATCCAGAACGGGCTCAACACATTCCATCTCTCGAACCTCTATTCGGAACTCGCGACCATGCTGATGGATCTGCAACGCTATCCCGAAGCCGCAGAAGCCGTCGAAAAAGGCAAGGCATGCATTCCGCTACCGGACTACATCTGGGGTCTGAAGGCCAAGGAAACGCACCTGCTCGCCCAGACAGGCCAGACCGACAAAGCCAAAGCACTTTTCAACGAGATCAAGGACGGGCAGAACGGCAACCTCTCGGAGATCAAACTCGCTGAAATCGAGGTCGCCATCTACAACCATTCGCACGAATACGGCAAGATGATCGCCGCAATCGACAAATTGATCAGGTCGTTCGAAAGAGAAGGATACAAGGAATCCTATTTCTACTACCTCTATGAAAACCGTGCAGCCGCCTACGCCGCCCTCGGCAATTTCGAAGCCGCCTACCGGGACATACAGCATTACACCGAACTCTACCACAAACAAGTCAACGACGACAACGAGAAGACACTCGGAGAATTCGCCACGCTGCTCGATGTCAACCGGTTGAACATGGAAAAAGCAGAACTGCGCCAACAGGCGCAGGAAGAGCGCCTGCACCGCACCCAACTGGGCACGATCGGCTTGGCGTGCATTCTCTTGCTGGCCGCTGTCTTCATCGCGGTGATGCTCCGCATGAACCGCCACCTCGCCCGCGCGAAGCGGGCCGCCGAAGAGAGCAACCGGATGAAAGGCATCTTCATCCGCAACATCACACACGAAATCAATACGCCGCTCAACTCCATCGTCGGGTTTGCGGAGCTGGCCGCAGCCTCGGACGATGCCGATGCCGCCGAACGGCAATCCTATATCGGCATCATCCAGGAAAACAGCGGCTACCTGCAAAAACTCGTGGACGACGTGCTCTATATCGCAGGACTCGAATCGTCGGAAACCCCGCCGGCCATGAGCCCGACCGACATCAACGAATGCTGCCAGGAGTGTATTCAGAAGGTCTCACAGTCCAGTTCCCGGGCGGTGAGTATCCGTTTTGTCCCGGCACGCGAGAAATTCCACCTGCACACTTCGTGCATGCTGATATCCAAAGCCATCACCGAAATGCTGCGCAATGCCGTGCACTTCGCGGCCGACGGCGATATCACGCTCGCCTACACGCTCGACGGCGGCAACCGCCGCATCACATTCACGGTAACCGACTCGGGGCCCGGCATCCCGGCTTGCGAGGCCGAGCATATTTTCGGACGCTTCGTCAAGCTCGACACCTTCTCGCAAGGGCTCGGGCTCGGGCTGACCGTGTGCCGGCTGATCGCCTCGGCCCTGGGCGGCACGATAAAAACTCGACACAAATTACAGCGGAGGGGCACGTTTCGCACTTTCGATACCGTTACGTTAAACACTAAAAACCAATACAATAGACCACACACCGGAAAATTAATGTGGATTATTAATCTTTAATTCTCATTTTTTCCTTATATTTGCACTCCCTTACGGGAATAACGAACAAATTTAGCGAAAACAACAATGAAAGTTTGCGAAATCACAGGCAAGGTAGCGATCGTGGGCAACAACGTCTCGCACTCGCACCACAAGACCAAACGCAAATTCAGCCCCAATCTGAAAACCAAGCGTTTCTGGTCCGAGCAGGAAGGCCGCTGGATCACCCTGAAGGTGTCGGCAGCCGGAATGAAAACAATCAACAAGAAGGGTCTTGCAGTAGCACTGCGCGAGGCTGCCGCACCCAAGTCCGTTTACTAAAACACCGAAGTAACAAATGGCAAAGAAAGGCAACAGGGTTCAGGTCATTCTCGAATGCACCGAACAGAAACAGAGCGGAGTTCCGGGAATGTCCCGTTACATCACGACGAAAAACAAAAAGAACACCCCCGACCGTCTGGAGCGCAAGAAGTACAATCCGTTTTTGAAGAAGGTCACCGTTCACCGTGAAATTAAATAGTTTTGAAGCTCTATGGCAAAGAAAGTAGTCGCAACACTGAAAACCGGCACGGGTAAGAACTTTACGAAGTGCATCAAGATGGTCAAGTCGGACAAGACCGGTGCTTACATGTTCAAGGAAGGCATCATTCCCAACGACCAGGTCAAGGAATTCTTCGAAGAGAAGAAATAAGTATTTTAAGAGCTATTCTTAAATACAAAGGGCATCCGATCGGATGCCCTTTGTGTTTTACCGACCTTCCCGGCGGATCAGAATTTGTGTACCGCGCGCACCAGGAAATTGTTATACTTGGGAATTTCGACGACATAGGGAGGTTCGATACCCATATGCGACGTAAAGGCCGACTTCTCGTCCTTCTCGGTCGAGGAGAAATAGTAGACCAGGCGGTCCATGCGCTTGCCGCCGCTATTCTTGAGGGCGTTGTTGAAACCGGTTACGGGCCTGGCGGCTGGACTGCACATGCGTCCCGCCGCTGTAATTATGGCCGATGTTCAGCAGTTCGTCGATCGACGGAAGGTACCAGCCCTCACCCTTCTCGCGGCACCACTTGAATGCCGGGAAATCGTCCCACGAGAGGTTGTTCTCGGCAATGTAGGCCGCGACTTTCTCCATATTCACACTGCCGTCGGAACGGTTGTCCGTACCGATGACGCGCAGGTCGGGTTTGCGGAACTCGCTCCAGTGCAGGTAAATCTCATCGAGCGAGATTACCAGCCCGTGCTGGCGGTCGTCGGAGAGCATACACACGACGCCCTTGATCCCGTCCTGGTTATAGAATTCGCCGATCTCGTACTCCTTGACCACATACTTCACCCCACCGGCAGGGCTGGCGGCAGGCGCCTCGGCCGCAGCGGGAGCGGCGGAAACCGTTGCAGGCTCTTCGGCCGGGATGGCCGGGGTCAACGGAGTTGCAGGAATGCTCGCGGCAGCCTTGAAATACTCCTTCTCGCCGTTTGCATATTGGATATAGCTGATTTCCGACACGGGCAGGACGTAAGTCGGGCCGTCGGGATTGGAGAAACGCTTGTAACGAACGGACTCGGGGGTTATCTCCGTCACTTTCGCTTCGACCTTCGAGGCGTCAGCCTTGATTATCAGGTCTTGGGCTGCGACAGTCAGTACGCCGCAAAACGCTGCCAACAGCAGCAGGATCGTTTTTTTCATCATTGCAGGAAATGTATATAGCGCAAATATAACGTTTTTTTCCAAACTTTCTTATTATCTTTGTCAGGATATATAAATATAAGTATGGGATTTTTCGATATTTTCAAAAAGAAACAGGATAGCGCCGCAGCGGACATTCCGGAGAGCCGGCAACAGCAGCAGGAAGAGCTTAACGCCGGGCTCGAAAAGACCAAGACCGGAATCTTCTCGAAACTCGCCCGTGCCGTAGCAGGCCGCTCGACGGTCGATGCCGACCTGCTGGACGACGTGGAGGAGGTGCTGATTACGTCGGACGTGGGCGTGGAAACCACGGTGAAGATTATCCGGCGCATCGAAGAGCGCGTGGCGCGCGACAAATACATGAATACGTCCGAGCTCCAGTCCATCCTGCGCGAGGAGGTCATGTCGCTGATGGAGGAGTCGCACGGCTCGGAGAAGCATTTCGGGCTCGACGCCAGGCAGGGCGAACCCTACGTGGTGATGGTCGTCGGCGTCAACGGCGCGGGCAAGACCACCACCATCGGCAAGCTCGCGGCACAGCTGACCAAGGCCGGGCTGAAAGTCTGGATCGGTGCCGCCGATACGTTCCGCGCCGCCGCCATCGACCAGCTCCAGGTGTGGGCCGACCGCGCCGGGGCGACGATGATCCGTCAGCAGATGGGTTCCGACCCGGCATCGGTGGCGTTCGACACGCTGACCTCGGCCAAGGCAAACGGCGCCGACGTGGTGCTCATCGATACGGCAGGCCGACTGCACAACAAGGTGAACCTGATGAACGAACTGACCAAAATCCGCAACGTCATGGGCAAGGTCATCCCCGGAGCGCCGCACGAGGTGATGCTCGTACTCGACGGCTCCACGGGGCAGAACGCTTTCGAGCAGGCCCGGCAGTTCACGCAGGCCACGCAGGTAACCTCGCTGGCGATCACCAAGCTCGACGGCACGGCCAAGGGCGGCGTGGTCATCGGCATCAGCGACCAGTTCCACATCCCGGTGCGCTACATCGGGATCGGGGAAGGCATCGACCAGCTCCGCATTTTCGACCGCAGGGAGTTCGTGAACGCCCTGTTCGGCCACGAAACGAAATAAAACGCCCCACGCCTGTGAAACCAATCCTCTGGGGCTTATTGCTCGCTCTGGGATGCAGCCTTCCGGGAAAAGCCCAGCAACCGGCCGCGGCAGACAGTTGCCGCATGCAGGCCGACGAACAGGCCGGCACTTCCGCCATGGCAGCACCGACAGCCGGCGACCCCTTCGCGCAGGATTCTGTATGGCAGGAAGCGACGGCCGGGATTCGTGGAACGAAGCGACCAAGGAAAAGCGCTATACGGAGGCATACGACGCATTGAATTCCGCCCTGAAGAAAACCCCGGCAACGCCCCACGCGCTGTCGGACGCTTTGTGGATCGCCCGGGAACTCGGACGGACCAACGAAGAGGTGCAACGGCTCGAATGGCGGCTTTACGCCCTGCTGACATGGATAAGCCTGCTCGGGGAGGGGAGCGAACAGTACCCGGCTGTCGTGGTCAACGTCCGCGACGAATATACCTTCATGTACGATTACATGGGAGTCCGGAAAGTTCTGGGGCAACAACTCATCCGCAAAGACGACGGCATCCCCTACGACAAGATCGACATAGAACCGCTGGACACATCCGACTCCAAAATCTCGGAGGTTTGGTTCGATGTCAGCTACCCGTTCACCATGCTGGCTTCCCCCGGGCATTGGGCGAAAAAACTCACGGGCGAAACACTCACAAAGGACACCGCCCCAGAAAACGAACCCGGCGTCCCGTCCCCGGGAGAATAGCTGGGAACGGGATAGCAACCGCCCCCGATTCCGCCGGGATAACGGACAACATACAGTAACAATATAAGTATCAGGCGACAGGCTCCGAAATCGGAGCCTGTCGCCTTTTTTGTGTCCGGTTCATCCGGATCACCCGTACGCGGAAGTCAATTATACGCAATCTGAGGATTCAAATACGCAAACCACGCCCACCAACAATTTACAGATACATAATTTTGAATATCGAATTTCCACATATTACAAATCGACGACAAACACCCGTGATTATTTAAAATATTTTAATAAATCAAGCCAACCTATTCGGTGCAAACCGAGCCTCTATACTTCAATAATACTAATATTAACCTTAACTCTATGAAAATGAATTTGACTACTTCGGAGAAGAACAGGGGCATCGTCCGCTTTCTTCTGATGAGTATGCTGCTGTGCCTACTCATTCATCCGGCCCAAGCGCAAGACCGCGTCACGGTCACAGGGCGTCTGACCGACAGCAGCCAGACTCCGCTCATCGGCGCTTCGGTCATAGAAAAGGGCACGACCAACGGCGTCACGACCGACGCGGAGGGCAATTACCAGATCTCCGTAAGCGGCAACGCGACCCTGGGCTTCTCGTTCATCGGCTACAAACCCCAGAACGTCGCAGTCATGAACCGCACCGCGATCGACGTCACGCTGGAGGAGGATGCCACGATGATCGGCGAAGTCGTAGCCATCGGCTACGGCTCGCAGCGTAAGGAAGACCTCTCGATGGCCGTGACGACCGTCAAGCTCGACGAAGCGGCCAAAAGCCGCGCCTCGAACCTGGCGACCATCCTCCAGGGCCGTATGCCCGGCGTCACCGTACAGCAGACCGGTGACCCGATGAAACCCGCCTCGTTCACGATCCGCGGCCGTGGATCGAAAGGCAACGACGACGACCCGACCTCGGGCGACGGCGTACTTGTCGTCGTGGACGGCGTGCCCAACGCCCCCTACATGATGGAGGACGTCGAAACGATCACCGTACTCAAGGATGCCGCCTCGGCGGCAATCTACGGAGCGTCGGTAGGTTCGAGCGGTGTCATCCTCATCACGACGAAGAAGGCCCAGAGCGGCAAGCTCCGCGTAGACGTGAATGTCTCGCTCGGTTTCGAGAAAGTGACCAACCTGCCGAACATGCTCACGGCGGAACAATACAACGAAGTGTGGGCAAGAACCGTGGAGAACAATCCCGGCAGCCAGCTTCCCAGCGCCTCCAACCCGGAGGTATACCCCTGGGGCAACGTTACCCGCACCGACTGGCTGGACGAGATTTTCCAGACCGGTTTCACGCAGCACTACGCCGCAACGATCTCGGGCGGCAGCGAGAAGGTACAGTCCATCTTCTCGGTATCCTACGACAAGAAGGACGGCGTGCTGCTCAACACGTACAGCGAAAGCTTCAACGGCAAATTGCAGACCGACTTCAAACTCACCAACTGGCTCAAGATTTCGGAGCGTGCGTCGTTCGTCGTATCCAACGGACAGGGCAACGTGGACACCAGCCACCAGGGCCCGATCATGGGCGCCGTATGGTATCCGCGCGCAGCCTCGGTCTACGAGATGAACGAGGACGGGACATACGCCCGCGACGAGAAGGGCAACCGCTATTACGGCGGTACGAGCCCCGAGTGGGCGGACGTGAACGGCACGCCGATGCTCTACAACCCGGTAGCATACCTCGAAAGGATGCACCGCAAATACCCCGAGCACAAAATCTTCTCGACGACCTCGATCGAAATCAAGCCCATCTCGTCGCTGACGATCAAGTCCGACTTCACCATCGACCTGCGCAACAAAGAGTCCGACGAGTTCTACCCCACCATGACGGAGAAGGGTTTGCGGCGCGACATCAACTACCGCGAACAGTTCTTCGACCGGGACAACCACTGGCTCTCGGAGACGATCGCGACCTATGCACAGGTATTCGGCCGGCACCACATCAGCGCGATGGCGGGCTTCACGGCCGACTTCAAGAGGCTGCACAGCCGGAAAGTATATTCGAGAGGGTATCCCGACAACGATATCAACAGCTCGATCTGGGATCAGGCCAACGACTGGACTTCGAACACGCCCAAGGAGAGCAAATACGAACAGACCATGGTGTCGTTCCTGGCCCGCCTGGGTTATTCGTTCGACGACCGCTATTTCCTGGTGGGCAGCGTGCGCCGCGACGCCTCTTCAAAGCTGCCTGCGAGCAAGAACTACGACTGGTTCCCCTCGGTATCGGGATCGTGGAAACTCTCGTCCGAAAAATTCTTCCGGAATGCAGGCCTCGACAAGGTTTTCGACCTGGTCAAGTTCCGCGCAGGCTGGGGCCGCATCGGTAATGTCGACCTCTATCCAAACAACGTCGCCACCGTCGAGCTCCTGAACTACCAATACCCGATCATCTTCGGCCAGAACCTCGACCAGTTGCTCCAGGGAACCTACCTCAACACGATTCCCAACTATTCCGCCCGCTGGGAAACCACCGAGCAGACCAGTGCGGGTCTCGACCTGACGATGTTCAAGAACAAACTGAACATCAGCGTGGACTACTACCACAAGGTAACCAAAGACCTGATCGACTACATTCCCACGCCCGAGCAGATCGGTGTGGCGGATCCTCCCATGGGCAATATGGGCAACGTACTGAACAAAGGCTGGAGTTCTCGGTGAACTACAACGGCAGCGCGGCACAGGGCAAACTGACCTACAACGTCTGGGGCAACTTCTCGACGAACAAGGGTTACGTACGCGAATACGGGGTACGCCAGGGCGCCGTGATGCACACCTCGCCCAACCTGAACAGCAACCCGATCCTCTACTCCGACGCAGGGCAACCCTGGTATTCGTTCATGGTCTACCGCACGGCAGGCATCTTCCGTTCGCAGGACGAAATCAACAAGTACATCTACAAGAACCCCGAAACCGGCGAGGCGAAACTGCTGATGCCCGACGCGAAGGTCGGCGACCTGATCTTCATCGACACCAACAACGACGGCGTGATCAACGACGATGACAAGACCTTCGCAGGTTCCTACACCCCCAAGAACACCTTCTCGTTCGGAGGCTCGCTCAACTGGAAAGGCTTCGACTTCAGCTTCTTCTTCCAGGGCGTGACCGGCAACAAGGTCTACAACGGCCTCAAGCAGATGGCCATGAACGGCCGCAACGACTACGGCAACCTCATTTCCGACGTATTCAACAGCTGGGACTTCGACCCCCAGGGTAGCAAATACCCCCGCCTGGGCCTGGTAACGGGCAGCGATACGAACGGTAACTACAGCAAATTCTCCGACATATTCCTCGAGGACGGCGACTACCTGCGCCTGAAGAACATCACGCTGGGTTACACGCTGCCCAAGAGCGTCAGCCGCTTCGTCGGGATGGAGAACGGTTCGCTGCGCGTCTACATGAGCGTCGACAACGTATGCACGATCACCGGTTATTCGGGCGTCGATCCCGAGGTCGGCAACTACGGTATCGACCGCGGTGTTTACCCCGTATCGCGTTTCTTCAATTTCGGTGTGAACATTAATTTCTAACCAACACAAACTACAATAGCGATGAAAAAGATATTGATAATAGCCAGCCTCGCCCTCTGCTGTTCCCTTTTGGCGAGCTGCGAAGACTTCCTCGACACCAAGAAATACGGAGCCAAGACGGACTGGGAGACCCAGGAAGACGTAGAGAAAGCACTCGTCGCCCTCTTCTCCTTCAACACGAACGACGCCGAGGGCGTCACCGGCCGCGGCATCACGTGGTTCGAATGCTGCAGCGACGACATGACCGTAGGCCGTCCCCAGGGCGAAGCCGAAGACATCCGCAACTTCCGCATGTCGCCCAGCAACGGCCGCGACGTGAAGAACAACTGGAAGATCATGTACGAGGTCAACGCCAAGGCCAACAACATCATCAAGGTCGTCCCGACGATGAACCTCGACAACGCGTTCAAGACCAAAGCCACCGGCACCGCCTATTTCTTCCGCGGGTTCGCCATGCTGTGGCTCTCGCCCTACTACGGTGACAACGGCCCCAACGGCGGCATCCCGATCATCCTCGACACGACGGAGCCCGCAGCCATGGACAGCCCGCGCCCGGCCTCCGTATTGCAGAACTACGACCAGATCATCAGCGACCTGCGCGAAGCCGGCAAACGCCTGCCTCTCTTCTCGCAGCTCGCACCCGAAGAGTACGGCATGCCCCACAAGGCCGCAGCCTGGGCCCTCGCCGCACGCGCAGCCCTCTATGCCGCACAGTTCGACGCCAAATACTACGACACGGTCATCGAAATGTGCGACAAGGTGATGGGACTCACCGGCGCCGACAAGCGCGAACTGTTCGACGACGGCACGGACAAGGCCTTCGCCAACCTCTGGCGCAAGCAGCAGAATTTCGGCTGCGAATATATCTTCTCGCTGCTGGGCAACGCGGTCGACGGCCCGAAATTTCACGGCATGTCCTTCCAGAACGGCGGCTGGGGCCTGTACAACCACTGGGGTTATTTCCAGCCCACCATTTCCCTGTGGAACGCATTCGAATCGGGCGACACCCGCCGCGACGCGACGATCATCTACCCCGGGCAGACGATCCGCTTCATGGGCCGGGACATCGTATTCGGCAGCAACTCCTATTCGATCTCCTCGGATACAGGCATGTCGTTCCGCAAATTCCTCTCCCCGTGGGAAGAGGCCGACTGCAAAAGGCAAGGAGGTGAATTCCAACGGCGACAACGCCAGCAACACGCTCGGCACCTGCCTCATCCGCTTCGCCGACGTCCTGCTGATGAAAGCCGAGGCGCTGATCTGGAAGAACGGCGAAGGCGACGCCGAAGCCAAACAACTGCTCAACCGCATCCGCAAACGCGCCCGTCTCCCGGAGAACAGCCCGGCGACCAAAGCCGAGCTCAAGAACCAGCGCCGCTGCGAACTGGCGTTCGAGTTCATGCCGAGCCGCCACCTGGACATGGTTCGCTGGGGCGACGCCAAGGAGGCCTACGCCAAACCCACGCAGCGCGTGAACTCGCACTGGGATTACGACCTGCAGCAGGTGGTCATCGACGCGCCGAGCAACTATGACAACGGGCGCACGTTCGATCCCGTCATCAACCAGGTTTTCCCGATCCCCGTAACGGCATTCAACGGCACGGTGAACCTGACCCAGAACCAAGGTTATTAGTAAACAACCAAGATCATTACCGAATATGAAACTGCTGAAACATATCATCCGTGCAGGTGCCTTATGCGGCCTGCTCCTTACGACGGCTGCGGCGAAGGCGCAAACCGTACAACTGAAAGTACTGGACTGGAACGTGCTGTCGTTCGAAATGACGGACAAGTCCAACCAGATCGACTTCATCGTCGACGAGTACGTCGACCTGATCAAGGCCCAGAATCCCGATATCGTCTGCATCAACGAGCTCGAGACCGGCACCAGCCGTATGGGCAAGGAGAAACTGACCGAACTGGCGTCCCGCCTGGACATGTACCCCTACTTCATCATGTCCTATCCCAAGGACGTAGGGTTCTACGGCAACGGCATCCTCTCGAAATACCCGATCGTAAGTTCCTTCTCCGCATTGCATCCCTACAAACATGCCAAAGGCGAGGGCAACTACCAGTGGAATACAGGCTATGAATATTATCTGTATGGTTATGACCAGCGAAGTATGGGCTACATCGACATTCTGGTACCGACCTCCGATTCGGACGGACAGATCGTGCGCATTATCTGTACGCATTTCGACCATTGCGGAATAGATCAGGTCATCCAACAGCAGGAACAAAATGTTGTAACACAAGCCGGGCTGAACAATCCCGAATACCCGACAATCCTGATGGGAGACTTGAACGTCGGATGGGGAACAAACGTGCTTCCTGAATTCAGAAATTTAGGCGACCACATCGGGGTGTCTTGGGTAGACCACATCTTTGCTTTCCCCAAAGGTCGATGGACGGGCCATGATTTCAAATCCCATTCCTGCCCTGCCGCCAATGGCAAGGCATCGCTCTCCGACCATGACCCGATCACAGCCACCTTGGTACTTAAATAGCAGTTCGTCGAATTCACAAAAAGTCGAAAATATGAAAAACATACAAAAATATCTCTCAGCACTGCTCGCGCTCGCCATGGCAGCCCCGGTATTTACCGGTTGTTCGGACGATTACGAGTATTCGCTCAGTTCGGTGGTCGCCAAGCCGTCCGACAAGTTCAACGCCAGGATCCAGTTCGTCAGCCGCCTGAGCGACGGGGCGCTGATTACGGGCGATGCCGACTACACGGCTCTCAACAACTACATGGTCAACACGCTCAAAAGCCGCGAAGAGGCATGGCTCACGGTCTTCGACCGTTCGGACAACGCCAACCTGGACAAGGTGATGCAGATCTCGATCAACACCTACCGCTGGACGGCCTTCGCCTTCAACGGGCTGACCAACAGGACGACCTACAAGGGCAGCACGCTTTTCTTCAACCAGCCGACCCGCTCGGTCAAGGCCACGGCCTGCGGCAAAGGCTGCTACGTCACGGGCTTCTCCCCGCTGATGGAAGGTACGCGCACCGACAAGGATGAAAACGGCACCGTGACCGGCACCGTGGACATCGCCTACGACATCAATTTCCGCACGGTACGCTTCGAAACGAACGAGCAGATCAACGCCTTCGGCGGTGAAAACGGCGTCATGAACACGCTCAAGCGCGAAAATATGAACATGCTGATGATCGGCACGGTCAAGAACGACCTGCTCGGAGCGCTCGAATCGGCGGTACAAAACACGGACGGTTCATTCAAGGTCTACAACGTCGCGTCCGGAAGCGCGTATACGATCTTCATGCTCGCCGAAGAACGCTTCTGGGGCTTTACGGATGTTGCCCCGATATCGGTCGGAAACGGCATCGAGGCCTATACGATAAACGTCATGTGGTAAAGGTTGGTTTAATTTAGTTGGAAGGAGGATGCGGCTTCGGGGCCGCATCCTCTTTTTATGCACGGGAAACCGCCGCGGCTGGCGGCGAATCCGGGATTATTTCGTACTTTTGCAGCGGAAACCAGATACGGAATGAAAAAGATCAACGTCATAACGCTCGGTTGTTCGAAGAACACGGTCGACAGCGAGCACCTGATGGCACGGCTCGCGGCGGCAGGCTACGAAGTCCTTTTCGACAGCGACCGCACGGACGCCAAGGTCGTGGTCATCAACACCTGCGGGTTCATCGGCGACGCCAAACAGGAGTCGGTCGACATGATCCTGCGCGCGGCGGCCGCGAAAAACGCCGGCAAGATCGAGCGGCTGTTCGTCATCGGCTGCCTCTCGGAACGCTATGCCGACTCCCTGCGCGCCGAACTCCCCGAAGTGGACGGGTTCTTCGGCGCCCGCACATGGGACGGCATCGCCCGGGCGCTGGGAGCCGCCGAAGACCCGGCCCTGGCCACCGAACGGCACCTCTCGACGCCCAGGCACTACGCCTACCTGAAAATCTCGGAGGGCTGCAACTGGAAATGCGGCTACTGCGCCATCCCGCTCATCCGCGGCGGGCACGTTTCCGTGCCGATGGAGGAACTGGAGGAGGAGGCGCGCAAACTCGCGGCCGGAGGCGTGAAGGAACTGATCGTCATTGCGCAGGACACGACCTACTACGGGCTCGACCTCTACGGGAAGCGCCGCCTGGCCGAACTGCTGCGCCGCCTCTGCCGCATCGAGGGGATCGCGTGGATCCGCCTCCACTACGCCTACCCGGCGGCCTTCCCCGACGAGGTGATCGAGGCGATGGCTTCCGAGCCCAAGATCTGCAAATACCTCGACATCCCGTTCCAGCACATCTCCGACGCACAGCTCGCGGCCATGCACCGCCGCCACACCAAGGCCGAAGCCTATGCGCTGGTCGAAAAATTGCGGGGGGCGATCCCCGACCTGGCGCTGCGCACGACGCTGCTGGTCGGCTATCCCGGTGAAACGGAAGCGGATTTCGCAGAACTGGAACAGTTCGTACGGGACGTACGGTTCGAACGCCTCGGGGTCTTCGCCTATTCCGAGGAGGAGGGCACCTACTCGGCACAAGAACTCAAAGACGACGTCCCGGAGGAGGTCAAGCAGCAGCGCGTGGAACGCATCATGACGCTCCAGAACGACATCGCCCGCGAAAACAACCTGCGCCGCGTAGGCCGCACGGAACGGGTTCTGATCGATTCGCGGCAGGGCGACTACTATGTCGGACGGACGCAATACGACTCGCCCGAGGTCGACCAGGAGATACTGATCCCGGCTGCGGAACGGCGTCTTCTGCGGGGGCATTTCTACGAAATACGGATCGACGGCGCCGCCGATTACGACCTTTACGGAAAGGCCGTCAGGAAATAAAATTTGTTTTTTAGCGTTCCTTTTCATACCTTTGAAATGTAAATCGGACTTTACCCGAGACCCGATGGCCGAAAAAAGTGTGATAACAAATATCGAGAACCGCATCCGGCAGCTCATGGACGACCACAAAAGGTTGTCGGAATAGTGTGCGGAACTGACGGCGCAGCGCGACAACCTGAAAGCCGAAAACAGGACTTTGCAGGAGCGCATCCGCGAACTCGACGGCGAATTGTCACGTATGCAACTGACGGAGGGACTGGCGGGTGAAAGCCGCAACCGGGAGAAAGCGCGGGCGCGCGTCAACCGTCTTATGCGGGAGGTTGACAAATGCATCGCACTGCTCGGAAGGCCCGAATAACGGGAAGGGACGGCGAACCGGCAGTAACGCCGCAACCAGCACCCGGGCTGCAGATGAATAAGAGGCAGCAAGATAAACGAAACAAAAACGACATGGCACAACAGGCGATAACACTCAAGCTGGCAGGCAAAAGCTATTCGCTCAACATCGAAAGCGAAAAGGAGGAGGTATACCGTCTTGCCGAACGGGAGGTGAACAACTACCTCGCGGCGATAAAACAGAACAACTTCAAGAACTGGACGGATCAGGACTACCTGTCGATGGCCGCACTGAAATTCGCCATTGCAAACGTCGACATGCGGCAAAGCCGCGAACTGGGCGACGAAGACATGAAACATCTGGGGCGGCTCGGGGAAGAGATTGACGCCTATCTCAACACCCTGCAACGGTGAGTGAGGGCCAGGCACGGATTTGCCCGGGCAAACCGTAAAAAACGAGGTTCTTTAACATACGAAGGAAAAATCTACCCGCATAGATTCCTTACAGCTTTGCGAAACTGAACACTTTTTAAATTGGGGCAACTCAAGGCGCTTCAAAATCAGGCCTTGACCCTTCGGGGTGTATGCTACGGCGTACCGTTGGAAGATTGCGATTGTCGGAGCCCCCACACATGACTTATCTGCAGATTCGTCAAACAAGACTAAGGAATCCTATGCGGTTTTTTTTATGCACTACAACAAACCCTATAATAACAAATTCAAAACAGCAACAAAAACATGTATACCACCATTTTGGTTGCCTGCATCTCTGCCGTGGCCGCCGTCGGAATCTACGCGGTCGTCACGAACCTCGTAGCCAAGACCTCGATCCGCAAGCGGCGCGAAGCCGCCCTGAAAGAGGCCGAGGCCGAAGGGGAGATGATTAAAAAGGAGAAAATCCTCCAGGCAAAAGAGAAGTTCATACAGCTTAAGAGCGAATACGACCGTCAGGTCAACGAGCGCAACCAGAAAATCGCGCAGAGCGAACAGCGGGCCAAGCAGATCGAGAACAACCTGCAGAACCAGCAGCGCGATCTGGAGAACAAACTCCGCGAAAACGACCGGCTGAAGGAGCAGATGCAGAACCAGCTGCAGATCCTCGAACACAAGAAAGAGGAGGTCGATCAGATGATGCGCGAGCAGAACATGCGGCTGGAACAAATCTCGGGCATGAGCTCGGAGGAGGCCAAGAACATCCTCATCGAGAACATGAAGGCCGAGGCCAAGACCGAGGCAGCTTCCTATGTGAACGAAACCATCGAGGAAGCGAAGATGACCGCCACGAAGGAGGCCAAGCGGATTATCGTGGCTTCGATCCAGCGCGTGGCCACGGAGACGGCCATCGAGAACGCCGTGACGGTCTTCAACATCGAGAGCGACGAGGTCAAGGGCCGCATCATCGGCCGTGAGGGCCGCAACATCCGGGCTCTGGAGGCTGCGACGGGCATCGAGATCATCGTCGACGACACCCCGAAGCCATCATCCTCAGCGGTTTCGACCCTGTCCGCCGCGAGATCGCCCGCCTGGCGCTCCACCAGTTGGTAACCGACGGCCGCATCCACCCGGCACGCATCGAGGAGGTCGTAGCCAAAGTACAGAAACAGATCGAAGAGGAGATCGTCGAAGTCGGAAAACGCACCACGATCGACCTCGGCATCCACGGGCTGCACCCCGAGCTGATCCGCATGATCGGCAAAATGAAATACCGTTCGTCCTACGGCCAGAACCTGCTGCAGCACGCCCGCGAAACGGCCAATCTCGCGGGTATCATGGCCGCCGAGCTGGGGCTGAACCCCAAGACGGCCCGCCGCGCAGGCCTGCTGCACGACATCGGCAAGGTGCCCGACGACGAACCGGAACTGCCGCACGCAATCATCGGCATGAAACTCGCCGAGAAATACAAGGAGAAACCCGAAGTCTGCAACGCCATCGCCGCCCACCACGACGAGGTGGAGATGACGACGCTGCTGGCGCCCATCGTCCAGGTCTGCGACGCCATCTCGGGTGCGCGCCCCGGCGCCCGCCGCGAGGTGGTCGAAAGCTACATCAAGCGCCTGAAGGAGATGGAGGACATCGCCCTCTCGTACCCCGGCGTCGTAAAGACCTATGCGATCCAGGCCGGCCGCGAACTGCGCGTGATCGTCGGTGCAGACAAACTCACCGACCAGGAGTCGGAAGGGCTGTCGCACGATATCGCCAAGAAGATCCAGGACGAGATGACCTATCCCGGCCAGGTGAAGATCACCGTCATCCGCGAAACCCGCGCCGTATCGTACGCGAAATAAGAACCCCGCCCGCAGGACAGGCTGCATACGGCCTCCCGGCCGCAAATCAATTACAGGTAAAAATCCCTCCGCAAAACGGAGGGATTTTTTTATCTACGGCTCTCTTACCGGTAAGCTCCGGCACACAACGACAGCTTATCCGCGACAGAATCCATACACAATCGCCCGATTCCCGCCACGGGAAGGGCCATAAGCCTCTCACCCGCCGGAGGGGGGCAGCCAGCGGGATTATTTCCAGCTGTTACGCTTCCTGAAATCGGACGGAGTGACGCCCTCCTTATGCTTAAAAAAAGTAGAAAACTGCCCGGTATTCACGAACTTCAAGGCATAGGCGATATCCGATATATTTATATCCGTCCCCGTCAGCATCTCTTTGGCCTTCAGGAGCCGCTGTTGCAACTGGTACTGCGCGGGGGATATCCCGGTGTACTCCTTGAATGTCTTGCGGAACCACGAATAGCTGACCCCGAGTTCCCGGGCGATCGCCTCGACGTCACGCGGGTTATCCACATCCTTCATCAGCTCCCGCGCGGCATTGACTTTCTCAAGGATGAACGTATTGGCATAGGAGTTATTCCGCTCCTTGTAATAGATGGAACCCAGGATGTGCAGCACGATGCTCGACATCATCTGCTGGCACCCCGCCTTTTCGGCCGACGCCAGTTGCAGTATCTCCTCATACAGGCTCACGATCCCCGAACTTATCCCGATATTATGTAACGGCTGCTCGCGCACGAGAAACCGGTTCGCCACCCTGTCGTCGATATAGGAACCCTTGAACCCGACCCAGTATTCGTCCCAGCCGGTCGCGTCGTCGGGATGGTAGCTATGCCACTCCCCGGGAAACAACGAGATCACCGTCCCGGCCTTCACAGGCGCCTCGGGACAGGACTGCGAGGCGAAATACCCGGAGCCCTTGGTGATATACACCAACTGGTATTCGTTCAGTATCCGTCCGCCGCGGGGCATGAAAGAGTACTTGTCCGGATGTGCCGAGAGCGGGTACTTCGTCCCCGGCGGAATAAACTGGTACCCGATCGTCGTGACGACAACGCCCCATTTCTCGTCCTTATCCCCGATCGTCAGGTAACATAACTTGTCACGCTCCTGCTTCATGTCAGATTTGATAGGTTGGAAATCATTTTTCATAAGCAAATATAACTTTTTTCCGCATAATATGCAGATTTTAACACAATAAGATTTTCCGGGAGCGATTATTTCATTCCGGAAGCGTCTCCCCCGAGGCCGGGCTCCCAATCCCCACATCCGGCAACAACAGCCCCAGTCGCGCCGCAATCCGCCCCGCTACCAGTCTCCAAAGCCTCTTCACATCGTTCCGGTTATCCCGCACGGCATAAATCTGTATTGCTGCAACCAGCCTCCGACAAGGCGGCATATACCGATCCGGAAACATCGGGAGACACCTATACATACTTCAAAAAAGCCCTTCTGCTGCCATATGGAACGGCTTGCGAGGGGATAATTATGAAATCTGATACCGAAATATTAAAAATGAGAAGAATCGGACTTCCCCGCGGAGGATTCTTAAAAATGCCCTGGGTTTTATATTCGGGACACAATAACGTACTACAAATGCTCAAATTGTACCTGACGGGGGGAAATCCTCTATATTTGAATTGCAATTTGAACGTGTTGAAATATACTTTTAACAAATCATAAACCTAAAAAACAACCTAAAATCGTATAAGCCTATGCCAAAATGACTCCTTTCCCTGAGGTTTCTATTATATATATGTACGAATCGTGCATATGGGGAATTTCATTTTCAATCATCATTCATCTACTATGGACAAAACCAACCAATCTTTATGAAGAAAAATTTATCCATTTTATGACAGCCGGAAGCTGGTTGCAGCGGGCGCTTGCGTTGTTTTTGTGCGTTGCTGCCCTCGAAGCTGTCCAGGCGGCACCCCAAGACACCAAAAGAACGATCACGGGTACGGTCGTCGACCAGAACAACCTGCCCGTCGTGGGAGCCACAGTCATGATTTCGAACTCGGCTAACGGTACCGCGACCGATTCCAACGGCCAGTTCACCCTTTCGGGTGTAACCGACAACGACGAACTGCAGATTTCGTTCCTCGGCTACAAAACCGTAACGATGCAGGTAGGCACGCGCACCGCCATTGCGGCAACGCTCGAAGAAGATTCGGGCTATCTGGATGAAGTCGTAGTCGTAGGTTACGGCACGACGACGCGGCGCCACATCATCTCGGCCGTTTCGACCGTGAAGTCGGAGGCAATCGAGAACCGCCCGGTGGCCAACATCCAGCAGGCACTGCAGGGGTGCAGCAGCCAACCTGATCATCCAGACCAAGAATTTCAACCCGACGGACAACCAGATGAACATCTCGATCCGCGGTGTGAACACCATGGGTAACAACACCCCGCTGGTAGTCATCGACGGCGTTCCCCAGCCGGACGCAGGCCGTATGAACGACCTCAACCCGAACGACATAGAGTCGATCAACATCCTGAAGGGCGCCGGTTCGGCCGCCATCTACGGTGCACGTTCCTCGAACGGCGTCATCCTGATCACGACCAAGAACGGCCGCAAGGAGATGGCTCCGCAGATCCGGTTCAGCGCCAAAGTCGGTATCGAGAACCCCGACATCCTCTACAAGGCCGTTCCGACCTACCGCAACGCGATCCTGCGTAACGAGGCCCTGAGCAACGTCGGCCGCGAACCGCTCTTCACGGCTGCCGAAATCCAGGATTTCTACAACCACGGGGACTGCGAGGCTGCCGTAGAGCAGGCCATGCAGAACGCGCTCCAGCAGAACTACAACGTAAGCGTCACGGGCGGTACGAAGACCACCACCTACATGCTTTCGGCCAGTTACTTCGACCAGGAGTCCAACTACGTGGGCCCCGATTACGGCGTAAAGCGCTATAACCTGCGTTCGAACCTGACGACCGAATTCGGCCGGCTGAAACTGGGCGCCAACGTCGGTTTCACCCGTTCGGAGATCAATTCCCCGTCGGATGCCAACGAAGGCTTCCTTTTCGCCGACCTCGTCCGTTTCCCGAACTACTACTTCAACCGCCACGAGGAGAACGGAATCTTCTTCGGCAACAACTATAAGTACGGCGGCTATTCCGTATCGCCGCTGGCCGGCCTTATGGGCGGTGGTACCAACAAAAACGACCACGAATACCTCACCGGTACCTTTACGGCCGATTTCGAGATCATCAAAGGCCTGAAAGCCCGTGCCGTCCTTGGCGGTGAAGTCCGCCACGAGCACCGTTTCACCTCCCACAAGACCTACCAGTATGTGGTGGACAACGGCGCCGAACACTCGGATATCTCGACCGCTACGACCGGCGGCAACACCAAGCGCGAAGCAGACGACTGGACGAAGAAAGTCACTTTCGTCACCGCACAGCTGATGCTGGATTACAACCGCACGTTCAAGGAGAAGCACAATGTAACCGGACTGTTCGGTTGGTCGGACGAATCGGAGATCGGCTATGACATCACGGCCGCCCGCCAGGGTATGAACAGCATCGACCAGCCGGGTGACGGCTCGATCGCTACGGAAGGCACCAAACTGTCGTCCCAGAGCAAATACCGCCGTGCATTGCAGTCGTTCTTCGGTCGCGCCGGATACTCCTACGACGACCGCTACTATTTCGAATTCACCGCCCGTTACGATATGTCTTCGAAGTTCCTCAAGGAGCGCAACGGAGCCTTCTTCCCCTCGGTATCGCTGGGCTGGCGCATGTCGCAGGAGAATTTCATGCAGACCTACCGCGACCGTGTCGGTGACCTGAAACTCCGTGCTTCGTACGGTCTGAACGGTAACCAGCAGGATGTGGGCGACTACGATTTCATGACCACCTACGGCACTTGGGCCAACGCTTACGGTTTCAACGGCGTCCCGGTTCAGGGCCTGATGTTCACCATGGGTAATGAACTGCTGACGTGGGAGACCGCCAAGACCTTCAACATCGGTGTGGATGCGACGTTCTTCAAGAATACCCTGAGCGTCAACTTCGACTACTTCTACAAGCGTACGGAAGATATCCTCCTCTCCCCGATCGTCCCCGGAACCTTCGGCGCCTCGATCGCCAAGGAGAACCGCGGTATCCTCGACAACCAGGGCTGGGAACTTACCATCAACTATAACCTCTCGCGCGGCAACTGGAAGCACAACTTCTCGCTCAACCTCGCCGACTCGCAGAACGAGGTAGTCCGCTACGGAACCCCGGCTATCAGAACTGCCGACAGTGCCGGCACCATCATCATGGAGGGTCTGCCGATCAATGCCCTCTACGGCTGGAAAACGAATGGTTTCTTCCAGAACTACGATGAAATCCAGAATGCAGCCCTGCCGACCGGCATCGACCGTTCGCAGCTCCGTCCGGGCGACGTGCGCTATGTCGACCTGAACAGCGACGGCAAGATCGACGAAAACGACCGCACCTACCTGGGTTATGCCTTCCCGCGCTATACCTACGGCTTCAGCTACAACGTCAGTTGGAAAGGGCTCGATCTGGGCATCATGCTCCAGGGCGTGCTGAAGCGTGAGAACCCGGTTCGCGGCGAGCTCGTGCAGCCGTTCCACGCCGACTACTCGATGACCATGTTCGACCACCAGCTCGACTACTGGTCGCCGCAGAACCGCGACGCACGCTGGCCGCGCCTGGGAGTATCGGGCTCGGTGAGCGACACGAACAACTGGGGGCACACCGGTTCGGATATGATGCTGCTCGAAGGCGCCTACATGCGTGTCAAGAACATCCAGCTGGGCTACACCCTTCCCAAGAAGTGGACGAAGAAATTCGGCTGCGAGGCTCTGCGCATCTATTTCGACACCCAGAACCCGCTGACCTGGACTAAAAACGGGTTCGTAGACCCCGAGACCACGTCGTTCGGCAACAACATGAGCGGCGGAGCGGACAACTCTGTGCGCAACTACCCGACCCTGCGTTACTTCGGTGGAGGTATCGACTTGACTTTCTAACAATTAAACAATCGGAAAGAATATGAAAATCAAAAATATATTAGCCATCCTCTCCCTCGGTATGGTCAGCTGCGTAGGCCTTGAGCAATACCCGACGACCTCCTATACCGACGAAACTTTCTGGACAATCGAGGACAATGTCCGCACGGCCCTGTACCTGGGGTACAACCAGTGCTGGCACCAAGACTACTATTTCGCCAATAACCTGCTGTCTGACGACGTGTACGGCAGCCGCCACTCGACGAACGAAACCAGCATCGTAACGGGTATGGCCAATACCTCGAACGGCCGCTTCTCGGACGAATGGGACAAGTGCTACCAGGAACTGCGTACGATCCACACGGCGCTCGACGCCCAGGATCGCATGAATATCGACGAGACGTTCAAGACGCGCATGCTTGCAGAGCTCCGTCTTATGCGCGCCTTCACCTACCTGCGCCTGGTAACATGGTTCGGCGACGTGCCGTTCTTCACGACCAACCCGACGCTCCCCGAATCGCGCGTGGTCAAGGTAACACCCGCCGCCACGATCAAGGAGTTCATCCACTCGGAACTTGCCGAGGTGGCCGAGATACTGCCGAAAAACACGGATATTCCGGAATCTGAAAACGGACGTTACACCCGCGGCACAGCCGTGGCGCTCAATGCACGTGCATACCTTTACGACAACGATTTCGAGAACTGCGCCATCTGGTGCGACAAGCTGATCAATTCGACGGAGTACGGCACCTACGCACTCGAACAGGACTACAAGAAACTTTTCCATGACCAGTCGTGCTGCTACGGCCCCGAGTCGATCATGACGATCGAATTCGCCACGCTCGGAGGCATTGACAACATCGTCAGATCCTGGAACAATTTCAATGCTTTCGTTCCCCAGTCCATCGGTAACAAGGGTGTAACCACCCAGTCGCCGACGCAGGAACTGGTCGATACCTACCGCAAACTCGACGGCAGCGTCGCCGATGACACGGACTACGAGAAGCGCGACAAGCGTTTCGAAGCAACCATCGCCTACAACAACTGCACCGTGGATATTCCGGAAGCAAAAACCCTGAGTCTGGCTGGCTCGGAAGGCACGGGTAAAGGCACTTACCAGGTCTTTACGAAGGCATCGGACGAGAGCCAAACCAGCGACAAGCAGCACCGTTTCGACTCGTACAACGGCACGCAGGATCGCACGGCTACGGGGTATTATACCCTGAAAAACTACAATGCCGACATGGTCGACAGCAAGGGCAACACCTACAAATCACTCATGGAAATCCGCTACGCCGACGTGCTGCTGATGTATGCCGAATCGATGAACGAACAGAGTAAAATGACGTCCGACATCTGGGACAAGACGATCAAGCCGCTGCGCGAACGCGCCGGGTTCGACGACGCATACTGCGCCTATCCGGGCAGCGGCGACCTGCGCCAGATTATCCGCGACGAGCGCCGCGTGGAGCTGGCCCTCGAAGGCCGCCGTGCATTCGACCTGCGCCGTTGGGCCCTGCTCGACAATCCGTCGCTCAAGAGCACGGGAGCCACATATCTCACGACCCGCGCTACGGGTGCCCCCTTCCTCGACGATGGCAGCAACATCCAGTGCCAGAATGCTTACGGCATGAAATACTGGTTCCCCATTCCGCAGAAGGAGCGTGACATCAACGCCAACCTGCCGCAGAATCCGGGATGGTAACAGCCAAGTTGTAAAGGAGATTAACTAACCAATCAAGAAAAACACATGAAAACCATATTGAAAAATATCATGTTGTTCGCCGCAGGAGCCCTCACCCTCGGGTTTACCGCCTGTGAGGAGGATGGCCAGGATCTGAATTTCAATATTCAGCCCGGCAACGAGCTCTACGCCCCCCGCGGCCAACGCATCGGTCAACCTGGATCAGGGTTTGAATACCAGTTTCGAATGGGCCCCCTCCGTTGCCGAAGACGGCGGATACATCACTTACGAAGTGTTGTTCGACAAAGCGGACGGCGATTTCTCGGCACCGCTTGCCATCAAGACCAGCCAGATGACCGGCTCCAAAGCTTCGCTGAGCATCTCGGCCAAAGAGTTGAACGAAGTGGCCGCCCTGGCGGGCATCGAGAATGCCAAGACCGGGCAGATCAAATGGACGGTACGTGCAGGCAAAGGTCTCTTCTCCCAAACCTACACGCAGGCCAATGTGCTCACCGTTTCACGTATCAATCTGGTCGATCCGCTGCCGACGGCCGTCACGCTGAAGGGTGAAGCCGTGGAGGATGCCGCAGGCATCAAGCTGATCCCGGCGTACCTCGACGGCAAAGCAGTCGGTTCCGGTGTATACGAATGCTTCACGAAAATCTCGGAGGGCGAATTCACCGTAGTCGACGAACTGGATCGCTACTACTCGCTCAAGAGCAACGGCCGCATCAAGCATATCGTCGACGGCTCTTCGACTGCCAACACGCTGAAGGCCGGCATCTACTGGATCAAGATCGACTTCAGTGCGATGACCTACACCGCAGTTCAGGTCAGCATGATCGAATACTATGCCGCATCGTGGGCAGACAACTCGATGTCGACCGTCTACAAGACCCTCACCTACAAAGGGAAGGGCGTATGGGAGTTGCTCGACTACGATAACGAAATATCCGTCAACTCTTCCAACGATACGCGCCACCGCTTCAACATGACGACTGCCGACGGCAATAAATGGTTCCTCGGAACGACGTCCTCGCTGGGTTCTTCCTACACGACCGACTATCTGAGAGTATACATCTATACTTACAACGATGGCGACAAGGACTGGAACAAGACCTATAATTTCCTCCTTTCGGATTGCGGCCGTGATTTCGACTGCTACCTATACCTGAACGGAGACAACAAGGCAGGCGGATTCTGGCACGAATACATCTTCAAATAGCAACAAGATACCGGATGGTTCCTCCCTCCGGGGAGGGGCCGCCGGAACCTTTGCCGCGCAGTCCGGAAGACGGCACGCGCGGAAAGCTATTCGGAGAAATGATTCGGACGCGAATCCGGAAACAAAACAGTATTGAATAAAAATTAAAATCAACCTATAGATTACGAACTATATTAAAAAATGCGGAAAAAGAGTAATAATATCGGAGAATGGTTCCTACTAAGGTCTGTTGGAGACGAATCCGTCGATATACTCTTTATCGTGCGCGACAACAGCAAAAGCCTGCCTGATGAGCTTGTTTGCGACAGCGATCATAGCGAGTTTTCCCGATTTTCCGTTTTGCCTGAGCCTCGTATAGGTCTCTTTGCATTGGGCATTGAACCTACTGGCAGGCCAAGCGGCGATATAGAGAAGTCCTCTAGTGTATGCGTCTCCGTTTCGGTTGATATGCCCTTTGATGTTTACCGAAGTTCCGGACTGTTCGTAAGTGGGACAAATTCCGAGATACCGGGACACCTGCTTGGCATTTTGGAAGTAGGTAAAGCCTCCAGTAGTGATGATGAGCGCCGTGGCAAGCGTTATGCCTATCCCTTTGATGGTCGTCAGCAGCGCGAGTTGTCGGCTGAACTCCACTTCGACAAGATCCGTGAGTTCCGCCTGGAGCCTGTCACGCTTCTTTTCAAGGAACTTGATAGTTTCGTCTACGGTATGAGTTGCACCTTTGTCCGGGACAGGCAGACATGCAAGAGAGCCACGAAGGTTCGACATGGCGGTAATCTGCTTAGTAAGTTGGCGAATGACGGTTCTTTTTCTGTCGGAGCCGCAGGATGGCCTCCCTGTACCTTGAAAGGACGCGGGTTCATCTTCTCTCCGTACAAGGTAATGAGTCGTGCATCGCTCTTATCGGTCTTGACCGTAGAGAGCAAGGCTTTGGCGAAGTTCTTTACCTTCAGCGGATTCTCCATGCTGACAGTAATTCCGGCGACATTGAGCATATACAGCAGCAAGGCGCTGTAATTCCCTGTCGCCTCCATAACACAGTGGATACTGCCGTCTTTGGGGAGAGTCCCGATAAACTGTCTGATACCAGCGGTCGTGTTGTTAAAAGTACGGATCTCCCCGCCTTTGTCGGAGGAGTAAGCTACCACGAATGTAGCCTTGCTCACGTCGATTCCAATGTACCTCATGGCCGTTCATTTTTTGGTTTTAACGACATCGCTTACATCTTGGTCCTTCATTGCGAATACGGGCTCAGACACCTTACGAACTATCCGGATTCTGATGTAAAGAGTATGGGGTCAGAACATAATTCCCGGTTTAGAAAACCAATGAGAGATCGGACTTATTCCATACTCTGATGTCTTAACTATTCAAATTTAATTAACTAATTACAAATATACAATGGTACGCGCCCTACACGATCGATTGGACAGAGGCGGCGGACTCCTGCTCCACGGCTTTCATCGAGCGCTTCTACTGCAGTGAAAACCGCAATGGCTACGAAGGCGTCTTCTCTTACAGGAATACAATGCGACCGGCAGTGCCAATTCCAACAACTACTGGCAGCAAGCACACGCCATGGCTGCCATGGTAGAGTACTACAACCGTATCAAGGCGACCGATGCCGAGGAAAAAGCCCGTATCGAGGGCTATTTCCAGAAATGGTACGATAAGCGCGGTAACAACTACGAAGGCAATCAGAACTGGCGCGGTTCGACGGGTTTCGGCAACGATTTCACCGACGACACCTGCTGGATCATTATCGCCTTGTTCCAGATGTACGACGCAACCGGCAACCAAACCTATTACGATGCAGCCAAACAGACCTGGGACGAGTGCGTATGGCCCCGTCACGAGTTGACGCAGTCCGGCTGGCTGCCTTGGAAATGGTCGGATCTGGGGCCCAACGAGTGCACGAACGGCCCTGCAGCCATCGCAGCCGCGACCCTGGCACAGTACAGCCGCGCAGCAGGCAACGAAGAGGCTGCCCAGGAATACATCGACCAGGCCTGCACCTGCTTCGATCAGAACATCGACGTGATGGCATCCGACGGCACGCTGGGTTCGACCCCGCTGAGCTACACGCAGGGTACCTGCATGGAAGCCGGCCGTCTGATCTGGAAACTGACCGGCGACACGGGCTACCTGCGCAAGGCCATCCAGGCGGGCCGCGGCCAGATGACCTCGACCCGCATGAACGAAGTTTACAACTATGAAATGGTATCGCGCGACGAGGGGACGGACGAGAACAACTCGATCTTCCACGCCGTGATGTTCCACTGGTTCACGCGCATGATCCTCGACACGGAAGTCGACTCGTTCGACGGCAAAATCCGCAAGGAGCTCTACGATTATCTCTATCGTCATGCCTCCTACTACTGGGCGACGATCGACAAGACGCCGGAAGGTTGGCCCGAGGCTTATTTCGGTGTAAAGTGCTACCAGCCCCGCTCGTCGATGAACGGCGACGTAGGCGGTTCGCTGGGTGCATATACCAGTGCTGCACAGGCGATCGAATCCATGTGGATGATCAAGGATGTCAAGTTCTAACCCGTCAAAACCAACCGATTTATGAAGAAGATTATCATGATGCTGGTCGCCGGAGCCGCCATGGCATGTGGCCTGGCCGCCTGCAGCGACGACGATACGACGCCTTCGGGCAATATCACCCCCGCGGATCAGCTTTACCTGCCGCGCAATAATGCGACGATCATGCTGGAGACCGGCAACACCACCCACTTCGAATGGGCGGTTTCCAAAGCAAGCAAGAACGGCTATATCACCTACGAACTGCTGTTCGATAATGTAGACGGGGATTTCAGCCAGCCGCTCTATGTCCTCACCAGCGACAACAACGGGTACGAACCCTCGGCCAAGGTCGCAAGTTCTACTTTAAATACGGTCGCCACACTGGCAGGTGCAGACCTGGGCGAAACCGCCACTGTCAAATGGACGGTACGCGCATGGTGCGGCCTGAACTCAGAGATTTACGGCAGCGAAGCCGGAGTACGCACGGTATCCCTCACCCGCATCAATTCCGTAGACCCGATGCCTTCGGAGATCAAGATTTCCGGAGGAATCACCGAGGGACAGAAGGAGCTCACCCTGTTCGCTGCCAGCGTCATCCACACGGCGAAAGGCAAGTACACGGATCAGCGCGAGGCCGGGGCTTACGAAATCTTTACGAAGCTGACTGCAGGCGAACTGATTATCACCGACGACCTCAACCGCAACTTCAGGCTGGCCGAGAAGAACAGGATGGAACTCATCAAGGACAACGAAGCGACGACTGCCGTAACTGTCGAGCACGACGGCATTTACTGGCTCTACGTGAACTTCTCCAATATGACCTATAAGTTCAAGGAAATCTCGAAAGTCGAGCTCTTCATTTCCAGTCCGGGCAACAAGGCCGAACTCACGTACGAAGGCAACGGCGTATGGGGCATTATGGACTACGCATGGAACGTCAAAGAGGGCGGCAACACAGACTCCCGCCACAAGTTCATCTGTACCTATGCCGACGGCTCGTCCGAGTTCTGGGGACATTTCGAAGACGACTGCCGTGACTCGGAGAAGTCTGAGGCTGAAAAGAATCCGCTGTTCTACAACATTTTCCGCCATACATTCAGCAACCAGTGGGATAACACTTGGAAAGTGAATGAAAAGGAAAGGGAAGGCTACGGAAAGAAAGTTTCGTTCTGGGTTCATATGAACAATACGGATGACGACCTCTTCCTGCTGGAGCGTTCGCTCGGAGTACCCCTCGCAGTCAACATGCAGGGTTCCGCCACCGAGAACCAGGAAGCCATCGCCCTGAACAAAGCCCTGCCCGTTTTGGTTGCGAAGGGAAGTGACGATCTGAATGTCGGCCGTGAAGCGAGCATTTTCGAATGCTTCACGCAATTGTCTTCGGGTGATTTCAGCATTACCGACGACAAAGGCCGCTACTACAAGCTCGACGCAAGCAACATGACCTTCGCCATCGCTGAAAACCCGGCAACGAACACCGTTTCGAAAGCCGGTATCTACTGGGTCGCCCTGGATTTCAACGCCATGACCTACAAGATGCGCGAAATCGAGAAAGTGGAACTCTGGAACAAGCCCTGGTTCGGACATGATGTACCCGATACGGCAGAGATGACCTATCAGGGGCAGGGCGAATGGAGTATTTCCGATTATGCATGGGTCGTTTCGCATGAAGACGGAAGAAAGGACACCCGCTACTATTTCATCTGCACCTATGTCGACGGCTTCAAGGAGCGTTGGGGATATTACAGCGATGACTGCCGGGGGCCCCAGAACAGCAACCCCGGAAATTATCCGAATTTCTACAATATCTACCGCTTCGACCACTCGAAGTTGGAAGAATGGGATGATTCATGGAAAACGCTGAACGACTCGGAAGGCGTAGGCAAAAAGGCGACGTTCCATATCTACATGAACAATACGTACGCTGCAGACTACAAGCACACGCGTTCGTTCAAATAACAGCACAAACCGACAAGGATAGCATCCTTATACAGAAAAAGAAACGGTCGACAGAAACAGTCGGCCGTTTCTTTTACAGTATCCCCCGGTCAAACGAGCTATCCGGATAAATATATTACTTTTGCACCATGGAACCATCCGAAGAACTGAAGGCCTACATCGAGGCCGAGATCATTCCCCGCTACGGGGCGTTCGATGCGGCACACCGCACCGACCATGTGCGCACGGTCATTGCGCAGAGCCTCGTGCTTGCCGGGCATTACGAGGTGGATGCCGACATGGTCTACGCAATCGCAGCCTACCACGACACGGGGCTGGCATACGGACGGGAGTCGCACCATATCCGCTCGGGAGAAATCCTGCTCGGGGACTCTTTTATGCGGCAGCGGTTCACAGAGGAACAGATGGCCGTGATGCGCGACGCCATCGAAGACCACCGGGCCTCGTCCGACCACGCCCCGCGCACGATTTACGGACGGATCGTAGCCGAGGCTGACCGCTGCATCGATCCCGAAACCGTAATCCGCCGCACGATACAATACGGGCTGGCACACTACCCTGCGCTCAGCCGCGAGGGGCAGTCCGACCGTTGCGTGGAACACCTGCAACGGAAATATGCCGAAGGCGGTTACCTGCGGCTCTGGATACCCGAATCGGACAACGCCCGCAAACTGGCGGAACTGCGTGCGCTGATTCGCGACACGGCACGGCTGCGCGAAGCCTTCGGGCGGATTTACGAAGAGATATACCGGAGCTGATCCCCGGGGACGGAATACCGTATTACGATTCCGGAAACAGCAGGCATCGGGTACGAAACCCCACCTGTAACGGCACACAGCAAGGCAAAACGAAGAGAGAAAGGAAGAGACCCATACCGGCGGATCCCTTCAAACGCAATATTCCCCGAAGACCTCAGCAGATCTCCGGGGAATATTTTACATGCGGCTGCCCGCAAAGGTTATTCGGCGTCGTGCGGAAAATATTTCATATACTGCACGCGCTGGTAAACGTCGCTTTCGGCATTGCCGTAATTCATCTTCCCGCGGAACTCGGCCAGCGACTCGAAGCCGTGGCGTTCGGCCCACTGGTCGATGAACCGGTTGATGTCCACGATCACGCCGCAGCCCTTCTCGTGGATCGCCGAGCAGACCTGCACCGCATTGGCACCGCACAACAATGCCTTGACGGCCGCCTCGCCGTCGTGCACGCCCGTCGATACGGCGACGTCGAGCTGCGGCAGGGCCGTAGAGCAAAGCGCCACGCTGCGCAGGACATTGCGCAATTCCGCAGGTTCGCTGAACGGGTTGCCGTTGACGAACGCCATGCGCTCCACGTCGATATCGGGTTCGAAGAAGCGGTTGAACAACACCACACCCCGCGCCCCGCGCGCCAGCAGAGAATCGGCGACGGCAAGCACATTGGTCAGGCGCATCGGCAGTTTCACCGACACCGGGATCTTCACGGCAGCCGCCACGCGGCGCACGACATCGGCGTACTCCTGTTCCAACTCCTGCGCCGTACGGTGGCGGTCGGTCGGTTGCAGGAAGATGTTCAGTTCCAGGGCTGCGGCCCCCGCAGCCTCCATGGCCACGGCGTAGTCCGTCCATCCGTCATCCGCCGCGATGCAGTTGATGCTGGCGATGACGGGTACTCCTGTCGTACGGGCATCGGAGACAAGCTTCAGGAATTCACCCTTATACGCATCGCCGAGGTAACGTTCGAGGTATTCGCCCGAATCGCCCATGCCCTGCGACGAATAGTCCAGCGCGGCGGCATGACGGATGATCTGCTCCTCGAAGATGGATTTCAGGACGACAGCGCCCGCGCCGTTCGCTACGCATTGTCCGATATTGGCCACAGTCGCCGTATAGGGCGAACTGCTGACCACAACGGGACTCGAAAGGTCGAGTCCGAGGTATTTTGCTTTCATATCACAGAATTACATTAATTTTCAAAACATTCCCGAACCGGGCGGGCCGGAGTGCAATCCGGCCGGGCAGGTTAAACGAACGGGATCTTCACCACCTCGGCGCGCAGGGGTTTCTCGCGGATAACGACGGCGACCTCCGTGCCCGGGTGGGCATATTCGGGCTTCACGTAGCCCAGGCCGAAGCCGACCTTCAGGCAGGGCGACATCGTACCCGACGTAACATGACCGATCTCCCCGCCACCGGCCGCAGCGATCTTGTAACCGTGACGCGGGATTCCGCGGTCGATCATCCGGAACCCGACAAGCTTGCGCGTAACCCCCTCGGCCTTTTGTTTTTCCATCAGCGCCCGGTCGATGAAATCCTTTCCTTCGGCGAATTTGGTGATCCAGCCCAGGCCGCCTTCGATGGGCGATGTGGTGTCGTCGATGTCGTTACCGTAGAGGCAGAAGCCCTTTTCCAGACGCAGCGTATCGCGGGCCCCGAGGCCGATGTTCTTCAGCCCGTACTCCGCGCCGGCCTCCCAGAGGGCCTTCCAGAGTTTGTCGCCGTCTTCGTTGGCCGCGTAGATCTCGCAGCCGCCCGATCCGGTATAACCCGTAATCGAAAGGATGGCATCACAGCCGGCGACCTTCATCTTTTTAAAGGTATAGTATTCCATATCCTCGACCGGCTCCGCGCACATCTTCTGCACGACCTTCATCGCCAGGGGGCCCTGCACGGCCAGCTGGCAGATTTCGTCCGAAGCGTTGTAAAGCTCCTTGCCGTGGCCGGCCTCCATGCCGAACGCCCGGCCCTGCTCGCAGATGTGCTTCCAGTCCTTTTCGATATTGGCGGCATTGACGCAGAGCATGTAGGTCTCGGCATCGACCCGGTAGACGAGGATGTCGTCCACGATACCGCCCCGGCCGTTCGGCATGCAGGTATACTGCACCTTGCCGTCGTAGAGTTTCGCAACGTCGTTGGTCGTGATGCGTTGCAGCAGGTCGAGCGCCTTGGGCCCCTTGACCCAGATTTCGCCCATGTGGCTCACGTCGAATACGCCGGCGCCGTCGCGCACGGCCATGTGCTCGTCGTTGATGCCCGTGAACTCGATCGGCATGTTGTATCCCGCGAATTCGGCCATTTTGGCCCCCGCGGCAATGTGGTACTTGGTAAATGCTGTGGTTTTCATATAGGTACGGTTTTAGGTTTTACTCGCGGCGTTTCACCCCCAGGCGCGGACAGCGGTGGAACTCCTTCGTCCGGTCGAAGAGGTAACGGTAGGTGGTGTGCATCTTATGGCGCGTAGCGCAGACATAAGTCTCGATCATGCGGTTCATTACGGGGTTGAAATCGCCGATCCAGGCCAGCTCGAGTGTCTTGTAGCGGCTCTGCGTCTCCATCATGAAGTGCCAGTAACGCGCCATGATGGCCGACTCCACACCCTTGCCGTGGAACTCGGGGGCGATGCCGAAGATGATGCCGAAGATGCGGTCGCAGGATTTACGGACTTTCAGCTCCCACATCAGGCGGAGCTTCTGGATCAGCCCGAATTTGCCGTTGAACTTCCCGATGATGCGGTTCAGGTCGGGCACGGTGATGAAGAACCCGATCGGTTCGTCGTTGAAATAGGCGAAAAAGATGATGTCGGGGTCGATAATCGGCTTCATGGCCTTCATCATCTGCATCGCCTCCTCCTGCGCCATGGGTCTGACACCCGAAAAGAGCGCCCACGCCTTGTTGTAAACCAGCCGGAAATTCTCGGCGGCGTCCTCCAGGTTGTTCATGTCGATATTCTCGACATGATACCCCGGCGTAGAGAGGAGCCTTTCGGCGCGGTCGAAAATCCGTTCGCTGGCCTCCGAGACATTGGCACGCCAGATAAAGCTGTGCTGGTTGAAATAGTTTTTGAAGCCGTAATTCTCGAACAGCTCCTTATAATAAGGCGGGTTATAGGGGTTCTTGTAGAGCGGCTGGAATTCGTAGCCTTCGACCAGCAGTCCCCACCAGTCGCGCCGCTGGCCGAAGTTGATCGGGCCGTCCATCGCCTCCATGCCGCGGCTGGCCAGCCACATGCGCGCGGCGTCGAACAGCAGGTCGGCAACCTGCTGGTCGTTGATCGCCTCGAAGAAACCGCAGCCGCCCGTGGGCTGCTCCTCGATGGCCGCCTTCTCGCGGTTGTAGAAAGCCGCGATGCGTCCCACCACCTCGCCGGCCCTGTTGCGCACCACCCACCGGACGGCTTCGCCGTCGGCGAAAAGTTCGTTCCGCGCCGGGTCGAAAACCTCGGTTATGTCCTGATCCAGCGGGCAGACCCAGTTGCGGTTGCCCTTGTAAATCTTCTTGGGTAAATCGAGCCATTCACGCTCCTGTGCGGAGGTTGTGACTTCCTGAAGGATATATTTGTCCGTATTCATTGCGAATCGTTTTTTTATCAGAACAAAGATAGAAATAAAAAACGAAAATCGCGCAGGCCCTCCCGGAAAGTCGCTGACAGGCAAAAGAAAGCCCCTGTAAATAAACCCCGTTCCGCTTGCGCGCGATGAAAAATATGCCTACATTTGTTTGTTATTGCGTCTTCAAATCCCACTACACCATGACGACATCCAGCTACAATGAATTCGGATGGCGCGACGCCCAGCCGATGTTCTACCACAAACTGCTCGGCAAATACATCGAGCGGTTACTGCCCACGGACGGTTCGCCGATTCTGGATGTAGGCTGCGGAAACGGTTACTTCGCCAATTACCTGGCGGAGAAAGGCTATTGCGTCTACGGCATCGACGCATCCGAACAGGGCATAGCGATCGCCAACCGAATGAAGGGGGGGGGAAATCCGGACCGGTTTTTCGTCTGTGATGTAACCTCGGGCGAACTCCCGCCCGAACTGCGCGGCATTCCCTTCAAAACAGTGATTTCGATGGAAGTCATCGAACACCTCTACCAACCGCGGGCATTCGTATTGTTCATCCGCAGCATCCTCGAAGCCAGCGGCGGAGGCCAGTTCATCGTCACCACGCCCTACCACGGCTACCTGAAGAACCTCACCATCGCCTTGGCCAACAAAATGGATTATCACCTGAGCGCCCTGTGGGAAGGCGGCCACATCAAGTTCTGGTCGCGCCGGACACTCGCCATCCTGCTCAGGGAGGCGGGATACCATCATCTGGTCTTTACGGGCGCCGGACGCATACCCTACCTCTGGCGCCATATGGTTTTCAGCGCCAGGGTCTGAACCCGGACGCCGCGCCCGGCACCCCGGCAACTCCCCTCGTCCGCCGGTATCACCTGCCGTCGGGAAATTTCTTTTTACCGGTTGGCGATTTTTTCCTATTTTTGTTGAAATAAACGAAGTCGCGATGAACAAGAACCTCGAAGAATACCTGCCGGACGGGAACAAGGCCCAGTACCGGTTCATGAAATACCGAATCCATAAGATCCTGCTGGTCTGCTGCAGCTACGACGGGTATATCCTCGAGGAGGACGGACACATCGAATCGCAGATCAACCAGGAATACCTCGACCTGAACATGTCGAACCCGCCGTCGTTCACGCGCGTGAGCTCCACACGCGAAGCGTTGGAGCTGCTCGGCCGCGACGACTCGTTCGACTTCATCCTGACGATGTACAACGTCGGGGAGCTGGACGTATTCTCGTTTGCCAAGATCGTCAAGGAACGCCACGCCCAGATCCCGGTCGCGCTGCTCACCTCCTTCTCGAAAGACATCTACCGCCGCCTGGAGGAGCAGGACCGCTCGGGGCTCGACTACATCTTCGGCTGGCACGGCAACACCGAGCTCATCATCGCCATCATCAAGCTGGTCGAGGACAAGATGAACGCCGAGGAGGATATCGTCGAGGGGGGCGTGCAGGCGATTCTGCTGGTCGAGGACTCGATCCGCTTCTACTCGACCTACCTGCCCGAGCTCTACAAGCTCATCCTGCTGCAGAACACAGAATTCCTCAAGGACGCCCTCAACGAGCAGCAGCAGGTGCTCCGCAAGCGCGCCCGGCCCAAGATCCTCTTGGCCCGCTGCTACGAGGAGGCCGTGGAGCTCTACGACCGCTACAAGAAAAACCTGCTGGGCGTGATCTCCGACGTAGGGTTCGTCCTGCACCGCAACGACCCGCCCGAGAGCGAGAAACTCGACGCGGGCATCGACCTCTGCCGCCGCATCAAGGCCGACAACCCGCTGATGCCCGTCCTGCTGCAATCGTCGCAGACCGAGTTCGAGGTACAGGCCCGCCAGCTCGGGGCGGGGTTCATCGCCAAGAATTCCAAAACGCTGCTCACGCAGCTGCACGAATATATCGACAAGGAGTTCGCCTTCGGCGAATTCCTCTTCAAAGACCCCGATACGGGTGCCGTCATCGGCAAGGCCAAAGACCTGGTGCAGATGCAGGAGATGATCGCCACGATCCCCGACAAGGCGTTCGAATATCACACGTCGCAAAACCACCTTTCGAAATGGCTCTATTCCCGGGGGCTGTTCCCGCTGGCGGCGGCGATCCGCCGGGGCAACAAGAGCCAATTCGCGTCGACCCAGGAACATCGCCAGCGCATCGTCAACCTCATCAAGGATTACCGCACGCTGCTCGGGCAGGGCGTCGTGGCGCGTTTCGACCCGGAGACTACTCCGACGCCGTGGCCTTCGCCCGCATCGGCGAGGGTTCGCTCGGCGGCAAGGCCCGCGGCCTGGCCTTCATGAATTCGATGATCCTCAAGCACCGGCTCTACGACAAGCACGCCAACGTGCGCATCATGATCCCCCGCTCGGTGGTCATCGCCACGGAGTATTTCGACGACTTCATCCGCCTCAACGGCCTCCAATACATCATTTCGCAGGAGTTCTCGGACGAGGAGATCCTCTCGGAATTCGTCAGTTCGACGGTTCCCGCCAGGTTGCAGCAGGAGCTGAAGGCCTACATCCGCACGGTCCGCACGCCGCTGGCCGTACGTTCGTCGTCGAAGTTGGAAGATTCGCACTACCAGCCCTTCGCCGGCATCTACTCGACCTACATGATCCCCTACGTGGACAACGAGGACCAGATGCTCCGCCTGCTGCTCAAGGCCGTCAAGAGCGTCTACGCCTCGGTCTACTTCGCAGCGTCGAGGGCTTACCTCTCCTCGTCGCAAAACCTGATCTCGGAGGAAAAGATGGCCGTCATCATCCAGGAGGTTTGCGGCACGGAGCAGAACGGACTTTGCTTCCCCACCTGTTCGGGCGTCGCGCGCTCGATCAACTACTACCCCATCGGCGACGAAGCCCCCGAAGACGGCGTGTGCAACGTCGCCATGGGACTAGGCAAGCTGGTCGTGGACGGCGGACGCACGCTGCGCTTCTCGCCCCGCTACCCGCAGAAGGTACTCCAGACCTCGACGCCCGAACTGGCGCTGCGCGACACGCAGAACGAAGTGCTGGCCCTGAGCCTCAAGCCCGAAGAATTCCGCACGTCGATCGACGACGCGGTGAACCTGCACAGGCTGGACATCGCCCAGATCGCCGGCCTGCGCAACGCGCGGTTCGTCTGCTCGGTCTGGGACCGCGAGAACGAACGCATCTCGGACAGCCCGTTCGACCGGGGACGCAAGGTCATCACGTTCAACAACATACTAAAATACAACACCTTCCCGCTCGCGGACATCATCGGCGATATCCTGAGGCTGGGGGCCGAGGAGATGCGCTGTCCCGTGGAGGTGGAATTCGCCGTCAACATGGACGTGGCGCCGGGGGAGCAGCAGATTTTCAACCTGCTGCAAATCCGCCCGATCATCGACAATCAGGACAACCGGCCGATCGACTGGAGCAAGGTGGACGTTTCCGACGCGCTGGTATACGGCCAGAACGCGCTCGGGATCGGCATGATGGGCGACATCGCGGACATCATCTACATCAAGGGCGACGCGTTCGACTCGCTCTCGACCGAAAAGATCGCCGAAGAGCTACTCGAATTCAACAACCGTATGCAGGATGAAAAACGCTCCTACATCCTCGTCGGCCCCGGCCGCTGGGGCTCTTCCGACCCGTTTCTGGGCGTCCCCGTGAAATGGAACCACATCTCGGAGGCGAAGGTGATCGTCGAATGCGGCATCGAGAAGTTCGAGGTCGAACCGTCGCAGGGCACGCATTTTTTCCAGAACGTCACCTCGCTGGGCGTGGGTTACCTGACGATCAACCCCTTCCGCGGCGACGGTATTTTCCGCGAAGGGGAACTCGACGGCCGCCGCGCGGTCTACGAAGGGACGTTCCTGCGGCAGGTGCGCTTCGAAAAACCCCTGTGGGTCTGCATCGACGGGCGCTCGAACAAGGGTATCGTCAAGGAAGAGGGCGATAAATAATAATTCCGCGGAAAAATTCGTCCCGAAGTTACAATTTATAAGAAATAATATTATATTTGTAATAAAGAAACAACCTTTTAAAACTTCAGGCAATATGGACGTAAACAAATTGATGGCGGAACTTGAGCGCAAGCACCCCGGCGAAAGCGAATACCTGCAAGCCGTGCGCGAAGTTCTCATGACGGTAGAGGAGGCTTACAACCAGCATCCGGAATTCGAGGCCAACCGCATTGCAGAACGCATCGTGGAGCCTGACCGTAGCTTCACCTTCAAGGTGGTCTGGGTAGATGACAAGGGCGAGGTGCAGGTCAACCTCGGGTACCGCATCCAGTTCAACAACGCAATCGGCCCCTACAAGGGCGGCCTGCGTTTCCACCCCTCGGTGAATCCCTCGATCCTGAAATTCCTCGGTTTCGAGCAGATTTTCAAGAATGCGCTGACGACGCTTCCGATGGGCGGTGCCAAAGGCGGCTCGGACTTCAACCCCAAAGGCAAAGTCGGACCGCGAGGTAATGCGCTTCTGCCAAGCCTTCATGGTCGAACTGTGGCGCCATATCGGTCCCGAAACCGACGTTCCGGCCGGTGATATCGGCGTGGGCGGCCGCGAAATCGGCTACCTCTACGGCATGTACCGCAAGCTGGCACGCGAGAACACGGGCGTACTGACCGGCAAGGGCATGACCTACGGCGGTTCGCTGATCCGTCCCGAGGCCACGGGCTTCGGCGCCGTTTACTTCCTGCGCCAGATGCTCGAAAAGGCCGGCATGGACATCAAAGGCCAGACCATCGCCATCTCGGGCTTCGGCAACGTGGCCTGGGGCGCGGCGACGAAGGCTACAGAACTGGGCGCCAAGGTGGTGACGATTTCGGGCCCCGACGGCTACATCTACGATCCCACAGGCCTCGACGCCGAAAAGATTGCCTACATGCTCGAACTGCGCGCGTCGAACAACGACGTGGTGGAACCCTACGCCGCGAAATTCCCCGGCTCGCAGTTCTTCGCGGGCAAGAAACCGTGGGAAGTCAAGGTCGACATCGCCATGCCGTGCGCCACGCAGAACGAGCTCGACGGCGAGGATGCCAAGAAGTTGTTGGCCAACGGCGTGAAGATCGTAGCAGAGGTTTCGAACATGGGCTGCCGCCCCGAAGCCATCGACGCCTTCATCGCCGCCAAGATCCCCTATGGCCCGGGCAAGGCCGTGAATGCCGGCGGCGTCGCCACGTCGGGTCTGGAAATGACGCAGAACGCACAGAAACTCAACTGGACGGCCGAGGAGGTCGATGCCAAGCTGCACCAGATCATGTCGTCGATCCACCACGCATGCCTCGAGTACGGCACCGAGAAGGACGGATACATCAACTACATGAAAGGCGCCAACATCGCCGGCTTCATGAAGGTTGCCAAGTCGATGGTCGAACAGGGTGTCCTGTAAAAACCGACCGTAATACACAGAGAAGCGGGCTCCCGGAAAGAGGGGCCCGCTTTTTATTCGGGGACGGGATCCTGAAACCGGGGACTCCCTCCTAAAATACGGCACATGCAGCCAGTGAAAACGTCAGCATATGCAACCGCTGGCGGGAATCCTTCGCAAAAGGCGGCGCCATGTCGTAGTCGGTCGAGAAGCGGATCCCGAAATTCCGGGAGGCAAGGTAGGTGGAAGAGATGCCAGTCGCGAGCACAAAGCCGCCACGGTCACCCAATTTCTGCAAATCCGTGTTACACGATTTATAGTATCCGTACCCGCCGAGCAGTTTCGACCCGACCAGCCACCGGACGGAAAGCGGATAGGACAGGTAAAGGCCGGCAGCCGCCGAGCCGCTCTCCAGATTATCGTCCTGCGGCACGCCATTGACGGTCATCTCGAGGTTCGTCACGGCAAAACGCCCGCCCACGCCGACATAGGGCGAGGCGAACCATGCCCCCTGCGCCCCGACCGTAGGCCCGGCCTTGAACGAAGTCCTCATCCCCGGGTACGGCAAATAGGAGCCGGGCGAAGTGGTCACACCGACCGTAAAACTGAGGAACGAAGGCCGGCGGAAGCGGTCGTACACGAGTTGGGTCTCGCCGACATGCAGCCCTTTGTCCTTGAATATCAGGTCTGCGAGGAAATAGCCAAACTCCGTGGCGAGGATACCGATACCGGCGCCGACCATCACGTCGCTCATCCAGTGGCGGTTATTGAGCTGGCGCGTAACGCCGGTGACCGTCGCCACGGTATAGGCCCCGATGCTGTACCACGGGCTGCGGTGCCCGTACTCCTTGTGGAGCATCGTCGCCGTCATGAAAACCGTGGCCGTATGCCCCGAGGGAAACGAATTGCGGGTAGAGTCGTCGGGACGCATCACACGGAACGAATATTTCAGCGAATTGACCGCTGCGGCCATCAGCCCCACCGAGAACGCATCCGAGACGAGCATGCGGCCCCAGGAGCTGCGCCCCTTGACGCCGAAAGCCTTCAAGCCGAGCATCACGGCAGCGGGTGCATATTGCAGGTAGTCGTCGTAATCGTGGTGGAACGACTTTACGTAGCCGTTGCGCAGTCGCCGGAAATCGGTGTCGTAAACCGACATCACAGCACCGCCCACGATCAGCGGAGCCGCAATGAAGGTCATGCGGTAGCCCTTCGTGGAGGTGCGCCGGTCGATATAACGGGCGAAACCGCCCTCACCGGCAGCCGGGACAAGACAAACCTTCCCGAGGCTGTCTGTGATTTGTGCCGATACGGTGACAGATGCAACCACCGCCAGCAAGCAGCAACAAAAGAATTTCTTCATATGTGGGATCGGGGTGGGTCAACGCCTGCGGCCTATGGCCCGGACGATCTCGCCGCCGACAGCGATCAGCGACGTACTGCCGATGATAACAGCCCACTCCCGCCATGCCAGCGGTTCGGTTCGGAAAACCTCGCCGCCGAATTCGACGATGAGCACCTGCCCCACGGCGATGGCCAACAGGATCAGGAAGAATTCACGGCACCCGCGCAGGCAGGAAAAGACCGAATGGCGTGTTTCGAAACCCTTGGCGTTGAACATATTCCAGAATTGCAGGAATACGAACGTCGAGAAGAAGACCGTCAGCTGGCGCACGGTCAGCCCGCCGGTCGTGATCGTCCACCAGAACAGCATGCCCAGCAATACCGCGACCATGATAATGCCGCACGTGAAAAGCGTGCGCGCCATGGCGCGCGTAATGATGAATTCATTGCGCGGACGGGGTTTTTCGAGCATCACCTCGGGGTTCGGCGGCAGCGAGGCCATGGCCATCGCGGCGAAGGTATCCATGATGATGTTCACCCACAGGATTTGCACCACCGTAAGCGGCATGTCCGTACCGAACACGGCACCGACGAAGCAGATCAGGATCGCCGCGAAGTTGATCGTGAGCTGGAACAGTACGAAACGCTGGATATTGCGGTATAGCGAGCGTCCCCACATCACAGCCGTGGCGATCGAAGCGAACGAGTCGTCGAGCAGCGTGATATCGCTGGCATCCTTGGCCACCGACGTCCCGGAACCCATCGAAAGCCCGACATTGGCGAAATTCAGCGCCGGGGCGTCGTTCGTACCGTCGCCCGTCACGGCCACCACCTCGCCGCACTGTTGCAACAGGCGCACGAGCCGCTGTTTGTCGAGCGGCCGGGCACGCGACATGATCTTCAGTTCCTGTACGCGGCCGAGCAGCTCCTCGTCGCTCATCGCGGCGAATTCCGTACCGGTCATGTGGTTGCGGTCGGTATCCCGGGCGTCGTTCCACAGGCCGATCTGGCGGGCGATCTCACGCGCCGTAGCCGGGGTGTCGCCCGTGACGATCTTGACGTCGATCCCCGCCTTCAGGCAACGCCCGACGGCTTCGGGGACATCCTCGCGCACGGGGTCGGAAATCGCTGCGACGCCCGCAAAATGAAGCTGCGCCGCGGCGACAGCCCGCTGACAATCGTCCTCGGCCGTCTCAGCCCATGCCACGGCCAGCGTACGCATCGCCCGCCCCTGGAACCCGAGCAGCTGTTCCGCCACCTGCTCGTCTTTCCCGTCCGGCGCACACATCGCACGCACGATTTCGGGCGCACCCTTCACGCAAACGATCCGGCGGCCCGAAATACCGCTCTGGATAATCGTCGCCATATACTTGCGCTCGGTGGAGAAGGTCAGCCGGTCGACGATCTTCGCGCCGGCACGCAGGGGTTCGTAGTCCTCGCCCTGCGCGTGCAGCCATTCGAGCAGCGCCCCTTCGGTCGGATTGCCGATCACGGCACCCGTAACATCGAGGAAGGCCGTCGAATTGGCGGCTACGATCTCGGCGAAATCGTGCATCGGCAGCGCATCGTAGCGCACCAACTCCTGCACGTGCATCCGGTTCTGGGTCAGCGTGCCGGTCTTGTCGGTACAAATCACCGTCACCGCCCCCATCGTTTCGCAGGCATGCATGCGCCGCACGAGGTTATTGGTCTTGAGCATCCGCCGCATGGACATGGCCAGCGATAGCGTGATGCTCATGGGTAACCCTTCGGGAACGGCCATCACGATGATCGCCACCGAAACCATGAAGATGTGCAGCACGTGCTGCGAGATGGCGAGCCAGTCGCCTTCGAGCAACCCGTTGATGAAGATCGCCTTGCCGAGCATGACGCAGAAAATAGCGACCGCAAGCGCAATGCCGGCCCGGCCGATGAGTTTCGAAAGGCGTGTCAGCTGGCGGTTGAGCGGCGTCTGCTCTTCGCTCTGGACGGTCGCCTGTTCCGTAACGCGCCCGGCTTCGGTCGCATCGCCCACGGCCGTCGAGACCATCACGCCGTAACCGTCGGCGACCGTAGTGCCGCGCAGCACGACGTTCGACGGATAGGTGGCATCGGGGTCGAAGTGCGTCTCGTCCACCGTTTTGTCAACTTCCAGTTCGCCCGTGAGCGTGGATTCGTTGATCCTCAGCGACACGGCCTCGACCAACTCGCCGTCGACAGGCACCGTCTCGCCGCTCTCGATGTAGACCACGTCCCCGACCACGACGTCGCGGCGCGGGACTTCGTGCATCGCACCGTCGCGCATCACCTTGACCGGAATATCGTCGTTGACCTGGTTCAGCCGCCGGAAACGCCGCATGGCATCCCACTCGAACCAGAAACCGACGCAAGTGGCTAAAATAATCGCACAGATAATACCAATGGACTCGGTGAAATCCTTATGCACGAAACCGATGGCGAGCGAGAGCACCGCAGCCAGCAGAAGGATGCGGATGATCGGGTCGCGGAACTTATCGGCCAGCAGTTTCCATACCGAATCGTCCTTCGGCGGCGTAATGACATTGTCGCCGTGCTGCCGTCTGCTCTCGGCGACCTCGTTCGGAGACAAACCCCGGGGATTGTAACGGATCATGTGTGTCAGAATTTATTATTCAGGGAGAATTGCCGCGTCGACGCATCGAGCCGTACGGCAATGAACAACAGTATTGTAAAGGCAATGAGCGACGAGCCGCCGTAGCTCATGAACGGCAGCGGGATCCCCATGACGGGCATCAGCCCGATGGTCATCCCCACGTTCACCAGCACATGGAACAGCAGGATGGCCGCCACGCAATAGCAGTAAATGCGGCCGAAAGGTTCTTGCTGCCGCTCGCCCATGCGCATCAGGCGCAGGATCAGCAGGCACAGCAGCGCCAGCACGACCATCGTCCCCACAAAGCCCCACTCTTCGCCCACGGTACAGAAGATGAAGTCGGTATGCCGCTCGGGCACGAACCCGTACTTGATCTGCGTACCCTGCAGAAAGCCCCTTTCCCAGAAAGCCGCCGGAGCCGATGGCGATCTTCGACTGGTTGACGTTGTAGTCCGTCCCCAGCGGGTCGCTGATGATGCCCAGGAAGCTCAGGATACGGTCTTGCTGGTGGGGTTTGAGGATCGAATTGAAAATATAGTTGGTCGTAGGCAGGAAAACCACCGTGCAAAGGAACAGCCCGACCGTAATGAAGATATTGTTCAGGTTGGTGCGGTAGGCATAAACCACCACCCAGACCAGCGACAGCAGCGTCACGGTCAAGAGGCAGGCATGCAGATCCATGAAGCCCGGCGCGACAAGCCCCATCGCCATGCAGAGCAGGATGCTCCCCAGGGCCAGCGCGGCAAGGTAAACGAAGCATTGGCGCCAGTGGCCGTTCATCATCGCCTGCGAAAGGGTGCAGACCAGAATGATCGACACGAGCATCGTCATGGGCGAAAGCAGGAACGAGAAGATGAACAGCGCGGCGATCAGCAGCACCGGGATGCAGAGCCACTTGTTGAGTCCCTCACGGTAAAGCACGAAGAGGAACGAGCCCAGTACGATACCCGAACCGGTATCGTTCTGCAGGATGATGATAAACAGCGGGACGCAGATCACCATCCCGACCTTGAACAGGTCGCCCGGCCGGTTGATCGAGAACGAATAGGCGCTCATCACGCGGGCGAGCGCCAATGCCGTGGCGATCTTCACGAATTCGACGGGCTGCAGGCGGAACGACCCGAACTCGAACCACGCCTTGGCCCCGTTGACCTCGCGGCCGAACAGCAATGCACCGACCAACAGCGCAAGGCCCGCGAAATAGGCCGGGTAGGCGAACATATGGTAAAACCGATCGTCGAGCAACAGCACGACGACCGCCGTAGTCCATGCCACGCCGATCCACATCAGCTGTTTCATGTAGAAGTGCGAAAAGGAGAAGACATCGGCCGTACCCTCGTCGTACGACGCCGAAGTGATCGACACCCACCCCGCCATCACGATCAGGACATAGAGCAGGACGGTCCAGAGGTCGACACCGTAGAAGATACTGTTATGGCGGTTAGCGGTCATACGCGGGGTAATTTATGGTCATGTTCCTGACATAATCCAGCAATGCCGGGCGGCGGATCGTGTCCGTCAGGTAGTACTCTTCCAGCAGGCTGGCGATCGGCAGGGCCGCCGAGGCGCCGAATCCGCCGTTTTCGACGTAGACCGAAATGGCGATCTTCGGATTGTCCTTTGGTGCGAACGACAGGAAGGTCGAGTGGTCGCGCCCGCGGGGGTTCTCGGCCGTACCGGTCTTACCGCAGACATCGAGCCCTTCGAGCCGGGCCAGCATCGACGTGCCGCCGACGTTGACGCCCCGCCACATGCCCTCGACGATCGGCTCGAAATGCTTGGGGTCGACCTTCGTATAATGGCGCTCGTAGAAACGGCGGTCGAGCGAATCCTGCCCCTCGATCTTCTTGACGATATGCGGAATGTAGTAGTAGCCCCGGTTGGCGACGATGGCTGCGAGATTGGCCAGCTGCAAGGGCGTGCAGCCCAGCGCATCCTGACCGATCGCCAGCGAAATGACCGTCAGCGAATTCCACGAACCCCTGTACTGGCGGTCGTACGAGCCCCGGTCGGGGACATACCCGTCGCGCTCGTCGAGGAAGTCGGAACCCAGCTTGCGGCCGAAACCGAAGCTCTCGACATACTCTTTCCAGGCATCGTACCCTTCCTTGACGTTCCCGTATTTGGGATTGTCCAGGATATCGCGGAATACATAGCAAAAATAGGCATTGCAAGAAGTCGCCACGGCAAAAGCGCAGGTCGAGCGGCGAAGCATGCGAATGGCACTTCATACGCCGTCGCCCCGCCTGGTATCCCTCGTGGCAGACATGCAGATCCGTAGGCCGGAGCACCCCTTCCTGCATGCCGATCAGGCCCTGCACCAGCTTGAAGGTCGAACCCGGCGGGTATTTGGCCCTCACGGCACGGTTATACAACGGCTTGCGCTTGTTGTAGAGCATCTTCATGTAGTTGTTGCCGCGCTCGCGTCCGACCAGTTCGTCGGGGTCGTACGTGGGCGAGGAGACCATCATCAGGATTTCCGCCCGTCGAAGGTTCGATCGCCACCGCCGCTCCGACCTTGCCGCGCATCAGCTCCTCGCCCAGCAGTTGCAGGCGGGCGTCGATGGTGCTGACGATATATTTGCCGGGCTCGGGCAGCGAATCGTAAACGCCGTTCATGTAGGAGCCCTTGATGGCCCCGTGGGTGTCGATCTCCTGGATTTTCACCCCCTTCGTTCCCCTCAGCAACGGTTCGTAGGCCGACTCCACGCCGCCCATGCCCACGTAGTCGCCGGTCTTATATTCGGGATTCCGCTTGAGGTAATCGGCGTTCACCTCGCTCACATACCCCAGCAGGTTGCCGCCGATTTTACGCGGATACCGGCGGACGGTGCGGTAAACCGTATAGAAACCGCGGAAATTGCACTCGTCGAAACGGAGTTTGTCCTCTTTCGAAATGTAGTTGGTCACCACGCGGGGCGCACGGGGGCGCATCCGGGCATTGGCAAGCTCTTCTTTTCGAGCTTTTCGCGCGAAAGGCCCAGCACCTCGCACATGCGCAGGGTGTCGAAGCCCTTCTTGTCGATCTCGCTGTAGATCACCATCAGGTCATAGCACTCGCGGCTCTGCACCAGATATTCGCCGTTGCGGTCGAAGACCTCGCCGCGCGGCGGGTACTGCACCACATGGCGCAGCACGTTGGCCTTGGCCAGTTCGTTGTATTTCGAATCGACAAGCTGGATATAGGCCAGGCGGCCGGCGATCAGCAGGAAGATGAAAAGCACCACCCCCTGCAAGGTACGCATCCGCACGAAACCCTCGGAACTTTTCATATGCGGACGGGGAGTTTGGCGGTGAAGATGCGGGCGATGACCCAGATGAAGGCCACCGACACGGCACCGCTCGCCACGGTACGCACGATCGTGCGCACGATATGCGCCCACGAAAGTGCTTCCAGCGAGAAAAATACGGCATGGTGCACCAGCACCAGCACGATCAGGTAATTCAGGAAGACCCGGTTCCCGAGCCGTCCGGTACTGGGGATGCCTCCCTCCCGGATATCGTCACGGGGGTACAGCAGCCCGAGCAGCGTCGGGCGGGCAAAGGCGATGAGCAGCGTGGCGATGGTGTTCACACCGGCAGCCCCCATGGCCAAGTCCATCGTAACGCCCGTGGCCAGCCCCGACAACAGCAGCACGATAGGCGGCGTGTCGAGCGGCAGCAGCGCGATGAAAGCCACGTAGACGAGCGGATTGAGGTAAATGCTGATGGACAGGTTGTCGAAAAGGAAGACCTGCAAGAGCACCACAACGGCGAAGAGTGCGAGATATGGGAGCGTCCTGTGCATCTATCTGTTCTGTCGGGTATGTTGTTCTACTTTCTCACTGTTCTGCAATTCGCGCACCTCCGTGAGGTCGCGGTTCTCGACGAGGATCACGTCCGTCAGGCGCGTCATCTCGGCCGCCAGCCGCACGTGCACCCTGTAAGCCGTACGGGTCTCGTTCAGATGGGCACTCTCGACCCAGCCGATCAGCACGTCGGCCGGGAAATACTGCGAAAACCCGGTCGTCACGACCTCCTGCCCGGGTTGCGGGTCGGCATACTTGGACAACTCGTCCAGCACCACCGTATGCTGGTCGCCCCCGTCCCAGTAGATCGAGCCGAAATAATCGGAGCCGGCGAGCTTGCCGCTGGCCCGGAACGAGGTGTTCAGCACCGACATCGCCACGGCGTAGCGTTCCGTGCAGTCGACGACGTAGCCGGCCATCGCCCCGTCGGACGACAGCACGGCCATCTCTTCGGCGACCCCGTCGCGGCGGCCGCGGTTGAGCACGATCAGGTTCTGTGCCCGGTTGACCGTATTGGATGTCACCGAGGCGGTCATGATGCGGTATTTCGAAACCCCGATATCCTGCATGTAGCCGTCGAGCCGGGCCGCGGTCTCGGCCTCTTCGTACAGTGCCAGCCGTTCCTTCATCCGGGCGACATGCGCCAGCAGCTCGCGGTTCTCGCGCCCGAGCGAAAAGTAGTGCCGGACACCCGCGAACAACCCGTGGACGCCCCCGACCAGTTGGTTGGAACGTGCCAGCAACCGTGCCTGGGTGTAGTAGGTCGAGTGGGCGTAATAGCTGATGGCTATTGCCTCGAGCACGACGAACAGCACCACGACATAGACGCTTCGGATAAACTCTAAGAGCTTGCGCAAGGTTTCTCGTTAATTTGAGATTGCGGACACTGGGCCCGCAATCCGTTTATGTGACTACACACTCCCGTCCCGGCAAAGCGGGGACAGGCCGCAACTATTTCATTAAGAATGAGAAGCGGTTGATATTCTTCAGCGCGATGCCCGTACCGCGCGCAATGGCGCGCAGCGGGTCTTCCGCGACGTGGAACGGGATGCCCGTCTTTTCGCCCAGGCGCCGGTCGAGCCCCTTGATCAGGGCGCCGCCGCCGGCCAGGTAGATACCGTTCTTCACAATGTCGGCATACAGCTCGGGGGGCATCGATTCGAGCACCTTCATCAGCGCCGCGTCGATCTTGGTGAGCGACTTCTCGAGCGCATAGGCGATCTCGCTGTAACTGAGCGAAACAGTCTGCGGCAAGGCCGTCAGCATGTTGGGCCCCGTGACCACGAAATCCTCGGGTTCCTCCTCCAGGTCGGAGACAGCGGCACCGATCGAACACTTGATGGCTTCGGCCGTGCGTTCGCCGATACGGATATTGTGCTGCTGGCGCACGTAACTCTGAATGTCGTTGGTGAAGACGTCGCCCGCGGTGTTGATCGACTCCGAGCAGACGATGCCGCCCAGCGAGATGCAGGCGATCTCCGACGTGCCGCCGCCGATGTCGATGACCATGTTGCCTTCGGGGGCCTCGACGTCGAGACCCGCGCCCAGCGCCGCGGCCATCGGTTCGTAGATCATGTAGACTTCGCGGCCTCCGGCGTGCTCGGCCGAGTCGCGCACGGCGCGGATCTCGACGTTGGTCGATCCCGACGGGATGCAGATCACCATACGCAGCGAGGGGGCGAAGAGGCTGCCCGAGGTCTTGACTTTCTTGATCATGCCGCGCAGCATCAGCTCCGTGGCATTGAAGTCGGCGATCACGCCGTCCTTGAGCGGACGGATGGTCTTGATGTTCGGGTTGGTCTTCTCGTGCATCTGGCGGGCCTGTTGGCCGATGGCCACCACCTTGCCCGTGTGGACGTCGAGCGCCACGATCGACGGTTCGTCGACGACGACCTTGCCGTTGTAGATTATCAGCGTGTTGGCCGTTCCGAGGTCGATGGCCAGCTCCTGTGTCAGTGAAAAAAGTCCCATAATGTCACACCCAACTATTATTTTTCCTAATCATTTTATAATCAACTCCATAAACCCCTCCCCGCCCGAACCGGCGCGAAAAGGTTACATATCCGGACAAAGGTAGCAAAAAGCGAGGGATATTTTTACATTTTTTATTATTTTTTTTGATTACATTTGTCCTGCGAAACAATCGATCCGCACATGGAATATAAAATCGGAAATGAGACCCGCTGCGCCGTGATAGGCTACGGCAGCTGGGCGACGGCCATCGTGGGACTGCTCACGGCCAACGAAACCCGCGTAGGCTGGTATGTCCGCAATCCCGAAGTGCTCGAAGGGCTGCTCACCGAAGGCCGCAACCCCCGGTACCTGAGCGACATGGAGTTCGACCGCGACCGCATCGCCCCCTCCGACGACCTGGACGGGATCGTCCGCGAAGCCGACATCCTCATCCTGGCCACCCCCTCGGCCTACCTCAAGACCTTCCTCGAACCGCTGACCGTCCCGCTCAAGGACAAGTTCGTCGTTTCGGCCATCAAGGGCATCGTCCCGGGCGACTACAAGACCATCGTCGAGTATATCCACGACCATTACGGGCTGTCCTACAAACAGATAGGCATATTCACGGGCCCGTCGCACGCCGAGGAGGTTTCGCGCGGAAAGCTCTCCTACCTGACGGTCGTCTGCACCGATCCCGGAAACGCACGGTCGTTAGGCGCAAAATTCGCCACGGACTACATTCACCTGAGCTACTCGACCGACCTTTACGGCATCGAATATGCCGCCATCCTGAAGAACATCTACGCCCTGTCGGTCGGCATCGCCGTGGGTCTGGGCTACGGGGACAACTTCCTGGCGGTGCTGATCGCCAACAGCGCGGGCGAGATGCGCCGGTTCCTGGAGGAGAGTTACCCCGCGGAACGCGACACGCTCGTATCGGGCTACCTGGGCGACCTGCTGGTGACCTGCTACTCGGTATACAGCCGCAACCGGCGGCTGGGACTTCTGATCGGCCACGGATGCACGGTCAAAAGCGCCCTCAACGAAATGACGATGGTGGCGGAAGGCTACTTCGCGGCCGACTGCATCCGCTACATCAACGCCCGCCACAAAGTCGACATGCCCATCGCCGAAATGGTCTACCGGGTCCTCTACGAAGGGGCTTCGGCACGCCGGAGCATGAAGGAACTGACAACCAAATTAATCTGACGATAACATGGAAACGATTAAATTAGACATCTCCAAAACCGGCATTGCGGTCTCGGCCGAAATGCAGGCCAAAGCACAGGCCGCCAACGCCCTGCTCGAATCGGGCAAAGGCGCGGGCAACGACTTCCTGGGCTGGGTACACCTCCCGTCGTCGATCTCGGCGGCAGAAATCGAAGCCATCGAAAAACAAGCCGCGAAACTCCGCGAAAAGGCCGAGGTCATCATCTGCATCGGCATCGGGGGTTCGTATCTGGGCGCCAAGGCCGTGCTCGAAGCCATGAGCGACCCGTTCAGGTTCCTGCACAAGGAGCAGACGGCTCCCGTGGTGCTCTTCGCAGGCCAGAATATTTCGGAAGACTACACCTACGAACTGCTCGAAGCCGTAAAGGAGCACTCGATCGCCGCCATCGTGATCTCGAAATCGGGCACGACGACCGAACCGGCCATCGCCTTCCGCCTGATCAAGGCCGAGATCGAAAAGCGCTACGGCAAAAAGGAGGCTGCGGAACGGATCGTGGCAATCACCGACAAGGCGCGCGGCGCTCTGAAAACGCTCGCCACCAACGAGGGGTATCCGACGTTCGTCATCCCCGACAACGTGGGTGGACGCTTCTCGGTTCTCACGCCCGTAGGCCTGCTGCCCCTGGCCGCCGCCGGCGTCGACATCGCGGCACTGGTGCGCGGTGCGCAGGAGATGGAGCGTGCGACGGCCGACGGCACGCCTTTCGGACAGAACCCGGCGGCGGTCTATGCAGCCGTGCGCAACGAACTTTACAACGGCGGCAAGAAGGTCGAAATCCTCGGCTCCTATGAACCCCGCCTGCAGTACATCAACGAGTGGTGGAAGCAGCTCTACGGCGAGAGCGAAGGCAAGCAGGGCAAGGGCATCTTCCCGGCCAGCGTCACGCTGACGGCCGACCTGCACTCGATGGGACAGTACATTCAGGACGGCGAACGCACGCTGTTCGAGACGATCATTTCGGTTGCCGAACCCGCCCACGAAGTGGTTATCGAGGCCGAGGCCGAAAACCTCGACGGCCTCAACTTCCTCGCAGGGAAACGCATTTCGGAGGTCAACCGCATGGCCGAGCTGGGCGTGCAGCTGGCACACGTCGACGGCGGGGTGCCCAACATCCGCATCGAAATTCCCGCAATCGACGCACACGCCATCGGTTCGCTGCTCTACTTCTTCGAGAAGGCCTGCGGCATACAGCGGTTACATCCCGGCGTAAACCCGTTCGACCAGCCCGGCGTGACAAGGCGTACAAGCATCGAAAGCCAAAATATGTTCGCCCTGCTTGCGCTCAAAACCGCATTTCAAATAACCTATCGCAAGATACGAAAAATTTTCGAGATGGGCAAATTAGGCAGGGTCAACCGGCGAGTGCAATTTTAAGAAATTAGTTTAAAGAACTTTTTTAGACGAAGAAAATTTTAATTTTCCCGATGTCTTCTGTTCATTGTATTGCACTTGTTTAATAAACTCTTCCGTTAACACAAAGAAATCTGCCCCATTCAGTATATATTGCCTGATGGTTTATTTTAATAAATCAGTTGATAAATATATCAATCTGACAAACAGACTTTTAAGAAGATTTTACAGGGGTTTTAGTAACGATTTGGAGAATGTGCGAAATTCGCTACTTTGCGTAATCATCTTGTCAAATAACCCTTGTCAAAAACAAAGGTAGGAATTTTCTTTGAACTTGCAAAAATATTCGATTTAAGTGCTAAATACAAAACGAAGGCACGAGGTTATGAGCCTCGTACCTTCTTCCCTTTTATTTCTTGTTACCGTGTTAGATGGCTTTGATGACGAATGGGCAATAAGATTAAAATGGTTTTCTGCAAATTACGAAAAATAATTGATATATAGCCTATTTTCCGGTAATAAAAATGTAGCGACGGTGTTTCACAACTCTGTCGCTACCGCTACAACTAAAACAAGTTTTTAACCTTAATTTTTATCTTCATTACAAATGAATACAAAATAGTTGATATTTGCAAATCATCTGTCCGTTTCCGGTACGAGCCATTCGGGGGCATGAAAAAATGGTATGCCGCATGATAGTGGTCGGAAATGCGCCGGAGCCCGATTCGGATGTGTCGGATGGAAAAAAGGACTCCGTCGTTATACGACGGAGTCCCGGTTTATGAGTGAAACGGATCGGCGGGGTTAGAAATTGCCTTTGTCCTTGCGGTCCCACCACAGACGGGTGCCACCGGTGTCGCCGTCGCCTTTCACTTCGGAAGATTCAGCCTTCAGCAGCTGGATGGCATTGTTCACCTCGACGGTGTTGGAGCTCAGTTCCGTTTCGTTGTACAGCAGGCGGCGCGGGCCGAGCTGCGTGTCGATGATCGAGGGGGCCAGATTTTGCTTCGGACGGAAGAGTTTGGGGTAGCCCGTGCGGCGGTAATCGGCCCACGCTTCGGTCGAGAGCGGGAAGTTGGCGATCCATTTCTGGGTGATGATGCGTTCGAGCTTTTCTTCATTCGAAGCGCCTTCGTCCCACTTCACCGTGATACTGGTGGTCGGATCGGAGTTGTATTCCGGCTTCCACGGGTCCGTATAACCCTCAGGTGAGGAGGTATCGTCGTTGATGTAGCTGCTGATAGCCGCATCGTCGATAACCGCCCAGTCGGGGGCCGTCAGTTTCTTCTCGGTCCATGCTGCCGCGGCGTCGGACTGTCGGTAGCTCTTCTGGTTGCGGATGGAAACCTCGATACCCTTTTCATAGAGTTCCTTTACGCTCTGCTGCCCGGCGTCGGTCCAGCGAAGTTTGGCTTCGGCGCGCAGGAACCAGCCTTCGGCGGCGAACATGATGGGCTGCGGCGTCGCATATCCGCCGGCCAGAAACGAGTAGTAGACGCGCTGGTTGTCGTTGCCGCCGTTCTTATTGCCCAATTCGCAGCCTACGGGAACTCCGATGTATTGCGCTCCCTTGCGGATCAGGATGTCGCTTTCGTTGTATATGTCCTCGTTGTTCTGGTCTTTCTCGCCTGTCGGTTCGGCGGTCTTCTTGACCAGATGGCGGACGTTGGTGGTGAAATAGAGCGGGCGGCGCGGGTCGTTGTAGCCGTTCATGAACGCTACGATCGACGAACCGATGCCCGAATCCAGCCAGTCCATCATGCGGCGCAGTTCGTTCGAGTAGGACTTGTTGATAAGGATGTCCTTGTCTTCGAGGACTCCGGCCTGAATGGCTTCCTTGGCGTATTTTTCAGCATCGACGGGGTTTACCTTGACGATGCGCAGCGCCATGCGCAGCTTGAGCTGGTTGGCGATCTTCTTCCAGAGCGTGCGGTCGCCGTTGCACCAGCAGTCGAACGATGCGAGACCTGCGGTCTCCGTATCCAGTCCTTCGAGCGCTTTGTCCAGCTGTGCGAATATCGCCTTGTAGATATCTTCCTGTTTGTCGTAGGCGTAGCTGCTGGGGCGTTCGGCCAGTTCGTCCGCTGCGAGGACCGACGAATAGGGAACCGGGCCGTAGGTGTCGGTATACTGGAGCAGGTTATACGCTTCGACGATGCGGGCTACGGCTGCGAAGTCATGCTGTCCGGCGGCGTCGCACTGTTTGATCAGCCGGCGGGTGTTGTTGAATATTTTCTGCATGAAGTTCTCGTGCATGCCGCCGCAGAACCCGCGGGCGAGGTCGTAACGCGCCATCGTCCAGTTGCTGTGCGGCACCTCGAAATAACCGCCGTAGTTGTCGATCGACAACGAGGTCCAGTACTGGAACAGGTTCTGGTGGGTGGGGTAACTGAACGAGAGGGGAGTGGAGAACTGCGCTTCGAACGGCAGTTCTTCGGGGTCGATCTCGTAGGGATTGGTGTTCAGCTCTTCGAAATCTCCCGTACAACTTCCCAACAGTGCGAGGGGAAGCGCCATTGCGGTAACGTTTCTAAGAATATTCTTGAGTTTCATAATGTGTAAACGCTTTTGATTAGAAATTCAGTTTCACGTTCAGACCGAAGCTGCGCGTGGTCGGCAGGTTGAAGACATCGAAGCCTTGCAGGCCGTTGCCCGTACCCATCGACACGTCGGGATCCATCGGGGCGTCTTTGTAGAAGAAGAAAAGGTTGCGGGCGATGAACGCAAGGGTCAGGTTCTTCGACTGGCCGAACAGGTTACGGAAAGTGTAGCCCAGCGAAATCTCGCGCATACGGACGTTGGTCGCGTCGTATACGTAATCCTCGACGTTGTAGACCGAGTTGAAGCTTGTCGCGCCCACCACGTCGTAGTAAGCCTTGACGTTCGAGAATTTGATGCCCTCGCGCATCACGTAGCCGCGGTCGCGCGCCCGGCCCGTGCGTTCCGATACGCCGTATCCGTCGAGTGTGGCCTCGGTCATCGAAACGACCTTGCCGCCGATGCGGAAGTCGATGAGCATGCTCAGTGTCAGGTCCTTGTAGCGGAACGTGTTGTTCCAGCCCATGTTCCACTTCGAGTTCATGTTGCCCATGTATTTCAGGTCGGAATTCTGCTCGCCGCCGTTTACGGGGATCTGGTAGTCGGCGCCTTCGGGGGTTTCCGTCACCAGTTTGCCGCTCTCGTCGCGTTTGAGCGTGCGGACGTAGAGGTCGCCATACTGGCCGCCTTCATAGAGGATCACTTTGGCGCCGCCCAAGTTGGAGACCGTTACGCCGTCTTGGATACCGTCGAAAAGCTCGATGATCTTGTTGTCGTTGTACGAGAGATTCAGATCGGTTGACCATGTGAATTCGTTGCCGAAGTCTTGGAACCAGCCGGCCGTCAGTTCGAAGCCTTGGTTCTGGACGTTGCCCGCATTGACGAACTGCGATTTGTAACCGCTCTCCCACGGCAGCGTCACCTCGAAGTACTGGTTCTTGGTGTTGGTCTTGTAATAGGTGGCGTTTACGTGCAGACGGTGCTGGAAGAACTCTCCGTCGAAACCGACCTCGAACGAGTGGGTCTTTTCGGGTTTCAGCGTGCGGAACGGCACCGATTCGGGCGGGTTGATGGCGCCTTGGTCGCCGTAGGTATAGCGCGGATTGGTCTTGTAGACGGGGACGTCGTTGCCGACGATGGAGTACGAACCGCGGAATTTGAACAGGTCGATATTCCGGCCCATGTCCACGAAACGGTTGAGCAGAAGGCTGGCGCCCACCGAAGGATAGAAGAACGAGTAGCCGTCGGTGTAAGCGAGGGCCGACGACCAGTCGTTACGGGCCGTCACGTCGAGGAAGAGCGCCTCTTTGAAGCCGAACGTGACAGCTCCGAAGACCGAGTTGAGCCGTTTGCGCTCCAGTCCCATGGTCGTGCCGTTCATGTAGAAATTCGACGGGTTGAAGATGTTGGGATAGTAGGCGCCGCCGTTGCCCGGAGCGACGAACTTGCTCTGCTCGTAGAGCAGGCTCACGTTGTTCGAACGTGTCTGCATCATGCTGGTGCCGAGGGTGGCGTTGAGCGAGAAATCGTCCCACGTATGGTTGTACTGGGCGAGCAGGTCCGCATAGAGCTGTTCGCTGAAGTAGCGGTTGTCGTCCATTTTGCCGTAGGTGTATTTATTGCCGTAGGACGACGCGTAGTGGTTGCGTACGTAGTGTTCGTCGGCGCGCTCGTAGCGCATGCGGCCCGTGAGCGAAAGTCCGTCGATGATCTGGTATTTGATCGATCCGCCGAATTCGTAGCGGTTGCGTTCGACGACGGGGCGTTCGCGGTTGAGCAGCCAGTAGGGGTTGCTGTTGGTCTCGTCGGTGGTAGTCACCCAGTTCTGGACGTTGGCGTTGAGCTCGCCGTTGTAGGTCTCGAAGTTGCTTTTGTAGCCGTTCCAGTCGCCGCCGCGCGGGAAAGTGTAGGTGCCGACGAGCGGGTTGAAGACGAAACCGCCGGCCGGCTGGTTCGAGATGTGCTGGTTCACGTATTTGGCGTTGAAATCGACCTTGATGTGGTCGTTGAAAAGGTCGAAACCGACTTTGGCGTTGAGCGTGTGTTGCGAGTAGTCGTTTTCAGGGGTGATGCCGCCGGATGTTACGTTGCCGTAGGAGAAGTAGGCTCGCAGGTCTTCGGCGCCGCCGTTGATCGAGATCGAGTTGTTGGTCGTCCAGCCCGTACGGAAGAACTTCTCGGCGTAATCGGGAGCCTTCGACGCGAGTTTGTCGCCCCAACTGTATTGGCCGTTCGCCCCGTATGTGTTCTGGAATTCGGGCAGCGAGAGCGGGGTGTCAATGGTCGTGTTGCTCGATACGTTCACCGCCAGACGCCCTGCCATGGCCGATTTGGTCGTGATCATGATGGCGCCGTTGGCGGCTACCGCACCGTAGAGGGCGGCGGCCGACGCGCCTTTCAGCAGGGAGATCGAGGCGATGTCGTCGGGGTTGATCGTAGACATGGCGTCGCCGCCGTCGCGCTGGGCGCCCCAGTTGCTGTCGACCTGATCGGACGTGATGTTCATCATCAGGGGGACGCCGTCGACGACGACCAGCGGCTGGTTCGAGCCGTTGATCGACTTGTTACCGCGGAAGAGTATTTTCGACGATCCGCCCGCGCCCGTCGAGTTCGGGGTAATCTGCAGACCGGCGGCCTTGCCCCCTGCAGCGCGTTGATCATATTGACCGACTTGATGTCGGCCACGTCATCGCCGCCGACCGTTTCGGCAGCATAGGAGAGTGTTTTCGACTGACGTTCGATACCCATGGCAGTCACTACGACTGCGTTCAGCTGGTTGGCGGTCGTCGTCATCAGGATGTCCAGTGTCGTCTGACCTGTGTAGGTCACCTCGTAGGGGTCGTATCCTACGTAGGTTACTTGCAGTACGTCGCCGGGCTGCAACCCTTCCAGACGGAATTTGCCGTCCATGTCGGTTGTCGTTCCGCGCGTCGTGTTCTTCACAATCACCGTTGCTCCGAGAAGCGGCCCGGAGTCGTCTTTGATCAGGCCTTCAAGGGTGCTGCCCCCCCCTCCTGCGCGTAGGAACGCAGAGCGGTAGCCGGCGCAATGAGGCAAAAGGACGTCATCAGAGCAAAGCAGATGAAAAGTGCTCGGTTGGTTAATTTCCTCATAAATAAGTGGGTTTTAGTTGAACAAGAGTAAAGATTCCGGAGTGACGCCGTATCTTTGGTTTGATAGAAAAAAGCAGTGTTATAGCGGCATATTTTAATGTTAAAAAGTAGTGTTATGAAATCAAAGATAAATATATTTTAATTAAATATCAAATTATATATTAAAAAATAATACGTGAAGTTCAGTATGTCCATAATGATATTTCGATTGTTTATTTCATTATAAATATATTGAATTTCAGCAAAATACACAAATGTCTTTGTATAAATTTTACGCATGATTTATTCGTGTTATGTTAAAAATATTAACGGACGTTATACGGATAATCATATTTGCAAATTATTCTCGTTGTTATATTGAAAACCATCTCCGCTAATTGGTGAGGAGTACTCTGCGTTTTCCGATGGTTTACGCCTAACTTTTTACGCTTCGTGTCGGCACGAATTTCTTTCGACTGATCCTCGTCCTCGGTTTTTTGGCTATGGGCTGGATTTCGGCAGACACTTCGGCTTTAGGCTTCCGCCCCCGCCTTTTTGGAGGCACTACCTGCAGGCAGTCTATGGCTTTTCAGCCGCTCGTATTCCTCGCGCAACTCGTCGATGATCCGTCGGTTGTTGCTTGCAATACAATCGCGCAGGAGTTTTACATCTTCGCGGCTGAATCCGTAATGTTTAATCGTTTCGCGCGTCAGTTCGAAGGGCGCGTTTTCCAGAACCGCCCGACGGCACAGGTAAGCCAACAAATGCGGATATTCCGTTACGAAAATTTCTACCGTCAGCTCCTTGCGGCTCGTAGCGCAGAAACGCTCCTCCCCGTTGAAAGGGTTCTCCATCAATTCCCATTCGGGAAACTTCGTGGCCCATTGCTCGCGAAAAAAATAGGCATTGAAATTAACCCGGAAAGAATCGATGCGGCTGTCGAAGTTTTCGTAATTGTCGTTAAACTCCGCAACTGAAAATGTCTTTTCGTCGGGATGGCTTTCTTCATCGTCCAGCGTAATCCAAAATACCGATTTCGAGCACCGCACAAGATTGCATAGACAAAATGCGCCTTCTTTTTCAGATCATCGAAAAATTGCCGGATGTCGCTTTTGCGGATGTCGCAATCCAAACAGTCTTGAAGCAGATTCCCCAGCGTATAGGATTTTTGTGGCATGGTTCAGTAGTTATGGGTTTATAGAACAATTCTTAAACGTACGCAAAGGTTATAGGCACTTCGAGAATACAAAATAAAGGGACGACCGAATTGTAATTGCAATAAAATAACGATTGTCTGTTAACTAATCGTGGTTGTTACGAACTATATTAAAAAATGCGGAAAAAGAGTAATAATATCGGAGAATGGTTCCTGCTAAGGTCTGTTGGAGACGAATCCGTCGATATACTCTTTATCGTGCGCGACAACAGCAAAAGCCTGCCTGATGAGCTTGTTTGCGACAGCGATCATAGCGAGTTTTCCCGATTTTCCGTTTTGCCTGAGCCTCGTATAGGTCTCTTTGCATTGGGCATTGAACCTACTGGCAGGCCAAGCGGCGATATAGAGAAGTCCTCTAGTGTATGCGTCTCCGTTTCGGTTGATATGCCCTTTGATGTTTACCGAAGTTCCGGACTGTTCGTAAGTGGGACAAATTCCGAGATACCGGGACACCTGCTTGGCATTTTGGAAGTAGGTAAAGCCTCCAGTAGTGATGATGAGCGCCGTGGCAAGCGTTATGCCTATCCCTTTGATGGTCGTCAGCAGCGCGAGTTGTCGGCTGAACTCCACTTCGACAAGATCCGTGAGTTCCGCCTGGAGCCTGTCACGCTTCTTTTCAAGGAACTTGATAGTTTCGTCTACGGTATGAGTTGCACCTTTGTCCGGGACAGGCAGACATGCAAGAGAGCCACGAAGGTTCGACATGGCGGTAATCTGCTTAGTAAGTTGGCGAATGACGGTTCTTTTCTGTCGGAGCCGCAGGATGGCCTCTCCCTGTACCTTGAAAGGACGCGGGTTCATCTTCTCTCCGTACAAGGTAATGAGTCGTGCATCGCTCTTATCGGTCTTGACCGTAGAGAGCAAGGCTTTGGCGAAGTTCTTTACCTTCAGCGGATTCTCCATGCTGACAGTAATTCCGGCGACATTGAGCATATACAGCAGCAAGGCGCTGTAATTCCCTGTCGCCTCCATAACACAGTGGATACTGCCGTCTTTGGGGAGAGTCCCGATAAACTGTCTGATACCAGCGGTCGTGTTGTTAAAAGTACGGATCTCCCCGCCTTTGTCGGAGGAGTAAGCTACCACGAATGTAGCCTTGCTCACGTCGATTCCAATGTACCTCATGGCCGTTCATTTTTTGGTTTTAACGACATCGCTTACATCTTGGTCCTTCATTGCGAATACGGGCTCAGACACCTTACGAACTATCCGGATTCTGATGTAAAGAGTATGGGGTCAGAACATAATTCCCGGTTTAGAAAACCAATGAGAGATCGGACTTATTCCATACTCTGATGTCTTAACTATTCAAATTTAATTAACTAATTACAAATATAGGTACGCCTCACACCACGATAAACGAAAAAGAGCATCCTTCGGCTTATCGTTTCCGTCCGCCCCTCGGCTTCCGAAACGCGAGCCTATGGAGGCAGGAGATTTCGGAAGCATTGTTACAGAAGAAGCAGGAACCGCAACGGACTTACTTGACATGATAGCTACATCACTTCCCTTGTCACTCTCTTTTTTAGCGGTTCCTGCATGATGAAAAACGGGTGCGGGACTGTCGATGAAAAAAATAGTGACGCAACTTCGACATGAAGAATTCCAATGTCCCGCACCCAGTTCGGAGAACGGCCCGCCGTTACCAGATTTAGGTGCCTTTAAAGCGGGATTATTATCGACGGCGAGCGTTCTCGTTACAGCGAATGACGGCGCCCCACCCCGCACCGACCGAGGGTCGGCGGAACGTGATTCTTTCCGATTGGGAGTATATGGCCGTAACATCGTATTATTAAGGGTTCGTTATTAAAATCCTCGTTCCGGCCTAAACACATAAAAAAGCACGGAACGCAGGTACAGCCCCAACGGTCGGCCTTGCGAGCCTTGGATTGGTAACTGCCCTTACGCCCGTGCCCGCCCACGGCACAAAGCCGCAGGCATGACAAGGGTTTCAGACAAATTTTACACCAATCCTAAAACCTATTATATCGCTATAATAGTCGCAAGTTTACCGCTGGTATAAAGGTTGTCCTAACCTTATGAATATGTTACGGCTATGGCGCCGTTTTCATCCGCAAAGGTAACATATCTTTTTCAATTTTAGTTATGCGACCCGACTGATGCCATAAAAGAATGACGAAACGTGAACCCGGCTCTGAAGAACCCCGCTGTCCTTTACAAGAAAGGTATGCGGCTTGCGTTACTTACGCTGCGTAGGTCGTAGGAAACCCGTCTGACTTCGTAACACAAGAGGCCCACGCCCGTCAGGTGTAGTTGCCTTAAATGTACTGCCCCGTCAAGGCGTGGTACGACCCGACAAGGACTCTCTTGTTGCCGCAGACTGTAAATTTCCTACGTTTACGCAAACAGCAACGCGATTCACGCCTTTACAGCGGATCGCTTGTCCCAAAGGTAGCACAAAAAATTCGAATCCGCAATATGTTGCGGGCACTTTTTGTGCCGTAGGGTTTATGCCGCCCGAATAGCCCATGTTCTGGCTTTAACGGAATACGCCGTCCTAAAACAACAACGGGACGGCCTTTTGGTTCCGTCCCGCTCGTGGTTACATCTTCATCCCGCGCCTTTGCTCCGTTTGTTCGATGTCAATTCCTATCCGCTCGTAAAACTCCTTTCGTTGTTGTTTGAACCACTCGTCGCCGTCCTTTCCGTTTATGGTGAATCGAAACCCGCTCGGCCCGTCCTTGTCGGGTTTGAGTTGCAGGACAATATCGTTCGCCCGAAACGTATGATTATACCTTATCGAGTGCAGTTCTCCTGTGTATCGGTAGGGTTGCATCGTAAACAACGCTCTTGTCCCCTCCTTGTCCAACCCGACATCCTTGCAGTAATTTTCCCATTTCAACAGCCCCTTTACATAGGGACACAACTCATCGACACGCATCAAGGCTTTTATGACTTGTTGTGCTTCCTGTTTAAGGTTGGCCACCTCTTTATCGTGTCCGGCCTGCATGGTCTTGATCTCTTGTTGCAGTTGCCCGATGCACTTATCCTTGTCGGCAATTACCCCTTGCAAATCTGCAATCTGTTTTTTCATACCTCGCGGGCTTGGGGTCGTGGAATAACGCTCCGATCCTTTCTACGGCTTTCGTCGTGGCATCCACGGCCACGCCTTTGAGTTTGTCGGTCTTGATCTCCCGCCGCGTCTGTGCCAACTCCGTTTCGGCTTTCTCCAATTCTTCTTTCTTCTTCCTCCGCTGTTCGTCGATAATGTTGCAGTCTGTCTGCGCGGCTCGTTGCTGTGCTTGGAGTGCGGCAATATCTACCGTGAGCGTTTTTGCTGTTCTTTCAGATTCTCGATCTGTTCGGCCATTTCATTTTTCCGGACGAACACCTCGCGGTAATACTGCTGCGTGGAAATATGTTTTGCTTCCGATCCCTCGACGCCGCGTTGCAGTCCGTATTTGGCCATCGCTTCGGCATAGGTAGTCTGGTAGGCTTTGAGTTTGTCCCGTGCCATCACATCGTCGGCACATAGACGCGGGCGGTCTTTCTTAGTGCGATAGGTTCTCTTTCCGCTTTGGGCGTTCTTCTCCCGCTCCAGCTTGGCCTTTCTGCGTTCGCCCCGTGTGATCGGCACGACGGTCGCGTGTATATGTGGCGTCTTCTCGTCCAGATGCAGGACGGCCGACACGACGTTTTCCTTTCCGAAGGTCTTTTGCAGCCAGCCGCAGGAATCCTTGGCCCAAGCATCCAACTGTCCGGCCTGCCGGATACGCTTCATATCTTCGGGGCTTCCGGAGAGCATGACACGCAACGCCCTTACTTGGTTCTTTCCGATCTTGCGTTCCAGTCCTGCATTGTCCAGCCGGTGCTGGATCGCTTCGGTACGGTTGGTAACTCCTTTGGGGAACTCTACTAATTCTTCATTGAGGTAGGTAAGTGTCGTTATGACGTTGGCGGGTGTTATTCTCCGCTCGACGTGTCCCGACATGGCGGCGTCCGTTCCGGCCGCCTTTCTCGATATGCAATACGACATAGCCCATAGCGGTATAGTTTCAGGTGGTTTGGATAATCTGTTCTCGGCGGCATCGGAGCGAAGCGGATAAGGATTCGGAGTTGTCCCGGCCGTCCGGCTTGCGGAGTTGCCGCCGCAAGGGGTGTCCAGAGGGGCGCCGCCCCTTTGGCCTATTGGGGCATTTTCAGCGTTGCGAAGCAATGCGGAAAGAAAATGCCCTAATAGGCTATGCCTTTTGTAAAAAGGCGCGGGCGCGAAGCGGCCGATGGGTGGGCGACGGTGCCGCCGTCATGTCCGTCAGCAGGGGAAGCCGATGAAAGCGAACCGACGGCCCGGAAGCCCGTGCCCCTGTGCGCCCTTCGGGATCCTCCATAAATCCCGAAGGGCGCACAAGGGCGGAAGGGCTGTTACTCCGCCAGACGGTATTTGTCGCCCAAACGTTCGGTAAGCGCCGACATGTCGCGGCTGATCTTTTCATTGGTGATCTTCGCGTAGATTTGGGTGGTCTTGATATTCGTATGCCCTAACAGACGACTGACGGTTTCGATAGGCATGCCCTGCGAGAGCGTGATGGTTGTGGCGAAGGTATGCCGCGCCATGTGGAAGGTCAGTTTGTTTTTAATGCCGCATTGCTTGCCGATCTCGCGCAGGATGTCGTTGCAATGGCAGTTGCACGGCATATAAAAGACATGGTTGTCGAGCCGCTGATCCGCGTATTTCTCGATGATGCGTTTGGGAATATCCAGCAGGCGGATACGGCTTTCGGTATTGGTTTTCTTACGTCGCGTGATGATCCACAGCTCACCGTCGAACATCGTTTGAAGATTGTCCGTGGTCAGATTCTTCACGTCGGCATAGGCCAGCCCGGTGAAGATGGAAAAGACGAACAGATCGCGGATACGGGCATGCGCCTTGTTGGCCGTTTTATAGTTCATCACGGCCTTGATCTCCTCTTGCGAGAGATAACCCCTGTCCACGCTTTCGGGAGAGTTGATATAGCCCGAAAACGGGTTGAACGGCAGGCGCCCGTCGTTGCGGGCAATGGCGACGATATGTTTCAAGACGATCATGTAGCCCCACACGGTATTTGTGCGGCATTTCTTCTCCGTGCGCAGGAAATACTCGAAATCGTTGATAAAGGTCAGGTTGAGTTCTTTCAGCGGGATGTCCTCCCGGTGGTAGGTATGGGCGAGGAACTCCCGCACGCGCTTACACACGCAGCAGTACTTTTTCCATGTGGCGACCTCACGGTTGAAACCCACCTTTTTCCGGTATTCGACATTGTGCTGCTCGAAGAGTTTCAACAGCGTTTCCTGCTTTACTCCGATACCGAGGTAGGCATCCCGCAGTTTGGCGGCCGTGACATAGCCGTCCGACTGCATCAACTCCTGATAGCGGCGGTTCACCTCGACGCGGATTTTATCGACGGCAAGATTGATTTGCATGGCCTCGACGCTCTTGCCCGTCGCCCGGCCGTTCTTGACATCCCATAAACGCGGAGGAACGTCCATTTTGCAACTGAATTGTTTGACCTCGCCATCTACTGTAAGACGGCACATCAAAGGCAGATCGCCGTTGGGGCGGGCGCTGCCTTTCTTCACGTAAAATAAGACCCGAAACGTGCTTCGCATAATAAACCCGATTTTTGGTTACAAAGTTAATACCTGTCGGGCCGTTTGTCAAGATGTAAAATTGTGCAAAACACAGAAAAAGAATGTGTTACGCTTCAATAGCGAAGTAAATTCCGCGTAATGATCTGGTAACGATTCTTTGTCGGCGATAGGCTGTAAAACCGTATCGAACCAATTTCCGCATAACGCAAATTAACGCGCTATTAATTACAAGCCAACACTTTACACCTCTCGTTGCGCTATCCTGCTAATCCGCTGAAAGTTTATTCTGATTTTCAATTGCCCCTTTTCTGTCAGGGGAAGCATATGAATCGACAAAACAGACTTTTGTACCGATAGTTTTTGCAATTTTCTTATGACAAAAGAATTCGCTGCCATGGTCGCTGTGTCGCAATGGTCGGGGATGGCATCAACGACAGTGCGGTGCTGGCGCAGGCCGATCTGGGCATTGCCATGGGGCAGGGGAGCGACATTGCGATCGACGTGGAGAAGGTCACGATTCTTTCGTCCGACCTGACGAAGATCGCCGCGGCGGTCCGCCTTTCGGCCGCGACCGTGCGCACCGTTCGGCAGAACCTTTTCTGGGCGTTTATCTACAACCTGATCGGCGTGCCTGTCGCCGCTGGCGTGCTCTATCCGCTGACCAGGTTTCTGCTCAATTCGATGCTCGTCGGGGCCGCCATGGCCCTGAGTAGTGTGAGCGTTGTGGCCAATAGCCTGCAGCTGAGTACAAAACGGCTCGGCACGAAAGCCGTCCATAAAATAAATACAGAATTTATAACCAAAAAACAAACAGCCATGAAAAAAGAGTATCGTATCGAAGGAATGATGTGCAACCACTGCCGGATGCATGTCGAAAAGGCCCTGAACGGCATCGAAGGTCTCCGTGCCGTTGTTACTCTCGATCCTCCTGCCGCGACGGTCGAATTCACTGGGCGGGAGCCGGAGCTGGCCGAATTGCAGCGGGTGCTGGGCGAAGATTATAAGATCACGGAGCGTTGAAACCCCGGTCTCGGAGCGGCCGCTATCCATCTATAAAGGTATTGCGGCTCCTGAAAACCCCTAAAATTAGGTATTGCCGTTCCCGGCGTAATGTCGTTTCTTTGTATTACTAAAATCTGCCGAGACGCTGCGGGACGGCCCGTTGCGCCGAATGCGGAAAACGAAGAAAAAATTCAAACCGATTATGAGACATTTCGTTTATTGTGCGGCGCTTGCAGCCGCCGTATTTTTCCTTGCTGGGTGCGGCGGGAACCCGAATAAAAAGAACGCTTCGGAGACTCAAACCTCAGAAACGCAGAGTTCCGTCATGGAGGTCGATAACCTGCTCGCCGATGCTGAGAAGTTGACCGGCGGCAAGGTGACGGTCGAGGGCGTCTGCACGCATATCTGCCGCCACGGGGGCCGCAAGATTTTCCTAATGGGAACCGACGATACGCAGGTGATCCGCATTGAAGCCGGAGAGAAGATCGGCAGCTTCAAGCCCGAATGCGTGAACAACGTCGTGCGGGTGACGGGCACGCTGGTCGAAGACCGGATCGACGAGGCTTACCTTGCCGAGTGGGAGCTGCGGCTCAAGGACCAGATCGCCCGGCAGCACGGCGAGGGCGAAGCCGGATGCAGCGCCGAACATCAGGCCCGCGGCGAATCGGTTGCCAGCAGCACCGAAAAGCGTATCGCCGACTTCCGTGCCCGTATCGCCGACCGCAAAGCCAAAGAAGGCAAGGAATACCTTTCGTTCTACCATGTGGACGGCGGGAGTTATGAAGTTTTGAAATAAGAAGTTTTGCACGTCATGGGGACACGGTCGTTTATGTCCGCCGTGAGGAAATGGAGCAGGCCCGTTCACCGCGACCTCTCCTTTTTCTTTTCGGGCGTACTGCTGATTTATGCGGTTTCGGGCTTCATGCTCAACCACAAACGCGATTTCAATTCCGATTATTCGGTGCGCCGGACCGAGCTGGTCTTCGCACAGGAGATACCGCGCGCCGAGCAGGAGTGGACCCGTGCGCGGGCCGAGGAACTGCTCCTGCGCGTCGGCGAGGAGGGCAATTACTTGAAACATTACTTTCCCGAACCGGACCGGTTGAAAGTCTTTATCCGGGGCGGCAGTTCGCTGACGGTCGATCTGGCGTCGGGACACGCCGTCTACGAGTCGATCCGCAAGCGGCCCGTGCTGAGCAGTCTGAACCGGCTGCATTACAATCCGTCGCGCTGGTGGACGGTCTTTTCGGATGTCTTTTTAGCGGGATTGATCGTAATCGTGCTTTCCGGGCTGGTGATGATGCGCGGCCCGAAAGGATTGCGGGGCCGCGGAGGCGTCGAGCTGATCGCGGGGATTCTGATTCCGCTGCTGTTTATTTTCCTGACCTGATCCGGGAAACTGCGTGTGATAAAAGGGCGGACGTCGAAAACGTCCGCCCTTCTCTTGCGTATGGGTTTGTTGTCATCGTTTTGCCGTGCCGAATACCAGCAGCGGGACGAAGAGGAAGAGTCCGAACAAGACGACGCCGACGGTCTGCCAGAGCCGTCCGCCGGGCGATCTGCGGCGGATGAGCGCATAGAACGCGCCGAGCGCGAGTCCCAGCCAGAGGGCCTGAAACGACACCTCCGCAATCCGGGGCTTTACGTAGCCGTCCAGCGGCGAGGTGAACGACAGTTCGAAGGGAAACAGGTATTTTGCGTACTCGGCCCATGCCTGCGGTTTCTCTTCGGGGCGGTATTCGTCCGCCAGTGAATAGTCGCGGGCGTTCACGGCGACATAGCGTTTCGATTCGGCGCCTTGGATGGTGACCGTCCAGTAGAACATGTCGCCGATGATCATCATGTTCTCCCGTGTGGGGCCGAATTTCCCGACGGGAATCTCGTGCAGTTTGTAATCCTCCGCACCGAGCGTATAGAAACGCTTTTTGCTGTCCACCAGAAAACCGAGACTTTTGCGGTCGGCGAACTCCGTGACGAAAATCTGGCCGATTTGCAGCGAGTCCGCAACGTCGGTACGGCGCACGAACGGGCGGCCGCGGACCTGCTTCATGTGGTAGACGCGCAGCGCGTCGTCCACCAGCAGGTAGCCGTTGTCGTACCGCTTGCGCGTCGAGGGGTTGCCGGAGACGACGCGGGCCGGGAACGAAAATCCCTTGTCCCGCAGGACTTTGGTGAATGCCGCGCTCTTCTTTTGGTCGATGGTGTTGGTCTCCATATCGACGAACTCGATTCCCTCGCCGGTGATGCGGAACACGTCCGTCGCCGGTTCTAAATCGATGCGGTCGGGCATCGATTCCAGCAGTTGATAGACCGTCGGTCTGCGGCGGTTGATTTCGCCGGGCGACGTGCGGAACATGAAGTTCGTGCGCTCCACGTCGCGCGATTCGACCGCCACGCCCTCGATTTCGGACGGAAACCTCCCTTCGGCGGCGAGTTGGCGGTAATAGAACGTCGGCAGGATACTGTCGAACTGCTGCTGGGTGTAGGTGTTGCCCTGCAGATCGCGTCCGGCGACGTTGTTTTCGCGGTCGAAATCCACCGATGCGAATCCGTGCGTCACGCAGCTGTAGAGCGTGAACGGCGACCACGAAGGCGATGCGAACACGAACGCGTAGCACCACGGCAGCAGCCATGCCAGCAGAAGCGCCGCAAGGAGGATTATTCCGGTTTTGATACTCTTTATCATAGATTTGTCGTTTTGCGGGTTAATCCTGACATCCCTGCTTGAAACGGTATACCGAAAGCAGCGGGAAGAACAGCGAACATACCAGCAGCAGCGCCAGCCACGACAGCATGCCGTCGTAGGCCTGCGGGGTGTCGGAGAGGAAGAAGATCCGGCAGACGCCCACGGCGATCAGCAGATTCGCCAGCCGCCGTTTCCATGTGGGTTCGAGACAGATCCATGCCGTCAGCAGGTAGAGCGTCAGCCCGGCCAGATACCACGGCAGCGCCGTCAGCAGAATCCGCGCGACCAGTTCGGGCGCCAGCAGGGCGTGGAAGTACCCCCACAGCACGGCGGTTTGCACGATGAACAGCAATGCCAGCGCTCCCAGCCCGATGCCTGACATCAGCAGAATCATCTTCCACTGTGGAAAGGGCAGGTGAAGCGTCAGCTTCAGCCGTTTCTGGGCCATTTCGGGGACGAACTGAACCACTGCGAGCAATACGCCCAGCAGGGCCGGCAGGTATTGGAGAATGTCGATGAAGACAACTTCCTTTTCGAGCATCACCTCCCAGACGTGCGCCGCACCCTTGAAGGTTATCACCCGTTGGACGCGCAGCAGCGCATAGGCGGTGGCTCCGAAGAGGAACAATGCGCTCAGCGGATAGAAGCAGCGCATTTTGATCCACTCTTTGTAGAATATGGCTTTGATCATAATTCGGGTTTAGTATTTTCCGGTCAGTCCGATGAAAGCGTCTTCGAGGTTCAGCGTTTCGCCGCGCAGGTCGCTGCAGACAATGCCCGCGCGCTCCAGCACGCCCTGTACCGTCGCAGGGGAGTCGAACGAATAGAGTTCGGCGCGCCCGTTCACGACGCTCGGGTGGTAGAGGCCGTCGCCGGCGGGGATCGTGACGTCGGCGCCCGGCGTGAAGGTGTATCGCCGGAACGTGCCGAGCAGTTCGCCGACGGGCATCTGTACCAGAATGCTTCCGTAATCCATGATGATACAGTCGTCCACGAGCTTTTCCATGTCCTGAATGATGTGCGAGGTAAGGAAAACGGTCTTCTCCTCGCTCTGCGCATAGTCGCGCAGGTATTCTACGAACAGGCGGCGGTAACCGGGGTCCAGTCCCATCGAGAAGTCGTCAAGCACGAGCAGATCGGCGTTCTGGGCGAGAATCAGCCCTAAGGCCACCTGCGAACGCTGTCCGCACGACATGCGCGAGATGCGCTGCCGGGGCGCCACCTTCAGCATTTCCATCAGTCCGTAATAGGCGTCGCGGTTCCAGCGGGGATAAAACCGCGCATAGAACCGTTCGATCTGCTCGATGGTCATGAAGGCGTACTGCACGTGTCCCTCGATCAGCAGGGCGATCCGGGCGCGGGTTTCGGGCCGCATCGTGCGGATATCCTCGCCGAAGATCAGACACTGTCCGGCGCGCGGTTGGAGATAGCCGCTCAGAATGTTGATGGTCGTGGTTTTTCCGGTGCCGTTTTTACCCAAAAGTCCGAGGATCCGCCCGCGCGGAACCTCGAAACTCAGGTCTTTGTATATCAGCCGCTCCCCGTAACAATGGGTGAGGTTGCGGCATTCGATGACAGAATCGGTCATAAAGAATGGTCGTTCTTCCGGCTTACTTGATCAGCGACGCCTTCGTATTGGACTCGAAGTCGTTGGTCGAGTTGTTCGAGTCGATGAGTTTGCCGTCGGAACCGGTCTTGCGGATCACCGACTTGCCGAAGCGGTCGGCATCTCCGTCGGCCGTACCGCACCATGCGTAACCTGCGTCGAGCGAAGCGTCCCACGGGGCGATGTAGTATTCGTCGCGGCAGCCCGTGTTCACGGCGTCGAGCACCCATTCGTTAGGCACGCGGTAGCAGTTGCGCAGCGGCATCGTGTAGTCCGAGCCGTTCGGGGAGTGGAAGATATACTGGGCGTCTTCGAGCGGGTATTCGGCGAGGAACTGCTTTGCAGTCAGGCCGACGGGCGGCATGGCGATAGCCACGGCGTTGAAGCCGCGGTTGTGGAGCACTTGGACCGTCAATGTCGAAGCGTACCATTTGTCGAGGTTGGGCACGTCGGGGTTGTCGATATCCAGATAGTTCTCGTTCGACGAAACGTCGTACCACTCGAAATCGGCTTTCGTGGCGTCCCACGAGTTCGGGTTGCCGATGGTGTGGTTCTGGGCGTTGTTGACGACGATCAGCGACTCGCCGGCTTTGACCAGCACATCCTGTCCGTTGCCGGGAATGCAGTAGAACGCATTGCCCGCACAACACTCCTTGCGGAAGTCCTTGCCTTCGATCATCTCGCTGTTCATGCCCGAATTGAGTCCGCTCGAAAGGATCAGCATCATGCCGTCGGCATAGAGGTCTTCGTCGGAGTTGTTACGGATCTTGATGTACTGGTCGCCCAGCCACCTGTCAGGCTTTCCCGTTTCGGGAAACGCCGTGCCTGTGAAGTAGATCTCCTCGATCACGAATTCGCCGGCTTGCAGCGTGATGTCGCTCTGTTTGATGGTTACGGTCGCCAGAACGGTGCTCTTGCCGCTCCGCGTCACGTTCACGACGGTCGAACGTTCCGTCCCCGTTTCGTTCTCATCGACGGACAGCACCAGCGCTTTGCCCGAAGATTCGGCTTCATTGATCTGAACCCACGACGCAGCATCGGCGGGAATATTCACGTCGAAATTTTCCTCGGGCACGTTTACCAGCACATTGCCGCCGAGCGCGCGCAAGATTTCGGATACGACGACGGATTGACCGTTTCTTCGGGATCGTCGGTGCAGGATGCGAAGCCCGCTGCGAAGAGGGCCGTGGTGAGAATTAAGAAAAGCTTTTTCATAATTGGTTTTTATTATTGGTTTGACAAATATTGGTTCGATCGTTTAGAACAGGATGCCGAACGTCGCCGTCAGAACGTGTTCGGACAATCCTCCGCTGTAAAACCGGGGCGTCCACCCCGCCTCGGCGAAGCAGGCCAGATTCCGGCTCAGGCGGCGTTCGGCCCGCAGGGACACCTCGGGGGCGACGGCCCGGCCGCTCAGCCGCGCCGCCGTGTAAGTCAGGTATTCCGAAATGTTGTTCAGCACGTTGCTGAGCGAAACCTCCTCGTCGGGCGAGACGTAACAGCCGATTCCTGCCGTCGCTTTCACGCGCCACTGCGGACGGAGCCATTCTGCGCTGCCGCGTACCGCTCCGCAGAACTGCGCGAGCCGCATCCGCCGTACCGGATAGGCGTACGTGGCCGTGGACTGCCGCCATTCCGCGCGGGGACTGAGCATGTAATTCACCGTGCCGCGCCGCCATTCGACGGTCGCTTCGGCGTCGGCGTGCCAGATACGGTTCTTATACATCGCCTGTTCATCGACGATGACGCTGTGTCCCGTACGGTCGGCTATCATTTCGATACTGCGGCGCAGTTCATAGCCGCCTCCGGCGCGCAGGCTCCAGCGGCCGCTGCGGTAGGCTGCGGAGAGGGTCGCCTGACGGGTTTTGAGCCGGGTTATGGGGACCGTGTTGTTGGATTTGTTGAGCCGCTCCGTCGTAAGGCTTTCGAATGCGGCACGGGCATACCAGCCTTTCGCGTGCCGCGGCATGAGCTGTGCCGCCAGCAGACAACCCTTTCCGTCATAGCCGATGTTGAAACTCTCGCTGTTCAGTGAATAGCGGGTGTAATAACTGCCCAGTCCGGTCATATACAGCTCGGAAGAGCTGGCGCCGGGCGGATAGAAAAAGTCTATGTCCTGATCCTGTTTATAGAGCCGCCCCTGCAGGTCCAGCCCCAAAACGTACTGGGGAACTGCATGCCTACGCCGAGTTTGATCGTGAAATCCGACACGACGTTGTGGGGCCGCGGATCGACCTGACGGTATTCCTGTCCGGCGCGGTAGTCGCCCCGGATCGCAAGGTCGAAGCGTCCCACCCGGTGGACATAGCCGCCGCCGAAAGCATATTCCTCGGTCGAGAGGTTTCCTCCGGCGGAATCCGCCGTGATGCAGGGATAGAGCAGCAGGTAGTCGGCCGTGGAGTTCCAGCAGACGTTGCGGCGGTTGCCGCGGACGTACCGGGCGTCTGCCCACGTTGCCGACCGCTCGCTGAGCCGCCGGTAGCTTTCGGCATAAAATCCCCCGTCGAAGGCTCCGTCGCCCAGCGGCTGCAGCAGCGCCTCCTGCTCACGGCGCAGGTCGATGCGGAGCGAGATCTGCGAAAGCGACTGTTCGCTGCGGTAGAGCATCATCGCGGGCGACTCCGTATGAAATCCGGCTACGGCCCGTTCGTCCTCCGCGCTGAAAACGGAAGAACGCTCCAATACGCCGAGCGTATCGCGCTGGGCGGAAGCGGCGGCGGGCAGCAGCGCCAGTATCGACAGGAAAAGGGCCTTCATCATCGTCAGATCGATTTTAGTAACAACACGATCGATTCGCTGTCCTCTACCCAAGTCATTGCTGCTGGAATCTGATTGTAATCCGTGCAGCGCAGAATCTTCTTTTCTCCGGTCGAATAGGTCGCGTCGGCTTCGACGATGAACGTGTAAACCCCTTTGCGGAGCCGTATTGTCGCGCTGTTCTGTTCGGCGGCGGGAAATGGCACCCGCTCTCCGGAGTTGATATTGTCGAAGTAGGAGATGTCCGTGCGTATTTCCAGCTTTTCGACGGGGCGGCTGTCCGGCATCACGAACCGGATGGACAGTTCGGTGAAAATCGAATCGTCTTTTTCGCAGGCCGAAAACAGCAGTGCGGAGAGCAGAAACAGAGTCCGTATGGTAGATTTCATCATCATCGCATTACAGTTTGAAGTTGAGTTCCATGCCGAAATAGGGGCTGGAATAGCGGCGTACCAGTGCGTTGGTCTCGTTTCTGTACGAAGGACTGTATGTGAACAGCCGGTTTACGAAAATCGCAATGTTGAGCCGGTCGCGGTAAAGCCGTTTCGAGATTTTGAGATTGACGTTCATACTGAAAGGCGTGAGACGGTAGAGATAGGCTTCTTTCGATACGTTGTCGTGGATCATATGCTGCAAAATACCGTCGGCTGCCGACTCGGCCGTAAACGGATGTTCCTGTAACTGCAGGTCGAGGTAGCTGGTCGGCGCAGGATTGCACCATTCGGCCTTCATGCCGGAAAACCACTGGCATTGGAACGACGTGGAGAAAATCAGCCCCAGTTTGGGAATCTGGGTGTCGAGCAGGAAATTGGTGTTGCATACTTCGTGAAACGTGTTGTCGTCCTGATCGTAAAAGCCCGATGTAAGGATAGGGCGTCCCTTCTGCGAGCTGTACGGTCGTCAGGACGTACTGGGGTTCGCTGTTCTCATAGCGGGTTTTGAAATAGGCGCCCGAGACGATGAGTTTCGTGGCCAGCGCCCGGATGCGCCGCGTGGAGAGCGAGAATTCGATGCCCTGCTTGAATGTGCGGCTTCCGTTGGTCTTGACGCCGACGGTCTGGAATACCGTTTTGTCCTTGTAGGGAAGCCATTCGAGCTGCGGCGGTCCGGTGAACTCCATATCCTTGAGCGGTCCGGTGTCGTATTCGCGGTAGGTCCGGGTGAGTACGTCGGTCGAGGTGCGGAATCCCGAGGTCATATTCTCCCGGAAATAGGTTACCGACAATCCGTATCCGTTCCACTCCGCATTGCCGCGCACCTCCCATTTGAAGTTCCGCGCCGCCTTCAGGTCGTAATTGGTGGGGTCGTGCTTGAAGACTTCCTCATTGATACGGCGTTTCGATTCGTCGTCCGCCGGGAAATAGTTGAGCCGCGTGTAATAGGAGTAGTCCGGTTCGGGGAAGAGCTGGTCGAGCGTAGGCGTTTTGGTGTGCCATCCCGCGCCGCCCGCGAATGTGATACGCATCGGGTCGCCTGCCATGTCGAACGCCGGAAGCGTCACCGAGAGGTTGGCACGCGGATCGAAATGGAATTTGCCCTGCAGGGTGTAACGGCTTCCGAGATTGGCCATGGCCGTCGTACGCAGTCCGGCCATTATCTCGATCCGCCACTCGCCGGCCGTAATCGTCGTATTGTCCTCCAGAAACGCCGAGAGCCGGTGCAGCGCCGGCAGGGCGTCGTAACGCCGCGGATGGGAACTCATCAGGTCGGTAAATGGGCGCGTCACGTCGTAAAGCAGACCGCCGCCGTAATTTTTCGACATGTTCCATTCGGCTCCGATGCGGATCGTGTTGCGGCTCAGCGGGGTGTCGGCTCCCAGCAGGGCTACCGCCTTGGCGTTGGCGTAGAACGGTTTGTTGTCCACCTGCAGGGTCGCTTCATAGCGGACCGGCAGCACTTCCATATCGAAGACGCCCTCTTCGACTGCCGTGCGTATAGGGACGTTGCCGCTGTTCGCTCGGTAACGCCAGCGGTCGATCAGGTCGAATTCGGAAGAGACGGAAGCGGAAAAATCGAAGCTGCGGAAAAAATTCGCACCCTTGGATTCGGCGGTGAAATTCACCGCCGCGACGACGTTGTTGTAACTCGATTTGTAGCGTTCGAGGGGGATGCCCGCCGGGCCTTCGTCGATATCCCGGTCGCTTTTTTGGCGGTCGAAAGAGCCGGTGTAGTCGAGCGATCCGCCCAACGTGTAACGGTAGGCCGAGGTGCTTTCCCAGCGTTTCTTCATGCGCCACGATCCGGTCGCACGCTGGTAGTTCTGGCGCGTATTGCGCGGGTCGTCGTGGGAGTTGAGCCATGTCGCGCCGACGTTCATCGTCAGCAGGTCGGCCGGAGCGCCCCATTCGAATCCTTTGCCGACATAGAGCAGCTGGCTGCCCAGATCCGCTTTGAAGCGGGCTTCGAGGTTGCGGCCTCCCTCCTTGCGCTTGATCTTGATCAGTCCGCTGGTCAGATCGCCGTATTCGACCGACGGAATGCCCTGCTGAATCTCTACCGAAGCTATTTCATCGGTCGGCATCGTGCGCATGTCGACGCCTCTGTTCAATGAAATATTATTGCCGACGGTCGTTCCCGAATTGTATGTCATGCCCGCGTCGTTCGACATCGGAATTCCGTCCATGACGAACGAAACGCCGAGCGATGTAGTCTGGTAATCGCTGTTCGAGGTGCCGATCTCGCGCAGATGAATGTGGTTCGAGGAGGAAAACGAGGGGTCGGAGGCCCGTCCGCCGGGCAGCAGTTCGAGCAGGTCCCCGAAACTCGACGGCTGGATGTGGTTCATCGCGTCCCGGCCGATATGCACGCCCGAGACCGGTCCCCGCACTTGGGTCGCCGTGATTACGACCTCGCGGATCTGCGTGTCGCTTGTCCGGAGCCGGACGGTCCGCAGCATGTCGCTGCCGCTGACGGGCCGTACCTCCATCCGTTGGGAGACATATCCGATATATGAGATATCCGCATTGTAGGTATTCGCGGGCAGGGTGAAACGTGCCCGGCCCTCCTCATCGGTCGTCGTCGCGTAGGCCTTTCCCCCCCCCGACATAGGAGTCAGCGCCACCGTAGCATACGCCAGCGGATTGTGCAGGGAATCGGTAACTTCGAACGTGATCCCGGCGTCGGGCCGGCCGGACTGCCCGTACGTGTACGCAGGCAGCAGGATAAATAGCAAATATTTCAGGAGTAGCCGCATAGTTCTGTTTTCACGGGACAAAAGTATAGCGCCCCGGCATATGCGGCAATCGCCATATCTTGGTAAATTGCATTGCAATCATCACCAATAATAATGAGTTGCGTTCGTGCGGCATCCCATCATAATGCTATCCGGCCGCGCCAAAACCCCTAAAATCCGGTATTGACGATCCGGTGGGAATGCTGTTTCTTTGCCGTAAACCAAAAACGACGAAATTATGACTGGTATCTTTTTCGGCAGTACGATGGGCACGACCGAGGCCGTGGCTGCGGATATTGCCAAACAATTGGGCGTCGCGGACGCCGATGTACACAATGTGGCCGATACGCCGGCCGGCGAAGTGCAGAAATACGACCTGCTCGTGCTGGGTTCTTCGACGTGGGGCGCAGGCGAATTGCAGGACGACTGGTACGGCTTTTTGGATCAGCTGAAGGCGCAGGATCTGAGCGGTAAAAAGGTGGCGCTTTTCGGCTGCGGCGACAGCGGTTCCTATCCCGATACGTTCTGCGATGCCGTCGGGCTGATTTACGACGGCTTGCAGCAGAGCGGCTGCACGTTCGTCGGAGCCTATGCGCCCGAAGGGTATGACGAAACAGGTTCGCTGGTCTGCCGCGGCGGAAAGTTCGTGGGACTTGCCGTCGATGAAAGCGCGCCCGACAAGACCGACCGGCGGGTTGCCGCATGGTGCGAACAGATTAAAAACGAGTAACGATGAGCGCCGAGGAGTTCAGCCGTTACGATTCGATGAAGCTGTTCCTGCACCAGATTTACGAGTTCCAGAAAGGTGTACGGAGTCTGGTGCTCTGCACGATGTGCCGCACCTGCGCTTCTCTGCTCTCCGAGCGGCTGGAAAGGCTGGGTATCGCTTACCGGATTCAGTCGGTGACCGACAGCAAGGTGAATCTTTACTTCGGCAACCGCATGTGTCTGGAGACCGTGGCGACATTCATCCACAAGCCGCTCAACGAACTCTCCGCCGAGGAGGATTTCATGCTCGGCGCGATGCTCGGCTACGACATCGCCGGGCAGTGCGAACGTTATTGCAAACGAAAGTCTCCGGGTGTTTCATCAGAACAAGCGGCGGTCAACTGACCGCCGCCTATTCCTTTCTGATCTGCGCCGTGAACGAATCCTCCGCGCCGACACCGTCGGCCACTTCGACGTGCGGCGTGGCGACGTACGACATGCCGTCCGGAGTGAATACATGGCTTCCGACGGCGCCGCAGGTGAGTATCACGGTACGGAGTCCGTATTTTTCGAGCAGGTCGCGGCACTGCGCCTGTATGCCGAACATCCGGCTTACGACGGTCAACTCCTCGTCGTTTGTTTTCAGAATATTGCTGCGGCAGAGCGAGTCGTGGACCACCTCCGGCGAATAGAAATGCTGCCGCAGGTTGATGTCGAAGATCTTATAATGTCCCGCTGCGCAAAAAACGGAACCGCGGAAAAGCCACAGTCCCGATTCTTTGCCGTTGCTCTCCGTTATTCTGTTTCGAAATCATGCGACAGCTTATGTCCGTTCTCATCGACACGCAACGATACCAGATGGAGATGCTCTCTGGAAATGTCATTATGCTTGAAAACAATATAAGGTTGATCTCCATATCCCATACGTTCCATATACTCCTTGGCGGTTTCCCGTAACTGTTCGCCTGTCAGTTTGTCTTCGGGCGAAGGATTCAGTAAAACATGGAATACCGTATTGGTCGTTCTGCGGTTGGCTTCGAGGTATGGCCGGAAACTATCCATACAAGCGTCGATATCCATTCGCCCGTGTTTATCGAACGGTTCGAGCATCTTCTGCCAGAGGAGCACTTCGGCTTCATCCTTATCCACTTTCTCCTTGTTATAATACAACGCTCCACTGGGCGAGGGGCGCGATCTTATATTCGCAACCATTCCTTAGCTTGTTTGGCAAGGTTCAGTATCTTGATACTAAAGGCTTTCAATTCCCTCATGCGCTGTTCCAATGCGGCGATCTGATGCGGGATTGCGACGTTGGAAAAGTGCGAATTGACGACCTTTACGACCTGATTATGCAGGCTAAGTACCCGGCGCCTTGTCTTATTTCCAAGATAGGTTTCCCAATACTCGCCTCCGAACCGGACGTACATCTTCCAGCGTATCCGGCTCTCCGCTAATATTGTCAGTCTAAAACGTTCCATGATGTATCTTTTTGATGACAGCTTCCGCAAACGGCCATAGTCTTACGCCGTCTGGCAATCATCAGTTTTTTCCCAATTCTCCTTGCCTTTCAGTTCTCCGAGTTTACGCACATGGTGCATAACCAGATTATCCGTAGCACCGCACAACTCACATTTCTGAGCTTTCAGCCTGTCTATAAGGCTTGTGGTGCTGACGCCGGGCATTGGATTCGGGCATCTGTCAACCGACCGATCATAGGAAGGTCTTTTTCTTTTGAACCCTTCATTGTATAGGCGACGTTCTTTTGCTTTGCCGTTTTTTACCGTATACCCGACTGTAAAGACTCCGTTGCGTTTGTATTTCCGGCAAATTCGTCTTACTGTGGTTCGGTATTTCCCGGCAAAAGTTTTGTACATACTGTACTGCATGATGTAGTGAAAAGTGTTCAGTTCAGAAGCGTTGTTAGCTATCGAGTAATAGTTGTAAAACCCTCTGATCTCGGCATTGTAACTGTCAAGGATTTCAAGGTCGTCATTATTGATAAGTTCCGACCTATGTTTAGGAATCCATTGCTCGTGCCCGTTATGATAGCTGAATTTCAGCACACCGAGTTCCAACAACTTTTTCTTTATCACTTCGGTCGTCACCTTTAATCTGACCTTGTTTCCATACACACGGGACAGGCTTCCCCGTTTGTTCCGTTTTTGCAGGTTCGACCTGCGGACGGTAACTTCATATCCGAGGAATTTTGCAGGCTTTTCAGTATGAGTGATGAGCGTTTTCTCATCCGATAGTTCCAATGCCAGTCTGTCTGCAAGGAAACGCTTTATATCGTCCTTGATCTTTACGGCATCTTCTTTACTGCCGATAATTCCAATGAGGAAGTCGTCGGCATACCTCACATATTTAAGCCTCTTGAAGTTTCCGTCCATAGGGTCGAAGCACGGCATCGCGGATCGGGTTTTGTCTATCTCTTTGAGCCGTTTGACGAGCACTTTTCTTTCTACATTATTTGTCGCTGTTTTGAGTTCACGCATAACCAGCCTCTTTTTTGGTAAGTGAGAACTTCGTATTCCCGTTGCTGTCTTCCCCTATCTCCCTTGTCGAATTTGGAAGCATATTCTTTCATGTACTTATCCAGCTTGTCGAAATAGATATTAGCCAGTATCGGACTGATAATGCCACCTTGCGGCATTCCGCTGTACGTTCTATGAAATTGCCATTGTTCCAAGTAACCCGCTTTTAGAAATTTTCTGATAAGTCGTATGAATCGTTCGTCGGAGATACGTTCCTTTATGATGTCGATCAGAATATCATGATTGACATTGTCGAAGAAACCTTTTATATCTCCTTCGATGAACCACTTCTTACCCGTAAAAGTCTTCTGTACGGCATTCAATGCGGTGTGGCAGCTGCGATGCGGACGGAAGCCGTGCGAAGTATCTTCAAAATGACCTTCGTAAATAGCTTCCAGTACCATTCGTACTACCTCCTGCACTAATTTGTCGTCGATAGACGGTATGCCGAGAGGTCACATGTTCCCGTTTTTCTTCGGGATATGCACTCTTCTCGATGGCTGGGTGAGTAGCTTTCGTCTTTCAACGAAAGGATCAGTTTCTCAATGCGGGGAAGGCTCATACGATCGATGGTTTCTCCGTCTGCACCTTGTGTCATATTACCCGGCTTGGCATATATTCGCTGATAAGCCAGGTAATACATTTCCTCATTGAAAAGAATACGATAAAGCCTCTCAAACCTGTATTCCGTGGTTTGACTATGCTTTGTCAGACTGTTTAATACTCTTTCGGGACTTCTCATAATGCCTCTCGCATTTTCCGTTAATCGTATTAATGAATATTAGCTGCCGCCCTTCGCCATGTGCGAGGCTTTCCCTCGCTCGGACTACTACGGCGGCTCCGTTACCATACCGGATATTCATAGACCTTCGTCCAATAGCCTTACGGCATTCCGGTTTAGGTAATCCCCGTTTACGATATAATAACTATGGCGCGACAGATTGTCGGATATGACGTCCGCCCTTTACTGTTCATTACAGTTGCGTCGTGATAAGTTCTTGCTCTCTCTGTACAACTACTACAATGAGTGTATCACGATATGACGAGTATAGTTACCTTAACGTCACAGTTTCGCTAGGTACCGCTTAGGCTGTCATTCAATCAATCCGGATTTTATCCTCATATCTGTCTTTCATCACCCCATTCAGTCGCAGTCCGATAACTGACTGACTTATGATTTACCCCGACATGCTACACTCCCTGTCCGGTTTCCCTTTCAGATAAGTCGGTTGATGATAGGTTATTTGCAAAGAACGCTTACCTAATAGCTTGCCATCGCTATATTTATTATATCGCCTTGACGGGCGCACAGTTATTGGCCAGTTTCTGAAATTGAAAATAAAACTCGTTCAGCCGGGCAATAAACTGCGTCTTCGACGGGTCGCGTTTGATGACGACAAACTCCTCGGCGAAGATTCTTTTGACGATAAACCGGCTGCGGTTATGCTCCGATCCGGCTTTGCAGAGCAGTTCGTTGAAGCGGATGTTCTGCTCTTCATTGAGGCGGAAAGAGTATTTATAGCTCAGCGTTCGGGGCTTCTTTCCGGTCTTGTCTGTCAGTTTTCGGTCGGTATCCATAATATCGGTTCAAAAGGCGTTCGACTGGGGAGAACGCCCGGCCTCGCAGAGCGAGGACCTTTGTCGGACAAACGGTAGTTTGTCGGACAAAGGTACAGCTCGCTCGCCTCAAGTGAGGCGAAAAATCCGCGGCGGAAAAATTTTCGAAAAATCTATGCCAAACCTCCGCTACGGCTTCCGAGGGTGGGTCGTTTCCCGGTGCAATATTACAACCGTTTCGGGGCAAAAAAAAGCCATCGGTGCGGACTGGAGCGGACTGGAGCGGACATCGGAACCGAGGTATTTCACCCGGTTGTATCTTGCAGCATGAAAGGTCGGTTTTCTTATTGCGTTCATTATCCCGATATAAACTGCATGAAACAGAAAACGGTATTTTGAATGGTTTAACCATAAACCAGACACACATACTCTATGCTCGTATGGCTGACAATCAATCTCAAAAAAACGTTGCACCATGGATTCATTAAAGGAAAAAGACAACCCCGCACCCAATCCTGCTAAGCGTCCCCGTATCGAAGTCGACGAGGAACTGATGCGTCAGATGATCGCCGGACAAGCCCCTTTGGACTCGGAAGTCGTCCGCAGGATTCCCGAGCCGGAAGAGGAAAATACGGACGCTCCCGAGGAAAACACATCGGCACCAACTGCTGAAAAAACAGACGTCGACACCCAAACGACTACTGGAAAGGAGTCTGCCGGATTCCGGCGTAAAAAGATCGCGCTGCCGGATTTCGAACGCACGTTCTTCGCGCCGGTGGATTGCCGTAACCGCTCGGCGATCTATGTCAGTACCCGAACCAAGCACAAAGTATCGGAAATACTCCACCTGTTGGGGAATGACAGCACAAGGCTTACGGCTTTGGTCGACAATATGCTGCGCTTCGTAATCGACATTTATAGCGACGAGCTGAATTATCTCCATGAAAAGAAAAATAAAAGACGGCCGTTTTGAAAAAGCAGAGGAATTTCGACGGCAGATCACAGGACGGGATGAAATCCGCCGATCGCGGCTGAACATCAGAACCGGATCGTCAGGAGCCGCAGAATATCGCCTTTTCCGACGGTAGAATTCTAAGATAAAACCAAATAAAAGCTGCAAAAAGTTTCATGCCCGGAAATTGTCATTTTTTGTCGTAGCGTTTAGCAAAATGATTCTGGCTATGGGATGCAAGGCCGCGAAGCGCTTGTATAGCCTTGCATCCCATAGTCAGAATCGTTAATTTGCGGAGTACGGAAATGACAATACATTAATTATGAGTAGGTTCGGCTCCCAATTAGACGGACTGTTCCGACAATAAGATTTTGAGATTTTGAATGATCTCAAAATCTTATCGAATGGCAGATATGTATGCCGGATTATATCTGCAACGCTACATATGGTGTTCCACGCCTTACGACGGCAAAGCATCTGGCGGCGATTTTGGCCCTCACAGCATTCAGGACGCTGAATTTATGTTTACCTTCAGCCACTTTGCGTTCGTAATATGCCTTTAGTTGCGGATCACACCTGATGGCAATCAGTGCACTGCGGTTCAGTTGTACTTTAATGTCTCGATTCGCCATGCTCGATGTGTGGCATCCCCCGCGAACGCTTGTGCCGGAGCTATGTTCGAACGGAGCCAGCCCGCAATAGCAGGCAAACTTGCGGTGGTCTGTGATTTTGGTGAAATTAAGCGTCGAACAGAGCATCACAATGGCCGTGATCGGCCCTACACCTTTGATGCTGGTCAGCAGCTTGTAGTTCCGGCAAATGTTGCTGTCGGCGGCTATCAGTTCCTTCATTTCCCGTTCGATGGTTTTCATATGAGTTTCTGCATACGCGATCTCCTCCTGGAGCATGGAACGTTGAATAGATACATCCGCGAATTTCTCTTTGTAGTCTAATTTTTCGAGCAACACCAGTTTCGCTACACGTTGTTTTGCCAGATGAGCCCTTAAGATCAGCCATGTGCGCAACTGACACAGTTCCTTCTCTGCCGGCAGATAAAGGGCTATCTTCCGATAGTGAGTGATCGCATACTCGGCGATACGCCGGGCATCCACTCTGTCTGTTTTGCCACGGGCAATACCCATCGAATACTTGATTACCAACGGCGAGATCAGTGAAAAATTGAAATTCAGCGTCCTGTCGGAAGCACAAACCGCCATCTCGGATATGTAGCTCCCCATATCCTCGGCGCAGAAAATCACATCGTCGAGCCGAATACCATGCCGCTTCTCAACCCAGTGCAGACACGAGCAGATCCCTTTTCGGGAGTTGGCGAATTTGCGGTGAGCCATCTCGTTTGCATCCTCGAAGGCGACCAAAGACGCATCGAAAGTCTCTTTCGACACATCCAGACCCACATAATACAAATAGTGCATAACTTGTTAGTTTTGTGAGAGTCGTATGCTATCACATGTACCAGGTCTTCAAACCTACAATTCTAAACAGCCATTCTCTCTGGTTAATGGAGTCGCAGTCCAAATCTACCGCCAAGCCTCAAAGCTTACGACAAGCCCCGGTTCACTGCGACTCCATATCGAAATTACCTGTGATTACATCACGCTGCAAATCTACATGCGACCAGCAAAACGCCGGGGATGGAAATACGCAAGGCTCGCCCTTCGGGCGATTCGCATGGCCTTGCGTATTTCCATCTCTGACGATAAATTCCCTGCCGGCGGGAAAACTTACATCGAAAATTACCCTGCTATTGACGAAGTAAGATCGGGAATCGAATTAGCTGTAAGATAGGAGGCCATTACCGTGCGACCTTGAAGACGCTGCTGAGTTTCTCGCTTAATGCCGCCATATCCTGTCCGATTTTATCATTGGTGATCTTGGCATAGATTTGGGTCGTGGTGATCCGTTTATGCCCCAGCATCTTGCTGACCGTTTCCAGAGGTACGCCCTGCGTGAGCGTAACCGTCGTGGCGAAGGTATGACGCGCCATGTGGATCGTGGGGTTGAACGACAGACCGGCATGTCTGGCAACATGCCGCAAGGACATGTTCAGCGTATTATAGGTGCCTTTGAGCGGGAAGACCCGGTCTCCCGAGAGATGCATGTCCTTATAACGGTCGTAGAGCATTGCGGCGACGGGAAGCAGTTTGACCCGGAACTGCGTACCCGTTTTCTGGCGCCTGTCGATAATCCACCGATCCCCGTTATCGTCCGTATAAATATCTGCGTGGGTAAGTTTCACCACGTCCGCATGGCTCAGGCCTGTAAAGGCACAGAAGACGAAGGCATCCCGGTTGATGCCCGTCCGGTAATTGGGGAGCCTGACATCCATGACGGCCTGTAACTCCGAAGCCGAGAGGTAACGACGTTCCGAGTATTCCGGCCTGACGTAGAAACCTGCGAAAGGATCGGCGGCAATCCAGCCGTTCTTATACGCCGTGTAGGTCATCAGCTTCAATTTCTTGAGCGTAGAATGGATCGTCCCGGAACGCATCCCTTGTACCGAGGAGAGGTAGACCACAAACTTTTCGATGAAATCCCGCTTCAGCTCT
>VOFC01001920.1_pt1 | contig 116000 bp, 124 predicted proteins | sample 5384161 | NCBI WGS metagenome assembly VOFC01 (sample SAMN12384722, study PRJNA508395) | human gut metagenome | isolation source: healthy gut B | host: Homo sapiens
GACAAGGTCTTCCTTCATAAACACCGGAATGCCGAGCTTATGTGCCTGGTCCGTCAGAGACCATGCCATTCCAGCTCCGTGAATCTTCCATAGCCAGGCTCGGTCATGGCGTTGCAAACAACGATCAATTGATTCCAGAAAGGTCCAACTGTGCTTAGGATCATCGAATAACGCAGCTCAAAGGTAACATGGTAATATTTTGCTCTAACGTTTTTCCAGAGAGACGTCGATACGCCCACCGTTCTGCTCCTCGTAACGGCAAACCATGCGTTTTCCAGATTGGTATCAAAAAAATGCGTCAAGGTCGCTTGGTAAGGAACAGGAACGATGCCAGATTTTCACGGATCTTTGCAAATACCTCTGAAATCTCTCCGGCTTCCATCCGGAAGAATCGCTCATCCGGTAAGAAGAGGGATTCTGCGGACGTTTCTTTTCCATCTGTCTGAGCTTACCCGGAAAGAATTCGGTGGCGAAGTCATCAATCATATACCGGCGTTTCAGTTCCATCGCACCACGCAGGCCGACAGCCGCTCCATCGCCAACGTCACCTTCCGTACCGGCGACGCCGAGCTCGACGCGGCCTTTGTCGCAGGCGCGGCAGAGCACCAGATTCAAAATGTCAAGGGCCATCGCCTCGTCGGCGGCATGCGCGCCAGCGTCTACAACGCCGTAACCATGGAGGACGTGCAGGCACTGGCCACGTACATGAAGGACTTCGAAGCGCAGCACGGTTTGAGCCAGCGATCTAACTAGCCCGCAGCACGCGGGCCGATCAGCCACTTCAAACCACTTGTTTTAAACAAACCAGCTAAGGAGTTTTTCATGCGCAAGATTAAGACCATCGACGACATCACCAAAGACGGCAAAGTCGAGTTTGGCGAAGGCTACGAATTTGTGAGCACCGCCGAAGAGGCCGACGCCATCCTGATGCGCTCAACCGACCTGCACGGCTACGAGCTGCCCGAGGGAATCCGCGCCATCGCCCGCTGCGGCGCCGGCGTCAACAACATCCCCGTCGAAGAGTACGCCAAGAAGGGCGTCGTCGTCTTTAACTCCCCGGCGCCAATAGCAATGCCGTCAAAGGAGCTCGTCCTAGGCATGCTGGTGCTCTCGAGCCGCGGCGTGGTGCAATCGATGAACTGGGTGCGCGACAACGCCGACGACCCCGAGATTCAGGTCGATGCCGAGAAGGCCAAGAAGGCCTTTGTGGGCCGCGAGCTCAAGGGCAAGCGCATCGGCGTCATCGGCCTGGGCAACGTGGGCTCCAAGGTCGCCAACGCCTGCGTCGACCTGGGCATGGACGTTTACGGCTACGACCCGTTCATTTCCGTCGAACACGCGTGGGTGCTGAGCCGCGAGGTGCAGCGCGTGGGCACGCTCGAGGACCTCTGCCGCGGCTGTGATTACCTCACCGTGCACGTGCCCAGCAAGGCCGACACCATCGGCATGATCAGCACCGAGCAGATCAACCTGCTGGCACCCGACGCCGTGCTCATCAACTACGCGCGCGAGACCATCATTGACGAAGACGCCGTCGACGCCGCCCTGCGCGAGGGCAAGCTGAGCTGGTTTAGCTGCGACTTTGCCACGCCCAAGACCGTCAAGATGCCCAATACGTTTATCACCACGCACTCGGGCGCCGGTACCGGCGAAGCCGAGGCCAACTGTGCCGACATGGCCATCAGCGAGCTCAAGGATTACCTGGAGAACGGTAACATCGCGCACAGCGTCAACTACCCCGCCTGCAGCATGGGCAAGGCGCGCGCCGCGAGCCGCATTGCCTGCCTGCATGCCAACGTGCCCAACATGATCGGCCAGATCACGGCCATCCTGGCCAAGGACAACGCCAACGTGCAGCGTATGACCAACGAGTCCGCCGGCGAGAACGCCTACACCATGTTCGACACCGATGAGCACCTGAACAGCAGCACGATCGAGGCGCTCAAGCAGATTCCGTCGATGTATCGCGTGCGCGTAATCAAATAGCGCCGGCTGATCTGACGGGCAGTTCCCCATGTGGCCTGCCCGTCACTGACATTGAATGCCCGCGGGGTGCCTTTCGCACGAGAGGCGCCCCGTTTTTTGAGCGCTCCATTAAATGCACCGAGCCGCTTCTTGGCATACAATCTGTATGTTGACCTAACTATCTGTGAGGTGCCTATGGTTGATACAGATTTTGCTTGGCGGCTTACGCAAGGACTCGTGCGGATCGACAGTTCCGACCCAGGTGCGTATGAGGGCGAGATTGAACGCTATATCAAAGCGTTGGTTGAGGAACGGTTGGCGCAGCTGAGCCATCCGGTGCTCGATGCCGTACAGATTGAGGAGCTCGAAGTGCTCCACGGGCGCCGCAACCTTATGGTCACCGTGCCCGGTTTGAGCGACGAACCGCGACTGGTCTATATCTGCCATATGGATACCGTTACGCTGGGCGATGGCTGGGACGCGGACACGCCGCCGCTCGGACGGTTGTGCGTAACGACAAACTCTATGGCCGCGGCGCCTGCGACATGAAGGGCGGACTGGCTTGCGCCATTGCCGCACTGGTCCATACGCTCGAGCGCGTGGCGGCAGATGGCAAGTTGCCCCGCCGTGGCTTCTCGCTCATCTGCTCGGTCGACGAGGAGGACTTTATGCGCGGCTCCGAGGCAGCCATCAATGCCGGTTGGGTCGGCTCGCGCGAATGGGTGCTGGATACCGAGCCCACCGACGGACAGATCCAGGTGGCGCACAAAGGGGCGCACGTGGTTCGAGATCGAGATGACCGGCGTCACGGCGCATGCGAGCCAGCCTTGGAAGGGCGCGGATGCCGTCGCCGCCATGGCCGAGGTCGTGTGTTCGCTCCGTCGCGCGTTTGTGGCGCTGCCCGCGCACGATGAGCTGGGGCCTTCGACCATCACGTTTGGCCAAATCGAGGGCGGATACCGTCCCTACGTCGTACCCGACCGCGCCAAGGTCTGGATCGATATGCGCCTGACCCCGCCGACCGACACGGCCGCCGCTACGCGCATGGTAGGGCAGGCCATCGCCGTCGCCGAAGCCGCCGTTCCCAGCTGCCACGGAAGCTACACCGTGACAGGCGACCGCCCGCCATCGAGCGCGACCCGAGCTCTCCCCTTCTAGCTGCACTTAAGCGCGCGGCCGATGACGTGACGGGCGCGGACACGACCGTCGGCTTCTTTACCGGCTACACCGACACTGCCGTCATTGCCGGCAAGACAGACAATCGCAACTGCATGAGCTACGGTCCCACGGTCGCTCGCGCTCGCCCACAAGCCCAACGAATATGTGCCCCACGCCGATATCGTTCGCTGCCAGCAGGTGTTGATCGCGCTCGCCGACAACACACTCTGGGACGAGAGCTGCCAAGTTGGGGCATAATAAGCCGCGAACAAACCGATTCGTGCGTTAGGACCGCCCATGAAAGCACTTCCGTTTCCCTGCATCCGCCCGACTCAGGACCGCGTGCTCGAGGCGCTGCCTGCGATGGGCAGCATTCTGAGCAACAACGAAGCCCTGCGCGGCGCGATTGCCGATGGGCTCATGCTCAAGGATCCGGGTGCGGCATACTACGTGTACGAATGCTCGGGCGAGCCGGGACGTGTGACGGGTGTCGTGGCGATCTGCCCGGTTGGTGCGCTGGCGGGCGGCGACGCGGTTGCCGCCGATACGACCGCCGCTGCGCGCGCGATCGCCGAGCTTAAGGTGCAGCCGCGCCCCGTGTCACTCGCCTACGAAGCGTCGCCCGTCATGGATATCATCCTGGGCGCCGCCAAAGAAGGAGCATCGCTCTACGCCGTCACCGACCCCGCGGGCATTACGCATCGCGTGTGGGAGGTCAAGCGCGAGGACGCCGTTGCCGCCATCCGCGCCATGCTCGACCAGGCACCGGAGCCGACACCGGCAGACGACCCCCCTACGCTGCCGCGCTGGCCGGGGCGGCGCAGCTCCTGAGCAGACGAGGCCCGCGCAGCCGGCACTCTACACGGGCAAAGAGCCGTTCAACTTTGCCGTAGCTGCGCTCTTCCCCGCCGCACAGGTCAGCGGCGGCGCAGCGCAGGTTCCGACGGGTCTGCTCACGCACCAGGTCGCACGGTTCTAATAGAACTAAACGCCCAGTACAAAACTCGGCAACTCAACAAACAAGGGGGCGGGGATACATGCGCATGCATTCCCGCCCCTTTCACATCGAGCAATGATGTCGGCGATCCGCGTCGCAACGCCAGCGTTATCCACGCTGCGGACCTGCCGCCGCCACGAGCAACTCTAGCCCCAGCTCGCGCGCGTAATCCTCCTGTGTAAAGACTTCGACCAGGTCAAACGTATCCGCCGCATCGTCAAACGCAAAATGCAGCACGGAACAGTTGCCCGGTACGCGCTCGCGCTCGTCGGCCGCCGCTCCCCTCACGTGGTCCATAAACTCTTGATGGCCGAGCCGTGGCTCACCGCGAGCACGCACGTATGGTCCGGACGCTGCATGAGCTCGGTTAGCGTCGCCACCATGCGCTCGCGCACCTGCATCTGACCCTCGCCGCCAAACTGGCGATAGAAGTCGCGCCACGGGCGCTCGGGCATCAGCATTACGCGCTCGGCTTCAAAGTCGCCAAAGAACCACTCACGCAGACCGTCCAGGCGCTCGTACGCCAAGCCCGGCCACAGGTTGGCGATAGTCTGCTCGGTGCGATGCAGCGTCGAGGTGTAGGCGTGGTCGGGCTCAATGCCGCGCGCACGCAAGAACATGCCGGCGCGCGCCGCTTGGCCGCAACCCAGCTGCGTGAGCGGCGAGTCACTCCAGCCCTGAATAATGCACTTGAGGTTAAATATTGTCTGCCCGTGACGGACCAGATACAGGTCTTTATTCATAGGGGTCCTTTCGTTCGTTACCAATCAAGGAGCGAAAACGCCCCGTCGCGATAGCCAAAATGAAGCACGGCACCGTTGTCGGGCATCTCTCCCCCGCCGGCCACATACTCAAGAAACTCCTGGCAGGCAGAGCCGTGGGAGACTACCAGCACACAGTTATGCTGCGGCCGGGCCATGATGCGGGACAGCGCCGCGACCATGCGCGACTGGAGCTCGCCTTCAGACTCGCCACCAAAGGCCACCGGATAATCACCCCAGGGCTGCGGCGGCATCTCGCGATTTGATGTACCCTCCAGCGAGCCCAAATGCCACTCACGCAGGTCGTCGACCAGCTCTATGGAACAGCCCTTCGCCAGCAATTAGCTCAGCCGTATGCCGCGCCCGGCCCAACGGCGAGGAATACACGTGATCAAAGGTCACGCCACGCGCCTCAAACGCCGCGCGCGTCGCCAGCGCCTGCTCGCGCCCGCGCGCCGTCAACGGCGAATCATGCCAGCCCTGCAAAATGTTCCGCACATTGAACTCAGTCTGCCCATGCCGCACCAAATACAAATCTGCCACACGTCCTCCCCTCGCACCACCGCAAAGGGGACAGGCACCTTTGTGGTGGTTTTACAGCCATCGAACCGCGCCGCACAACTACACCAGCACGTCGGCCAGCGGGCGCTTGGGCACGTGATGCACCTGCGCCTCGTCGCGCCAATAATTGATTGAGCCGTCGGGGTTGGAATCGATCGCATCGATCACCTGCGTCTCGGCCGGAACGCCAAACGCCATGATTAGCTTGAGCTCATACTTGTCGCTATCGAGCCCCATGGCATCAATCGCATGGGGCGTAAAGGCCTTGAACATGCAGGCTGCCACCTCGGGCGTGGCGCTGCGGGCGGCGAGCATCATCGTCTGCGCGGCAATGCCCGTGTCGACCTCAGTAATAGGAGCGGCGGGCTTACCCGGAACGGCGCGCTCGGCAAGAATCGCGATGTAGCCGGTCGGGCGCTCGCCCTCGGCAGGACCCGACCAGTCCTTAAGCGCGCCGGCCCATGCAAGCTCGTCAAATACACGCGCGCAGTCCTCGGCACCGCTCACCACATGAAAGCGCAGGCGCTGAGCGTTGGCGCCGCAGGGAGCCAGGTGCGCCAGTTCCGCCAGCTCGAGCAGAAAACTCACGCGGCACGCGCATGGACTCGTCAAAGCGACGGCACGTGCGGGCGCGGCGGACCAGTGCGTCAAACGCGTCCAGGCCAAGCTTCTCGCAACCCTGCTTTGCCATCGACTCGGCGCTCACCGGCGCCGCGGGAACTGCTTCGTTCATAGAGACCCCCAATAAAAGCCAATTGTCCTTAGGAAAATCTAACCTAAAACGTAGGCAATAACGCTCGGCGGCGCAATGTTCCACAACTGTTGAATAGTCCCCACCAAAACGGGGATAAGGGAACAATTCGGGATTGTGGGGCGGCAATTCACCCTTCCCGCCCCATGCAGTGGCGCCCTTGGGCGATACTTGTTGCAGCACTTTTGGCGTACGCCGCACGGAGAGCAATGAACGCGACGTGCACCACACGGAAAGGAGACATTATGGGCATCTTTAAGAATGATGACCAGCAGTCGAGCCAGTTTGGATTTGACGAGAAAAGCATGGCAGGCAAGGCCGTCAAGGCCGTGCGCTGGATTTACGCCATCACGGGCGTCTTGGCGCTCGTCGCCGGCATCGCACTGCTGTTTGCGCCCGCCAAGTCCCTCGTCTTCTTAACGACCGTCTTGGGCTTCTACTTTGTGATCACGGCCGCGATCAGGCTGTTTACCGCTGTTTTCGAGCCGCTGCTGCCCGCCGGCTGGCGCGTGACGAGCATCATCTCCAACCTGCTCATTATCTTGGGCGGCGTCATAATCCTGCGCAATCAGGCCTTCTCGACCGCAACGCTCACCACGCTCGTGGTGGTCGTGGCTGGCTTTGGCTGGATTGTCGAAGGTGTCATGTCCATTCTGGAGTCCGAGCTTTCGTCCAACCGCGCCCTCGCCATCCTGAGCGGCGCGCTCTCCATCATCGCCGGCATGTTCGTGTTTATCTATCCGCTGTGGTCGGCCAAGATGCTCGTCATCTTTAGCGGCGCCGCACTGCTGGTGTTTGGCGTGACGCTCATTGTCCGCGCCATTCAGTTTGGCAAACTGGTGCACTAGATGCCAAGAACGCTCTTTATTGATGCCGACGCCTGCCCGGTTACGCGCGAGTCGATTGACTGCGCGCGGCGGGCGGGCGTCGCCGTCGTTATCGCCGGCAACAGCACGCAAAACCTGGAACGCCACATTCGCCGCGACGACCCGCGCGATGCCGAGCATGCGCGACGCGGCATTTTGGGTCACCACGCTCGATGTGAGCGTGGGCGCCGATAGCGCCGACTTTGCCATTGTCGAACGCCTGCAGGCGGGCGACGTGGTCGTGACGCAGGACATCGGCCTGGCGAGCATGGTGCTCGGCCGCGATGCCGCCGCACTCGGTGTGCGCGGGCGCGAGTACGACAAGGCGACCATCGACATGCAGCTGTTTATTCGTCACGAGGAAAAGAAGGTCCGTCGCGCCGGCGGGCGCACCCGCGGACCGGCAGCCTTCACCAGCGAAGATCGCGCTCGCTTTAAGCGCAACCTCACCGAGCTGCTGCGCTAACCAAGGTAGATTTTCCGGACATGCCCGAAAATCTACCTTTTTGTTTTGGCGGCGGGGAATGCCCTGGTCACAGAGGTAGATCGTAAGACATGTCCCAATAATCTACTTAAAGGCCAACGGCGGAGAGGATGAGGCCCCAGCCAGCGCCGATGACGTACATCATGACCAGGAACACGGCGTTTTCGCGAGCGCTGCGGTTGGTGCGGAACAGGACCAGGTAGCCCACGCCGGCGGAAATGAGCGTACCGGCGAGCATCGGCGCCAGCTGTAGCGCGCCCTCCAGGTACAGCTGCGTGATGACCACGCTGGCCGAGCAATTGGGAATCAGCCCGACAAGCGCCGTACCCAGGACAGCAAGCGTCTCGTTGCCGCGCAGGAACTGCTCGATTGCGGACTCGCCGAACGTCTCGAGCACGGCAACCAGAATCAGCGTCACCAGGAAAATGAATACCGATACCTGCACGGTGTGGGAGATGGCGCTGCGGATAATCGACAGGACAGGCGTCCCTTCGTGGGAATGGGAGTGACCGTGACCATCATGGTGTTCATGCTCGTCCTCATGACCGTGATCGTGGCCATGTCCGTGTTCGTGCTCGTCCTCGTCTTCATCGCAACCGCAATGATCGCGCTCGCACAGCTCATGAATGTGATCGACACTTACGCCCGCCTCGGCCACTTCGTCAATGATGTCGCCCCCGGTATGGTCGTCGTGCGCGCAGTTCACGTGGGCCGGATTGGCCGCGGTCCCCAGCACGGTACGGCGAATCGCCGCATGCGCGCGGGCATTACGACGAAGGCCGCGGATAGCCGCATCCACGATAAAGCCCGTGACCAGAGCGATCAGCGCCTTCGAGGCGAGCAGCATCGCCATGGTCTGCACGGGAACTTGCTCGGCGAGCAACAGCGGCAACATCTCGTCGGAGGTCGAGAGGAACACGGCGACCAGCGTGCCCAGCGTCACGACACGACCGGCGTACAGTGTGGCCGCCATTGCCGAAAAGCCGCACTGCGGCACCATGCCCAGCAACGAGCCAACCACGGGACCCGCAGCGCCGGCGCGCTTGATGGCCCCGTTAACGCGGTCGCCTGCAACGTGCTCAAGGGTTTCAAGAGCTAAATACGTCACCAACAAAAACGGCACCAGCGACAACGTATCCTTGCCGGCGTCGAGCAAAATATCAATCAGCAAATCCATGACGGATGGAACCTTTCGTGTCTTTCGGCAGCATTGTAAAAGTCCTAGCGGTCAACTAGGGTATTGTAATTGTCCTAGGCACGATGCCAATAGTTGCCCATGGTAAACTATCATCTCGCCATAACTCGGCAAACCCGAGCCGCACAACGCGGCCCGTCCAAGGAGCAGTCATATGAACGTATCGCAAGCACTCGAATATGAGCGCCAGCCGTTTATTCCCATGTTTATCTATGGCGATCACGGCGCCATGGAGTCCGAGCGCCAGAAGGGCGAGGAGGCCCTCAAGGTGCTCGAGACCGAGTACTTTACCGCCGAGGGCGACCCCAGCTTCGACTTTGCCACCGTGCGCGACCTGGCTGACCGCAACCGCGACCTGTGCGACCAGATTGGCGAGGCACGCCTGCGCAACGTGACGCCCGCGACGCTTTCGCGCGGCCTGTCCGATGCCGACACCTGCGCCGCCATCGGTAAGATGCAAAAGCGCACCGCCGCGTCGGTCATGCGCGAGATCCGCGGCGACCGCGACGCGCTCGGCGTGGCCTACGCCCGCAAGCCCATCCAGGGCACCGTGCTCGGTATCGACATCGAGACCACCGGCCGTGCACCCGAGCGCGGCTATATCATCAACGTGGGCTGGGAAATCATGGACCTCACGAGCGACGCCATGCCGCACGACGCCGAGGCGCACTACTGCGGTCTGCCCGATATCTATCGCGGCGAGGACGTGCCGCTGTCGAATATCCACCACATTACCTGGGACGACATCGACGGCAAAAAGCCGTTCCGCGAGAACAAGGAACTGCAGAAGCAGCTGCTCAAGCTCATGAAGAAGTATCCGTATATGGCGCACAACGCTGCCTTTGAGGACAGCTGGTTCAAGATCCACCTGGACGGTTACGCCGAGGCACGCCGCGCCGGCAAGATCATCGTCATCGACTCGCGCCAGATCTGCCGCAGCCTGGATGCCGACGTCCGCTCGCTCCCCCGCGAATCCGCGCCCGCCGCGCTCGAGAACTGGGCGCGCCGCCGTGGAACCCTCGCCGCCGACGCCAACGAGCAGCATCTGGGCCTCGACGACACCGACCTCATGCTCCGCACGGTCCAAGCCGAGTTCAACCTCAAGAACCTGTTTGCCAAGTAGAAACGTCTACGACAAACTCCGGCGTAGATCACGAGCGGCCTCGCAGCGGAAAACCCGCAGCGGGGCCGCCCTACATTCCACAGATAGATCTGCCATCACAAATTCTGAACCCTCATTTTGAACGATTTTGGCCAATTCCCGACACGTAATTCGTTGTCGAATGGTGATGCATCACAATCAAATGTGCAGCAATTGAGTAGTTATATGCTATAGCTAAGCTGCGAAAACTTTTATTTAGGGGCATACCAACTCATAATTGCGTCAAGCTTTTTGGACAGCATTTGGTTAGACCTCTAAAACGACTTTTCCACTCAGCGCCATCAACACGGCATTAGCTGACACGATATATAGCATGAGTATCGTATTGTCACATACCACTGCAAAAAGCGGTCTACCAGGCCGCGCATTCGGTGTCTGCGAAAGCATCGAGTCCTGTAACCCTGCCGCGATTTACGGATCATGTCCCACCGGAACGCTCCTTGACGCAGCCGCAGAATGGCTCACCAAACATGATGTTTCCCTCGACGCAAATGGTTCTCTCGAGGTGATGGTGTTTGATCGCAGGAATGCGCGCTATGCAATGAACTGTCAATGCCACGTATCTTCAAAACGATTCTCGAACTCACGCTTTATAGAGCTCCAAAGATGGCATCTTCATTGTTGGCGTTGAGCTTTGCGCACTTCAGGCCGCCACCTATCTTTCTTTTCGCGAACTAGTGGAGTACTACTTTGAACTGTGCGGCGCTTATTCCCCGTTGGAACCGACTCTTCCACCTCCTATACCGAGCGTTTCGCGCTCACCTCGACCGAGAGGTTAAAGCAGTTCTTTAATTCCATTACCAGATGCGACGGTCTGGCCCTTGCCCGAAAGGCGATCCAATGTGTACGCGACGGATGCCGGTCTCCCATGGAAACGGCATTTGTCATGATGCTAACGCTGCCCAAAAGCGAAGGAGGGCTTGGTATTAAGGGAATTGAGACCGATTACGAGGTGCAGGTCACCACTGCCGCAAAGAATCTCACGAGACGCAAAAGTTCTTTATGGATGCGTATCTAAAGAAATCTCGCACAGACATTGAATACAACGGTTTTTATCATGACGCGGAAGAAGACCGCGCCATCGATGAGGAGCGCAAGAATGCACTTGCGTCCATGGGGTACGGAATCATCACCGTCAGCCGTTATTCCTTTATGCATGCCAGTCCGCTCTTTTGTTAGGGTCATGGAAGCAATCCAGCGGAAAGAGGGCGTACGCCCCTCGCGTCTGCCAAAAAGACTTTCAAATCATGCAAGAAGACCTGAGACAGTTTGTACTCAGAAGGTTTATTGAGGGGAGAAGAAACGAATCCAGGAGGAGCTTCGCCAGGATTCCGAAGAGCGCCAACGAATCGACCTCGAAAAAGCAATGCTCGAAGGCATCACATTGGACGATCCGACGATTAACGAGGCTCCGGCAATCGATGACATGCAGACAGTCGAATCCGACAGCCCATCATTTGCCCAAACAAGCAGCCTCGCGCCCGAGGGCAAAGGATCTTCCGGGGCCGGAAGCTAGACCGGCTAACAAGGTGGGCACCTTAGCGACGTGCAAAATTGCGAGTATTCAGCAGAGGGGTGTCTATCACCCCTCGAGTGGATCCAAATGTGAAGCGAAATCACTTTGCGTTAGAGCGTTAGGCAACATTTGAGGAAGAACTCATCGGATTAACACCTAAGATAACTCTTGAACTGCATTATATGGCCTGCAATAAATTAACGGACCCCCTATCGTTGCAGAATACTCCAATTTTTGCACGGCTCAGGGGCACCCACCCCGGCATCGGCTATCAAAACCGCTCAGTCCGGGATCTCGTCCACTATTCCCCATCATTTTGTGCAACGAATTACCTGAACGTCATTGACATATGAACATATACTCATATAATCGGAAGCAAGTTATATGAGCGCATGTTCATATGAAAGCGATATTGCAATGAGCATCCGCGTTGATGAAACGAAAACCCGACATCGAGGCCACCGAACCCGCGATCCCCACCACCTGCTCGCCCGAGGACCTTCCCGACGAGGAGCTTCTCTACGACCTCGCCGACCTGTTCAAGGTCTTCAGCGACACCACGCGCATCAAGATCCTCTATGCGCCCTCATGGGCCGCGAGCTCTGCGTGGCAGACATCGCCGAAGCGACCGAAACCTCGCAGTCCGCGGTGTCGCACCAGCTGCGCACACTCAAGCAGTCGCACCTGGTTAAATTCCGGCGCGACGGGCGCAATATCCTCTACTCGCTCGCCGACGACCACGTCTACACCATGCTCAACCAGGGCATGAGCCACATCTGCGAATAGCAACCAACCACGGTACCAGCGCGGCCTGCACCCAAGCCGCAAAAACAGGGAAAGGAACCCACCATGAAAAAGCAGTTTAAGCTCGACGAGATCGACTGCGCCAACTGTGCGCGCGAGCTTCAGGACGAGCTGGCCAAGCTCGAGGGCGTCAAATCCGTGTCCGTCAACTTTATGACCCAGAAGTTGACGCTCGAGGCCGATGACGCCGAGTTCGACGAGGTCCTCGACCGCGTTGTGGAGTTCACCGCCGACGCCGAGCCGGACTGCGAGATTATTCTCTAGCCCAGGTTTACGCCAACCTGCAAGGCCGCGCTTGCCGCGGCCTTTGCTCGCGAAATTATATGAGCGAGTGTTCATACATTCAAATGGGAGGATACGAGTCATGGCCACCGCCGACCCCCAAAAGAAAAAAGAAAAAGAAGAAGCGCAAGAAAAAAGAATCACTCGAGCATAAGCGCAACCGCATCCTGGTAGCGCTGGGCATTTTTGCCGTGGTGTACGCCCTCGATGAGCTCGGCATCCTCGCCGCCGCATTCGGCACCCCGGGCGACATCTACGCCAGCTTCGTGCTGTTCCTCGTGCCGTTTTTGATTGCCGGCTACGACGTGCTGCCAAAAGGCGTTCAATAACATCCGCCGCGGCAAGGCCTTCGACGAGAGCTTCCTCATGGCCGTCGCGACCATCGGCGCGTTTGCCATGGTGCTCTTCCCCGATACCGACCCGCACATGGCCGAAGGCGCCGCCGTCATGCTGTTCTACCAGGTCGGCGAGCTGTTTCAGGCGTACGCCGTGGGCAAGAGCCGCAAGTCGATCAGTGCCATGATGGACATCGCGCCCGACTACGCTAACGTCGAGCAAGCCGACGGAACGCTCGAACAGGTCTTTCCCGATGACATCGCCGTCGGCACCGTGATCGTGGTCAAGCCCGGCGAGCGCGTGCCTATCGACGGCGTCATCGTCGAGGGCGAGACACAGCTCGATACCGCCGCCCTTACCGGAGAGTCGGTCCCCCGCCCGGCCAAAACTGGAGACGATATCATCAGCGGCTGCATCAACATGACGGGCCTCATCCACGTGCGCACCACCAAGCCGTTTGGCGAGTCCACCGTCGCGCGCGTCCTGGAGCTCGTGGAGAATGCCAGCGAAAAGAAGGCGCGCACCGAGAACTTCATCACGCGCTTCGCCCGCGTCTACACACCCGCTGTCACCGGCGCCGCCGCGGTGCTCGCGCTCGGCGGCGGCCTGGTCACCGGCGCCTGGTCCGACTGGATTCTGCGCGGCCTGACCTTCCTGGTCGTCAGCTGCCCGTGCGCGCTCGTGATCAGCGTGCCGCTCAGCTTTTTTGGCGGCATCGGTGGCGCATCCAAGCTGGGCGTTCTCATCAAGGGCTCCAACTACCTCGAGACGCTCGCGGACGTGGACACCGTCGTCTTCGACAAAACGGGCACGCTCACCAACGGCACGTTTTCGGTCGTGGCGGTACACCCCGAGGCAGGCTATACCGAGCAGTCGCTGCTCGAAGTCGCGGCCCTTGCCGAGTCATTCTCCGACCATCCCATCGCGCAGTCGGTACGCACCGCCTTCCAGGGCGAGCTCGATCCCAAACGCGTAAGCGACTCCACCAATGACGCGGGCCATGGCGTGACGGCGATTATCGACGGCAAGCGCGTCATCGTCGGCAATGCCAAGATGCTTGCTGTGGCCGGTATCGAAGCGCCCAATTGCGAGATCGTCGGCACCATCCTCCACGTGCTGGTCGATGGTACGTACGCCGGCCACATCGTGATTGCCGACACCGTAAAGGCCGATGCCGAACAGACGATTCGCGACCTGCACGCCGCCGGCGTTAAGCGCACCGTTATGCTCACGGGCGACCGTGAGGAGGTTGCGGCGTCTGTAGCCAAGCAACTCGGTCTCGACGAGTTCCACGCGCAGCTGTTACCGGGTGATAAGGTCGAGCGTGTCGAGGCGCTGCTTGCAGCAGAATCGGGCAAGGGCAAGCTCGCCTTTGTAGGCGACGGTATCAACGACGCACCCGTGCTTACCCGCGCAGACGTTGGCATCGCCATGGGCGCTATGGGCTCGGACGCCGCAATTGAGGCGGCGGACGTCGTGCTCATGGATGACAAGCCGTCCAACATCTCCCGCGCGATCCGCGTGGCGCGCAAGACCATGTCGATTGTTTGGCAGAACATCATCTTTGCTCTGGGCATTAAGTTGCTGATTCTGGTGCTTGCGGCACTGGGCATCGCCAACATGTGGCTTGCTGTGTTCGGCGACGTGGGCGTGGCGATTATCGCCATCCTGAATGCCATGCGCGCGATGGGTGTCAAGAACCTGTAGCGTTCGTGGGCTGTCCGGCCGGGACCGGGCTTGGTTTTGAAAACGTCCTCGCGCATGAGGCCCGTCTTTTTCCTGCTCCTGCGGAGCAACGGAAAGGCGGGCCTCGCGCTGTGGAGTGTTTTCAAAACCAAACCCGGCCCCGGCCTGCGGTGACGTAGGTGGCAGTTCTTGGGCATCGCTTGCTGGCGGGGTTCCTTTGCTGAAATGGACTTGGCCGAAAGGACCGCTGGTCCCGGTCGCTGGTTCGCGCTTTGCGCGAACCCCGCGCTACTGGGGGTTCGTTAGGATTCCGCCGCTTGGCCCGTCGCCTCGCCCCGGTTCAGCATCGCCCTCAGTTTCTCGAAGCTTTCCTCGCTCAGGCAGTGCTCCATGTGGCAGCCCTCTTGCGACGCGACCTCAGCCGAAACACCCGCATCCTCCAGCAGCCCCACGAAAAAGCAGTGACGCTCCCACATTTGGCGAGCGACCTCCAGACCACGCTCCGTCAGATGAACGTCGCGCTTGCCCATTTCGACATAGCCGTTGCTTTCCAACGTCGCCATGGCCTTGGAAACGCTCGCCTTGGTTACGCCGAGGTACTCCGCAACGTCGATCGAGCGCACGATGCCCTGACGTTCCGACAGAACGTAGATCGATTCGAGATAGTCTTCTCCGGATTCACGTAGGGCCATGGGCCGCCTTTCGCGATGATTGCTAGTTAGCCTTTGGATACTTTCCACGGCTTACTTTACCGCAAAAGTTGCCCATGTCTTACTACTTTGCCTAAAAGTTAGCCGTGTTTCACAAAACGAGCGGGACGAAAACAAAATGGGAACACGCCCCGCAAGGAGTGTCCCCAAGTGCCGAGCCGCAGCTATAGCAGTCCAAAGTACTTTCGCGGCGTTGTAGATGCCGTCGTCGTCCACGGCGGTCGTTACGTAGGTCGCCGCGGCCTTCACGGTATCCTGCGCGTTGCCCATGGCCACACTTGTGCCCACGGCCGAGAACATCGACAGATCGTTCTCGCCGTCGCCAAAGGCAATCGCCTCGCTCGCGTCGATACCAAGCCGCTCGAGCGTCGCCGCCACGCCCAGGTCCTTGCCGCCGTTAGCGGGAATAATGTCGCAGAACAGGTCGCACCAGCGCGTGGTGAGCGAATGCGACACGGTGTCGGTCACGATATGTTCGTCGGCCGGGTCCACAAAGGCGCAGAACTGGTAAACCGGAGCATCGAAGGCGTGCTCGAACGGCTCCTCGTGGTAGACGATTCCCGCGTTGCTGCCGGCCGTCACCACGCGCTCGGACAGACGGTTCACAAACGAGTTCTCGCCCTGCATGCACAGCGAGTCGTAGCGCCCCTGCGCCACCTGGTCCACAATCACCGCGACGTCGTCCGGATCGATCGGGCAGCTGCGGTAAACCCCCTCGGCATCAAAACAGTGCTGGCCCGAAAGCGTAATGTACGCATCCCAACCCAAGTCGAGCAGCCAATCGGACATCTGGTAGGTCGGACGACCCGTGGCGATCACGCACGCAATCCCCTGCTCGTGAAAGCTGTCGAGCACCTGCTGCGCCGACGCCGGAATCCGGTGGGTCTTAAAGCTCAGCAGCGTGCCGTCGATATCGAAAAATGCGGCTTTGATCATTCTCGCCTACTCCTCGCCCTCGAGCTTTTCGCTCGCCTCGAGCCACGCCATCTCCAGCTCGTCCATGGCAGCGTGAGCCTCGTCGATCTTTGCCTGCTGCTCGCCGAGCGCCGTGTAGTTGGTGGGATCGACCTGGGCCATTGCTGCCTCGGCCTCCTCAACGCGGGCGCGCTGCGTCTCCATCTTGCGCTCGAGCGAGCTCACCTCGCGGCGGAGCTTCTGGCGCTCGGCGTTGGACAGGCCGTTGGGCTGACCGCTCGACTTGGGCTTTTCGGCCGCAGCTGCCGCGGCACCGGTGTCGAACGTGCCGGTCTTGGCGCTCGGCGCGCCCACGGGCTCGCCCTCGGCGGTAGCGTTGCACAGGCGCAGGTACTGGTCCACGCCGCCGGGCATATGCGTCAGGTGGCCGTCGAGCAGCGCCCACTGCTGGTCGGTCACGCGCTCCATCAAGAAGCGGTCGTGCGTCACCAGGATCAGCGTGCCGGGCCAGCCGTCGAGCAGGTCCTCGACAATCGCCAGCATGTCGGTATCCAGGTCGTTGCCGGGCTCGTCCAGGATGAGCACATTGGGCTCGTCCAGGATTGTCAGCAGCAGCGACAGGCGACGGCGCTGGCCGCCCGAAAGATCGCCGATGCGGCTCCAGAGCTGCTGCGTCGTAAAGCCCAGACGCTCGCAGAGCTTCTCGGGCGAGGTCTCCTTGCCGTCGATGACGTAGTACTTCTTATAGTTGCCGAGGACCTCGCGGATCGTGTCGCCCATGAAGGGTTCGAGCTCCTCGAGCTGCTGCGACAGCACGCCAAAGCGCACCGTCTGGCCAATCTTCACACGGCCGCGCGTGGGCTCAATCTTGCCCTGGATCACGTCGAGCAGCGTCGACTTGCCGGCACCGTTCTCGCCCAGCAGACCATAGCGGTCGCCCGCACCAATGAGCCAGGTCACGTCAGAGAGCACCTGCTTGGGCGCGCCATCGGTATCCGCATAGCCGGCGTCCACGTCGACCACATCGATAACCTGCTTGCCCAGGCGGCTCACGGCCAGGCGCTTGAGCTCCAGCTCGTCACGCACGGGCGGCACATCGGCAATCAGCTCGCGAGCGGCGTCCACGCGAAACTTGGGCTTGGTGGAACGCGCCTGGGCGCCGCGGCTCAGCCACGCGAGCTCCTTGCGCGCCATGTTGCGACGGCGCTCCTCGGTAACCGCGGCCATGCGGTCGCGCTCCACGCGCTGCAGGATGTATGCCGAGTAGCCGCCCTCGAAGGGATCGACCTGGCCGTCGTGGACCTCCCACATGCTGGTGCAGACCTCGTCCAAGAACCAGCGATCGTGCGTGACCACGAGCATGGCGCCCTGACCGCGCTGCCAGCGAGCCTTAAGATGGCGTGCAAGCCAGTTGATGGTGCGCATGTCCAGATGGTTAGTGGGCTCGTCGAGCATGAGCACGTCGTAGTCGCCGATCAACAGGCGCGCGAGGTCCACGCGGCGGCGCTGGCCACCCGAAAGCTCGCCCACCGTGCCCTCCCAGGGCACATCGCTAATGAGACCGGCGAGGATCTGGCGCGTGCGGGGGCTCGACGCCCACTCATACTCGGGCGTGTCGCCCACGACGGCATGGTGCACGGTGTCGGTGTCGACAAGCTGGTCCTTTTGGCCGAGCAGGCCGATCGTGGTGCCGCGACGATGCGTCACGCGGCCGTCGTCGGGCTCCAGCGTGCCGGCGAGCACGCTCAGCAGCGTCGACTTGCCGTCGCCGTTTTTACCGACAATACCAATACGGTCGCCCTCGCCCACGCCGAGCGTCACGCTATCGAAAATATGCTTGGTGGGAAACTCTAGGCTGACGGAATCGCATCCCAAAAGAATCGCCATATGCCCTGCTCCTTCGTAGAAATTCAACGTTGTCCATAATAGCAGCGAAAAGGCGGGCCGCACACGACACAAAAAGGCGGGCCATCTCCCAAAAGAGATGACCCGCCTCTCCAATCAGTCCCGCGGCAACCGTGGCCACCGTGGGCCTCAAGCATGTCCCGGACTAGGAGAACATGCCGGTGAGGTAATCATTCAGCCGCTTATCCTTGGGCCGTTGGAAAATCTCGTCGGTCTCGTCGTACTCGACCATATCGCCCATGTAGAAGAATGCCGTACGGTTGGACACGCGCGACGCCTGCTCCATGTTGTGCGTCACGATAACGATGGCGCGGTCGGCCACGATCGATGACATGAGGTCCTCGATCGCCAGCGTCGAGATGGGGTCGAGCGCCGAGCAGGGCTCGTCGAACAGAATCACGTCGGGGTTGAGCGCCAGCGTGCGCGCGATGCACAGACGCTGCTGCTGGCCGCCCGAAAGCGCGTAGGCGCTCTTGTCGAGCTTGTCTTTGACCTCGTCCCAAAGCGCCGCGCCGCGCAGGCTTTCCTCGACCATGCGGTCGAGCTCGTCGCGGTCGGTGATGCCGTGGCGCTTAGGCGCAAACGTGATGTTGTCGCGAATGGACTTGCGGAACGGGTTGGGCTGCTGGAACACCATGCCAATGGAACGGCGCAGCTCGTAGGTGTTTTCGGTCTTGGTGTTCACGTTGCGCCCGCGATAGTTGATCTCGCCCTCCACGCGGCAGCCGCGAATCTCGCGATTCATAAGGTTGAGGCTACGCAAGAAGGTCGACTTACCGCAGCCCGAAGGCCCAATGAGCGCCGTGATCTCGCCCTTATGGAAGTCGAGCGACGTGTCGTGCAGCGCGTGGTGGTCGCCATAGTACACGTTGACGTCCTTGGTGGAGAGCACAACCTCGTCGCTCACGGCCTTGCCGCTCACGCGCACGCGCTTCTCGCTCTCCCCCACGCTCGACAGAAAGTCCTGGGTGTCGGACGTGGCCGCTTCGGTTGCGGGCGTTACATTCATCTCGCTCATTCGGCCGTCATCTTCCTTGCCAGTTGCTTGCCCACAATGCGGGCGATTACGTTAAACAGCAGCACGCAGATCATCAGCAGTGCCGCGGTGCCCCAGACGATCTGCTGAGCCTCGGGGCTGCCCTCGCCGTAGATCTTGTAGATGTGCACAGCGAGCGACTCACCGGGGCGGAACACGTTCCAGGCGCAAGTGAGGGCTCGACAGGTTAAGGCTCAAGAAGTTGAGGCGAACCGGCGAGCTCATGCCCGAGGTAAAGAGCAGTGCCGCGGCCTCGCCAAACACACGGCCGGCCGAAAGCACGATGCCGGTCACGATAGCGGGCATGGCCTCGGGGATTAGGATATGCAGCGTGGCCTCCCAGCGGGTGAGGCCCATGGCCAGGCACGCATCGCGCTGGGCCTGCGGCACGTCCTCGAGCGCCTGCTGGATCACGCGCACCAGAATGGGGATATTGAACATGGTGAGCGCGACGGCGCCGGAAATGATGGAGTACTTCCAGCCCAGCTGCACCGAGAACACCAGGAAGCCAAACATGCCGACGACGATGGAAGGCAGCGAGGACAGCGTCTCGATGGCGGTAGAGGCGATGTCGCGGATAGGGCCGTCCGGCGCGTACTCAACCAGGAAGACCGCGCCACCCAGGCTGATGGGCACCGAGATGATCAGGGTGATCAGCAGCAGGTAGAACGAGTCGAACAGCTGGTAGAGCACGCCGCCCTGCGTTCCGTTGGCGCGCGACGGCTCTGTGAGAAAGCCCGGCTGGAACAGCGTCGAGATGCCCTCGAACAGGATATAGGCCACCATGGAGATGACGATGAGCATGACGATGGCGATGATTGCCGTCAGCACGCCCGTGGCGATGCGATCCTGCTTTTGGACGCGCCCGAGTCTCGCCTCGTCGATATGGATGCGCGTGCTAGCCACGAGCCTTCGCCCCCTTGCGGCCGATAATGTGGAAGATCAGGATGAAGATGAGGCTCATGCCCATCAGCAGCAGACCGAGTGCCCACAGGACGTCGTCCTGGGCCGAACCCTCGGCATAGACCGCCATGGACGTGGTGAGCGTGGTGGTGATGGTCGAGGCCGGCGACAGCAGCGACGTCGGCATGGCCTCAATACCGCCGATGACCATGCGCACGGCGAGCGTCTCGCCAAAGGCGCGGGTCATGCCCAAGATAACCGCGGTCATGAGCGACGGCATGGCGGACTTGAGCACCACGTGCCAGATGGTCTGCCAGCGGGTGTAGCCCAGCGCGAGCGAGCCCTGTCGGTAGCCGTCGGGCACGGCGCACAGGCCATCGACCGAAAGCGTGGTCATCGTCGGCAGGATCATGACAGCCAGCACGATGGCGCCGGGCAGGATGCCCAGACCCGTGCTCACGTGGAAAACAGACTTCATAAGTCCGACGACCACGTGAAAGCCAATCAGGCCAAAGACGACCGAGGGAATACCGGTCAAAAGCTCAATAAGCGGCTGAAAGATCTTGGAACCAAACTTAGGGCTAATCTCGACCGCAAAGATGGCAGAGCCGATGGCGATGGGCAGCGCGATGAGCGTGGAGAGCACCATGACCGCAAACGAGGTGACGATCAGGGGCAGGGCGCCGGTGTAGGGCAGGCCGTTTTTGGCCGTGTTGGCCAGGTCCCACTTGGTGCCGGTGAAGAACTCGACGACCGAGACGCCGTCCTTGATAAAAGCCGAGAGGCCCTTTTGGGCGACCATAAAGATGAGCGCGGCAACGACAAGCGTCACGAGCGCAACGCACGCGCCCGTGACGCCCAGGCCCACGTTCTCAAGGTCGCGCTTTGGCAGCTGTTTTGCCATTGCAAACCTTCCGGGGCGATTACTTATTTAGCAGAGACCTTGCCGCTGGCGTCCTTGACGACCTTCATGGCAGAGACGGGGATGAAGCCCTGCTCCTCGACGAGCTTGCCCTGGACGTCGTCGGAAAGCATAAACCTAGGAAGGCCTTGGTGGCCTCGTCGGCGTCCTTGGAGCAGTACATGTGCTCGGTCGCCCAGATCTTGAAGGAGTCGTCGGTGACGTTCTCGCTCTTGGGCTCGACGCCCTCGACCTTGATGGCGTTGAACTTGGAGTCATCGAAGTGCGAGAAGTCGAGGTAGGAGATGGCGTTGTCGGTACTGCCCATCTGAGTCTGAACGTCGCCGGACTTGTCGAGCTCGGCGTCGCCCTTAAAGTCGACGGCCTCGTCGCCAAAAACGGCGGCCTCGAAGGTGGCACGGGTGCCGGAGCCAGCCTTGCGGTTGAGAACGACGATCTTGACGTCGTCGCCGCCGACCTCCTTCCAGTTGGTGATCTGGCCGGAGAAGATACCCTTGAGCTGCTCGAGGGACAGATCGTCGACCGTCACGTTCTTGGAAACGACGGGGCCCATGCCCACGACGGCGACCTCGTGGTCGACGAGATTCTTGACCTGGTCGGCCTCGAGCTTGGTCTCGGCGAAGACGTCGGAGTTGCCGATGGTGACGGTGCCGGCGGCGACAGCGGTCAGAGCCCTTGCCCGAACCGTTACCCGAGCCGGAGACGGAGACATCGGGGTTGGCGTCCATGAACTTCTCGGCAGCGGCCTCGACGAGAGCCTGGAACGAAGAGGCACCGTCGTAGGTCACCTCGCCGGAGACGGACTCGGCAGCAGCGGCGCTACCCTTGTCGGCGGCATCGGATGCGCCGGAGCCGCCGCACCCAACGAGACCGAGACCGACGATGCTGGCAAGACCACCAGCGAGGCCGAGGAACTGACGACGAGAATAAGCCTGATCGAGCATGATCTTCCTTTCATACATGCGATTCGCGGGCACCCTGCCCGCTTTGCTGTTTGGAAAGATACGGCCTCGATCGGGCGACGACCGCCTTATCTGCGGTTTCTTACGGCCATTTGATAGACCCTTACCGCAAGCGCGGCCCAGCCTTTACAAACGGATAACAATCCAGCGCCGAACATGGCGCACCTTTTACACCAATAAAAACAAAGTTGCGGTGAAACAGTTCCTGCTTGGCCATCAAATGGCCCATTCTAGGAACTATTCCACCGCAACTTAGATTGGGAAACCGCGAAACCCTAAAGCTCTAATTCATTCAAACGGAGGATCGCAACAATATAGATCTTGAGTGCTTGCTTGCGCTGCTCTTCGTTGGCGCACTCGTTGGGACCGTGCATCTGGCCGCCCCATGTGGGCAGCTCCAGGCCGGTCTCCTCGGGGCCAAACGACACGGCGCGGGCAAAGTTGCGCGCGTAGGTGCCGCCGCCCATGGCAAAGGGCTCGGCGTGCTTGCCCGTAAACTCGTTATAGGTATTGATAAGCGCCTTCACGGCCGGATCGTCGGCAGACACCGAGAACGGCACCTTCGCATGACCCAGGCGACACGTCACGTCAAAGCGCCCCACGAGCGGCTCGAGCTGCTCGCGGATGGTGTCGGCGCTCGTGCTATCGGGGAAACGCACGTCGATGACCTGCTCGATGTGGCCGTCCACCACGCGGATGACGCCGGGATTGCAGGTGAGCGGGCCAAACGCCGGGCTCGTCGCATCGATTCCCAGGCCGCGGCCATAGGCGTCCGCATGTACAAAGGCCAGGAACTTGACGAACTCGTGCTCGGCAGGCGTCAGCAGGCGCTCGCCGCGGGCACCAAACGCGTCCTCGGCCTCGCGCAGATACGACACGATCAGGCCGACGGCATTGATGGTCCCCTCGGGCATCGAAGCGTGACCGCCAATACCGTGGGCGAAAATCTGCGCATGCCCGTTATCGAGTGCTGTAATCTCCAGGCGGTCAGCGTTCTCAACGGGCGCCGGCAGTTCATCGGCGGCAATCGCAAGCTCGCAGATAGACTGCGACGGAATGGCGTTGCTCGCCTCGGCACCGCTCCAGGACACAATGCGCCCGCCGTCGATCTTGGGGCTCACAAACGTCGCCCCGAACTGGCCCTTCTCAGCATTGCAGACCGGGAACTCGGCATCGGGCGTAAACAGAAAGTCGGGGTCTGCGTAGTTCTCCAGATAATGGTGAACGTCGGACATGCCCACTTCCTCATCGCAGCCCAGCAGCGCGCGGAAGGTGTAGCGCGGAACAATGCCGTGCTTGAGCAAGTAGGCGCCGGCGTAGAGTGACAATACCGCCGGGCCCTTGTCGTCAATCACGCCGCGACCGAGCAACCAGCCCTCGCGACGCTCCATCGCGAACGGATCGGTGTTCCAGCCAGGGCCGGCGGGAACCACGTCCACGTGGCAGATAGTCGCGAGCTGCTTGTCGCCGCGACCCGGGATATCGGCAATACCCACGTAGCCCTCGTCGTCGCTTGTCTGGTAGCCAAGCTTCTGCGCGATGCCGAGCGCGCAATCGAGCGCGTCACGGACCGGACGGCCAAACGGCGCGCCGGGCTCCGCATCGGCAGAAACTGCCACGGACGGATAACTCACCAGCTGCTCGATATCAGCGACGACATCCTCCCAGACCTCGTCGACATACTCAGCGACGCTCTGCTCCACCTGATTCATGGACGACCTCCTCACCAATGAGTGACGGGTACGCCCGCCCCTCACATTACGTCTATTAGATAGCGAAAAGTTTAGCAAGCTCGGCCACCGAGTGCACCACTGCATCGGCACCCGCCGCCTCGTGCTCGCCCGGCGCTGCCGCGCCCGAATAGATACCAATGCACGGCACGCTCATCGCGTGCGCGCCCTCGACGTCGTTAAAGCGATCGCCGATCATCACGGCATCGCCCGCCGTCGCGCCGAGCGCCGCCAGGGCATCGCGAACCGAATCGGCCTTGGTCTCGCGTCCCTGCGGCGGATTCATGCCAACCACCGCCTCAAACTGCGAAAGTCCCAGCTCTCCCACCATGTCAACGCACTTTGCCTCCATGCGCGACGTCGCCACGGCCAAGCGATGGCCCTGCGCGACAAGCCCATCGAGCAGCTCGGGGATCCCGTCAAACACGGGATACTCCTCCGGTCCCAGCTCGTCAAAAAGGCGCGGTACTCGTCGGCCACCACAAGCGACTCCTCGCGCGAGAAGCCGTAAAAGTCGTGGAAACTCTTCCACAGCGGAGGCCCGATCATGCGGCGCAGGTCACCCATCTGCGCCTCCGAAAACCCGCGCGCAGCCAGCGTCTTGCGCGTCGAGGTCATCACCGCCCGACCCGTATCGGCCACCGTGCCGTCAAAATCGAACAGCACGACCGGCCGCTTGCATATCTCCAGCGCCTCCATCGGCATCCCTCTTCCCCAGTTGACGATTTCCACACCGACACTTCAAACTGTTGACTATTCAACAATTGAACCTAGAAATGTGGAACGACTCCACTATACTTGTCGCACTTTGCTCTCAGAAGGCGGCGCCGTCGCGCCCCAACGAAAGGTGCAATTATGTCTTTTGCCATCATAACCGACTCCACGTCGGACATCTCCCCCGCCCGCGCCCAAGAGCTCGGCATTTACGTGATTCCGCTGCATGTGATTATCGAGGGTGAGGACCTGCTCGACCAGGTACAGATCACCGCCGAGGAATACGTCGCCCGCATGGCTGGCTCCGAGCAGTTGCCGCACACCTCGCAGCCGAGCGCCGGCGAGTTCAGGAACTCTTTGACCGCGTGCGCGCCGACGGCCACGATAGCGCGATCTTTTATCTCTGCTGTGCAGCGAGTGGTCTGCCTGCTATTCCAACGCATGCCTGACGGCCGAGACCCACGAGCTCGACGTGCGCTGCATCGATTCGCGCACCGGCTCGGGCGCCGAGGGCCTGCTGGTGGAGTACGCGCTGGCCATGCGCGAGGACGGCCGCAGCCTGGACGAGACCGAGGCGCAGATCCGCGCGACGCTGCCCGACGCCCACCTGCTGCTGATTCCCCGCACGCTCGAGAATCTCGTTAAGAACGGCCGCGCGCCCAAAGCTCGCCGGCCAGCTCACGCAAATGCTCAACATTCGCCTGGCCGTTTCGCCGGAGTGGAAATCGGGCGAGATCAAGGCCATAAAAAAGGGCCGCGGTGCCAAGCGCATCGTTACCAACACCATGGCCGATTGCCTCGCATTTTTGGCCGAGTATCCGGGCTCCAGCGTGCGCGTGCTCACGACCGGCGCCGCCGAGGAGCAGGAGCTTGTCAACGAGGCACTCGCGGGTCAGGATTACGTAGACGCCGGCACCGGCCCCATCGGCTGCACCATCGCCACCCACGTAGGCGTCGACGCCATCGCCATCAGCTACTGCCCCCGCTACCAGCCAACTCACTAGGGACGCCCACATCAGTTGCGGTGGAATAGGGACTGTTTTTGGCTTATTAGCCGCCAATCAATCCCTATTCCACCGCAACTTAGAAGCAGTTCATTTGGGACGGGGCTAAAAAGACTGGTATCAAACGTTTCAGACCAGTCTTTTTAGCCCCGTCCCATTTTACCTACCCTACATCAGCCCGCTCAGGGCGATGTCGACGGCTTCGTTGAGGTCGTCGGTGATGTGGACAAGGTCTGGATCGAGTGGGCTGATCATGCCGGCATCCATCACCGGGCCGTTGAGCCAGTCGAACAGGCCCCTCGCGGTACCCACTGGACAAAAAATGGCAAATATGAGTACCGCCACCAAATTAGTAGCAGCAAAATCTCGCCGGAATTGATCATTTCGATCAATTCCACGTCTTGCCAAGGCTCAAAATTCCGTGTTTAGTGGGTTAGATATATAGAATAATGTGGAATTGGTATTCTATTCTTACCAAATGTTATGAGACTACATTAACAACAGTACTCATATTTGACGTTATTTGACCACGGAGTCATTCGAGGACCCCTCCCCACGCCGCCAACACGCCCCATAGCCGCCAAAACACCTTTAACAACAGCCGCCGCACGTTTTGGCACCGGCTAATTGCCACTCACGGATCGGTACCCCACTATTACCGAACCAAAATCGAAGTCGCATATCTCATAAAGCTGAAATGACGTACCCTCATCCCAATGAACGCTGACAAGAATGGCATTCAAATGAGCAACGCCGTGCATCAATACGCCCTTTTCGGGAGCGCCTTATTCAAACTCAATAATACGGTCATCCACGCTTCAGATCCGCGTAAGCAGATCGTAATCTGTAGCAACGGTCCAGACATCCGTTACGCAACACTCGAAGAATGGGACAAAGCCGGCAAATCTTTCGGCGAACGTGCACAGACCGAGGGCATCGTTACCAGCGCGAGCCCAGCGCGCGACAAACTCGAGCTCTTTCGCAATCTTTTTACCGGCCGCAAAGATGTGCACGCTCACGGGTATCGCAGAAAAGACGGGGGCATCGGCTATACACCCGCCTGCGCAAATGAGTGGAAGCCAGGCATTTGCCCCAAAGCAAACCATCACAGAATTAAATGCGCTGAATGTCGCAGCCGCACATTCCTTGAGCTGAACGATGCCGCCATTATCGCCCATTTCAAAGGCAGCGACGACAGGCTCCGGGACGTCATAGGTCAATATGATCTCGACAAAGACTGCAACACAAATGTCCTTGTCATTGATTTTGACAAAGCCGATTGGAAAGAAGCGACAAACGCTATCAGGCTTGTCGTAAAAACCATGGAATTAACGCTGCGGTCGAGCGATCAAGGTCGGCAACGGCGCGCATATCTGGTTTTTCTTCCTAGAACCTATAAACGCAAAGACAGCACGAGATTTCGGTAGCTGCCTTATCGCCGAAGCAGCGGCACTCAACAAGACAATCACCTTCGAAGCCTTTGACCGAATGATACCCGCGCAGTCCACCATTCCTGAAGGCGGCTTTGGAAATCTCATTGCGCTGCCCTTTCAGGGAAAAGCGCAGCGGGAAGGAAACAGCGTATTTGTTGACGAACGATTCGAGCCCTTTCCCGACCAATGGCTTTACCTTTCGCAAATCCAACTAATCTCGCGTGCGACGGTGGATCGTCTGATCGAGGACACCAAAAACAAACCGCTTGGAATAGCAACAGCTGCAGCGACAAGCAAAACCAGGCGCAATGTCCAAAAGCCACGAAAGCGGCTCCCGCTCACGCCACGAGACTTCCCCTCGAACCTGCTCGTCACACAAGCCGATATGCTCTACATCCCCGAAAAGTCTCTGAGCCCGGCAGCTCAAATGGAAATCCGCAGGCTTGCGACATTTGCCAACCCGGAGTTCTTCCGTGCGCAATCTATGCATCAATCAGTATTCGGCAAACCGCGACTCATAGACCTCAGCGAACTTAGAGATGGCCGCGTCGCGATTCCCAGAGGCTGCAAAGCCCAACTTGAGCAGCTGATTCAAGAAGCCCGCGTTACTGCCGATTATTCAGACGAACGCAGCACAGGTAATCCAATTGAGATGGCATTCAAAGGGACCCTTCATCCCGAACAGCAAATTGCCGCCGACCAGATGCTTGAATACGAAGACGGAATCATGTCTGCGCCAACGGGCTTCGGTAAAACCGTCATCGGAGCTTATCTTATTGCCGCCGTTGGTCTTCCGGCGCTCGTCATTGTTCCAAAGACCGCGCTCATAGCCCAATGGAAATCGCAGCTCGAACGATTTCTCGACATTACGGACACCAGAGAGCCGGTCCGAACGCCAAAAGGACGAATCAGCAAAAAGCAACCTCCCCTTATTGGACAAATCGGAGGGGGCAAAACCGCCGTCAGCGGCCTTATCGACGTCGCTTCCTTTCAGTCGCTATCTGGCAAAGACTCCCAAACCGGGGAGCCGATAGTTAAGAACCTTGTTCGTAATTACGGCCTCATTATCTGCGACGAATGCCACCATGCTGCCGCGCCACAGCTCGAGCTCGTCCTCAAGTCCGCTCCAGCCAAATATATATATGGCCTCTCCGCGACACCCGAGCGCTCCGACGGACTCACGCGGGCGCTCTCGATGCTCTGCGGCCCGCTTCGCTATGTCATCGATCCAAAAACGCAGGCAATTCAGCAGGGCATCCAGCGCATCGTTCGACCGAGATTTACCGGCATTCGGCTATCCGCCTACGAGCCGGATGCAAGCTTCAATCAGATTCTCGATATGCTGTGTGCACATGCGGCAAGAAACGAATTGATTGTCGATGACGCCCTCGAAGCAGCGTCAAACGGTCGACATCCGCTCATACTATCAAAAGGAAAAAGCATGCTGAGGAACTGTTCAGGTTGCTTAATGATCGCAGACACGAGCCCATCCTCCTCACCGGAGAAATCGGCGCTAAAGAAAGAAAAGCGATACTGAACAGTCTTCCCGGCTTTGAGCATGAACATCGAATCATCGTCGCCACCGAAAGCCTTCTGAGCGAGGGCTTCGATCTGTCCTACCTTGACACCCTTTTCATTGCCACGCCGATATCTTGGGACGGCAGCGTAACGCAGCAGGTGGGCAGACTGCATAGAAGCCACGAGGGCAAGCAACAGGTTGAGATATTCGACTACATTGACCTGTCGATACCCATGCTCGCCCGCATGTACCAGAAAAAGACTCAAGACGTACGCCAAGTTGGGTACGAAATTTATTCAGCAGAGGACAGCGAGCAACCCGATTACAACATTCTCATAGAGCCGGCAAACGCTATTGAGGCATTAATTAAAGACATCACCGGTGCCACAAAGAGTGCCTTCATAGCCGCATCCTACGCATCCGCCGCATGCCTCACGAAACTCACCACCACACTCGCAGGCGCAGCCGCCCGTGGGATTACCCTTGAGGTTTATGTTGCCTCACCTCCGCGCGATGACGCGAAAGCGATTTTTGCCGAGATGAACGTCGACTATTCCGTCAAGGCCAAAGGGCGGCTGTGCGCGGCCGTGATTGACGAGGAAACTGTCTGGTACGGGACTATCCCGCTGCTGGCATTCCCCAAGAAAGAAGACCGCAGCATCCGTTTCAAAAGCAACGAAGTCGCCGCTGAGTTTTTGAGCGAAATCCAGCAATGAGGAGAACCGGGGCCGCAGCAGCGAACGGGGCGCCCACATCAGTTGCGGTGAAATAGGGACTGTTTTTGGCCAATCGACCGCAAATCAGTCCCTATTCCACCGCAACTTGGAAATCGGCGATCAGCCCAGCGGACCCTGAAACAGTTCCTCATGCGAGCCCATTCTCACCAGCCTAATCACTGGGTTAGTCTTATGGGGAAGATAAAGAACGACCACATCGACCAAGCCATCGGATAGGTGGAAATCGATGTGGCCGTTGTAGTTTCCGCCCGGGTTTGAGAGCTCGTGGGCGCCATACTCCGCCGGAAGTGACCCATGAGCCACAAGCTCTGCAACCGCCGCTTTAAACTCACTTTTTAGCTGCGGATGCATGCGCATCGTTCGTTTGTAGTCCACCTTAAACTGAGCCTCGACCTTAATCTCAAACATCGCTAGTCCTCATCGAGGAATGACATAAGCTCATCAGCGTTATTGAATGACGGGCTATCGTCCGGCAGAATTCCCAACTCATGAGCCTCGGCGATCACCATGGCACGCCTCGTCGCCTCGTTGGGCATCTCCGCCCTTCCTACAATCTCAAAAAGGAATCTTTCGCTGATTTACCAGCTGCCGAACGGCAAGATTGAGATAGGAATTGAGGCTGAGGCCGACCGAATCCAAGAACTCAGTCGCCTGCTCCTTGAGCCCCTCCTCGATGCGGACCGTCGTGGGCTTAACTGTTGCTGTAGACATTTGCGACCTCCCTCGCCCTCGTCTTTTACACCAGTATACCCAATATAAATGGCAATCTGATGTTAAATAACATCAGATTGCCATGCGTATTCATGTCGCGGTAGACACGATTGCTCTACATCAACCCGCTGAGCGCAATGTCAACGGCCTCGTTGAGGTCGTCGGTAATGTGTACCAGATCCGGGTCGAGCGGGCTAATCATACTGGCGCTCATTACCGGGCCGTTAAGCCAGTCGAACAGGCCCTGCCAGTACTCGGTGCCCACCAGCACGAGCGGCATGCGCTTGACCTTGTGCGTTTGCACCAGCGTGAGCACCTCGAACATCTCGTCGAGTGTGCCAAAGCCGCCGGGAAAAACGATAGCGCCCGAGCTGTATTTGACGAACATGGTCTTGCGCACAAAGAAGTAACGGAAGTCCATACCAAGGTTCACGTATTTGTTGAGCCCCTGCTCGTGCGGCAGCTCAATGCCCAAACCAACTGACTTGCCGTTGACGCTCGCCGCCCCCTTATTAGCCGCTTCCATGACACCAGGACCACCGCCGGTGATAACCGCCACGCCGCGCTGGGCAATCTTGCGGCCGACCGTGCGCGCCGCCTTGTAGAGCGGATCGGTCTTGGGCGTGCGGGCGCTGCCGAAGATGGTCAACGCAGGACCAAGCTCGGCAAGCGCGCCAAAGCCATCGACGAATTCTGCCTGAATACGAAGGACGCGCCACGGATCGGCATGCAGCCAGTCGGTCGAATCTTCGGGCGCCAGCAGGTTGGCGTAGGTGTTGTCCTTAGGAATCATGGGGCCGCGCATAACCACGGGGCCGCGGCGGTACGTCTCGTCGTAGGCGGGCTCGCCCTCGACGTTCTCATTCTTAATCATGGGTACTCCTATCGAAAAGAAAAGCGGGCGGGGTCGACGCCATGCGTCAAACACCCGCCCGAACATCAACTATTCGGTATGGTACCCACGATGCGTTATGCGCTTGCAAGGCATCGGTCAGCGGTCGCGCAGCCGACGTCAGCGAATGTGACGAGCGGCTGCCGCTCAGCCTTTGCCGTTGCCCACGCTCTGTAAGCGCGCCTGTCGCCCTTAGTAATCCACCGCGGCAGGGCTGTTCATCCAATCGCTCACGAACGCGCCGTAACGGCCCTCGATAATGGCCTGACGGGCACGCTGCATAAGGTTGAGCAGGTAGTAGATGTTGTGCATCGACAGCAGGATGCCGCCGAGCATCTCCTTCTGCGTGACCATGTGACGGATGAACGCACGGCTGTAACCGCCCGTGCACACCGGGCAGGTGCAGGTGGGATCGATGGGACCGTCGTCGTGCGCAAAGCGAGCGTTGCGGAAGTTGAGGCGACCCTCGCTGGAGAACGCCGTACCCATGCGGCCCGTGCGCGTCGGCAGCACGCAGTCGAACATGTCGATGCCCACGCCCACACCGCGCACGAGGGTGGTGGGGTTACCGACGCCCATCAGGTAGCGCGGCTTGTGCTTGGGCATGTATTCGGAAACCAGCGGCGCCAGCGTCTCGAACATGGTCTCGTGGTCCTCGCCCACCGAGTAGCCGCCAATGCCGTAACCGGGGAAGTCGCCGCACTCCTCCAGATGGCGCAGCGAGCGCAGGCGCAGATCTAGGTGCATGCCGCCCTGAACAATGCCAAAGAGCGCCTGGTCGTCGCGGGTATGCGCCTTATAGCAGCGCTCGGCCCACATACTCGACAGCTCAACGGCGCGCTCAACGTAGGCGCGCGTGGCGGGATAGCCCGGGCACTGGTCGCTGCATGCAGATGTCGGAACCGAGCTTCATGGCGATTTCCATGTTGTCCTCGGGCGTCCAGAACACATGGCGGCCGTCATAGTCGTTGACGATAAAGCGCACGCCCTCGTCGGTGAGCTTGACGGCATCGTTGTGGCTGAAGACCTGGAAGCCGCCCGAGTCGGTGAGGATAGGGCCGTGCCAGTTCATAAACTTGTGCAGGTCCGCCCAGCTCGGCGATGGTGTCCTCGCCGGGACGCATGGACAGGTGATAGGTATTGGCAAGCACGACGCATCTGGGCGCCGAGCTGTTTGACGGTCTCGGTAGGAATACCCTTGACGTTTGCCTTGGTGCCCACGGGCATGAAGATCGGCGTCTCGATGTCGCCGTGCGGGGTGTGCAGCACGCCGGCACGCGCATGCGTCGTCGGATCCTCGGCGATCAGATCGAATTTAAAAAGGCTCTGGTCCATAAACTGGAACTCCTTGGTTGCGGTTCATACGCAACTCATTATACGGGCAACCCGCAAAGAGCACCGACTCGACAGAAACTGATGCAAAGGGGTCATAGTCGTTTAAGAACGTCCCCAAAGACATTACACAACAGCCAAGGTAACGCCGATGCTATGGCAACGACAGCGAAAACCCGCCAGAGCGAGCAAGGTGCCTTGAAACAAGGCGGCATTGACCTTCTGGTCATGCCGCCGAAGTTGAAAGGCAGATTGCCGCTCTGGCGGGTTTGCAGTCAAATGCGGTCAACTGGTTACGCGGTTCGTAGACGCGGTTTGCGTAAAACCGCGTAAGGGGCCGCTGGCCCATGCCACCCTCGAGGGTGACGGTCTCGCCGTTCATGTACTTAAAGTCGGGACCGCAGAGCTGAACGACCACGCGGCCGATTTCCTTCTCGACGTCGCCGTAGTGGCCTGCCGGCGGCATGTGGACATTCGCCTTGAACGCCTCGGGATATGCCTTCTGGAAGTTCTCGAGCGCAGCGGTCCAAGCAAGCGGACAAACGATATTGACGTTGATGCCGTCCTTGCCCCACTCGTTGGCGGCAACGCGAGTCAGACCACGGATGCCCTCCTTGGCGGCGGCATAGCTGCACTGACCATAGTTGCCAAACAGGCCGGCGCCCGAGGCAAAGTTGACCACGGAGCCCTTGGTCTCCTTCAGGTGCGGATAGGCCTTCTGCATGTACAGATAGGTGGCATACAGACCGGAGTAAATGGCCAGGTTAAACTGATCCATGGTGTGCTCGGCGATGGTCACGCCCGAGGCGCTGGCCTGAGCATTGTTGACGACGGCGTCGATGCGGCCGAACTCCTCAATGGCCTTGTCGATAACGTTCTGGACGACGGCCTCGTTGTCCTGACCAGCCGAGACATCGGCCTGAACAGGCAGAACCTTGACGCCGTACTCGGCCTCGAGAGACTCCCTGGCGGCCTCGAGCTTGGCGACGTTGCGGCCGGTGATGACGAGGTTCGCGCCCTCCTTGGCAAAAGCGATATCGATGCCGTAACCGATGGAGCCAGCGGAGCCGTCCTTAAGCGTGGCCTTGCCGCCGCCGGTGACGATCACGGTCTTACCAGTGAAAAGTCCCATATAAAGTCCTTTCAAATCGCGACGGGCGCACCCGCCGACTGCGCGCATCCAAATAAACGCGCCAAAAGCTGAAATGCAACTTTAACGGGTTCAAGTGAAAAATAAAGCCCATGGCAGGCGAACGGCGCAACGTCTTTCGGCGAAGGGAATGTCAAGTAAAAATTGGATAGAGTGGCCGAGTTTTTTGCTATCGACGCGAGCCGTCGAACACGTTTTGAAACTTTGCTGCGGCGCGCGGGAAGTCGGCGCGAGACTTTATCATAGGGTGACAAACAACGATGAGGAGCACATACCTATGACAGACGAGCTGGACCCCCAGACTCAACAGCATATTGATGATTCCGCAGACGTCACCGCAGATACTGACGCTGTGACCTGCGATGGTATCGACATCGACGACCCCATCTTGGACGAAAGCGCTACGGCGGAAACCCCTGGCGCCGAAGATGCAGGCGAGCAAAACGCCGATGCGCCCGCTCAGGACGACGCTCCTGTACAGGATGCCGCTCAGCAAGCAGCGGGCCCCTATCGAGGTATCTTCGGAAGAAAGAGCTCGATGCCGTCATGGACTCCATGATGGATGCTGTCAAAGCGATGAAAGACGCCGTCGCCGATGCCGATGTTGACGCCGAAGAAGAGGAGGCCGCCGAGGCGGCCTCGACCTTTGTGCCCGGCGAGACTCCGGTTGCCGACCAGGGCAGCACCATGCCCTCGTTTTTGCAGCTCGAACATCCTACGATCGGCGCCGACGCGGTCGACCCGCACGCAGCGGGCTTTTCCGTGATCGAGGGTGGTACTGGCAATATCGCCGCGCCGCAGGCTGCCGATGCGGACGCCGCCGACACCGCTCGCCCGACCGCCCGCGCACTCCCCGCCGCAAGCCGCAATCTGGGAACCGCCGTCTCGAACACTGCGAACGCCGTGGGCGCCTTTATCGCGCAGGGAGCCTCGGCCATGCGCGAGATGAACGCCGCGAAAAAGGCACTTGCCGATGCCCGCGACCACCTGGCCGAGCTTGAGCAGCGCATCGCCGACCAGGCCGAAGAACTCGAAACGCGCCAGGACATCGCAGACCGCTACGACCAAATCGTCGCCGACCAGCGTCAGGCGATTGCCGCTGCGCAAAAGACCGTGGCGGCGGCCGAAATCGACCGCGATGCCCACGCCGCCAAAGCGACAGAGCTCAAGGGGCAGTTCGAACAAATGAAGGCAGAAGATGACGCGGCTGAGCTCCGCTTGAAGGCCGCGCTCGATGCCGTCGAGGCCCGCGAGGCGAGCTCGCGCGAAACCGGTAATCGTCTGGTCCGCCGCCTTGAGGACTCCAAGCGAATCCGCGACAAGGTCCAAGCCGAGCGAGACGCCGGCATTGCCGCCGCGCAGCAAACCGTCGACGCCACGCGCGCCCAACTCGAAACGCTACGCCGCGAGTACGCCGAGCTGCAGCGCAACCCTTCGGCAAATCCCGCCAACTACACGGTGCGCACCAGCGAACTATCGATGCAGATCTCCGACACGGCCGATGCCCTGCGCAAGGCAGAGGAAGACGTCCCGCGCGTAACCGCCGATCTTGAACATTCGCTCGCCGCCGCCGAGCAGGCCGTAGAGCAGGCGCAGGCGCCCATCGCCGATGCCAAGCGCGCACACCAAGCCGTGACAACCGAGGCGGATGCCGCGCGCGACGAGCTGCAGACGGCGAAAACCGCCGCCGCGACTCGCCAGCGCGAACTGCGTGAGAAGATCGCTGCCGAGGACAAGATGCGCCGCGACCAGGAGCAGGCCATCGCCAACGCCCAGGCAGATGCCGCACATGCGCAGTCGATCATCGAACAGGCGACCGAGGTGCACGACCACCCCGAGATCACCGAATCACTCGCGGGTTCCCTGGCCCGCGACAAGGCAGAGCACGCCGAAACCGAGCGCGAAGTTGCCCAGCTCGAGGCCACCGAGGACGACGTGCGAGAGCGCACCCGCGACTCACGCATCAAATTCACCGGCGCCATCGTCTGCATAGTCGCCGCAATCCTGGTGATCATCCTGGTCTGGCTGTTCGCAAGCAAGTAGGCAGGGCACCGAAAACACCCTCACCTCAACTTTTTGATAGTCATTGGGGACGTTCTTAAACGACTAGTCAAACAAGAACATCCCCAACGACCACCAATCTCTTGACATAAGGACTGTCCCCAGGTGCCGGCACATAAGGAACGTCCCCAAGTGCCAACAACGGCAACGCCAATGTTTTGGCGAAGTCAGCGAAAACGCCCCTAAGCGAGCAAGGTGACGTGAAAGAGGAGGGCATTGACCTTCTGGCCATGCCCGACGATTGAACGTCAGATTGCCGCTTAGGGGCGTTTGCAGCGTCGAGTAGTTACGCGGTTCGTAGAACCGCGTAACTAACAAATGAGCATCGCGTCACCAAAGCTGAAGAAGCGGTAGCGCTCTTCGATGGCAGCGGCGTAGGCATCCATAATCTGGTCGCGGGTGGCGAGCGCACTCACGAGCATCATGAGCGTGGAGCGCGGTACGTGGAAGTTCGTGATCAGCGCGTCGACCACGTGATAGGTCGAGCCGGGCATGAGGTAGAGCTGCGTCGTCGCGTTCTCGCGCACCACGATGTCGCCGCGGCCGAGGGTGTCGGCGCCGTCCTCACGACCCTCAAAATAGCGTGCCGTCACAGCCGGATCGGACACCGGCGCGTCCGCGTCAAATGCACTCTCGAGCGAGCGCACCGCGGTAGTACCGACGGCGATCACGCGATGGCCCTCGGCCTTGGCCTTATGCACGGCGTCGACAACCTCCTGCGACACGTGGTAGCGCTCGGTGTGCATGACGTGCTGCGTAGGGTCGTCCTCCTCCACCAAACGGAAGGTATCGATGCCCACCTCGAGCTCGACGGCGGCAAACTTGGCACCCTTAGCCTCGATGGCAGCCATGAGCTCGGGCGTAAAGTGCAGACCCGCCGTGGGAGCAGCAGCCGAGTGCTCCTCCTTCATGGCGTACACGGTCTGGTACTTCTCGGGATCGCCCTCGTAGTCGGTAATGTAGGGCGGCAGCGGCACATGGCCAGCGGCGTGGATAGCCTCATCGAGCGTGCGCGGGTCGCCGGCGGCATTGCAACCGGCCGGCTCAAAGCGCACCAGACGGCCACCGCGGCTATCGGTGACAAAGTCGACGATCTCGGCCGTCAGCACCACGGGAGCCCCCTCGGGCGCATGGGCGCCACCGGCACGATACTCAATCTGAGCACCGGGCTTGAGACGCTTGCCCGTCTTGACCAGACACTCCCCACATGGCCCAGCGGGTCAACATCCTCGCGGCGCTTGAGCAGCAGCGTCTCGACCACGCCGCCCGAGCCCGCCTTGCGACCGATCAGACGGGCCGGCATCACGCGCGTCTGGTTGATGACGAGCACGTCGCCCGGCTCGATGTAGTCGATGATGTCGCGGAAGATGCGGTGCTCGACGGTACCGCCATGCTCCAGCGGCGTTCCGGCCTCAGAGCCCTTGCGGTCCACCACCAGCAGGCGGCAGGAGTCACGCGGCTCGGCAGGAGCCTGGGCGATCAGTTCCTCAGGCAGGTTATAGTCAAAATCATCGGTACGCATAGACACGTCGGATACTCCTTATATTGCTAAAGTCCGCTCTACATCCTAGCAGGCCGACGTCCCAAATGAACTACTTTTTGGCGGCTTTGCGCTCGTCGCGGATGCGGGCGCGGTCCATGGCCGCCTCGACGGCCGAGAATCGGCAGCCGCAATAATTCTGCCGATACATGCCCAGCTCACGCGAACGACGCGTGGCCTCGGGATAATACGGGCGAAAATCGCGAATGACCGGCGTAAGTCCACGCGCCTCCGCCAAACGATCAAGCACGTCATTGCAGGTTTCGAACAGCTGATACGGCGAGACGGCGAGCGTCGTACCCACATACTCAAACCCGCGCTCCTCGGCAACCCGGCATGCCTCGGCCAGACGAAGGGCATAGCACGCACGACAGCGACGGGGCCGATCGGCGCCCAGCGGAGCCACGCCAGCCTCCCAGCGCTCGCGGTCCTCCCCGCCTCGATAAGCTCGATGCCGCCGTCCGCACACCACCGGCGCAGCTCGTCCAGGCGGCGCTGCCATTCATCGCGCGGTTGAATATTGGGGTTGGTCCAGCAGATCGCGGGCTCAAACCCCTCCTCGCGCAGCAAGCGAACCGGCTCGAGCGAGCACGGCGCACAGCAAGCATGCAGCAGCAACGGCTTCATCGGCATCTCCTCTCCCACAGTAGCCTGAACAGAGAGTCTTTTTTTGGGACGGGGCTATTTTGACTACTTTTGATGAAAGCAGTCAAAAAACCTGCATTAACAGAAAAGTAGTCAAAATAGCCCCGTCCCAAAAAGACTACCTTGCGAAAAAGCGCACGCCAAAGGACGTGTCCTCGCAGGCGACGATGCGGCGGTCACGCAGAATGGTTCGTACGTAATACCAATCGCCCACGCAGCCCGACAGGTGCAGACCGCCTGCTAGGTAGCACAGTAGCGGATAGCCCGAAAACGCAAACCCCAAGGCAAACGCCGCCGTCAAAACAACCGTCGGCGCCAGGCAAATCGCCACATACCGCGCACGTAAATACACGACGCCCTCGGCGCAGGCATAAATCATGCACGTCTCACGGTTCGCCCCAAAGGTCACCCGCGCGCCGGCAGGCGCCAGCAGTTTAAAAAACACCGCATGCACCAGCTCGTGCGCGGCAAACGACGCCGCCGAAACCGCGGCCAAGCCGACTATCCAGCCCAAGACGGCCGTCCAGCCACCCGCGTCAGCCGCATCCAAATCCGCGGGCCCACCCAGCAGCATAAACACCGGCACCAGGCACACGGCAAATGCACCAAGCACGGCCATCCCCCACACAAAGCAGGCGTGCAGAAAATCCTCGTCCTCAAACGCATGTATGTTGGAAATCTCATTCATAGCATCTTAGGATAGCGCCCCCGTCACGCACCCGCCGGCATGTGCGATAATGTCGAACGATATGCACGAATTGACCACCGCGTCGCCAGGCCTCGCGCCCGGCTGCGCTCTCACCATATGCGAAGGAGTCCCATGGCATCCAAATACTCCATGAACGACCGTCCCAGCTGGCCGCGCCGCGCCATCGTTACCGCCGGCGAGCCCTACGGCAACAAAGGCCTGCACTTCGGCCACGTTGGTGGCGTCTTTGTCCCCGCCGACTTCTTCGCCCGCTTCCTGCGCGACCGCCTGGGCCGCGAGAACGTAATCTTCACCTCGGGCACCGACTGCTACGGCTCGCCCATCATGGAGAGCTACCGCAAGCTCAAGGAAAACGAGGACTACGACAAGTCCATCGGTGAGTATGTCGAGTCCAACCACTCCCGACAGGCCGCGACCCTCAACAACTACAACATCAGCTGCGACATCTACGGCGGCTCGGGCCTTGAGCCGGCAGCCCAGATCCACAACGAGGTGACCGCCGAGATTATCGAGCGCCTGCACGAGCAGGGCACCATCTCCAAGCGCTCCACGCTGCAGTTCTACGACGCCAAGGCCGGCACGTTCCTCAACGGCCGCCAGGTCATCGGCCGCTGCCCCATCCAGGGCTGCAAGTCCGAGAAAGCCTACGCCGACGAATGTGACCTGGGCCACCAGTTTGAGCCCGAGGAGCTCATCGCACCCAAGAGCCAGCTCACCGGCGAGGTGCCCGAGCTGCGCCCGGTCGACAACCTCTACTTCGACCTGCCGGCCTACCTCGACTTTATGAAGACCTACACCGCCAAGCTTGCCCAGAACCCGCAGGTTCGCTCCGTGGTCTCAAGACCATGGAGGAGTGGCTGCTGCCGGCTCAGCTCTACATTCAGAACAAGTTCCGCGAGGCCTTCGACGCCGTCGAGGACCAGCTTCCCGAGCACACCGTGCTGGAGCCCGAGGGCAACAAGAGCAGCTTTACCGTCACCTTCCCCAGCTGGAAGGAGCGCGACGACGCCCACGCGGTGCTCGCCAACGGCGGCGTGCGCTTCCGCAGCGGCAAGGCGCTAGTGCCCTTCCGCATCACCGGCAACATCGACTGGGGCGTTCCGGTGCCCGAGGTCGACGGCGTAACCGACGTCACCTGCTGGTGCTGGCCCGAGAGCCTGTGGGCGCCCATCAGCTACACCCGCACCATGCTCGCACGCGATGCCAAGGCCGCCGGCGTGACCGAAGGCGTCGCCACCCAGGACGCCGCCCTTATGGGCGAGCCCGCCGCCGATTCCACGCAGGTACCCGTACCAACCTACCAGCACAGCTCGCTCGACTGGCGCGACTGGTGGTGCTCTGACGACGCACAGATCTACCAGTTCATCGGTCAGGACAACATCTACTTCTACTGCATCGCGCAGACCGCCATGTGGGAGGCCCTGGGCTGGGACCTTACGCAGAGCACCGTCAGCGCCTGCTACCACCTGCTCTACATGGGCAAAAAGGCAAGCTCGTCCTCGCAGACGCCTCCCCCGCCGGCAGACGACCTGCTCAACCACTACACCTGCGAGCAGATGCGCGCGCATTGGCTGTCGCTCGGCCTGTCCGAGAAGCCGGTGAGCTTTAGCCCCAAGGCATACGACACCCGCGTGACCGGCAAGGACAAGGACGGCAACGAGGTGCGCGCCTGCGACGACAAGCGCGTCATCGACCCCGCCCTTAAGGAAAGCGCCCTTTTGACCGGCGTCTTCAACCGCCTGGCCCGCAGCTGCTTCTACGGCGTCGCCGTCAAGGAGGGCGACGAGAGCCCTTATCGCAACGGTTGCATTCCGGCCGGCACCGCCTCGGCCACCGTGGTCGAGGCCGCCGAGCAGGCCGCCCTCGCGTTTGAGCAGGCTATGTACAAGTTCGAGACGCACCACGCGCTCGCCGTGTGCGACGACTACCTGCGCGCAGCCAACAAGCGCTGGAGCGACGCCTCCAAGGCCGCCAACAAGCTCGAGGGCGAGCAAGCCAATACCGCCATGAAGCAGGCCCTGGTCGACGCCTTCACCGAGCTGCGCGTGGCGACCGTCCTGATGCACGGCATCGTCCCGGCCGGCTGAGAGCTCATCTGCGAGTACTTCGACATCGACCCGGTCGCCTTCTTTAGCTGGGACAACATCTTTGCCTCCACGGACGAGTTTATGGAGAGCCTGGGCGAGAAGCCCGGCGAGCACCGCGTTAAGCCGCTGCCCCCGCGCTTCGACTTCTTCAGCAAGCACAAGAGCCAGTACTAGGCAACCGCCAAGGCAGAGAGTCAATTTGGGACGGGGCTATTTTAGCTACCCCGTCCCAAATTTAACTGCAACGCCTGCCGAAACGGACGGGCAGCTAAAAATAGCCCCGTCCCAAATTGACTACTTTTAATGGAATGGGAAGGAAAGACGGATGTCCAAGCCGCGTCGTCGCAAGCAGAAAAAGCAGGTTAAGCCCGAACTCAAGCTTAGGCAGTTTGCTGCTACCGAGCTTTCCGACCAGCTTGCCGCCCAACACTCCGCCGCCGACCTGCCGCGCTTTATGGTCGACACGGTCGCCGGCGCCTATGCGCCCGCCGATGCCGAGCTCATGATCGAGGGCTTCGGCGCCGCGGCCACACGCCCGGTCACGCTGCGCGCCAACACGCTCAAGGCAACCGCCGAGGACATCGCTGCGGCGCTCGACGCAGCCGGCATCGCCCACCGCCCCGTCTCATGGTACCCGGACGCTTTCATCCTGCCCGAGGCCCAGGTTTCCGACCTGTGGGACCTCGACATCTACCGTGACGGCAAGATCTATCTGCAGAGCCTGTCGTCCATGATGCCGCCTTTGGTGTTGGGCGCTCAGGCCGGCGAGGACATCCTGGACATGTGCGCGGCCCCCGGTGGCAAGACGACGCAGATCGCCGCCCTCACCCAGGGCCAGGCGCACCTTACCGCCTGCGAGATGAGCATTCCCCGCGCCGAGAAGCTCGAAGCCAACCTCCACCGCCAAGGCGCAAAAAACGTGCCCGTCATGCGCACCGACGCACGCGAGCTCGACGAGTTCTTCCGCTTCGACCGTATCCTGCTCGATGCCCCCTGCACCGGCACGGGCACCGTCATCAGCGGCAACGAGAAAAGCCTGCGCGGCCTGACCGAGCAGTTGCTGAGCAAGTGTGCCCGCTCGCAGCGAGCACTTCTGGACCGCGCCATGGGAGCCCTCAAACCGGGCGGCACGCTCGTCTATTCGACTTGTTCGATCTTGCCGCAGGAAAACGAGGACGCCCTGCAAGAGGCCCTCGACAAGCATATGGACTGCGAGCTCATCCCCTCGACGGCACGCCAAGCGAAAGTGAGGCACGCCGCGCCCAGGAAGCTGGCGAGGAGCCGCGCATCGAGTCCAACGCCCTGACCGAGGCCATTGCCGCGGGTCAGGTATCGGCCATCGCCAACGGCCTGCCCGGCACGCTCACCATTCCGCCCAGCCGCGACTTTGAGGGCTTCTACATCGCCCTGATCCGAAAACGCAGCTAGCGCACGGATCCAAAACTCAACAAGCTATCTCCGTGCGCGTTTGCCCTACTGGTCGCGATGCTGTTTAAGCATCGCGCGCTCCTTGCGTTCGGCCCTTTTGCCCTTAATGGCCGTGACCACAAAGTAGATGACCGCGGCGGCAACGATTGCGCCCACACACAGGCCAATCGAGCCAAACATTGCTGTCAATTCCATACCGCGTCACCTCTCTTTTTAAACGGGACATTCAAGATAGCACCTCAAAACCCGCCACCACAGCTCCTTCACGTTCGACAGGCGTTCGGTCTAACGGATAGCGCAGCGGGGGGAAAAATCAACTCATCAAACGATTTAGCATTCGCAATTCCGGCTGCATCGCGCCGGCCGTCATCACATAGGATCGAGCTTCCATGGATACCCTCAACGATCTAAATGAGCGCGTCGACGCCTTCGTCGGCACCAGCTCCTTCGACACGCCTGCCGCGGCAAACGACCAAGCCACCATCGATGTGCCCGCCGAGGTTCACGAGGACATCGTCGCCTCGGTCGATTTCTCCGAGGTCGAGCTCGCAGACGAGTTCACCGAGCCCCAGGTAGCCGTGACCCCCAACGGACTGCTCCCCATGGAGCCGCTGCCCATCGACGGGCGCCTGCGCAAGGCGGCCCTTCGCATGCCCGATGAGATCGAGGAGGCCAGCGGCTTTACGCTCTTTGGCCGCCGCATCAAGTCACTCATCTACACCACCGACGTAGCGGTCATCCGCAACTCCAATGCCGACGCCGTGTTTGCCGTCTACCCCTTCACGCCGCAGCCTGCCATTACGCAGGCGCTGTTGACCGTTGCCGAGTGCCCGGTCTTTGTGGGCGTTGGTGGCGGAACTACGACCGGTAAGCGCTCCGTGCAGATGGCAGCCGTCTCCGAGATGCAGGGCGCGGCGGGCTGCGTGGTCAACTCCCCCGCCACTGCCGAGATGGTCGAGCACATCACCAACATCGCCGACATCCCCGTCATCGCCACGGTCGTTCGCTGCGATGACGATGCTCACGCCAAGGTGCGCGCCGGAGCCAAGATTCTCAACATCGCGGCCGGCAAAAACACGCCCCAGGTCCTACGCGAGCTGCGCGAGCACTATCCCAACCTGCCGCTCATCGCGCCGGGCGGCAAGACGCCTGAGAGCATCCGTGAAACCATCGCCGCCGGCGCCAACGCCATCATCTGGACGCCGCCTTCGGCACAGCAGCTACAGACCGACATGATGCAGCGTTATCGCAAGATGAAGGAAGACGCCACGCCCGTCATCTCGCACGACGATGTGCCCATTATCGACCAGGTCGCCGCCGCCGAGGTCAGCCAGGTCGAGAACATGAATCCCGACGTGCCGATTCCCGACGAAGTCATCGAACGCGTCGCTTCGATCCACGAGCGCGTCGAGGAGCATCGCGCCAATCGCGGCCTCAAGCCGTCACTGCACGGATTTTTCTTCCGCGGAAAGAAACGCTAGCAAAACATCTCGGCCCGCCCCACAAACGTGAGGCGGGCCGTTTTCGCTTGAGCAATCATGCCGCGATGTGATGGGGCAAACTAATCCACGCGCTTGTCGCCCATAAAGAAGAGCGCCACCGTACCAGGTCCGGTATGCGAGCCAATCAGAGTACCGATGTTATTGATCTCAATCTTGCCTTTGAGCTGCGGAGCCTGTTCCTCAATCAGCGCCGCAACGGCCTCGGCATCCTCGCGGCACGCCGAATGGGACATAATGCACTTACCCGAATAATCCGCACCGTCCTGCACGTGTGCCATCATGGTCTTAGCCATCTCGGAAATCGCGCGCTTCTTAGTGCGAATCTTCTCACGTGGCGACAGCCCACCTTCGCAATCGACCGTCATAAGCGGGCAAATCTTAAGCGCCGTGCCGATGATCGCGCTCGCAGCCGAAATGCGACCGCCGCGCAGGTAGCTCGACAGATCGGTCGAGAAGAACCAGTGATGCAGGTTGAGCTTGTGCTCCTCGATCCAGGCAGCCGTCTCGTCGAGTGAAGCCCCGCTATCGCGCACGTCGGCGGCATATTCCAGCAACAGGCCAAAGCCCGAAGACGCCGCCAGCGAATCGATGACGCGCACCTTGCCGCCCTCGGGATAGCGATCCGCAAGCATCTGCGCCGCAACGCAGGCCGATCCATACGTGCCCGAAATACCCGACGACAACGTCAGGTGCAGCACGTCTTTACCCTCGGCAACAAGCGGCTCCCAAAACTCCTCGTACTCACCCACGCTCACCTGAGACGTCTTGGGCATGGCGCCCGCGGCAATCTGGGCAAAAAACTCGTCCGGCGTAATCGACTGATACAGATCGTCCGTATAGACAACATCGTCGATCTCGTAATGAAAATACGCGACAGGAATATTGCGCGAGTCAAAAGAACTCCCGAGTTCGGTCGGCGGCAGATTCACAGGTCAGGACAAAATCACTCATATGAGGCTCCTTACGTATTGCTGCGCAAATTATCGCACAGTGAGCCTACATACGGTACATATGTCCACTATTTACCAAATCGAACCAAAAATAGCGAACATCTTTACCACCATCGTTTCCACCGACCCCACGCATAAATATCTGAGAAAACACCCTCTATCGTCTCCACCCAACCGCCATATCTACCTCAACTAAATCGATTTACCAAACCGTTCGGCCAACAATTCAACCTCCCACCCCCAATCGAAACAAAAGCGGCGCATACTGATAAACGTTTGACGCTGTTTATCAGTTTTACCAGCCCCATCGGAAGGTGTTTCATGGTCGCATTCGATCGCAACCCGCAAGACTTCAAGTATCTGCGCCTGCTGTCGAGACAGTTCCCCACCGAGCAATCCGCGTTTACCGAGATCATCAATCTCTCGGCCATCCTCAACCTGCCCAAGGGCACCGAGCATTTTATGAGCGACCTGCATGGCGAATACGAAGCCTTCATGCACATCCTCAACAACTGCTCGGGCGTCGTGCGCGAGCATGTCGACGAAATCTTTGGCGACACGCTCTCCTTCGATGAAAAGGGCGAACTGTGCACGCTCATTTACTATCCGCGCGAAAAGATCGATCTTGTCCGCAGTCAACACGAGGATCCCCCCACCTGGTACAAAACCATGCTCGACCAGCTCATCATGGTCGCGCGTTCGCTTTCAAGCCGCTACACGCGCTCCAAGGTGCGTAAGGCCATCCCGCGCGATTACGCCTATATCATCGACGAGTTGTTGCACACGCACCCGGACGAGAACAACTATCGCGTGCGCTATCACGAGCGCATCGTGGAGTCCATCCTGGAGACCGCAAGCGCCGACGATTTTATCGAGTCGCTCGCCTCGCTTATCAAGCGCCTGGCCGTCGACCACCTGCACCTGGTGGGCGACATCTTCGACCGCGGCGGCGGCGCGGCCAAGATTATGGACCGCCTGCTCACCTACCATTCACTCGACATCCAGTGGGGCAACCACGACCTGCTGTGGATGGGCGCTGCGGCAGGAGAGCCCGCCTGCATCGCCACGGTGCTGCGCAACAACCTTCGCTATGACAACTACGAGATCCTCGAGAACGACTACGGCATCTCGCTGCGCGGGCTTGTCGCCTTCGCCGACGCCACCTACACCGCCGGTGAGTCCATCACCCCGCTGATCAAAGCCATCAACGTCCTGCTCTTTAAGCTCGAGGGTCAGATTATCCAGCGCCACCCCGAGTTCGATATGACCGACCGTCTGTTACTCGACAAGATCGACCACGACACCGGCACGGTCACGCTCGCCGACGGCAGCGTGTGGCCGCTCACGACCAACGACTTCCCCACCGTCGATCCGGCGGACCCCTACACGCTCACGCCCGAGGAGCAGCACATCATCGACAAGCTCGTGTCCGAGTTTGTCACCGCCGATCACCTGCATCGCCATATCGATTTCCTCTATTCCCACGGCTCGATGTACAAGGTCGCCAACGGCAACCTGCTCTTTCACGGCTGCGTACCGCTCAACGAAGACGGCACGTTTAGCAGCATGAACTGTCTGGGCACGTGGCACGCCGGTCACGACTACCTCGATTTTTGCGACCATATCGCCCGCCGCGCGTGGCGTATCGGCGACCGCGATGCCCTCGACTGGATGTGGTACCTGTGGATTGGCTTTAACTCACCCGCCAGCGGACGCCTGGTGCGTACCTTTGAGCGCGCCTATATCGCCGATAAGAGCACCTGGGCCGAGCCGATGGACCCGTACTTTACGCTTACCAAGTCGCCCTCGGTCTGCGACGACATCATGCGCGAGTTTGGCGTCACCCCCATGGCATGCTCGCCGACGGGGCACATCATCAACGGCCATACGCCTGTCAAGACCACCAAGGGCGAGCAACCCATCCGAGCCGAGGGGAAGCTGCTGGTCATCGATGGCGGCTTCTGCCGTGCCTACCACCCCAAGACGGGCATCGCCGGCTATACGCTCATCTCGAGCTCGCGCGGCTGCCGTCTCAAGTCGCACCGGGCCTTTACGACGGTTGCCGAGGCACTCACACGCAACGTGGACATCGAAAGCGAGACCAACCGTTTTGACCAAGCAGACCGTCGCCGCATGGTGAGCGACACCGATTCCGGAGCCAAGATCCGCAGCCAGATCCAGGACCTGCGCCAGCTGCTCGATGCATATAGAAACGGTGCTATCGAGGAGCGCGCCTAGCCCCGCCTGCGGGGATTGGCTAAACTTGCTGAGTTTGTCATCCCCACGGCGCCCCGGCGCCACCCTAAGGCAGGTACCATGCAAAAGCTCCTTGCGCAGATCATGAAGTTTGGCGTCGTCGGCGTCATTGCCACGGTCATCGACTTTGGCATTATGAATCTGCTCCACTACGGTCTGGGCCTCAACATCCTAATCGCCAACACCAGCGGCTTTATCGTCTCGCTTATCTTTAACTACGTCGCGAGTATGAAGTACGTGTTTGCGCACAAAGGAGGGCATGAGCCGCCGCCGCGAGTTCATTATCTTTGTCGTGCTGTCCGTGATCGGCCTGGCACTCAACGACGGTATCGTGTTGACACTCAACGCCGGCCTGGGACTCGAGGCCAATATCGCCAAGATCTGCGCCACCGCGCTTGTCATGGTCTACAACTTTGTGACCCGAAAGATCTTCCTGGAAGGCGACGAGACCAAGTAACTCGCAACCTTGCAGCTTTACGATGCCCACGGATGACGCACGTCGAGCGCTGTGTTGTTCGTGGGCTTTGCTCGTTTACGGGCAAATTTTCAACGTTTGCGGATTACCTCTTGAATATTTGGCGAGTTCGTATAGTTCTTGCCAAAGACCTTACGCTTCCCATGCAAAAGCTCTAAAGTATCCTCTGCTCGATTCATCAACGCATTGGATGTGATTACGTGCGCAAGGCACTGGCACAACCTCATACCAAGCAGTTCCTCAAGTTCGCTGTCGTGGGTCTTATCTCCTTTGGCATCGACTGGGGTATGCTCATTGCGCTTGTTGAGCTGTTTCACCTCGACTTTTTGATGAGCACCACGGTCTCGTTTACCACGTCCGTCGTGGTCAACTACTGGCTTAGCATGAAGTTCGTGTTCGACCATCGCGAGGGAATGAGCCGCAAGCGCGAGTTCACGATCTTCACCATCCTGTCGGTGATCGGTCTGGGCCTCAACGACCTGTATATGTTTGTGGGCGTCACGTTTTTGAGCATCGGCTATCAGGCCATGAAGGCCATCGCCACGTTCCTGGTCACCTGGTACAACTACTTTAGCCGCCGCTTCTTTCTCGAGGGCGCACGGTCGTAGTCGATTCGCTATTTGCTTGAATGTATAACCGGTTGGAATTCCCATTCCAACCGGTTTTTGTTTGCCGAAAGACCCGGCGACCCAGTCCCATTCACTTGAAAAACGGGCGGCCCGGATGTTTGTCCTAACCGCCCGCTTGGCGTGTTATGTCGAGGCATTTAGCCCGTTACGTAATACCAGACCACGTTGTCACCATTGGAGAGAACGTAGTTACTGCAGGCCGTCATGGGCGTTGTGCCGTTGACGGAGTACATCCAGCCGCTCGTGCCGCCGTACTGTTTCTCGGCCAAACCACCAATCGCGGAGACATACGTGCCGTACGACGAGCCATGTGCGTTGACGGAAAGGCCCAGGGCGCACAGGGCATCGTAGACAGTAGCGCCCTCGTTAAAGGTGAAGGTGCCGCCAGAAGACACAGGATTGCCCACGGCGCTCGATGTGACTGAAACCGTCACCGTTACGTAGCTAGGCTGCTGCGAGCTGCCCTGGTCGCCAGTAGAGGCGTTGCCGTTATCGGGGGCAGAAGATGCCCCGCTGGATGAGGAGGAGGCGCCAGGCGTAGAGCCGGCCCCGCCAGAAGAAGTCGAGTTCTGAGAAGTCGACTGATTGCCGTCGGTCTTTTTATTGCTGTTCTTCTCTCCAGACTTCTTGCCATCCTTGTCTTCGGACTTTTTGCTATCCGAGCCCTTGTTTGATTCCTTGTCCGAAGACTCGGACTCCTTCTTAGAGTCAGATTTATCCGAACCCTTAGACTCGTCGTTCGACCCATCCGAAGATTTGGAATCCTTGGAGCCAGCTTTACCCGAAGCGACGGTCGAGTCAGACCCCTTGGCGTCCTTCGCGACGACGCTCTCCCCGTCACGGTCTGAACGATCCAGTCAATGGACCAGGCGCCGCTCTCGGAAGGATGGACGAAGCCCAGCGATATGACAATTAGCGCAACGCACGCGGCGGTCAGGACGCCAGTAAGCGCCTTCCGTCGAGGGGCGGACGCCGCCGAAGCGGCGCCCTGTTGCTTTGCATCGTCGAACTGAATGAACGAGGAATCTGGTTGCTTGGGGTCAGCGTCCTTGGATTTATTGGACACAGCCCTCACCTACCGACGCTTGGTAAACACGAACACGCCGATGATGGCGAGACCGATGACGCCGGCGGCAACGCCAACGATGGCGAGTGGGTTGGTGCCAGTCTCCTGCTCGGAAGCACTAGAGGACTTCTTAGCAGTAGTCGTGGAAGCAGCACCCGTATCGGACTTGGAATCGGACTTCTTGTCGGACTTGCTGTCCTTCTTGTCAGACTTCTTGTCAGACTTCTTCTCGTCCTTCTTGTCGGACTTATCGGAGTCCTTCTTATCGGACTTGTTGTCCTTGGTCTCGGTCTTGATCGACACCGTCGTCTTGGTCGTCGGCTTATGACCCGGGGCGACAGCGCCGCCAGTCTGCTGGCCCTTAGAGCCGGAACCAGTGCCGGCACCAGCACCAGAACCGTTGCCAGCGCCACCGTTGCCACCATTAGTGCCAGAACCGCCATTGCCGCCAGGGTTAACGGCATTCTTGGTCCACTTGGCATACAGCGTCAGATCGGCCGTCACCGGCGTACTGAAGTCATACGCCTGCGTGCAAGCCTCATCGGTGAACCAACCGCCGAAAGTGTAGCCATCGCGCGTCGGATCGGCCGGCTTGACCAGCTTGCCGTCGGCCGTAGCCACAAACTTAGTGTCGCAAGCAGACCCGCCGTTGGAATTAAAGGCAACCGTCCAAGACTCAACCGCCCCGAGCTTGAACAGCGTGCCCGAATCATTGATGTAGTAGAGGTTGCCAGAAGCATCGGCAATGACCGGAGAGTCACAGTATTGGTAATGGCCAGCCGCATCATAAATCTGCGTCGCCTCTGCGTCGCCGAGCGTATAGCGATACACGCCACCACCAGCAGAGTAGTTGACGTAATCCTTGCTATCCGCGCTGTTAACGGTGAAGTACACATAGGTCTTGCCGCCCTGAACACTCACCAGCGGAGTAGCAGCAATACCGTTGAGGCCAGCCGGCAGCGCCTTGCCGTCGGCAGCAGCGACCATCGTGGTCTTACCCGTCTTCAGGTTATAGAGAACCAGAGCAGATCCAGTAGCCGTCTGCCCACCGACAATCAAGTTGTCGCCAGAGACCGCCGGGGCGCTCAGATTATTCGTAAGGCCCAGATCAACCGTCTTCTGTTCACTCAGCACGCCCTTCGCCGAAAGCGAAATCACATGGAGCTTTCCATCGTGCGTCATCTGATAGAAGGTCGAACCATTGGACGGATCGGCAATGCAATCGGCATTTGCGACAGCGCCGAGCTTCATGGTCGAAACGACATCACCCGTCGTCTTATCAATGCACTTAAGCGTGCCTGCGCTCGTGGGGACGATGGCGTACTTATCCGTCAGGGCAGCGCCAGTCCAATAATAGCCCTCGGAGGGGTCAATGTTCTGCCAAGAAACTTCGCCCGTGGCAATCTTGATACGCTTCAGGGAGCCGTTGCCGTAGGTCGCGTTGTAGTTCTCGTCATACGAAATATCGACCGTACCAACATAGACGTACTCGCCGTCCGAAACCACGGTGCAGGAGCTCTGCGTCAAGTCCGTCAAACCAGGCGTCAGCCACTTGAGATCAGCTTGTCCGCAGTAATCGCCTGGACCGCACCGCCGTTGAGCGGAACGATGATAAGGCCGTTGGTATAGATCGGACGAGAGGTGTAGCTCACCTTGGAGGCAAGCGGCGCAGAGGCAACCTTTTGCCCGTGGACGAATCGATCTTAATGAGCTCGTTCTCGGTCGCGATGTACACAAAACCGTTAGCAATGACAGGCTCGCTGCAGTTGGCATACTGCTGGCCAGACTCGGCCTTCCAATCGAAGGCCCACTTAAGACCGGCGGCTTGCGCAGGCGTCTTGGCATCCGTTACGGTCGAACCGTTGCCACTGTTGCCGTAGCCGGCCCAGTCGGCATCCCAATCAGGAGTCGTCGCACTCGGGTCCACGACAATCTTGTCGGGATCGGGCATGGCCGAATCGTCGGTGGTATAGGCAAGCGTAACCTTATCGCCGCTCTTGAGCGTAATCTGATTGGCGCAGAGTAAGGAGGGCTCTCCATTGATATACAGGTGCCAATATTTATTGGTCGCAGCATCCCAGACATACGGCTTGTGATCGAACGGCGAAGTAATGGAATTCAGGAGCCAGTATGCACCGCTCTGGGAGGCGCTGTAATCAACGCCCTTCTCCTTCAGAACCGTCTCAATAAGGTCCTGGGCCGTAGAGCCTTCGGGCAAAGAAACATTGCTTGCCGAGCCCCAGCGAGTATTGTTGCCGTTGACATCGGGACCGATAACATCGACGGACCCAAGAACCTGACCGGGGAGGGCATCGGCGTCAGCACCATACATAAAGGTGACGGTATCGCCCTCTTGGAGCTTGTAGGCACCGGCGCCAACGTTGGCGAACTTACCATTTACGTAGAAGTGCCAATAGCTTTTGGTCGCAGCGTCCCAGCCATAGGATTTACCATCGAACGGCGAAGTAATGCCGTTGAGGAACCAGCCCCAAGACGATTCGCTAGCATCGAGCTTAAGGCCGGTCTGCTCAAGGAGATCCTTGGCAGTAGAGCCCGCCTTGAGACTCGTCTGGCCCGTCGAAGCCCAAACCTGCTGCTTGCCGTCCTTGTCCTTGCCAAGCACCTGAACGGAAGCATGGACAGAATCGGGAGGGCAACTGGTCGCCCCAGCCACCGTAGAACCACGTAACGGTATCGCCAGCATGAATGGTGACATTGTCTGCCGTGTAGTCGCTCGACTTGCCGTTGATGAACAGCTGCCAATAGGTCGAATAATCGAGCGGCGTACCCAGCTCAACGCCGTTGTACTTAAGGCTCAAAATGATGGAGCCCGCAGCAACGGCGTCGATGTCATTCGCCTCAAGCGCGACCTTCGTAAGATCAAGCGCGCTCGAACCGGACGTCACCACATACTGCGCGTTGTCGACCCAGGTCTGAGTCTTGCCCTGGGCATCGCGACCAATGACGGTCACATTTGCGGCAACCTGGTCCTTAACGACAGGGGACGCGCTACCAGCCGTATAGGCAAACTCAATCTTCTGCCCCTGGGTGAGCTTGACGCTGCTCGCGCCAACCGAGGAAGACGCGCCGTCGACGAACAGCTGCCAGTAGGCATAAGTCGCCGGATCGAAGGCAAGCGTGCGGCCATCGCTCGGGGATGTGATGCTTTTGAGGTAGAACCCGTATGCCGTGTTCGGATCGTAGTCCGCCTTGAAGCCCGTCTTCTCCTGCAGCTTAATGAAGGCATCCGCAGCCGTCGCGCCCTCGTCGAGCTTGAGCTGCGTAGGTGCCACCCACGTCTGAGCCTTGCCGTCGGCATCGGTGCCGATAATCGAGAACGAGACCTCGACTTGCTTCTTGACGACATCGCCGGTTTCTGTCGGGTTCTCTGTCTGGACGGCAGCCGCGGCGGCAGATCCTGCTTGGCCAGCGGATGCCGTCGAAGACTGCTCGCTCGTGGCAGGGCTCCCCCCCGTCGCCGAGCCTTCGTCGCCAGTTGCTGCCTCTGTTGTGGCAGCACTGGCTGCAGGCGCGCTCCCGGAATCCGAAACCTCGGCGCCGCTCTGCTCAGCGGTACCGCCCGCAAGCGCTGCGTCCTCGCCTGGCGTCGTAGCCTGAGCCACAGCCTCGGCAATGCCCTCGGCGCCCTCGGCCCACAGCTGAGCCGGCGTGGTGCCAAATGCCATCGCGAAGGCCAGGAATGCCACCAGGCCGCGCTTGGCTACGCCGCGCGCGATTACGCCACGGCGACGAAGCGAGGCACGCGGGCACTCGTCCTCAAACATATCCATTTGTCTCCTACTGTCTGTACTTGGAGCGTTGCCTTGAAGCTGCCCCACGTCATCGCGCATGTTGCGCTCGAGTTCCCCCATCGGGGTCCCCCTTCCCTCCAGAGCCCTATGCACACCGGCGGCATACGCCGCAGCCGCATGCAAGATGGGAGGCGATCCGACTTAACCTTAACGACTCGGGCGCGCCGTCCGATCTGCGACGCGAACATCCCGAGCCAAGAGGAATTACGGTTACTGGTACAGCCGGGGACTTGCACCCCGATTCTCCCAAACGCGCAGGAAAACCGCGCATTCGTGCGTCTCCGCACCACCATCTAGGCCATCGATTAAAACCGTCAATATGCTATCACGCAAAAGGGCCTCGCACGCAGGCGAAGCCCAAGGTAAAAGCTATTGTTTGCGATAGGAAAATGCGGTGACGGTCGCAGCCTCTAGTGCTTGCCGCCGTGGCTGTTGAGCCAGATATTGCGGCCCAGCATAAGCGCCAGCACCAGCGCGCTCACGTAGCCCATAAAGCCAATGACTGGGATACCAAACACAACCGGCTCGATGCGCGCGTAGTACACCACCGACGAACCGATAAACAGGCCGGCGATAACGATAGCCATCGACATGCGGTCGATAATTCCGCCCAGCTGTCGCAGCGCCTTATCGCTGCTCATGATCTGCGTGTTTACCTTAAGCTGGCCGCGCGTAAGCATACGCGAAGCCAAGCCCAGATACTCGGCCGCCTCGAGCGAGCCTTTTGCCGCGCGATAGCTGCTCGCGGCAAAGTCGCGGCTCATCTCGCGCATGCGGGCATAGATGCTCTTCTCGTTTTTGATGTGCGTCTGGATGATCTGGATCATATTGACGTTGGGCATGTACTCGGTCAGCAGGCCCTCAAGCGTCACCATGCCGCGGGCGAACATCGTCACCACGCTCGGCAGCTCAACGTCATTTTTGCGCGCGAGGTTTAACAGCGAAGTCAAAAACTCGCCGATATCCAGGTCTTTAAGGTCGAGCCCGGCAAAGTCGGCAACAATAAAGTCCAAGTCGGACAAAAAGGCCGAATGGTCAAGCTCGGCCGAATCGCCGCGCGTCACGGCAAAGCGCATGAGCGAATCCTTGAGCTTGGGCACGTCACCCTCGGCCACGGCGAAAATCATGTCTTTGACGATACCGCGGTCATGGCTCGACATACGTCCGACCATACCCAAGTCGATAAAGTAGACAATACCGTCCTTGAGGATGATGTTTCCCGCATGCGGGTCGGCATGGAAAAAGCCGTCATCGAGCACCTGCGTCGAGTAGTCCTCGACAATCGCAGCACCGATCTTTTCCAAGTCATAGCCCTCGGCCACCAAGCGTTCAGGATCGGCGATCGAAATGCCGTCGACGTAATCCATAACCACCACGTGCTCGGTGCACAGGTCCAGATAGGATTTAGGGCACGTCACGCCATGAACGCTCTTATGGAACTCGTAGAAGTCGTTGAGGTTTTTGGCCTCGGCCAAAAAGTTGGTCTCCTCGCGAAACGAGGTCCACAACTCCTCGACTACGCCGTGCAGGTCAACGAATTGATCGGTGTTGACGAACTTGGAAACGATACGCACCACCGAGCGGATGATATCGATGTCCTGAGCCATCACCTGCTGCGCGCCGGGGCGCTGCACCTTGACGGCCACGTCCTCGCCCGTCACCAGACGTGCGCGGTGCACCTGTGCAAGCGATGCGCTACCAAGCGGATTGGGGTCGATCGCATCGAACATCTCCCCAAGCGCTGGCCGTATTCTTCTTCCAGACAGCTGAGTACGACCTCGTACGGCACCGGCTCCACGTCGGAGCGCAGACGACGCAGCTCGTCGCAAAAGCGCTGCGGCAGAATCTCGGACCGGTTGGCCAAAATCTGCCCCATCTTGACGAACATGGGGCCGAGTTCCTCGAGCAGGCGGCGCAAACGAACCGGCGTGAGGTTATCCCACACGCGGTACTTTTTGACCAGGCGAACAATCTGCCCGATGCGTTCGCGGCGGCCTGCCGGCGTGAGCTGGTATTCCTCGTCCGGCGCCATCGCGTCGGGCTCCTCGGGGACCATATCGACAGCGCGCGGCTTCTTGCGAGCGCCCGAGACGACGGCATCGACCTCATCGACAACCGCCGCCTCGTCACCCAAGGGATCTAGATTGTTGTAATCGGTGGTGGAATCTGCCATCTGCGCTGCTACTCGGCCTCTTCGGCGTCTCTGCGTCGTCGGGCTCAACGGACTCGACGGGCACCGAGGTCACGTTGTCCTCGACCGAATCGACGATGTCGCGCACATGGGCCAGGAAGGCCGTGCGCTCGGGGGCGGTCATAACGCGGACGCGGGCAAGGGATGAGCTCGTCGAGCACGCGCTGGGCCGCGGTCTCGCCCTGCATGCCCAGACGCTCGGTCAGGTCGGAGATGGTACCGCCGGCCTGCTCGAACATGTCGGACACGCTACGGGCGATATCGGGGGTGGCGGTGTCCTTGCGGACCTGCTCGCCCTTGGTGTTGAGGTCGTCGAGGACCTTCTTGCCGCCCTCGACGGCAACGGCGGCGGCGCCAAAGCCCACGTTGATGGCACCGTTAACAAGCTGATCGAGTTTCATAACCATGGTTGGCTCCAATCATGAACAACTGCATTGGCGTTCTTGTACCCAAGATTGGGCGAAAGCGACAAAGCGTTTTAGCGCTATTCGATCGACGGGAAACCCCTTACCTCACATTGTCGTGCATCGCGAAGGAATTCTTCATGGCACAGCTCGTGGTGTAGAGCACCTTGCCCAGTAGAGCATCGGTCTCTACGCGAACACGCTCGGCAAACTCCTCGTTGGCGCGTACAAGCTCGGCAGACACCTCGGCCTCGGGCAGAGCGGCTACGGCAGCGTCGCTGTCCGGGATCTGCTTGTGGCCCATGCCACCGACCTTCTCCTGATAATCCTCGACCGCGCGACCGCACTCATGGAAGCGGACGTCAGCCAGCGCGCCGATCAGGCGGTTGGCCCAGTAGAAGTTTTCGGACGTCACGCGAGCCTGCGTGTCGGCATAGTACTCGGGCATGGTCTCGACGTTGGCGTACAGCGGAACCAGCGCGTTAAACGAGTTGGAACCAAACGCCATCCACTGCACGGCGCGATAGGCCGGCTGCGCATAGGGACGCAGCTGCAACACGGCGAGCTGGCTGTTGCGGTTGATGCCGATGGGGCGATAGGCGCCACGCGTAGCGGGCGTGCCCTTGCTACCGTAGCAATCGTACTCCGTGCCTTGGTAGTGGCTCGAGAGTACGTACTTGATGTCCTCGATGGTCACCTTGCGCTCGGGCACGCGGCTCCAAGGGATGTCGTCGCTCTCGGGCGTGTAGTCGGCGTCGGGGCCATCCCACACGTCGCTGGGGTTGAGGCAGCGCTGCATGTACCACGCGCGCGGCGTGTTGTAGACATGGTCGCTGTCGCTGTGCGAGCCAAAGGCCTCGCGCGGGTTAAAGACCGCAGCCGGGCCGTCGCCCTCGACGCCCAGCGTCAGGTCCAGATGCCACTCGGCCATCCAGGCGCGCAAGTCGGCGGAGCACATGTGGTCGGCCTGGGCGCCCTCGGCGTCATCCAGGTCAAAGCTGTCGATACCCAGCTGGTTGGGCATGGTCACATAGGCGTCGTCGGGCACGCGCTTGGCGATCCAGTGGTGGCCGCCGATGGTCTCGAGCCACCAAATCTCGTCCACATCACTAAAGGCGATGCCGTTGTTCTCGTAGGTGCCGTAGCGCTCGAGCAGCTCGCCCAGGATACGCACGCCATCGCGGGCGGACTTGGCATACGGCAGCACCAGGGTCACCATGTCCTCCTCGCCCAGGCCACCGGGCTGCGCCGGCACATAGCCGTCCTCACCCTCGTTGCCCTTGGCGGGCACGTAGTCCACGAGCGGATCGGCGCCGCGGACGCGCTCGTTGGTGGTAAGCGTCTCGGTTGCGGACATGCCAACATTGAGCTCGTTGAAACCGGCCTCGGCCCAGATGCCGTGGCCCGGGACAACATCGGGGACGCTCGTGTATCGCATGGGATTGTCGGGCAGCTCAACGGTCAGGTGGCTCAGGACGCTCGTGTAGACACGCGGCTGCTCGTCGGGATGCACTACGCGCATGCGCTTGGGCTCAAATACCCCGTTGACGAGTCCTCGTTACGCGCGACCAGGGTCGACCCGTCGTAGCTTGCGTTCTTACCAACCAAAATCGTTGTGCACGGCATGCGCATCGTCGCGCGCGCAGACGTGGTGTAAGAGTGTCCTGAGGTCCGTCGCTGCAAGTCCCGATGTTACTCCTTCTTGAGACCGCGCTTCTCGACTATCTCGTCCACTATCTCCCTGGCGCGCCGCCCGAGCGCGCGGCGCCTCCCCTCTGTCGGGGCCGGCCTGTCCGCGGGCTCGGCGAAGCCCTCGGCGGCCGAGGCCTCGGAGAACACGCGCTGCTGGGACCACTGCCCCTCGGTCTCCATGAGGCTCGCGCACGTCAGGCGCAGCATCGACTCCCTCGAGGGGAAGGACTGCACGACCCTGTAGCGGCGCTTGATCTCGCGGTTGGCGCGCTCCTGGACGTTGTTGGTGCGGAGCTTGGCCCAGTGCGCCCTGGGGAAGGCCGTGAACGCCAGCGCGGAGTCCTCGGCCTGCTCGAAGACCTCGCCGGCCCTGGCGGACACCGACGCCACCCAGGGCGCCGCCTCGGCCCACACGCAGCGCGCGAGGTCGGGGTCGTCCTGGTAGACCGCGGCGTGCACGAGGTCCCTGACGGCCGCCTTGGAGTCCTCGGGCCTGCCCGAGCAGGCGCTCTGGAGGTTGCGCTGCAGGTGCGTCACGCAGCGCTGCCAGGCGCAGCCCTGGAACAGGCGCGAGACGGCGGCCACGAGCCCGGCGTGGCTGTCGGAGACCACGAGGCGAACGCCGGCCAGCCCGCGCTCGCGCAGCCCGCCGAGGAATGCCGCCCAGGAGTCCTCGCTCTCGGTGTCGACCACGTCGCAGCCCAGGAAGTGCTTGCGCCCGTCGGCGCCCAGCCCGATCGCGGTCACGACGCCCTGCGAGACGACCGACGAGCCGACCCTGCAGCTCATGTAGGTGGCGTCGAGCCACAGGTAGCAGCACGGCGTGCCCGACAGGTCGCGGCGGCGGAACTCCTCCACCTCGGCGTCGAGGTCGGAGCAGAGGCTCGAGACCTCCGAGCTCGACAGCGAGGATATGCCCAGCTTGGACGCCACGCGCTCGACCTTGCGGGTGGACACGCCGCACACGTACATCTCCTGCACGATGGCGGCCACCGAGGTGTCGACGCGCGACCATCGCGCGAGCATGCCCTCGGGGTAGTAGGTGCCGTGCCTGAGCTTGGGTATCTCGAGCTCCACGTCGCCCACGGCGGTCTTGAGCGACCTGGGGCGGTAGCCGTTGCGGCTGTTCTCCCTGCCGTCGCTGCGCTCGTTGCGGCTCGCGCCGCACATCTGCTGGGCCTCGGAGTCCATCAGCGCGTTCATCACGCCGCCCAGCACCCTGCACGCGAACTCGCGCGCGTCGCCGCACTCCTGCCAAAGCCTCGCCGCCTCGAGGGCCTCGTCGCGGTCGAGGCGCAGTACACTCTCTTCTTGGGGCATCGCCTTTCCTTCCATTCGTCACCTTCATTACTCCAACGACGAATTCTAGGCGGTGTCCCCTCCCTTTCAAGAAAGAGAAGAGGCGGGGCATGCCCCGCCTCTTACACCACATCTCTGCGCGCTACCGCGCTCCGCCGCCTCAATCACGTGTTTGGCGAGAATTGCGGTGGTCACAGCCCCCACGCCGCCCGGCACGGGTGTGATGGCGCCAACGATCGGTTCCGCAGCATCAAAATCCACGTCGCCGACCAGTTTTCCGGCAGCTTCGTCCCAATTAATGCCAACATCGATGATCGTCTGGCCCTCGCGGACCGCATCTGCGCCAATCGTGCGCGCGCGTCCAACGGCGGCAACCACAATGTCGGCAGCACAGCACTCGGCGGCAAGATCGCGCGTATGCGTATGGCACGTCGTCACGGTGGCATTGCGAGCCGTAAGCATGGCGGCAACGGGACGGCCAATCACCAGCGACCGACCGACCACCGCGACCTTGGCCCCATCCAGCTCAACGCCGTAATGGTCCAGCAATGCCAACACGGCTTCAGCCGTGCAAGGAGCAAAGCCCTCGCCGCGCCCCGAAAGCGTGGTGAGCAGTGAAGCCGGCGTCATGGAGTCAACGTCCTTGGCGGGATCGAGCGCCGCGGCGACGGCGTTCTCGTCAAGCCCGGCGGGCAGCGGGCGGAACATCAGACAGCCATGAACAGCCGAATCGGTATTGATGTCCTCGACGGCCGTCAACAGCTCGTCCTGCGAAACATCGGCAGGAAGCAAAACGCGGCGAGCCTCAATGCCAACCTTTCTCGCAGCGCTTGAGGGCACCGCGCTCGTAGGACAGGTCGTCCTCGCGCTCGCCCACACGAACGATGGCCAGCGTCGATACAACGCCGCGCTCGCGCAAAGCCGTGCAGCGAGCGGCGAGCTCCTCGGTCAAAGCACGGGCGACGGGAGCGCCCTTCAACAGCTCGGCCATGGCTACCCCTCTTCCTTGCGGCGTCGGCAGCACGGCGCGCCAGCGCATCGGCGCGCGGCAGCCACGTATCCAGCAGATCGTCGCACGCTGCCTCGAGTTCCTCGGCGCGCGCCCGGTCTTTCATAGATGTGGTGTTGGCGAAGAGCGTCAGGCTCGCACCCTGCATGGCGGCGCGGCAGAACACGGCACCGCACGCCACGTCGGACAGCAGTTGGCGCGAGCCTTTGTCTGCCATGTCCTCGAGCAGTGCCAGCGCACGACCGCAGGCACCCATAATGCGGTACGGCGGCATGGCTGCCACATGCAACGCATCTTGAATCGCAGCCGGTCGAGCCGAATCCTCACGCGGAATGCCGTACGCCGCCGACACCTGCCCGTAGGCTCGAACATCCTCGGCAACCAAGTCGACAAGCTCCTGAGCCAGCTCGTCTGCCTGGGCAAACGCGTGCGTCAAATCGTCCGCGCGATCGGCAAGCGCGGGGTTCGTCGCCCCATAGCGAGCGACCATCCCGCAAAGCGAGGCGCCCAGCGCGCCCACAAAGGCGCTCGCGCTACCGCCGCCGGGAACCGGCTCGCGCGCGGCCAGCGCCTCGGCAAATCCTCGGCAGGTCTTATCCATCATCTCTTGGCTCATACGCATGCACCTTCAAGTCATATAGATCGGTCGGGTGGCAACCGCCGACCAACCGCATCAAACACGTAATGATGCTAAGTCTAGCCCATAAGCACATGAGCGTCAGCACACCTGGCCATCGCGGATTTCTATGACGAACGATAGGCGTCGGCGCCGCAAACATGGGACACATGGCCCACCTTTCGAGACTTCCGGGCAGCGGCAACTGGGGCATACATTATAGGTAAGGAGCCCTATGTTGGGGCAAGCTCATCACGGCACCGGACGACGAATGGAAGAATAACCGCACAGTAAACAAAGACATCATGGACATGCGTAACCGCCGCCCCAACGATCCGCGGCACACGATGTCCCTGGCAGACAAGGAGGACGCCACCATGAAGAAAAAGACCCTATCGATCCTTTCCCTTTGCATCGCCCTCTTTGCCGCGTTTGCCCTTGTCGGCTTCGGCGGGAGCGCATCGGGCGGCGGCAGCGCCCCCAAGAGCGAGAGCAAGGAAAAGGCCCCCGTCGCCAAGAAGACCGACTTTATCTGGTTTAAGGTCGAGATGCCCGAGAGCGTTGGCGTGAGCGACTCGGCCGGCAAGAACGCCGACAGGGTCCAGCTCACCTTCCCCGAGAACGAGAATACCACGGTTGACCGCTTCATCCCCGTTTGGGAAGAGAAGATGACGGCAGAAGAGGCTCTTTGCCGATGAAGGTCGAAAGAGCAGCATGTTCCAGTGGGAAGTTGGCGACCCCGTCGAGTACAACGGCAGGACATGGCTCACCGGAACGTGCAAGGACAACCGCGGCACCCATACCTATCTCTTTACCGACGTTGAGCCGGGAAGCGTCTGCGTTCTCATCGCGAACTTCGACCTGCACAAGAAAGAAGCCGAGGCGCTTCTCAACTCCATCGAGTTCCCCGACGACATGAAGAAAGCAGTTGACGAGGCACGTGAAGTCGAGATTTCGAGCATCGAGATCAAGTAACGGGGCACCCGTACGCGCCTACGCGAACCCGCGTAGGCGCGCCGCCCCATTAAAACAACGGGCGCCCAACCCGGGGAGAGCCGACAGCACCGGCCCTCCCCTTTTGGACCCGTGCATATTGCCACTTAACGGCGCAAATCCGGCCCTCAGAATGGGACACATGGCCCACCCGAAGGAGCCGTCCACGCGTACAGTAAAGGGAGGTAACCCATGGACGATTACAGATCGAGGAGGACACGACCATGGAAAAGAAGGCCTTTGCGATTCTCACCCTCTGCATCAGTCTCTTTGCCGCGGTTGCCTTGGTGGGCTGCGGTGGCAGCGGCGACGCTACCGGAAGCGGCGGTGGCGGTGGGGCGGAAAAGCCAGCCGTGGATATGAGGACCGACTTCATTTGGTTTAAGGTCGAGGTGCCCGAGGGCGTCGAGATTACCGACGTTGCCGGCGACACCGCCGACAGGGCCCAGTTTAAGTTCACCGAGAGCGAGCACGCCAGCGATCGCTTCATCCCCGTCTTCGACTCTGACAAGAACGCCGACGAGCTGTTCGACTACGAGGCAAAGTGGAATGCCAGCTTTGAGTGGACCGAGAATGACCCCGTCAAGTACAACGGCAAGACCTGGCGCAGCGCCTCCTTTACGCACTCGGGCGGCGTGACGACCGAATACTTCACCGACGTTGACGGTGGCAGCGTGTATGTGCGTATCGACAACGTCGAGGAGCACAAGGACGCCGTCGAGGCCATGATGAAGTCCCTGGAGTTTGCCGACGACATCGCCGAGGCCAAGACCGAGGCCATGGACGTCAAGCTCGACGATATCGAGATCAAGCGCTAAGTAACTGGCGAGTGCAGCGGGAAACACGGGCGCAGTGCTAACAAGCGGCGGTACCCCCAGCGCTTCGTACCCAGGGAGGGCCGGTAAACCGGCCCTCCCTTTCTTATGCCGGTAGCCAACGAACGCGAGGATGCCGGACGTCGGAACCGCCCCAAATGTGGCAACAGTACGAAAACGACAAACGCCCCAACACGTCCGCCCGCCGATTTATTGTGCCGCGCAGGCAATTAAACCAGCATCTTTAAACATCTGAGCAGTATAGTGACCAAAACTATCGCATAACCGCACTCTACGAATGGAGAAGTTATGACCGAACATCACGCCATCAGTCGCCGAGCGTTTACGCTGGGCCTTGGACTCGCGGCGTTGTCGCCGCTTGCAAGCCTGCCCGAAACCGCCATGCTGGGCATTAGCCCGCGGGCAGCCTTTGCGGACGGCACGGCCGGGCCAGCAGTCAGCCTCGACAAGTTCGTCATTCGCCTTCGCCCCGCGGGCTATTTTCGTACCGCAAGCGTTAACGAAGACGGCAACGTCATCGGCAACGTCTGCCATCTGTTTAATGACGGCACGTCCAGCAAGCTCATCCTTGAGAACGTAGAGACCGATACAGATAAATACAAACTGGTATGCTATCCGCACCTTGCTCAATTTCGAAGAGCACAAAAAGACGGGCTACAGCATTTGGTCGGTCGATGGCGACTCGGACAAAGATGGAAAGGTCATCCACGTATGGGGCGGCGAGTATGACAACAAGCCCAGCCGCGCTTTTGCGTTCGAGCGTCAATCAAACGGAACCTACATCATCCGAGACCGCACGGTCGAGAAAGAAACCGAGAAAAAAGACATTAAGTACCTGGCAATAGAATCGAACGGCAAAGACCAGGACAACAATAAAAGATCGCCATAAGAGTAAGAGCATTCCGTGGGAGCTCGAACTTATCGGTTACGACATGAAAAAGAACGATGCCACGGTTAGCAGCCTCGACTGGATCACGTACAGCAGCTACGTCGACGGACCATGTTGGATGAAATACGTCGACGACAACAAGTTCCTCGACGAGCTGAGCATCCCGGGTACGCACGATTCGGGCACCTGCAGCGTGGACAACGACACTGAGCCCCAATCCTCGCAAGTAAAATGCCAGCAGGATTACATTCCCACGCAGTTGCTCGAAGGCATTCGCTATTTTGATATCCGGCTCGGAAAGGGCGATGACCCCGGCATCGACCACGGATTTTCTACCTACTCAAAAAAAGACGGGAACTATCTGCATCTCTCCGATGTCATAGGCTACTTCAAAACGATTTTTGAACGAACACCCGTCAGAAGCGCTCATCATGCTGGTGTCACGAGGCAACGACGAGGCTACCGACGAAAGCGTTACGACGGCTTTCGCCAAATGTTATGGGCAATAACCCCGATCTGTTCTATACGTCGAGCCATGTCCCCACACTGAACGAGGTGCGCGGAAAGATCGTCCTGCTGCGTCGATTTAAACTTGCCGGCGACAGTGTAGACGGCCACACGTGGGGCCTCGACCTCACCGAATGGGATGACAAGATCAAGGCGCATTCCGGGCAGTCGATGTGTCTCGTCCAAGACGCGCGGGGATTTGAAGCCATAGGGGAAACGGGCAATGAAGAGCCCTATTGCACCAAGGTATATGCCCAGGACAAGTACAAACTCACGGGAACCGACAAGCTCAGCTGGGTCGATAATGCGCTGAAGGAAACGACCGGGCGCACGTGCAACAAGGTGGACGTCGTGGACGATGCCGGGGCCGAGGTGCAAGTCCAGGAGCGTTGCTGGTCTATCAACTACACCAGCTGCACGGGCTTGTCGCACGGAGGCAATCCTTTACCTCGGCACGAGTAGTCAACGAGCATCTGTACAAGAGCCCGTACATCAATCCCAGCGGCACCGAGGATACAAAGTCAGATTACCTCAAGCACATTGGCATCATCGCATCCGACTTTGTTGATGCGGCGCTGGCCCGGAGCATCTACCAGCGCAATTACAATTACGATACGAAGCACACGCAGTCGGCTTCGTGCTGCCTCCCGACCCGCATGCGTATGACGTACGGCGACTCGCTGAGCGATGCCTCGCTCCAAGATGGCAAGACCGTTGGCGAGGGCCATTTCCGCCTTGTCGACAGCAGCAACGTACTCAACGTGGCGGCTTCGGGCCATGCGTTTACCATCGAATACGTGGATGTCGACGCCTTGGGCAACGAGACCGTTACGGGGCTGCAGGGATCCGTGCCCATCGATATCGATCCGCGCGCACTGACACCCCACTTTGAGGGGCTCGAAGGCCTTAAGGCCGGCGAGGATGTGCGCCAAAGGTCGCGGCGCTGCTCGAGGGCAAACTCGAAAACGATGCCTGCACGGCCCAGCTCGAGTTTGTGCACGACGCGGACGGCGCTCCGGGCACGGCAATGGCCGAGGGCGAAACATTTGCCGCGGGAACGTACTGGGTGCGCGCGAACGGTCTTTTGGGCGACGCGGCGCAGAACTACAAGCTCGCCAGCGACGGAGCCGCAAGCTTTACCGTAGCGGCCTCGGGCAGTGCAGGCGGCACCGGCACCGGCAGCGGCACGGGTTCCAACGCAGGCAGCGCTGATAAGAACGGTAAGGGCAACAAGGGCAAGAACTCGGGCGGAAAGCTCGCCGACACGGGCGACGGCTCTGGCATTGCCGCCGGGCTCGCTGCCGCCGCCGTAGCGACAACGGTCGCCGGCGCGGCAATGCTTGCCAACGACCGCGAAAACGCTGGGGACGATAGCGAATAGGCAAGCCGGCCTTTTTAGACACATCGACTCAATCGGGGGCGCAGGATACCGTTCTGCGCCCCCGATTTTTACCTTGGCCCAAACGCCGACGTCGGCTACATCACCATGTTCAGCGCGTTCACAAATTCCTGGGCCTGGGAGCGGCTGCTCAGGCTAAAGACACAGGCAGTCAACAGCCTGTTGCGCAGAAAAAACATTGCGGCCCTTGATCCTGTTAACGCCCGTGATGTCCTTAAGGTAGACAATCTCGATATGCTTGCCGCCAGAAAGTGCCCTTCTTGAGCACCTCGATGCGGTTGGGGTAGATCTTGACGTCTTTATACCTACCCGAACCTTTGTCCTGGAATAGCAGCGTGTTATTGTCCATACGCGTCACTCCCGTGGGATTCGCTAAAACTGCCTCTATGGTCACATTTTAGTCACCGCAAGGCCCCATGCGAAGATGTCAGACAGCACAGCAATTCGTGTCCGCGCGAGGCTTTAAACTAAATGCGATAAAGACGCATTCCACAAAAGGAAAGTGGGGCGACAGTGATGGGCGAACTGGTAAACCGTGGAGAATCGGCAATCGTGCCCGAAGGTTTTACAAGCAGGTCTCCTCGATTCTCAACGCCGCTCGCGACAAGGCCTATACTGCCGTTAACTTTGCGATGGTTGAGGCATATTGGGAGATCGGCAAGAGTATTGTTGATGAACAGGGCGGAGAGGGGCGCGCCAAGTATGGAGAGGCGCTGCTCAAGGCCCTCGCAATCAGACTTACCAAGGATTTTGGTAAAAGTTTTGAAGCAAAGAGAGCTGCGCAAAATGCGTCAGTTCTATCTTGCATTTCCAATTCGGGACACACTGCGTCCCGAATTGAGTTGGTCACATTACCGCAGGTTAATACGCATTCATGGTACATGAACCCCCTGGAAGCTCGAGCGCCAGATCAACACCATGTTCCGCGAGCGCCTACTTGCCAGCAAAGACAAAGAGGCCGTCACCCAGGAAATCCAAGAGAGCGCCCCGGCTCGTCGCCCCGAGGATATCATCCGCGACCCATATGTACTGGAGTTTTTAGGTTTCTCGGACGATGCTACGTTTCGCGAGAGCGATCTAGAGCAGGCGCTCATCACGCATCTTCAGAAGTTCCTGCTGGAGCTTGGCCGTGGCTTCGCTTTCGAGGCGCGCCAAAAGCGCATCACCTTTGATGGACGCCATTTCTATATTGACCTTGTTTTTACAACTATCTGATGCGCTGCTTCGTGCTCATCGACCTTAAGACCGATGACCTTACGCATCAGGACCTGGGCCAGATGCAAATGTATGTGAACTACTACACGCGCGAGCTCATGAACGAAGGCGACAATCCGCCCATAGGCATCGTGCTCTGCGCGGACAAAAGCGATTCGATTGTCGAGTACACGCTGCCCGAAGACAACGACCAAGTGCTTACCGCCAAATACCTGCCGTATCTTCCAAGCAAGGAAGAGCTGGCGCGCGAGCTGAGCGCCGAGTACCGCGCCATCAACGAAGCGACTAATGGCGAAGCGCAAGGGTAGCAGCACGTTGCGACCGAAACCACCGCAGCCGTCGCAGGCGCACCCGCGGTTGAGGCGCACGCTACGAAACAATACCGGTCATGGACGCCGGCAACGACATTCTAGCCGTGGCTGGCGAGCGTGACCTGACAGGCAAAGACGCGGCCTTCGTCTGATGTGGCTCCATTGGCTGCCACAGAAAAGGGCCGGTTGCAGCCGACCCTTTAAGACGATAGCACCTGCGTTGCCCGCGCTTCCGAAGTTGACTGGCTGAAGAGCGGGTTCCGCGGTACAATCTGATTTTACCCAGTGAGGAGGCTCTTTTGCAGCCGCTCCACTGTTTATTTACATCTGGCACCCTCAAACAATCAGACGGCAGCCCGCACTCCTGAGAGCCGCCCCATACCCCCGGCCATCACGTTACGGTGCCAACCGGCACCGCTCCCCCTACTTCCCAAATAGCGCACCCAGCAGACCGCGGCGTTTGGGCTTCTCCTCTCGGTAGGAACCCTCGACGGCGGCTGCAACCTGGCGCGGTTGCTCGCCGCCTCCACGGCGCACGATCTGGTACAGGAACGGCGATTTAACATATTTGACCTCGATGGGCGTGGCATGCACGGTGCTCTCACCGGACAGATGCGGGCTCGGGTTGAGCGGTGCCACGACATGCGTTTCGCGCTTGTCGCTAAACACCGCCGCGGCCGCACGACCCGTCTGTCCGTTTACGGCAATGCGCACCTGCTCGCCATCGCGGCTGTCCGTCGCCGGACGATCGACAAAGTAGACCGGCACCATCACCAGGCCGTCCTTGTGCTTGCGAGCCTTGCGCGCCCAGGTGCGGATGCTCTTTTTATTGAGCCCCAGTACGGCCTCGGCATCGTTGCCCGCAACATCGAGCGCCAACTTATCAATGACCACCTGGTCCTTGGTAGATGCATCGACGGAGACGACGCGGAAGTCGCCTTCCTGCATGGCGGGATCGAACGGACCGACCTTGGCAAAGTCCCACGGCTCCAAAATGCCCATGAGGCGAACGTCCAGGTAGTTTGCCCTGGGGTATGCCCAGTCGAGCACCTCGTAGTACACCAGGGTTTCCTTGCTCAGGCCCTTGCCCGGGAAGCTCGCCATCATGCGCAGGTCCGCCAGCGCCATGGGGAAATAGAAGAGCATCATGTCATTTTGAATCGCATCTTCCACGTCGTGCCCGGCAAAGGCGTCGGGGTACTGGCGCACCAGCTGCAGCGCGTTGGCACGTGCCTGCTGCGGCGAAATTTCGCAGGGAATACCCTGCTCCGGCACATACTCCGCACCAACGCCCATGGTCAGGCGTTTGCTGAAGGTACCGGGCTTGAGCAGGTCGGCAATGCCGATCTTGTTGCCGCAGGACGGGCACTCAAACACGCGCTGGGTCGACTCGCCCTCAAAGGACGCACCACAGAAGGGGCAGGGAATGCTCACATGCGTGGCCTCTTGGAACTCCTGCGCCGTGCCGCGATCCTCCCACAGCAGATGTTCCAGGACCGACTGATTGCGCCAGTGCGAATTGAAGAAATACCAGTCCGGGTCCTCCGGGCGCTCGAGTTGCGACACATGCGTGAGCTTGAGCAGTCCATCCACCACCGTCAGCGGCGTATGGCGAATGCCCAGGGCGCTCTTGGGCTCTCCGACGTCCGCCTGCCACGGAACGACCGTGCCGCAATAGGCGCACTCAAAAGCTGCGCTTAGCCTGGTGCGAGTACATAGGGCCGCCGCAGTTTTGACATTTAATGGCAAACATCTCGTCCATGGAAACGTCCTCCTTTGTACAGGGGCTGTCGACATTAAGTATGTCGAGCAAGCAGGCACATGCCCATACCCGTGTGGCCCAAAATGGACCACCCAGGCAGACGAGAAGGCTCGCTCGTTAGCACCGGCAGACTATTGCTGCATTTTCTGAGCATCGGTGCACGGCGCCCCCGCGCGAGCTACACTATCCCCTTAAACATGATTGTGAGGACGACCGCTATGCTATTTGTAAATCGGCTGGTACATACGCTTGTTCCCGGCAGCGAGAGCGAGCCGGTCGATGCATCTTGCCGCACCAACGCGGGCTTTTCCGCAAGCCTCGTCTGCATTGGCCTCAACATCACCCTGTGCCTGGCCAAGGGCATCGCGGGTCTGCTCGCGGGCTCCGTCTCGCTCATCGCCGACGCCTTCAACAACCTCTCCGATGCCTCGAGCAACATCGTGAGCCTGCTCGGGTTCCGCCTTGCCAGCCGCCCGGCAGACGAAGGCCACCCCTATGGCCACGGCCGCTACGAGTACCTGGCCGGTCTGTTCGTCGCCGTCCTGGTTTGCGCCGTCGGCATCAACCTGATCCTCGAGTCGGTCACCAAGATCATCAAGCCCTCCCCCACCGCATATTCGCTGGTCTCCCTAGCCGCCTCGTCTTGTCCATGCTCGTTAAGCTCTGGATGGCCGCGTTCAACCGCACGCTGGGCAACCGCATCGACTCGGAGACGCTCATCGCCACGGCGCAGGACTCCAGAAACGACGTCATCACCTCGGGCTCGGTCTTGGTGGCGGCGCTTATTTCGCAGACGACCGGCTTTGACCTCGATGGCTGGGCAGGCCTGGGTGTGGGCATCTTCATCTGCATCAGCGGCCTGGGCCTGGTGCGCGACGCCATCAGCCCGCTGTTGGGGCAAGCGCCCGACCCCAAGCTCGTCCAGGCAATCCGCGACAAGATCATGTCGTATCCGCAGGTCCTAGGCACGCACGACCTCATGGTGCACGACTACGGCCCCGGTCGTCAGTTTGCCAGCGCCCACGTGGAGATGCCCGGCGAGGGCGACGCATTTGAGCACCACGAGATTTTGGACACCATCGAACACGACATCAAGCATCAAATGGGCATCGACATCACGCTGCATTGTGACCCCATTGCAACAACCGGCGACGACCTACGGGGCTGGGTCAAGCGCGGCGTAGCGCAGATCGACCCCGCGCTTTCCATCCACGACCTTCACGAACACGATGGCTTTGTGTCATTTGACCTGGTGCGTCCCGACGGCTTTGACATATCCGACGAGGAGCTGCTGGAGCTCGTCACGCGCATCGTGCACGAGCGCCGACCCGATGCCTCATGCGTCGTCACGTTTGACTCGGGCTTTAGCTCGCCCGACCGTCCGGCCGAGCAGCTGTAGCCCACTTAACAGCTAGTTTCCCTGCGCGCCCGAGATGCCGTTTTGTAGGGCGTTCCAGGCATCCGTCGCCATGCCGTCGCCCAAGTTCTGCGCGGTATCGCCCAGATTTTGTGCCGTATCGCCCAGCTCTTACGCCTTGTCTCCCAACTCCTGCGCCTTGTTGCTCAAGTCATCCAGCGTATTGGAGCTCGAGCTGTCGGTACCGCTTTGGCCGTCGGACGAGTTGCCCGAACTGTTCTTGTGCGTGAGTTGAATTTCGAGGTTGCCGTTGTCGTTATAGTAGGCAGAAGTAACGACCCAGTTGGCATCGACGACGGGCGTTGAGCCATCATCAGTCAGGACCACGGCATTCGAAAGATCGGCGCCGCGCGACTTGAGGATCTTCTTGGCGTTGGACCAGTACTGCCCCGGGATATCGCTCAGATCGACGGTGCTAGACGAGGCGGACTCGGTTTGCTCGGCAGCGGTATCGGCCGTTGAACTCCCTCGTTTGTTGAGCATGCCCGACACGATGGCAAACACAACCGACAGCGCAAAGAAGATCGCCAGCACGATGAGGATCTTCTTGATCACGCTCGACGAACGCGACGGCTTCTTCTCCTCGTCCTCGCCATATTGCGGAATCGACTTGGGGTACTCGCGATACGGCTCGCGCGACTCGTAGCGAGGCTGCGCCGTGCGAGGCATATACGTCGTCTGCTGAGGCTGCGGAATGGGATTCTGCGGCAGGTCATCATAGGGATTCGGCGTCGAGGCGGCATAAGAATCCTGCGGCGCGTAATCAAACGGGTCCGCCGCCGCGTTGCCATAGGGGCTTTGCAAAGATGCAGCGTAAGGGTCCTGCGCCGCGTCGCCATAGCCCATAACTCGTGTGGGCTCGGCAGAAGGCTGCGTCGCGGCGGGGTCGGTATAACCGGGGTTGGAAACAACGCGGGTCGCATCGGCGCTATCGCCAGCCTGCGCGGAACCGTAGCCGCCCATCACGGTTGTCTTGTCCTGATCCATGCAACGATTCCTTTCCGTCGCGCGTGAGCCTCAAGTTATCCATGCATTCTACCCGCGCAAAAGCCTATGATGGGCAGAGTCCGTCGGTATCTACAAGACATGCGCGGGCCTAAGGATCAAAAAGCCCCGCCGGGCCTTGGGTAGGCGCGACGGGGCGGGCAAGCAGCTATGGGCAGCGGGCTTAGAACAGGCCGGTGATGTTGCCGTCGTTGTCGACGTCGATGTTCTCGGCCGCGGGAACCTTGGGCAGGCCCGGCATGGTCAGGACATTGCCGGTCAGTGCGACCACAAAGTGGGCACCGGCGGAAACCTTGAGCTCACGCACGGTGATGCGGAAGTTCTCGGGAGCGCCCAGGGCCTTGGCGTTGTCGCTAAAGCTGTACTGCGTCTTGGCGACGCACACCGGCAGGTTGCCAAAGCCATTCTCGCGCAGCTCGGCGAGCTGGCGCTTGGCGGCCGGCGTAAAGTCAACGCCGTCGGCGCGGTAGACCTTGGTGGCAACGGCCTCGAGGGCATCAGCGACATCAGCGCCGTCCTCATAGGCAAACTTGAGCTCGCTCGGCTGCTCAATCAGACGCATGACCTCATCGGCAAGCTCGAGCGCGCCCTCGCCGCCCTTGGCCCAGACCTCGGAAAGCTTAACGTTGACACCCAGCTTCTGGCACTCGGACTCGATGAGCTCAAGCTCGGCCTCGGTGTCCGTCGGGAAGCGGTTGATGGCGACCACACAAGGCAGACCGTAGACATTCTGGATGTTATCGACGTGACGCAGCAGGTTGGGCATGCCGGCCTTGAGGGCCTCGAGGTTCTCCTCGTTGAGATCGGCCTTGGCGACACCGCCGTTGTACTTAAGCGCGCGGGCAGTGGCGACGACCACGACAGCGCTGGGGCGAACGCCCGTCATGCGACACTTGATGTCGAGGAACTTCTCGGCACCCAGATCGGCACCAAAGCCGGCCTCGGTAATGGCGACATCGCCAAAGCGCATCGCCATACGCGTGGCCATGATAGAGTTGCAGCCGTGGGCAATGTTGGCGAAGGGACCGCCGTGGACAAACGCGGGCGTACCCTCGAGCGTCTGAACCAGGTTGGGCTTTGAGCGCGTCCTTGAGCAGTGCGGCCATAGCTCCCTGGGCCTTAAGGTCGCGTGCGCGGACGGGCTTGCCAGCATAGCTATAGCCGACAACGATCTCGCCCAAGCGTTCTTTGAGATCGTTGATGCTCGTGGACAGGCACAAGATCGCCATGACCTCGGAGGCAACAGTGATGTCGAAGCCATCCTCGCGCGGCACGCCTTGGGCCTTACCGCCAATGCCATCGATAACGTGGCGCAGCTGACGGTCGTTCATATCGACGACGCGCTTCCAAGTGATGCGCTTAACGTCAATACCGAGCTGATTGCCCTGCTGAATATGGTTATCAAGCATGGCGGCCAGCAGGTTGTTGGCGGCACCGATAGCGTGGAAGTCACCGGTAAAGTGCAGGTTGATGTCCTCCATGGGGATCACCTGAGCCCAGCCACCACCGGCAGCACCGCCCTTAACGCCAAAGACGGGGCCGAGCGAAGGCTCGCGCAGGGCCACGGCACTCTTGACGCCGCGACGACGCAGGCCATCGGCCAGACCGATGGTCGTGGTGGTCTTGCCCTCGCCCGCAGGCGTGGGGTTGATAGCGGTCACGAGGACGAGCTTGGCCTGGTGATCAGTCGGCTCATTGAGCAGTGAATAGTCAACCTTAGCCTTGTCGAAGCCGTACGGAATAAGGTGCTTAACGTCGACGCCGGCGTTCTTGGCCACCTCGGTAATAGGCAGTGGCGTGACAGAACGTGCGATTTCGATGTCAGTAGGCATGGGCGGTCCTTTCGTTACCGAATGAGAAAAAGACCAATTCAGCATAGCACGGGCGCACAATAGTAAAACGCCCATAACCGATGAACGGCGATATGTTTACCCGATGCCCAGCGATAGCCCAACAGCCCGCCAAAACAAAGCTCCCTAAACGGTAGGTTCAATCCCCAGGTGCTCAAAGGTGCGAAGGGTTGCCTGACGGCCCTGCGGCGTACGAATCATCAACCCGCACTGCAGCAAATAGGGCTCATAGACATCCTCGAGCGTGCCCGGATCCTCGCCCACCGCGCTGGCAAGCGTCGTCAGGCCCACGGCACGACCGGAGAACGTCTTGGCGAGCGTCTCCAAAATGCGAATATCCATCCAGTCCAGACCGAGCTCATCGATCTCGAAGAACTCGAGCGCCTGGCGGCAGATATCGAGCTCGATGGGGCCGTTGCCGCGCACCTGTGCGTAATCGCGCACGCGCTTGAGCAGGCGGTTGGCAAGACGCGGCGTACCGCGCGAACGCGAGCCGATCTCGAGCGCGCTGGGATGGTCGATCGTCACGCCCAGGATGGTTGCCGAGCGCGTCACAATCTGGGCGAGCTCCTCGACGGTGTAGTAATCCAGGCGATATGAAATGCCAAAGCGGTCGCGCAACGGGCCGGTCAACATGCCCGAACGAGTCGTTGCCGCCACCAGCGTAAACTTGGGGATATCCAGGCGAATCGAGCGCGCCGCCGGACCCTTGCCAATCACGATATCGAGGGCAAAATCCTCCATCGCGGGGTACAGGACTTCCTCGACCGAACGGTTGAGGCGGTGGATCTCGTCGATAAACAGCACGTCACCCGGCTGCAAGTTAGTCAGGATAGCCGCCAGGTCGCCGGTACGCGCAATAGCGGGGCCGCTCGTCGTCTTGATCTGAGCGCCCAGCTCGTTGGCGATAACGGTAGCCAGCGTGGTCTTGCCCAGGCCCGGAGGACCCGAGAAAATCACGTGGTCGAGCGTCTCACCGCGGCTCTGCGCGGCCTCGATCAACACGCGCAGGCTCTGCTTGATGTGCTCCTGGCCACAGTAATCGTCCAGGCGCTGGGGGCGCAAAGTGCGGTCGACATCGAGGTCCTCGGCCGTCAGCTCCGAGCCCACCATGCGCTCGCCGTGCGCCATGGATGCCGCCGGCGAGTTGCCGGGCGTCGCCCACAGGTCCTGAGAGTCATCGGCTTCCCACATCACGCATCCATTCCAAGTCGCTTAAGCGCCGCGCCGAGCAGATCCTCGACACGCATATTCTGCCCATCATACCCGCTCAGGGCAACATCGGTCTCCTGCGGGCTAAAGCCCATGGAAAGGAGCGCCGCGCGGGCGTCATCGATCGCCGAGGGAGCGGCGGCGGGAACCGGCATCGCAACCTGGCCGGGAATCACGTCGACCGGCACAAAGCCCTTGTCCTTGGCAAAGGTGCTCTTGAGCTCCAGGATCAGACGCTGAGCTGTCTTTTTGCCCACACCGGGCACCTTGGCCATGCCCTTGTCGTCCTCGGCCATCACCAGCGAATACAGCTGCCCCACGGTATAGGTGGAAAGCACGGCGAGCGCCAGGCGCGGGCCAACGCCCGAAACGGACACGAGCCGGTCGAACATCGTGCGCTCGTCCTTTGAGGAAAAACCGAAAAGTGTCATGGCGTCCTCGCGCACCTGCATACGCGTATAGAGGCGGACCTCGCCGCCGGGCGCAGGCAGCGTGGCGGCAGTGCTGCCCGAGATGCCGAGCTCAAAGCCCACGCCCGACACATCGACGACAGCCGAGCTCATCGTGGCCTCGACAAGCGTTCCGCGGAGCTGGGAGATCATCAGTATCCGGTTCCTCTCTGTTGATAGAACTCGCCGCCGGTAAGCGCCCGGGTGCGGCTGAGGTTAACGTGGCAGATGGCGCAGGCCAGGGCATCGGCGGCATGGTCGGGATGCGGGTCGTGGTCGAGCTGCGTGAGCGTACGAACCATATACGCGACCTGCCGTTTGTCCGCGGCGCCGGTACCCACAACAGCCTGCTTAATCTGCATGGGCGTGTACTCGCCAATCTCGAGCGCGCATTCCGAAAGCGCCACGAGTGCAGCACCGCGGGCATGCGCCGTGGGGATGGCCGAGCGAACGTTGGCGCCAAAGTAAATGCTTTCGATAGCAGCGGTATCGGGTCGATAGCGCTCGACGACACCCTTGAGGTCACGGGCGATATGCGACAGGCGCACCGCGAGCGGACTGCCCGCGCTGGTCTCGATACAACCGTAGGCACGGCAGCGAACCTCGCCGCGCCGCTCCTCGATAATCCCCCAACCCGTATGGGCCAAACCGGGGTCGATACCCAAAATGACCAAGCCAACCTCCCCTCGCCAAAAGCCCGGCGCGAGACAAGGCTCCGCGCACTATTCACGAACGTCTGTTCTAGAATAACACAACGGGGCCAAGATGCTTAGTTGAAGTATCGGGGTTGGGAGCGAATCCCATCCCCAGTTTAGTTCTGCGAGAAGAATGGGAACTGTCGGGGATCAACCAGCGGATGCGGCATCGGGCCACCCTGGGGACTACCTTGCGAGCCGCCCTGACCGCCCATCATCTTATCGATGGCGTCCTGAACTTCGCCCTCGAACTTTTTTTCATTCCCTCATGCAAACGACGCTGACCGTCCTCAGAGCGCAGCTCCTCCATCTGCTCGGGCGAAATACCCAGTAGCTCGCCCAGCACGCCCATCATCTCGTTTCGCACGCGCTCGCTCGTATCCTCGTCAGCAAAACGGCGCACCTCGGCGCGCGCCAGCGAATCGACCGTCATACGCTCCTTGCCGTTAAGCCCCAGGTCGGACCACGCGAGCATGTACGGCCAGGAGCGCTCGGCAAACGAACGGGACGAAACGATCGGCGCCGTCGGCAACATACGGCGGGCAGCCTCACCCTGTCGAACGAGCATCAGCAGCAGCGAGCAAGCCTCCGGGCTTGCCAGCGGCCATTGGGATATCGTCGAAAGATCGATTGCGGTCCACGTGTGCCTCGAGCGCGCCATCGACCTCACCCGGCTCAAGCCCGCCGAGCAGCTGTGCCGCGCGGTCGAGCATATCGACCGGACCGTCGAGCGTCGAGAGCGCCTGCGCCAGCACGCGCTCCATGCAATCTTCCACCGCGTTGAGCGTCACGAGCTCCTGGGGCACCACGGCAGACGTGCGATTGCGCACGCGCGCCACAAACTCGAGGGTCGACAGATACACATCGCCAAAGGGCGCATAATCGCCCTGGTAGCCGCCGCAAAGCGCCGGTGCCGCCAATGCGTACTCGGTCTTGGAAAGCGGGCTCAGAGCCATCGCGCCCAGCTCGAGCGCCGTGTCCTCCAACATGAGGCCCAGCGTACGCGAGCGCAGACGCTCGGCATCGCCCGCCGACACGTCGCGATCGAGCACACGCGCCGCATCCGGCGCATCGCGCTCGACGGTGCGAATGTGCAGACGCTCGGCGATGGCGCGGACGGCGGCACAACGGGCGGCCTCGGCCTCTTCCTGCGCCGGCGTAAAGATACGGTTGCGCCCCAGCACCAGGCCAATCACGTTGCGCGAGCCCAGAGCGTCGACGGCCAGCGCCGCCAGCAGGGACGACGGCAAGTCACCCTCGAGTGCCACCACAGCACGCGACGCACCGTGGGCACGGGCGTTGTCGCGCACGGCGAGCACCAGCGCCTGCCAAAGCCACTCCTCGGAACGGAACTCGGGCAGTTCGTGATCTTCCAGGGCATCAAGCATCACGCCGCGCTGAATCTCCTGAACCAGCAGGCTCTCCTCAAAGCACGGCGCTTGGGCCACCACGCGGCCGCAGTCGTCGAGCACAAACGAACCGCCGGTATACACCGACTCGTCGTACGCACCGACCGGCGCCATGCAGGCAAACCACACGCTGCGCTTGGATGCGATCTTGCGGTAGGCGCCGCTGCGAACGGCGGCAATGGCAGCAGTCTCGCGGTCGGTCATGTCAAACGCGTTGAATTGGAAATACGCAATGAGGTCGACGCCGGTCGGCAACATCTCGAGCTCGCGGTCCAAGTCAAAAATCACGGCGATGCGCACGCCGTCCACGTCGAACACCGGCGGCGCCCAACGCGTGTCGTTGTTCTCGCCACGCTGCAAGGCAATGCTCGAACGCGCCGGCACCACATGGCCGTCCTTGAGCATCATGTAGTCGAGCAGGGGCTGGCCCTCAAACGAAACCGCCGCGGGCACGATGCAGATCATATCGAGCTCTTGGATACGCTCGGCGACACCAGTCAAGCCGGCAAGCATGTCGTGCTCAAAGTCGGCAGCGCCCACCAAGCCGCCGGGCAGAGCGCCCATAAAGAGCGGAGCCGGAACGCACAGCACGCGCGCCCCGCGCTCGTGGGCCAGACGAGCCTGGTCCTCGATGCGGCCGCAAATGCCCTCAATATCACCCAGGCGCATATCGATCTGTGCAAGCGCGAGCTTCATGGCCCAGCCCTTTCCGTCGTAAACCATCGAAATCGTAGTAAAAGCGCCGGCCGCATAATGCAGTCGGCGCTTGCATGTGCATATGCTAGCTATGATACCCCGAGCGGGGGCGCGCTCCTAGAATGTCGCGGACCACAGCCCGTGCAGGTTGCAGTAGGCATAGACGGTACCGGTCTTGGAACCGCCGGCAAAAAACGTCGCGGGCTTCATGCCGGGCTCAAGGTAATGGATCTCCAAGCGGCCCTCGGCCTCAAGGGCGATCCACTCAATATAGTGCTCGGGCAGGCTGGGGTGCTCGACCGAGCCAACGCGTGCGCGAATCACGTGACCGTCGCGCTCGGTCTCGACAACAGGCACGTGCTTCTCGTGCGCCGCGTCCTCAGTGTTTGCGGTCAGTTCCGTGCAACCGGCAGGGGTTGCAACGTCGTTGCCAAGGGCGGCAATGAGCTTACCGTCGGGGTCCTTAAAGAATTTCGCCATGATGTTCTCCTTTGCTGACGTGCCAATGTTCTTGATGGTTCTTATGCCCAAAGGCAGACAAACCATCCACGGCATTGCAAATGAACACATAACGGGCGGGGACGATGGGGCAGCGCGTGCTATCCGCCCTGGCGGCCCCACCCGAGCGGGTTAGCGCCCGTCGCCGCCCAGCAGCGCCAAAACATCTTCGCGGGTAAACAGCGCCGACGAGATGCCGTCGCCGCCGAGCACGCTGTTGACCAGGTCGCGCTTGGACTCCTGCATCTGCATAATGCGTTCCTCGATCGTGTCCTTGGCGATGAGCTTGTACACGGTCACGGTATGCTGCTGGCCAATACGATGTGCGCGGTCAGTCGCCTGGTCCTGCGCGGCCACGTTCCACCACGGGTCGTAGTGAATGACCACGTCGGCCGCCGTCAGGTTAAGGCCCACGCCGCCCGCCTTGAGCGAGATCAAAAAGACCGGCACCTCGCCCGCTTGGAACTGCGCAACCATCTTGGCGCGGCTCTCCTTGGACGAAGCGCCCGTGAGCTTAAGAAAGCCGATGTCCTCCTTGGCCAGCGCTTGCCGATGATATCGAGCATACCCGTAAACTGGCTGAGCAACAGGATGCGATGCCCGCCGTCGAGCGCGCCGCGCACGAGCTCCATACACGTATCGAGCTTGGCGCTCCCCGCCTTGTAATCCTCGTAGTGTAGACGCGGGTCGCAGCAGATCTGGCGCAGCTTGGTGAGCTCGGCGAGCACCTTGAGCTTGTCCTTCTTAAACTCCCGGCAGCCTCGCGGTGCTGCACCTGCTGGGCGATGCGGTCCTGGTTGGCCAGGTAGAGCTTGCGCTGCTCGCCGGTAAGCTGAGCCAAGACGGTGTCCTCGATCTTCTCGGGCAGATCGGCCACCACGTCCTCCTTGACACGACGCAGCACAAACGGCGACACGAGTGCCTGCAGGCGAGCGGCGCTGTCACCCTCGGCGTGCTCGACCGGGCTTTCGAAGCGCTTGGCAAACGACTCGCGCGTGCCAAGCAGGCCCGGCATCAAAAAGTCGAAGATACTCCAGAGCTCGGACAAGCGGTTTTCGATGGGCGTGCCCGTCAGGGCAAAGCGCACGCCGGCAGGCAGGCGCTTTGCGGCGCGCGCCACCTGGGTGAGCGGGTTTTTAATGTACTGGGCCTCATCGAGCACCACGCGGGCAAAGTCCTGCTCGACGTACTCGTCGATATCGCGCCGCATAAGGTCATACGACGTCACGACCACGTTATGCTCGGCCACGCCGGCGATCTGCACGCGACGCTGGGCCTTGGCGCCCACAATGGCGCACACGTCGAGCGACGAGGCAAAACGCTCCAGCTCGGCAGTCCAGTTGTACACAAGCGACGCAGGACACACCACAAGCGTGGGCTTAGCGTCCCCCGCCTCCACGCGCGCCAGGATATGCGCGATCATCTGCAGTGTTTTGCCCAGGCCCATATCGTCGGCCAAGATGCCGCCGAGGCCCAGGTGCTCGAGCGAGCCGAGCCACTGGTAGCCGTCGACCTGATAGCCGCGCAGTGCGGCCTTGAGCGAGACCGGCACCGTAAAGTCCATCTTGCCGAGCGTATCCAGGCGCTCGACGGTGCGACGGAACGCAGCGTCGCGATCGGCTTCGAGCGCGGGCGTGCGCGCAAGCATGCTGTCGACGAACAGGGTACTCGACGCGGGAAGCGACACGCCGTCGAGCAAGTCGACCGCATCGACGCCCAGGTCCTCGGCAAGGCCAAACGCGGCGCGCGCTCCCTCGTCCAGGCGAATGATGTCGCCCGACGTCAGACGCGCAAACGTCTGGTGGCGCTTGTAGGAGTCCAGGTAGATGGCAAGGTCTGCCGCCGAAAGCCCGCTCGCGCCCAGTTCGACATCGAGCAGGTTGCTCTTGACGGTCGCGCGCACCGAAAGCTTGGGCGCAGGGCGGACCGAGACCTGGCGCAGGCGGTCGCTGAGCATGACCTCGCCCAGCTCAGACAGGGCAGACAGGCCCTCGGTCAGCAAGCGGAACAGGCTCTCGTCATCGCGTTCCTCAAACGCCAGGCCGCCCTCGTAAAAATCGAAGTACAGGGCCGCCGTGTCCATAACGCGAAACTCCGCCACCTCGTCGCGGGGCGGCACACCGGGGCGCTGCTCTTCGAAGGGGCTGCCCGGAGCGCCCAGGCTAAAGAGATCTGCCGACCAATCGCCGTAGGTAACCGTAATTTTGCAGGTCACGAGCCCATCGTCGACACCGATTGCCATGGCAAAGCTCGGCTCGGGTGCCACGGTATCGAGCGCGGCGGGCGCGGTGAGGTCGGTGTAGTCGCGCAAAATGGGCAGCGCCATACGGCAGAACTCACCCACCCGCTCGGCGGCAATATGGGCGGGCGTGCGGCACGGCAGCAAGCGCGACAAAAAAGGTGCGGCATGCTGAGCAAATGCAGCGTCGGTACGGCGCGCGCGGCGCGTGTCAACCAAGTAGGCGGCATCGCCCGACGCAAAGCAGTACATATCGGCGGGCAGGCGCAGGTCATAGCTACCACCAGCCGCCGGCGCGATTTTGGCGGCAAGCAGCGGTGGGCGCTTAGCGGATGCCTCGTCCTCCCCTTGCGGAGACAGCTCAACCGCCACGTCGTAGGTGCGATGCGTCGTCATCCCCCGCGACCAGGCGGGCTCAAAGGAGATGGTCTGGCCGCGCAGCAGGTCCAGCACATATACGATGCTATGCTCGGACAGCGGCAACTGACGCTCGGCAACAAAACCACTGCGGGCAAAGTCGTACGACGCCGAACGCGAGCTTGTGATGTCATCGAGATAGGCAACTGTCGTCGCAACAAGGTTGAGCAGCTTTGCCGATGTTTCGTCAAAGGCCTCAGGTGAATGGACAAACGTGAGCTTCTTGCCATACGAGAAGGTGCCGCCGCGCACATAGGCGTCGGCCATGCCGTCGATATCCTTGACCACGTAGGACACCGAACCGCAGCGAATGCGGAACTCGAGCGCCCAACTAAAGCGGTCGGCGAACAGCGGATTGTAGTACGGCACCAACGAGGGCTCCAACGCCGCTTTGGGGGGCGTCGGGATCAACGGCACCGGCAAGCTTGCGGCGCATGCTCGCCAGCTCATCCATGCGCGCGTCCGAAAGATCGGAAAGCGCCGCCATGAGGCTCGGGCTCGTGGGGACGGGCGCCGGAAAGGGAAAGTTGGGGTTGACGGCCGGCGCTTTGGGCGCGGTGCGCGCGGGCTGTTTCGACTGCGCCGTAAACGTGCGAACCGGCGTGCGCAAACCTTCGACGGGCTCGGCGCCGCTGGCATCCAAATACGCCAGAGCCGTGGCAATAGCGTGCTTGCACATACCGGGGTAACGATAGGCGGCGGGGCAATCGCAGTCGTAGTCGATCACCTCGTGCTCGTCCATGTCGAGCGCCACGTGCGTCTTGTACAGGTCGCCACGCGAACCGCGCACCGAGCCCGCGACCGTCACGTTTTTGGAGAAGCGCGAGCCGCTGTCCTCGATCGACAGCACGGCGCCGTTGAGCATGAGCGAGCGCCCTTCATAAAGGTGCCGCTCAACGCCGCCTCTTTGCGAAGCGCCTGCACAAACGTCCCCTGCGCCATCACTTCCTCCAATCTCACCCGGGGTAGCTTAGATAACCGTCACGCGACCCTGGTTACCCACAATGGCCTTGGCCTCGGCCAGCAGCGGAATCGACGCGCGTTGACCTTAGCAGGTACCTCGGCACGCAGCACGCGCCCGTCCACCTGCTCGATAAAGATCTCCACACGGTCGCCGCCCGGGTTGGTGGTGAGCACCGTGGCAAGACGCGCCATGTTGCCCTGGCTAAAGCGGCTGTTGGGCACCATGACCTCAAACACCTTGGGCTTGTTGTTCTCCTCGTTGAGCTCGAGCGGCACGATCTCCTGCGCGATGATCTGGTCGCCGCGGTCCGAGCGCTCGAGTTTGCCCTTAATGCGCACAAACGCGTCGGACAGCTGCACGCCGGTCTCGGGATCGACCTCGCCGTACAGGTACCCCTCGGCCTCTTTATAGGTCTTGGGAACACGACGACGGTGGCCTCGCCTTCCATGTCCTCGAGCTGCACGATGCCCATGGGGTCGCCGTTTTTGGTCACGCGCTTGGACACGCTCGAGACCATGCCGGCCCACCACAGCGCCTTGCCCTCGGGAATCTCCTGGTTGATGGTGCCGCCCGTGGGGTTTTGCACCTCGTAGCCGGTGTCGATCTGCGAGAACGAGAAGTCGCGCGCTTTGCTGAGCGCATACTCAAACGGGCGCAGCGGGTGGTCCGAGACATAGATGCCTAGAACCTCCTTCTCCTGGCTCAGCTTAAGGTGGCGGTCCCATTCCTGGCCATCCGGATCGGGCACGCTCACCTCAAAGCCCGAGCCCTCAACGTCGCCAAACATATCAAAGAACGACGTCTGACCGCTCGCGCGATCCTTCTGGCGCTTCACCGCGGCATCGATGATGTTCTCGGGGTTGTTCTTGTCCACAAAGTGCATCATCTGGCGGCGCGGATACCCCGTGGAGTCGAAGGCGCCTGCCTTGATGAGCGATTCGATCACGCGGCGGTTGGCCTGGCTCGAGTCCACGCGCTCGACAAAGTCGTGCAGCGTCTTAAACGGGCCGCCCGCCTCGCGCTCGGCGATAATCGCCTGTGCCACGACGGTGCCCACGCCGCGGATGCCGGCCAGACCAAAGCGCACGCCCTCCTTGGTAGCCGTGAACTCGGTACCGGACTCGTTGACATCTGGCGACAGCACGGGGATGCCGTCGTGACGGCATGCCGAGACGTAGTGCACGATCTTGTCGGTCTTGCCCGTATAGGACGTCAGAACGGCCGCCATGTACTCGTGCGGATAGTGCGCCTTGAGCCATGCCGTCTGCATAACCAGGATGGCGTAGCCGGCGGAGTGCGACTTGTTGAAGGCGTAGGACGCGAACTCGAGAACATCGTCCCAAATCTTCTGGGCGACCTCGCGCGTATAGTTGTTCTTGATGGCGCCGTTCATCCAGTGGTCGTAGGTGGTCTCGTCGGAGCCATCCTCCCAGTGAAGCACCGTCGACGTGAGCAGCTTGATTTTCTTCTTAGCCACGGGCTTACGGATACGCGAGTCCGATTCGCCCTTGGAGAAGCCGCACATCTCGACGGAGATGAGCATAACCTGCTCCTGGTAGACCATGGTGCCGTAGGTTTCGCCCAGGATGTCGTCCAGGCGGTCGTCGTAGGAGACCGCCGGCTCCTTGCCGTTCATACGGTTGATGTAGGACGAAACCATGCCGGCGCCCAGCGGGCCCGGGCGGTACAGGGCGATCAATGCTACGACGTGCTTGTACTCGGTGGGCTTCATGTTCTTGATCGTGGCCGTCATGCCGGCGGACTCGACCTGGAAGACGCCGGCGGTGTGGCCGGAACCCATGAGCTTAAAGATCTCGGGTCGTCAAAGGGAATATCTTCCTCTTTGATGTCGATGCCGAAGTTCTTTTTGATGTTGGCCTTTGCCTTGGAGATAACCGTCAGCGTACGCAGGCCCAGGAAGTCCATCTTGAGCAGGCCCATGTCGGCAACGGTATGGCCCTCGTACTGGGTAATCTCGACGCCGCCCTTGGTGTCGAGCTTGGTGGGCACGTGCTCGTTGACGGGGTCGCGGCAGATCAGAACGGCGCACGCGTGCACGCCCTCGCCACGGGTGAGGCCCTCGATCGAGAGCGCCGTGTCGATGATGCGGCGGGCGTCGTCGTCCTTTTTATAGGCCTCGGCAAAATCGGGGTTAAACAGATCCTCTTTGCCGGGTTGTTTTTCGAGCACCTGCTTGAGCTTGACCTTGGGGTCGCTCGAGACCATCTTGGACAGACGCTGGCCCATGTAGACCGGGTAGTCCAGGACGCGAGCGGCGTCGTTGATGGCCTGCTTGGCCTTAATGGTCGAGTAGGTGATGACGTGGGTGACCTTCTCGGGGCCGTAGAGCTGGCGAACGTGCTCCACGACCTCGAGGCGCCGCTCATCGTCGAAGTCCATATCGATATCGGGCATCTCGGTACGCTGCGGGGACAGGAACCTCTCGAACATCAGGCCGTTCTCGAGCGGGTCGAACGCGGTGATGTTCATGGCGTAGGCGACGATAGCGCCGGCAGCCGAGCCACGGCCGGGGCCGACGCCGATGCCGTTGTCCTTGGCCCATTGCACGTACTCGGCAACAATCAAAAAGTAGGCGGCAAAGCCCTTGTCGCAGATGACCTTGTATTCGTACTCAAAGCGCTCTTTGATGTTGACGCCACCGATCTCGCGCGTGGCCCAGTCGTCGCCGTAGTGCTGGCGCAGGCCCTTCTCGCACTCGCGGCGGAACTGGCTCTCGTGCGTCTCGCCGGGATCGAGCAACGGGAAGCGCGGCAGGATGATGGAGTCCCAGTCCAGCTCGACGTAGCACTTGTCGGCGATCTCGAGCGTGTTGTCGCAGGCCTCGGGGCAATACGGGAACATCGCCCGCATCTCCTCCTCGGTCTTCATGTAAAACTCCGAGCCGGTCATGCGCATGCGGTTGGGGTCGTCGACCTTGGCGTTCATGCCGATGCACATGATGACGTCCTGCACGGGAGCGTCCTCGCGGCGCAGGTAGTGGAAGTCGTTGGTGGCGATGACCTTGACGCCTACCTGCTTGGCGATGTCGATGAGCGTGCGGTCCATCTGCTCATCGGTCAGGCCGTTGTCGGTGGTGATGCCGTGTTCCTGGATCTCGATATAAAAGTCGCCAGGTTCGAAGGTATCACGGAAGGTCTCGGCCCACTTGATGGCGCCCTCCATGTCACCGCGGTCGATGTATTTGGGAATGATGCCCGCGATGCAGGCGCTGGTGCAGATCATGCCCTTGGCGTGGCGGCGCAGGTTGTCGAGCGTCACGCGCGGCTTGTAGTAAAAAGCCCTGCACGGCGGCCTCGGGAGACCGTCTGCATCAGGTTGACGTAGCCCTCCTGGTCCTTGGCCAGAAGGATCATGTGGTAGAGCTCGGGCTTATGGTCGCGAGCAAGGGTCTCGTCCGGCGTAAAGTAGACCTCGCAGCCAAAGATGGGCTTGATGACCAGAGGCGGCTTGAGCTCGTCGATGTTGCCCTTCTCGTCCCACATGGCCATGTCCTTCACATACTGGGCATGCTCGCGCGGGTTTTCCTCGGGATCGGGCTCCACCAGCTCGTCGCGGCGGTCCTTTTCCAAGAAGGCCTTGTCGTGGCTCCACGTCTTGTACTCGGGCGTGTTGTGGTTGACGGCGTCGCAGGCCAGCGCCAGGTCGGGCACGCCATACATGTAGCCGTGGTCGGTAATGGCCACGGCGGGCATGCCCAGCTCTACGGCGCGGTTAACCATATCCTGGATACGGGTTGCGCCGTCGAGCATGGAAAAAACAGTGTGATTGTGCAGATGGACGAATGCCATGTGATGAGCTCCGATGCGGGTTCGTGATCTTAGGGTTACGATTCTACCGCACAGCGCGGACGGCACCCGAACCTAGCCCAAACCCACACGGCTCCTCTTGCAGTTGCGGTGAAATGCGGACTGTTTGGCGGCTTTTTTGGCCAAAACAGTCCGTATTCCACCGCAAGTTATCTGAGGACTAGAGGTTGTAGGTGACCACCTGAGGCTCGGCGGGTTCGACGAAGATGGTTGGATTCGCCTGCTCCACGCGAACGAACTTGACGGTCACGGCCCCAAAGCCCGCCTTGTGCAACACGTCGGCGTAAACGCGCGCCTGCAAGGCGTGCTTCTCGAGCAGCTGGTCCGGCGTCTCATCCGGCGTGCCACCCGTCTTGTAATCGATGACCAGTGCGCACGACGGATCGGCCGGGTCGGTGGCCAGTGCATCGATGGCGCCCTCGGCATATGCACCGTAGCGGACAATGTCCTCGTCTTCGCAACCCAGCGAGAAGAACGGTACCTCGGCACGGACGCACGGCCAGGCAAGCAGCTCGGCACGGACCGCCGACTTGAGCCAGCGATCCAGGGCGACATCGAAGCGCTCGCGCTGTTCCGGCGTCAGGTGCCACAGGCGAGCCAGGGCGTCGGCGCGCTCAGCGGGCAATGCATCGGCACCCATCTCGATGAGCCACTGGCAGGCGGCGTGGAAGGCCGAGCCCAGCGCCATGGGATTGCCGGCGGACTCGACAGCAGCCACGTCTGCATCGACCATCTCCGAGCCATCCGACTCCGCATCATCGCCGGACTCGTCCATGGGAACACGCGCCTCGGCGGCACGGTCTTCTTTCTCGGCATGCAGCGCCGCGGCAATCGACGAGTAGCTGTACGAATCACGTGCCGGGAACGGACACGTGCCCATGCGCACGCCCGCCGCCTGGGGATATACGAGTTCAAACGAATCGGGCTTGGGGTCGGCAGAACCGGGCACAGTTGAGTGCGCAGCATTATCGGCGACATCGGCATCGCCGCGAACAAGCCTGCCCTCGGCATCCAGCGAAGCGTTAGCCTCAAACGCCTGCTCGCCAAACGTAAAGTCCGAAAGCGAAATGAGCTCGTAGTCGCCCGGCTGGGAGTTGTCGAACACCAGGCGGTCGGCATCAAGCTGCGGCATGTCCAGAGCGTCGGTCGGCAAAATACGGCGCAGCACGTCGTAGGTCAGATCGGTCTCGACATCGAAGGTCGGCGCCGTCACCTTGCCACGGCTCACGCCGGCATCCATCGCCAAGATCACCAGCTCGCGCGCACGCGTCATGGCGACATAGAGCAAGCGGGCCCGCTCCTCGAGCGAAAGCTGCAGGTCGTCGTTGCGCAGGCGAGCAAATGCCTCGGCGGGAGAACCCGTCGCGCAGACGTCCTCCATGAGCTCTGGCGGCAGCCACAGCGACGTGCCCTTGCCCTTAAACGCGTGCTCAAACTGCTTTTTGACGTCATCGCCCTTCACAAAGGTCCCGTCGGCAAGCTTAACGCCATCGAAGCGCGCCGGCAGCGCCACGACTTGCGCCCCACCGTCGACGCGACCCATCTGTGCCGCACCCGAGGACTTGCGCACGCCAAAGCACTCGGCGACCGCCACGACCGGATATTCCAGACCCTTGGAGGCGTGCACCGTCATGATGCGCACCGCGCCGTCGCCTTCCTCGTTGAGGGCACCCGGGGCTTCCTTGCCCGCCAAGAAGCGGTCGAAGGCAAGCGCGATGGAACGCGGCGAGTTGCCGAGCTCGGCCTCCGCCTCGGCCACGGCGTCGAGCGCCTTGAGCACGTTGGCGGCAATGGCCTTGCCCTCGGGACCACGCTGTCCCAGACGCACAAACCAGCCGGAGGCGTTGACCACGTCGCGCGCGATGGCGGCGAACGAATCGCGGCCCACGCGACGAAGCGCATACCGCAGCACCTCGCGGGCGCGCGTCACAAGCGGCAAGTCTTGCAAACCCGGCACGTCGAAATCGCTCATGATGCCCATGTCGATATTCCGGCGCGAGGTCTCCCCTGTCTCGCTATCGAGCTTGGTCGCCAGCGCCAGGAACTCCTGGGCGCCGAGCGCAAACATCGGCGAGGCGAGCAGCGGCATAAGGCCCTGCGCCGTATCGGCCGGATTGGCGAGTGCACAAACCAGGGCGCGCACCGTCTGCACCTCGGCTGCCTGCGCAAAGACCGAGCCGCCTGCGATGACGCAATCGAGCCCTTGGTCGCGGAAGGCTTGGGCATAGACATCGGCGTTGGTCATGCGGCCCAGCAGCAGTACCATGCCGCCCTGGGGCTGGCCGGCATCGGCAAGCGCGCGGAATCGCTCGGCGATCGCACGGGCCTTGGCCTGTGTGCGCTCCCTGCATACTGCCGCCGGCAACAAAGAGGGCCTGGCGACGCGAAGCGTCTGCCACCAGCGTGTCCTTGCGGCCGTCGCTCGCCTCAAGATCCAAAAAGCCCTGCATCAGGCCGCCGTCATCGCCGTCGAAGACGCGTGCCACGTAACGCAGCACCTCGTCATGGCTGCGGAAGTTGCGCACGAGTTTGACGAGCTCGCCGGCAGGGGCATCGGCCACGGCAGTCGCCTCGGGCGCGGCAGACGAGCCCACCTTGCGCTCCTGACGACGGAACACCTCGACCTCGGCGCCACGGAAGCGATAGATGGACTGCTGCGCATCGCCCACGGTGCACAGCGCGCGCTCCCCCGCGCCCGTCAGATAGCGAATCAAATCGACCTGCATCTGGTCGGTGTCCTGGAACTCGTCGATCATGACCATCTTAAAGCGGCCCTCGTACGCAGCACGGATGGCAGGGGTAATCGCGCAGGGCCTCGTAGGCCATACGCAGCAGGTCGTTATTATCGAGGGCGGACTGGGCAGCCTTCAGCGCGCGATACTCAGCCTCCACGGAACGGGCCAGGCCCACCAGCGCATCGAGCGCCGGGCCACCGCAGGCAAGCACGATATTGATAAACGCATCGGCGGCCTCGGCCTTGAGCAGCTCGACCTGCTCCTTGGGGGAATGCCTTGCTCGCGCGGCATGGTGCACGACATCATGAGTCGCGCCGCATCGACCATGGTCTTGTCGCTCGCCTCGAACGCGTCGATGGCATCGAGCGCCGCCTGTGCCTTCTCGGTCGAGGCCTTGCTTGCGCCCAGCGCCGCGCGATAGGCATCGGCGAGTGCCGAGGTATCGGCCTGGCCGCGCGCCACGCGCACGTCGTCCATACCGCCCGGCAACTGGCTCGACAGCTCCAGCAGGTCGCGCACCAGGCCCTTGATGGTCGCGCCAGCGCCAAAGGAACCGCCCTCGCCCGCCATGGGATACCAGGCATAGAGGGCCTTGAGCGATGCCGCGAGCTCGGGGGCGGCATCGGGTGCCGTCGCGCGACCCAGCACATGCTCAACAGCCTGATCCATGAGCTCGTCGGTATCGGTGAGCACCGTGAACTCGGGGTCGATGCCCAGCTCCAGCGCGTGCGCGCGCAGGATACGCGAGCACATGCCGTGAATGGTCGAAATCCACGCGTCGTCGACGGTCAGTGCTTCCTCGTCCATGCCCTCGTCGATAAGCGCACGGCGCACGCGGTCGCGAATCTCGGCCGCGGCATCCTTGGTAAAGGTGATGGCAAGCACCTGGTCCAGATGCTCGACGAACGGACCGGATTCGGGCGAGAGCGCGTAGACGATGCGACGCGTGAGGGTAAAGGTCTTGCCCGAACCGGCGCCCGCCGAGACAAACAGCGGACGGTCGAGCGTTTTGACGATCTGCAGCTGTTGCGGCATCAAAGTCGAAAGATCCATGGTCTACACGTCCCTCCTTACAAACGTTCCTTCGTGGTTATACGAGCAGCGCGCATGCGCGGCCTGAGCCGACGTCGGGTCGACGGCGGCAACGTTGCCCGCCTCGAGCTCGCGCAGACGCTCGGCGATGCCGGTCTCCACGCGATCGAGCAGGGCGTCGAAGTCCATGCTGCCACCCTCGCCGGGGAAACCTTTCTTAAGGCCCGGGATGCGACCGTCACCACGCTCCTCCTCGAGTAGCTCGGCACTCGCTGCGCCTCGCAACGCCGGCTTGCCGCCCTTGGTCGAAAAGTAGAGCGCCGCGCGGGTGTCCAAATCCAGCGCCCGGCGCATGGCCTGCGCATAGATGAGCGTCTGGGTATGTGGTGGCAACCAGCGCGGATCGTCGATGGGCGCCGTGCCCGATTCCTCGTCGCGCACCGTAGGGTCGGCGAGCTTAAACTCCTCAACGCCCGTGCGGTGCTTGTAGTCGATCACGACGGCGCGGTTCTCGGCATCCACGTCCACGCGGTCGATGCGCCCGCCGAGCGGCCAACCGGCATACTCGACCTTGAGCTCGTTGAAGGTGAACTCCAGGTAGCGCGGGGCAAAGGGGGCAAGTGCCTCGGACTCGTAGGCAAGCACACCCTCCAGCTGCGGCAAGATCTCGGCCACCTGGCGTTCCTCCACCGCAGAGAGCGGCACCAGCGGGCCCTCCGTGCCGCGCTTGCCGGCGTGCTCGGCCAACGTCTCGTCAAAGACCTCGCGCAGCAGCTCCTGTGCACGCGGCAGGTTCTCGGGCGTCACGCGCTCCATGCCTTCTTGGGGCAGACGGGCATGCAGATGCTCCAGCACGTCGTGGACAAAGTTGCCCTTCTCCATATTGCCAAAGCCGGCGTCGATCGACTGGGGCTTCACGCGGTACGAGACGAACCAGCATAGCGGGCAGGTCGAATAGGCCTCGATCTGCGAGGCGGACGTCAGACGCGGCACGAGCGGCGCGTTCTCGCCCTCGCCATCGCGACGGCGCAGAACCAGATACGGAATGGCTTCATCGCTCAGGTGCTGAGGGGCTTCGCAGGTCACGCGCTCGCGCCTAAGGCCTTCGCCTGCCGCGGGATCAAAGTCGGCGACGATACCGCCCTCGCCCACGCACGCAACCTTGACGGCGCCAGCGGCCTCGGCATGCGCCCGCAGCTCGGTCCATACGGCTGCCGGGTAGCACTCGCGCCTGGCGATCGTGTGTCACGCGGGCAAGCGCGACCGGACCGCTCGTCGCCTGCATTGCACGGCCAAAGCGCACGCGCAGCAGGGCGGCGGGCTCCAAAGACACGCCGTCGCGGCGCAGCTCGGCCGTCAACGTGGCAAGCGGGCCCTCTTCGTGCGAAAGCGGGTAGCTGTCCAGGTCGACATCGGCAAACAGCACGGCATCGTAGTCGCCGGGACGCAGGACCGACGCATCGGCAAGCGACGCGAAGCGTACTTGTGCTCGTGGTGTGCGATCGACCTCATAGGTCGCGTAATCGTAAGCGGTACTGCGCTTGTCCACCTTAGTTCGAACGCCGTCGAGAACCGGTACGGTCGCGGCCTGCGACACGTCGAGCGCGCGAGCATCGTTCATAAGGATGTCGATGGCATGGCGCAGCAAAGCCGTCTCTGCCTGACGACGGGCTTGGCCGTCAAGGCCTCCAAGAGCGCGATCGGGCAACGCCTCGGCAACGGCAAGCATGGCCTTAAGCGCCGTCACGGGCTTGTCACGCCACAGCGCCTGGAACACGTCCGAGACCACACACGGTACGTTCTTAAACCAGTTGTCGTCGCTGGCGGCCTTGCGGGCGCCCCTCACCTGGCCCTGCACGCTCTGCAGCAGGCTCTTGACGCCCGCAGTGGTCTTGTTGCGCGACAGGCGCATGTTCTTGTCGAAACCGCGGGCGCTCGCGGCGTCGGAACCCGAAAGCGGGCTATAAATCCAGTCGGTAAGCTCTGGAGCGGGCCACCACTCGGTCTTGGAAGCGATGCCCTCGTCGGCGGCCTTCATACGCTCGATCAGGTTGGCGAGCGCCGCAAACTGCCTGCCCGCGATGGACTGGGAAAACGCCGTGAACTCAGCCGTCTCGGCCGCAATGTGACGCGCCGCCAGACGGGCGGCGAGCTCACCGAACAGCTGGGGTGCCCGGGCAGAAACGGCAAGCACACACGCACGGGTCGGCAGAGGCGCCGTCGACCCCGGAACCCCGGCACGTTTTTACCAGATCATCAATTGCGTCCGCATAGACATGAGCACGGGCATGGGGGCCGGCGACCTCAATAAAGGCAGGCTGAGCGGCGGTCCCGTAAGCGGCATCAGACGCGCCGACACCCTCCCCCAGCGGCGCGGCCTCAAACAGCACACCGCGGGCATCAAAGGCGACGGCAAGGTCCTCGCGCATCGCCGCCTGCTCGCGGGCAAGCAGCACGACGACCTCTCCCCCATTGTTCGCCACGGCAGACAGCAGCTCGAGCAGACCGTGCGTAAACGACGTGATACCGCGCACGCATACGGCGCGAGTGCACGCCGGCAGGCTATCGGCCAGGACACTGGTCATAATGTCAGCTGCCTCGCAGGGCTCAACCATATCTCGACGGTCCAAACCACCCGCGTAGGCGCGCAAAAGCTCGAACACACGAGCCTCGGCGTCGCTCTTGGGATCGGGACGGCAAACGTCGCCGCAGCAGCGCTCGGCACCCGTCCCCGCTACGCCCGGCAACACGTCGCGGGCCATGCGCGCGAGCATGCGCACCGTGCCCTGGCTGCGCGAAAGCGGCTGCAGGTCGGCATCGTCGAGACGCGTAACCATGTCCGAAAACAGCATCTGGCGTTGCAGGTTGTCGACGAAACCGCGCCCGTCGCCCATAAGCTCCCAAAGCGAGCGAAGCCACGACGAAGGCGTCTTGTAGTCGATACCCAGCGAGACCCCAGCTTCCGCCGCATCATGACGGCACAGGTCGAGCTCGGCAAACGTTGGTGCCAGCAACACGGCACGCCCGTGGCGGGCAACAAGGTCGGCAAGCAGCGCCGACTCGGCATCGCTCAAATCCGTGCCGGCATTGGTGGTATAGATTCGAACAGGCATGGTCCTCCGCTCAAACTGTTCGCAATAATCAATGCATCCATCCTACCCGCCCAAGCGGACACATTGCCACCGCAGCTCCATCTTTTGGTACAAAGCAACCTGACCCCAACGCACCAGCCAATTGCAGGCATATAAAAACCGCCCCCGGAGGAGCGGTTTTGTACAATTCGTTTATGGCGCGGCCTACTCGCCGTCCTCCAGCTTAATGAGGATTTTGCGGTAGCCACCGTACTCGCCGTTGAGCGCCTTGGACACACGGCTCACCGTGGTGGACGAAGCGCCCGTACGGGCCTGAACCTCAACATAAGGCTCGCCCTCATCCAGATAACGCGCAACCTGCAAACGTTGCGAAAGATCGCAAATCTCGCGCGGCGTGCAGATATCGGTCAAAAACGCTTGGATATCTTTCTCGTCGTCCAAAAGACTAAATGCGTGGACCAGCTGCTTGACATCAGGCTTGTCAAACATGTTCTCGATATTCATCGATCACCGCCAAACCCGCCAAAAGGCATCGAAGTTGATACTGACATCGGGCATCGTTCACCCGTTCTATGCAATAGGGCAACGCCTGTGGCTTTTGCCCGTAGCAGTGTAGCACACCACCAAACTAAAGCGACAAGACTCTCTGTCAGCGGCACGTTTTTCAGGACGAACGCCGTTTAGAAACCGAATGCGCACGTAAGCTCCACGAATATTTGAGACAATGGGCGTCCAGGCAAGGCCCCGCGTTCGCGCAGCCGTGCAAGTCGCCACGGCAAGCTGCTTCACGCGTCACCAACTCTCCCCGCGCAAGAAAGGATTCACGCTACATGCGCTTTATGCTTAACTGGCTCTTTACCTCGATCGCCATCGCGATCGCCACGTTCCTCGTCCCCGGCATCCAACCCTTCGGTTTCGCCGAGGCCTGGGTCTGTTTCGCCTTTGTGGGACTATTCCTGAACATCGTCGATTCGTTCGTCAAAGCCGTTCCTGACGGTCATCTCGCTGCCGCTCACGATCATTACGCTGGGCATTTTCCAGCTCGTGCTCAACAGCTTTATGCTCGAGCTCGCGAGTTACCTGTCGGTCAACCTGCTGGGCGTCGGCATCTCCATCGCCAGCTTTGGATCGGCCTTTATGGGCAGCATCCTAGTGTCCATCATGCGCAGCATCCTCGATAGTCTTGCCGAGGACTAAAACGGCCATTCCGACCGTGTCCGTCTCAACAGCCCAAAACGAAGGCCGCCCATCGCAAAAAATGGGCGGCCTTCTTATTTGCCAAGTCTCAAAGGGCGAGAAAATCTACCATTTCCACCCCGTCCCCAAATGGCAGGTGGGTTAGATGACGTAGTCGTAGCCATGGTTGGGAGCGACAAGTTGATCGAGCGTCACACCGTCGAGGTAGTCGTTGATGAGCTTGTCCAGGTTCTTCCACACGTCGAGCGTGGGGCACTCATCCGAGCGCGAGCAACCCTTGCAGTCGCCATCCAGGCAGGCGACCGGTGCCAGGCTGCCCTCGGTCAAGCGCAAGGATCTCGCCCACCGTGTACTGCCCTCGGGCGGGCGCGTGAGCACGTAGCCGCCGCCCTTGCCGCGCATGCCCGAGAGCATGTTGGCGCGCACGAGCGTAGCCAAGATGTTCTCGAGATATTTCTCGGAAATACCCTGTCGCGCCGCGATCTCTTTGAGCGGGATGCGACCGGCCGCCTGGTGCTCGGCCAGGTCAACCATAACGCGCAGGGCGTACCTGCCCTTAGTAGAAACCAACATATATAGTGCTGCCTTTCGGTCTTTTAGTCCGTTGAAATTCTAGCCGAAAAATTAGCTTTGGAAATACCCGTTCCGGTCAAGATGGTTAATCGACTCGTAATAATCTTCTATTTCCTATTGCATTACTAGGCTTTAGTGTCTACTATGCTTGCCAACAGCTAAACGAACAACCTATAAGGTTTATGGGTTTATCTGCTAGACACGCCGTAAAAAACCACACGGCAACCAGCAACTTGAACACTTTGGAGGTTCACCATGAGCAATGTTTACACGTCCATCGATCAGCTTATCGGCCACACCCCGCTTCTGGAGCTCACTCACTTTGAGGCCGACGAGGACCTCAAGGCTCGCGTGCTCGTCAAACTGGAATACTTCAACCCCGCCGGCTCCGTTAAAGACCGCGTCGCCAAGAACATGATCGACGAGGCCGAGAAGGCAGGCAAGCTCGTGCGCGGCGGCGACTACACCATCATCGAGCCCACGAGTGGCAACACCGGCGTCGGCATCGCCTCCGTGGCGGCGGCTCGCGGCTACAAGGTGATCATCACTATGCCCGAGACCATGTCCGTCGAGCGCCGCAAGCTTATGCAGGCATATGGTGCGCAGCTCGTGCTCACCGACGGTTCCAAGGGTATGAAGGGCGCCATCGCCAAGGCCGAGGAGCTGCAGAAGGAGACGTCCAACAGCATCATCGCCGGCCAGTTTGTGAATCCCGCCAACCCCGCCATTCCACAAGACCACGACCGGCCCCGAGATCTGGGACGACACCGACGGCAAGGTCGACATCTTTGTCGCCGGCGTCGGCACCGGCGGCACGCTGACCGGCACGGGCAAGTTCCTCAAGGAGCAGAACCCCAACATCAAGGTCGTCGCCGTCGAGCCCGCCTCCTCCCCGGTGCTCTCTAAGGGCCAGGCTGGTCCGCACAAGATCCAGGGCATCGGCGCCGGCTTTGTGCCCGACGTCCTCGACACCCAGGTCTACGACGAGATCATCCCCGTCGAGAACGACGACGCCTTTGCCACCGGCCGCGCCGTGGGCCACAAGGAGGGCGTGCTCGTGGGCATTTCGTCCGGTGCCGCCGTGTGGGCCGCACTGCAACTGGCCAAGCGTCCCGAGAACGAGGGCAAGACCATCGTGGCCCTGCTTGCCGACACCGGCGAGCGCTACCTGTCCACGGCGCTCTTCCAGGACTAGGGCCTGTCGCCCATAGGTTGAGTCCACGGACGAGCCGGTCTCCTCTCTCCCGGCAGTCTGAGCCCATCCAATCAGGGTGTCCCACGAGACGCCCGAACTTGCTACAATGTCTGCGGCGCGGAACCAGCCTCCCGCGCCGCTTTTCTTTTTGGCCACATGCCACCAAGGAGAACCTCCCCATGCACAACAAGCGCGTGCTCGTCGCCATGAGCGGCGGCGTCGATTCCAGCGTGACCGCGTACCTGCTCAAAAGCCAGGGCTACGAATGCGTCGGCGCCACCATGCGCCTCACCTGCCCCGCGCCCGATCCCGCCACGGGCATGAGTAAGGTCGACCGCGACATCGCCGATGCGAAGGCCGTCGCCGAGCGTCTGGGGATACCCCACCATGTGCTCGACTTGCAGCAGACCTTCGACCACAGCGTTATCGAGCGCTTTGTGAACGCCTACCAGGAGGGGCTGACGCCCAACCCGTGCATCATCTGCAACCGCCACATTAAGTTTGGCGCGCTGCTCGATGCGGCGCTGGACATGGGCTGCGACTACATCGCAACGGGACATTACGCCAAAACAAGCCAGGCGGCAGACGGCACCTGGCAGTTACATCGCGGCGAGGACCCCAAAAAGGACCAGAGTTACTTTTTGTATTCGCTTACGCAGGAGCGCCTGGCGCACACGATCTTTCCGCTGGCAGGCCTAGACAAAGAGTGCGACGTGCGCCGCATTGCCGCCGAGCAAGGCTTTACCAACGCCAAGAAGGCCGAAAGCGAGGACATCTGCTTTATCGCGGACGGTGACTACGCGGGCTATATCGAGCGCCGCTGCGGACATCCCGCTGCACCGGGCGACATTGTGTGGCGCGACGGCAGCGTGGTCGGACGCCATAACGGCGCGTTGCGCTATACCATCGGCCAGCGCAAGGGCTTGGGCGTCGCGATGGCGCATCCCGTGTATGTGACGGGCGTCGACGCCGCCAACAACACCGTGCATCTGGGCGAAGCCGAGGACCTAACGGCCACAGCACTCACGGCCGACGACTGGATCTGGAGCGCCCCTGCCGACCGCATGGAGGCAGAACTCGATGCCGGCGGCATTCGCGTGGGCGCCAAGTACCGCTACCGTCAGAAAGACCAGGCAGCGACCCTTACGCGCGGCGAAAACGGGCAAATGCTGCTAACTTTTGACGAGCCGCAGCGCGCCATCGCCCCCGGCCAGGCTGTCGTCGTCTACCGCGGCGACATCGTCCTCGGCGGCGGCACCGTAACCGGCGCACTTAAGTAGCCCCATCCCCTTCATAAATTGCGGTGAAATAGGGACTGTTTAAGCGTTTAAAACCGCCAAACAGTCCCTATTTCACCGCAACTTAGAGAGGACGGCCTCGGTCGGTAATGCCGTATCAGCCGAGGCCGCTGCATCGCTAGCGCTGAACGTAGGCGCGAACCAGCTCGTAGGTATTGCGCACGCCGTCGATGTGGCTGCGCTCGTAGTTGTGGCTCGCGTACACGCCGGGGCCGATCAGACCATGGCGAATGTCGTAGCCGGCCGAGAGCGTGGCTTCGACGTCCGAACCGTAATGCGGATACACGTCGATAGCGTAATCGAGCTCAAGCTCGCGCGCGATATTGGACAGCGCCGTCACCAGGTCGTAGTTGTACGGACCGCCCGGAATCCTTGGCGCAGATCGACACCATGTGCTCGGTGCAGCCTAGGTCGTCGCCCACGCAGCCCATGTCAACGCTGATCATCTCGCGCGTGTCGGCCGGCACGAAGGCGCCGCCGTGGCCCACCTCCTCGTACACGGTAAAGAGCAGCGAAACCTTACGCGAAAGCGTCACCTCGCCAGCGGCGACGGCACGCGCCAAGCCCAACAAAATGGCGGCCGATAGCTTGTCATCCAGGAAGCGGCTCTTAATGTAGCCGCTCTCCGTCACCGTCGTGCGAGGATCCATAGCGATGATGTCGCCGGTCTGAATACCCAGCTCGAGCACATCGTCCTTGCTGTCGACGTTCTCGTCGAGCAAGATCTCCATGTTCTTCTCGATGGTCTTGACCGGCTCGTCGGCCACGTGCGCCGAAGGCTCGGTGTTAAGAACCACGCCCGTGTAGACATTGCCGTCGCGCGTGTAGACGGTGCAGTTCTCGCCATCGGCCGTAGACCACTGGTGCCCACCGAGCGTCGTGGGGCGCAGGCGACCATTGTCCTTAATGGAGCGCACCATGGCGCCCAGGGTATCGACATGGCTCGCCAACAAGCGGCTCACCCTCGCCACCAAGCTCAACCAGCACGTTGCCCTTATTGGAACGCTCGGGGCCAAAGCCCATATCGCGCAACGTCTCCATCAGATAATCAGTCGCCGCACGGGTATAGCCGGTAGGGGAGGCAATAGAAGTCAGTGTCTTAAGCTGTCCCGCGATATAGGAGAGCGTCTCCTCTAGAGAAGCATCGATTACAGAAGCCATGTGCATCCTTCCAAGCAAAACTAAGACCGAGTCCCGATTTTAACCGTTCTGCACGCGCAAGGCTCTGGGAGCCGAGCCACCTCCAGACGTCCTCGCGCCGATTTTGCGCACGCGCACGGTTTACAATCTCAATCTTGCATAAATCCTATCGGTATTTGCATAGAAATGAGGCATCTTTTTGCTTCGTCTCAGGGTGCCCCCACCTTGGACCGTGCAAAAACGGGTATTCAGCACCGTGGGCCCCAACGGCCCCATCACGAACGACAAAACGACGCGGTTACAGCAGTGTTGCAGGTCGTCGCAAAGCAGAAACTCAGTAACAACCCCCTCCACTCATCGATAGCCCGCCCACAATGGCTGTCGATGGGCGCCTGCGGGCCACTACGGCCCATTCACAACGTTATGCATTTTTCAGAGCTTGCTGAATACTCCCAAAAATGCACGCAGGGAAGTGCACCACCTATCCGCAGCGGGCAGTACGCCTTGGTTTTGTCCGTCTCAGGGCATCGACGCAGCACAAAAAGCCCCGCCGTGCGTAGCACGGCGGGGCCAGCGGCACGTCAAAAAGACCATGCACCTACGGGCGAAGGACCACCAAACTGGGCTAGGCAGCCGGGCAGATCTTCTTGAAGAGCTCGATGACGTCGTCGAGCGTTGCCTCGCGCGGGTTACCCGGGAAACAAGCGTCGGCCATGGCGTCCTTGGCCAGGACCTCGATCTCGTCAGCCTTCATGGCCTCGCAGACGTGCGGGATATTCACGTCGGCGGAAAGCTGCTTGACGGCGGCGATAGCGGCGTCGGCAGCCTCGTCGGTGCTCATGCCCGTGGTGTCAACGCCCATGGCGGCGGCAACCTTGGCCAGACGCTCGGCGCAAACCGGCTTGTTGAACTCCATAGCGATCGGCAGCAGCATGGCGCAAGCGACGCCGTGCGGGGTGTCGTAGTGAGCGGACAGCGTGTGAGCCATGGCGTGGTCGATGCCCAGGCCGACGTTGGAGAAGCCCATGCCGGCGACATACTGGCCAAGAGCCATGCCCTCGCGGCCGGAGCCGGGCTGACCGGACTTGGCCTCGGCAACGGAGTCGCGTAGGTTCTCGCTGATCAGCTTGATGGCCTCAAAGTGGAACATGTCGGAGAGCTCCCAAGCGCCCTTGGTGGTATAGCCCTCGATGGCATGGGTCAGAGCGTCCATACCAGTGGAAGCGGTCAGGCCGGCGGGCATGGAAGCCATCATGTCAGGATCGACGACGGCGACCTCGGGGGGCGTCGTTGGTGTCGACGCACACGAACTTGCGGACCTTCTCGGGGTCGGTGATGACGTAGTTGATGGTCACCTCGGCGGCGGTACCAGCGGTCGTCGGCACGGCGATGGTGAACACGGCGTGGTTCTTAGTGGGAGCAACGCCCTCGAGGCTGCGGACATCGGCGAACTCGGGGTTGTTGATGATGATGCCGATGGCCTTGGCGGTGTCCATGGAGGAGCCGCCGCCGATGGTCACGATAGCGTCAGCCTCGGCGGCCTTAAAGGCCTCGACGCCGTCCTTGACGTTCTGGATAGTGGGGTTGGGCTTGATCTCGGAGTAGAGGCTCCAAGCGATGCCGGCAGCGTCGAGCTCGTCGGTCACCTTAGCGGTAACGCCGAACTTGACCAGGTCGGGGTCGGAGCAGACGAAGATCTTCTTGTAGCCGCGACGCTGGAGCTCGCCGGGGATCTCCTTGATGGCGCCGGAACCATGATAAGAGATGGTATTGAGAACGAAACGATTAGCCATTGAAAGCCTCCCATCGTGTGCGGGGCACCCATTACGCCCCACGCTGTGAGTCCCATCCTAACGCTTTTGAAACAAAAAACGCGTGAGAACGTCAAATTTGTTAAAGCGTTTCAACAGATGATGAAAAATATTGCGGCAAAGGGACAGCCCCTTTGCCGCATTCGGTTACTTTCGACAGCCCTCTTTCCAAGCCTCGGCCGCAGCCTTCCAGCGTAAGCGCAAGTCGCGCTCGCGGTCGATGAACATGATGGCAAACGCGACAAACAGCAGCAAGCTCGCCACGACGATGGCGTGCAGGCCCATGCGCTCAATACACCAGTTGCCCAGCACGGCGCCAAACACAAAGGTAAAGATCACGCCAAAGTACAGCAGGCCGTTTTCCAAAAAGCCGCGCCTGTGGGTGATGATGTAATCGTCCACGTTTTGCAGCGCGTTGCGCAGGTTGCCGATGCACATGGTCGTAGCAATGCCGTGACCGTGGATCTTGCGGAAGCTCTCGACCTGCATGCCGCAGGCAAACGAAGTGAGGCAGTTGGCGAGCAAGTTGTAACCGCCACCGGGGATAAAGCTCACGCCCAGCAAGATGACGGCTTCAAAGAACACCGTCACCTGGCGCCAGTGAATCACGCTGCCAAACCGCTCGTGTACCAGGTCGGCAAGCATAATACCCACGGCAAACGACACCACAGGGAAGAAGTAGCGCCCCGCAAGTGCCCAGTTGCCCTCCGAGATGCTCACGCCCACGAGCAAGATGTTGCCCGTCTGCGCGTTGGCGAAAACATGGTCGCGCCCAATGTACGAATACACGTCCATAAAGCCGCCGGCGAGCGCCAAGATGATGCCCAATTCAATAGACTCCGATATCTGTTTGGCACGCTGCATCGTCGTGCATCCTCCTTGTTGACGACTCTCTCGTGCGTTGGCGGAAACATAGCCGCCGTTCATACTGTAACCCATTGACAACATGGCGTGCGCGCGAGACGGGTTCTCCAACGCGCAGATACACAGTCTGGAAACAAACAGCGGGCGCGGCGCCGACACCCGCATCGACGCGCCGATCCGCCAGCCCATGTACTCCACCAGTCTTTTTAGCCCCGTCCCAAAAAGACTGGTTACAATTACGTGCAGCATACAAACAACGGGAGGGATCGTGGCAAAAAAGCCCCAGGACGCTCAGCACAACCAGCACGGCAAGCATGCCCAGCGGGCCAGCAGCAAAAGCGCGGTGGCAAGGCCCGAGCGGCCACGCCACTCATACCCCGGCAGCGCCCGCCCGTCCCTGGCGCCCGGGCCGCGACAAGTTCCTCCCCGTCAGCCGCGCCGATATGGACGCGCGCGGCTGGGACCAGTGCGACTTCGTCTACATCTGCGGCGACGCCTATGTGGACCACCCCAGCTTTGGCATGGCCATCATCAGCCGCGTACTCGACGCGCACGGCTACAAAGTGGGCATCATCTGCCAGCCCGACTGGACCGACCCCGCCAGCATCACTGCGCTCGGCGAGCCGCGCCTGGGCTTTTTGGTCAGTGCCGGCAACATGGACTCCATGGTCAACCACTATTCGGTGACCAAGCACCGCCGCCACACCGACGCCTATACCCCCGGCGGCGAGGAAGGTCACCGCCCCAACCGTGCCGTCACGGTCTACGGCAATCTCATCCGTCAGACGTTCAAGGACGCCCCCATCATCATCGGCGGCATCGAGGCAAGCCTGCGCCGACTGGCCCACTACGACTACTGGCAGGATAAGCTCAAGCGCTCGGTGCTGCTCGACTCGGGCGCCGACATCCTCATCTACGGCATGGGCGAGCACGCGATTGTCGAGATCGCCGACGCGCGCGCGCTCGACGCGGGGCTGCCCGTCGATCAGATCACCTATATCAACGGCACCGTCTACCGCACGGGTTCGCTTGACGAGGTCTACGACTACGACCTGCTGCCCAGCTGGGACGACCTTGCCGCCGACAAGCTCAACTACGCGCGCAGTTTTAACGTGCAGCAGCAGAATATGGACCCCATCACCGGACACCGCCTGGTGGAGCCCTATCCCAACAGCGTCTATGTGGTGCAGAACCCGCCGTCGGCGACGCTCACCACCGACGAGATGGACGAGGTGGCCGAACTCCCCTACGCACGCGATTGGCATCCCGACTACGACGCGGCGGGCGGCGTGCCTGCCTTTGCCGAGATCAAGTTTTCCATTAGCTCCAACCGCGGGTGTTTTGGCGAGTGCTCGTTTTGCGCCCTCACCTTCCACCAAGGTCGCGTGCTGCAGATGCGCAGCCACGACTCGATCATGCGCGAGGCCGAGCTGCTCACGCGCGATCCCGAGTTTAAGGGCTACATCAACGACGTGGGAGGGCCGACGGCCAACTTTAGCCGTCCCGCCTGCGACAAGCAGCTCAAGCACGGCGTGTGCAAGAACAAGCGCTGCCTGTGGCCGAGCGTATGCAAGAACATGGTGGTCGACGAGAGCGGCTACACGCAGCTGCTGCGCGACCTGCGCCAGCTGCCGGGCGTCAAGAAAGTCTTTGTCCGCAGCGGCATCCGCTTTGACTACACCATGGCCGATGCCTCGGACGAGTTTTTGCGCGAGCTGCTGGAGCACCATGTCTCGGGCCAGCTGCGCGTAGCGCCCGAGCACGTGAGCGACGCGGTGCTGTCCGTGATGGGCAAGCCGAGCCGCGCCGTCTACGACGCGTTCTGCCGCAAATTTGAACGCCTGAACCGCGAATACGGACTTAAGCAGTACGTAGTGCCGTACCTAATCTCGAGCCATCCCGGCTCAACGATGAAGGAAGCCGTGGACCTTGCCGAAGCCGTGCGCGACATGGGCTACATGCCCGAGCAGGTGCAGGACTTCTACCCCACCCCGTCCACCATGTCGACGTGTATGTACTACACCGGCGTGGATCCGCGTACCATGGAGCCGATCTATGTGGCGCGCGACCCGCACGAGAAGGCCATGCAGCGCGCGCTCATCCAGTATCGCAAGCCCGAGAATTACAAGCTCGTGCGTGAGGCGTTAGAGAAAGCCGACCGCCGCGATCTGATCGGCTACACCAAGCATTGTCTGATTCGCCCCGTGCCGCCACGCCCGGGCGAGACGTCTGCCGGCGGCGGGCATGGCACCGGCAAGAAGGGCGGCAAGGCCCACGGTGGCGCCGCCGGCAAGGGGCCCAAGGGCAGCAAGGGCCACGGCGGCATGTCGCGTGCGCAGAACACCGCAGGTCGCAACCGCGCGGCCCAGGGACGACAGGGCGCCAACGGCGGCGGCAGGCGCAACTAAGGCAGCGGTGCCGTCGCTATGTCCGTCTCGCATGCGTGGCGCAGTGAGCGCATCGCCTCCACGAGGATGATGCCGGCGATGGCAACCGTGACCGCCACGTCGAGCGGGGTGTTCACAAACCACAGCATCGTCATGAGATACGACCCGGCATTAAAGGCAAAGTGCAGCAGAATCGTGTAGCGGAGCTTTCCGGTCGTCACGAGCACCCAACCAAAGATGAGGCCGGCGGCACCCGCGTAGCAGCCCTGCACCCAGTTCATGTGCATAAAACCGAAGATTGCCGCCTGCAGCACAATCGCCGCAGCGATACCCCACGTGCTTGGGGCCGCCCAGGGCACCATGGCGCCGTCCTGCGCGCTCGCACGACGCCGGCGCTTCCAAAGTGGGCGGCACTGCGGATTAAACGCTCGGAGCGAAAACTCAAAAATAATGCCGCGCACCAGCAGCTCCTCACAAAATGGGGCGCCGAGCACCGTAGTCAGGACGGCGAGATAGCTGGTGTCGCCCATACCTGTTTCCTCGACAAGCTCGCTGTAGTCGGCCGCGGCATCGGGCAACAGCGACAGCACGGCGTCGGTCACGTAACCAACGACCACCTGCAGGGCCAGGCCAATCACGATAACGCAGGCGATGCGTTTCCATGCCCCACGCGCCCCCCGCCGAGCGGATGCGCGCTTTGCCGGCGTGCCATAAACGAACGCGGCCACAGATAACGCCACCACAGCAGCGCCATCAAAAACGACGCCGTCTGCGCGGCAGCCTGAAGCAATTGGATGTCGAGATCATCGATCGAAAAACCCATGAACACCGATGCGACGCCAAGGGCGGAGAACAAAACGACGCTCAGGGCAATATCGGCAGCAACAACACCAAAACAGGCAAGCGCCCAAATCATCGCATTGAGCATGCCAACCTCCTCAAAACCGTTCCCTAGTTCTACCACAACTCGGCAGAGAGCTGATCCCATGGGGACGGAGGAAAACGGATCACTTATTGATGAGAATCAGGCGCAGCGCCAAAGGCCCCGTTGGGCGAAATGTCGAACGGAAAGGTGCCGCAGCGATTGAAGGCGGCGATGAACATGCGGATGGCGTTGGACGGCGTGGTGCCCACGAGCTGGGTTGCCGCCGCGAAGGCTGCCTTCTCCTCGGGCAAGACCTTCGCGACTACGGGGGTCATGTGTTCTGCCATGGCGCTTCCTTTTTTGAAACGACGGTGGTGCGGATGGATGCGGGCCACGCGGCTGGGCGACAGGCTGTGAAGGCAACCCGATTGGCCCTCATCTGGAATTTGTTTCTGCGGCGTTGGTATTACTTGGTATTCCTAAGTATTACCCCGCAGATAGAATAGCATACCCGACCCCATGGGGACGGAGAAAAACGGATCATTTTGTTGCTGAGTAAGTATTTAGAGCGTGATGATGTCCGAGATATTGAGGGCCCGAGCGTCGACGGCATCGTGCGTGGCAAGCAACAGCATGCGACCGTCGAGCAAGTCGAGCACGACTTCGGCGCATGCGTCGCGCGCAGCGGTATCTAGACCGGTAAAGGGCTCGTCCAGAATCACCGCGTCGCCTGGGCACAGCAGGGCTCGGGCAATCTCGACACGACGGCGCTGCCCGCCCGAGAGCTCGGCCACACGAGCATGCACATCGACCCCCGGCACCAGCAGGCGCAACAGGGCTGCGGCACTCGAGGCATCCACGCGCGCGTCGGCGCACACCAGCACGTTATCCAGAGCAGAAGCGTCCTCTACCAGGCGCACATCCTGAAACACCATGGAGCACGGCGCGCACTCCCCCGCCGCCAGCGCGAGCAACGTCGACTTGCCCACGCCCGAGGCGCCCATCACGCAGGCGCGCCCACCGGCGGGCACACGAAGCACCAGACCGTCCAGCGCCGGCGCCCAGGGCGCGCGATCGCCCACGGCAAGCGCAAGCTCCGCCGAAGCGCCGGCGCCAGCAGGCACCCGAACGCCCGCGAGTACCACGCCCATGTGCCCACACGGCAGCACGCCACGCCGCGGGCCCCGAAGCCCGCAGCAGCCACACCAGCACGCGCTCGCATGCCCACGATGCCGCCACGACCAACACGGTCCACGCCAGCAGGTCAGCCGTCTCGATGAGCAGCTTCGCCTGATAGATGCGCTCGCCCACGGTGCCCGCCGCCATGCCGATCAGCTCCGCCGCCACGCCGGCCTTCCAGCTCATGCCGATCACGGCGCGGGCGCACGAAAGCACAAACGGCAGGACTTCGCGCCAGGTGTGGGCGCAAAACAGTCGCCAACCCCGCACGCCATGCAGACGAAACATCTGCTCCAGCGGCTTATCCACTTGTGCCAAACCCTCGACCAGCGAAAAATACACGCCCGGCAGTGCCATCAAAAAGACCGCTGCAATGCTCACGCGCGCCGACCCCAGCCAAATGAGCAGCAGAACCACCACGCAGGCAACCGGCGTCGCCTTAACAAACGAAAGCGCCGGAGCCACCAAGCGGACAAACGCCTGCGAGCGCGACGAAATTCCGGCCAGCAAACCACCGCACACCGCGGCAAGTGCCAAACCGCCTAGAATCCGCGCACCCGAGCCCGCCAGAATCGCCCACGTGCCGGCATCGCATACCAGCCGCAGCAACGCCACCACAACAGCACCCGGACCCGGCAAAATCAGCGGCTGCGCCACCAGCGCCGCCGCGAAGACCCACGCGGCAAGCCAAAAGGCGGCAACGGCACCTGCTGCCGCCACCGCCTTCATACGCTTTGTCATTTGTCGAGCAAACACACGCACGGGCTACTCCATGTAGTAGAAATCGTCAGCCGGAAGTTTACCACCCACGGCGCTCGCGTCCGCGTCGGCCAGCACCTGCAGATACCCACTAAGTGCCGCCTTCATATCCTTGCCCGTCTGGCACACAAGCATGCACCCGGGAATCGCCTTCTCGGCAATCTTGGCGTTGTCCACGATGCCAGCATCGACCACGGCCTGCGCCCAGTCTGCCGGCGCCGCATTGACGGCCTTAACGCTCGCCGCATGGCAGCGCAAGAATTCCGCCACGGCCTCGGGATGTTCCTCGGCAAACGCGCGGCGCACCACGGTCACGCCCGTCAGCAGGCGCGAACCCGTGTCACCCGCCAGCTCGTCCCACACATCGGTCAGGCTCATCGGCGCCGACAGCTTGCCTCCGCTCTTTGCAATGGCAGCGGTCTTGAAGGGCTCGGGCAGCACGCCCACAGCAGACGGATCGGCAAGCAGGGCCGACAGCACCTCGGTGGGCTCGCTCTTAAACTCGAGCGCCACCTGGCCGGTCAGGCCCGCGCGCTCCAGCAGGTAGTTCATGACGTACTCCGGCGTGGTGCCCTTGCCCGTCATATAGACGGTATGGCCCGCCAAATCGCCAAACGAAGTAACGTCCGCGTTACCCGTCACCACGTTCAGCACGCCCAGCGTGTTGATGTCGATGACCTGCACCGCACCCTCGGTCTTGTTGTAGAGCATGCTCGCCACGTTGGCGGGCACCAAGGCAATATCGACATCGCCCTGAATCACCTTGGGCACGATCTCATCGGCGGCAGTGTTGATCGCAAAGTCGAACTCGTTGTCCGTGGCACCGTCGGCTGCCTGGTCCATAAACTGCACCAGGCCGATCGACGTCGGACCCTTGAGCGAGGCGACGTGCACCTCGACCGGCTCTGCGGCAGCACCGGCGCCGTCCGTGGCAACCGAGCCCGCGGCGGACCCGGCACCGGTAGCTCCCCGCCACCACAGCCCCCGAGCGCAAGCGACAGGGCGCCCGCGGCGAGCACCGAGGCAAACCCCCGGCGCGACATCTCAACATCAAACGCGCGCATCGCTAGCACGTCCCCTCGTTAGGCATCGTCCATGCGTGATGGTCGGTATGCAGCAGCTCCTCGGCCAGCGGCGAGAGCGGCGCGCCCAAGAACTCGCGGTAGCATGCCTGGACATCGGGATTCTCGTGCGAGAAGCGAATCTCGGCATTCGCATCGAGGCCCCAGAGCACCTGGCCACGCTCGGCTGCCAGCTCGCAACCGTCGTGGATGGGCTGACCGCCGCCACCGACGCAGCCGCCCGGGCACGCCATGACCTCAACGAAGTCATAGCTCACACGGCCGTCGCGAATCGCGTCGAGCAGACGGGCGGCGTTGCCCAGCCCGTGCGCCACGGCGACGCGCACCTTGGTACCATCGATATCGGCGACGGCTTCCTTCCAGCCGTCCAGGCCGCGCACATCGGTAAAGAAGTCGGCGTCGGGGTTCTTGCCCGTCACCAGGTAATAGGCCGAGCGCACGGCGGCCTCCATCACGCCGCCCGTGGCGCCAAAGATCACACCCGCGCCCGTGCCAAAGCCCAGCGGCGTATCGAGCGGCTCCTCGACCAGCGTGTCCACGCTCACGTGGCTCGCGCGGATCATGCGCACCATCTCGCGCACCGTCAGCGCAACGTCCACATCGGGCGTGCCGTCCTCGCCCACCATGCTCGGCAGCGCGCACTCGGCCTTCTTGGCCGTGCACGGCATCACGGACACCACAAACAGACGCTCGGGCTCCACGCCCAGCACTTTGGCATAGTAGGTCTTGGCGATGGCGCCGAACATCTGCTGCGGCGACTTGGACGTAGACAGGCTGTCGACAAACTCCGGATAGCGGGCCTTCACAAAGCGTACCCAGCCCGGGCAGCAGCTCGTAAACATGGGCAAGCCGCGGCCATCACCCTCACCCTTAACGGCCTCGCCCAGGCGCTCGAGCAGCTCGGAGCCCTCTTCCATAATGGTGAGGTCGGCCGAGAAATCGGTATCGAACACGTACTCAAAGCCAACGCGGCGCAGCGCGCAGGCCAAACGCTCGACGGTAGCCTCCTCGCGCAGATATGCCGAGCTCCTCGCCCCAGGCGCTGCGCACGGCAGGCGCGATCTGCACCAGCACGATCTTGTCGGGATTGGCAAGCGCGTCAAACACGGTCTCGGTATCGTCACGCTCGCGCAGTGCGCCCGTCGGGCAATGCGTTATGCACTGACCGCACGCGACGCAATCGGTCTTGTTGATCGGCGCACGCCCGCGGGTGCCCACGGCGGTATGCGTGGCGCGGTTGGTCAGGTCCCAAATCCCTAAGGCCCTGCACGCTCTCGCACACCTTAATGCAGCGCATGCATTTAATGCACTTGTCGTTTTCGCGGATGATGGGAAAATCGAAATCCCAGCCCTCGCCCGCCAAATGCCTTTGATACGGCAGATAAAAAATACCCAGGTCGTTGGCGATGGTCTGTAGGTTGCAGTTGCCGCTGCGCACGCAGCTCGTGCACTGCGAATCGTGCTGGGACAGCAGCAGCTGTACGTTGGTGCGACGGGCCTCGCGGGCCTTGGGGCTGTTGGTGTGGACCACCATGCCGTCGAGCACGTAGTTGTTGCAGGCGGCAACCAGCTGGTCGCAGCCCTCAACCTCGACAACGCACACACGGCAACCACCGATCTCGTTTAGATCGCGCAGGTAGCACAGGGTGGGAATCTGAATGCCGACGGACTTGGCCGCATCCAGGATCGTGGTGTGCTCGGGAACCACGACCTCGCACTTATCGATAGTGAGCTTGACCATGTTATGCGCTCCGTTTTCGGTGTTGTCGATGACGGTGGTTTTGTTGGGCTCTACCATTCCAGGTTCCTCCCTCCGCGGAACGCGCCAAAGCCAAAGTGGTCGCAACGCAGGCAGCGGCTTGCCTCCTGGCGCGCCTCCTCCTCGGTAAGGCCCTGCTCGACCAGATTCCAATCGTGGATGCGCTCGCCGGCCTCGCGCTCGCCCAGCTCGCAGCGGCCGCACTCGTGCTTGCCCTTAAACTGGACGGTCGGCAGCTCCACGTCGAGCTTGATCTTGTGGTCGAAGCCCAGGTAGCGGTCGATATTTGCCGAAGCAACGCGGCCAGCGTTGATGGCCCGAATGACGGTGGCGGGGCCGGTCTGGCAGTCGCCGCCGCTAAAGAGGCCATCGAAGTTGGGCACGGCGCCGTCCGAATCGGTGACCACGCAGCCCCACTTGCAGGCGATGCCCATGTCCTCAAACGGCTTGGGATCGATGTCCTGGCCAATGGCGACAAACACGCGCTCGCAGGGGATGACGCGCTCGGGCGTAGCGGCGGCACGCGGAGCCGGACGACCGCGGCGGGGCTCGCCGATAATCTGCGGTTGCACGCGCAGGCCGCTCACGCGACCATCTTCGCCCGTCTCGATGGCGAGCGGCGCCGTGAGCTCCAGAACCTCGCAACCCTCGGCCTGGGCGCCGGCAATCTCGGCGTCCTGGGCCGTCATATCGCAGATGCGACGGCGGTAGACGATGCTCACCTTTTCGGCACCGCAGCGCACGGCAGAGCGCGCCACGTCCATGGCCACGTTGCCGCCGCCGATGACGCACACGCGCTGGCCGCTCAGGTCGGGCAGCGCGTCGTCGCCGATGGCACGCAGCATCTTGACGGCCGATTCCACGCCGGGAGCCTCTTCGCCCGGAAGGCCGAGCTTCTTGTCACTGTGGGCACCGATGGCCAGGTAGACGGCATCGAACTCGTCGCGCAGACGGGCAAGCTCCTCGCCGTTCACGGAGCGGTCGAGCTCCACGTCGATGCCGGCGCTCAAGATCCAGTCGATCTCGGCCTGCAGGCGCTCGCGCGGCAGACGATAGCTGGGGATGCCGTAGCGCAGCATGCCGCCCAGGTGGTGGCGCTGCTCAAAGATGGTCACCTTATGACCCATCACGGCCAGGTAGTAAGCGCAGGAAAGGCCGGCCGGGCCGCCGCCGATCACGGCGACGCGCTTACCGGTGTTGTCCACTACATGCGGTTTGTGGTCGTTGAGGTCGCTGTGCTCAACGGCAAAACGCTTGAGGGCGAGGATGTTCATGGGGTCGTCGACCATGCCACGGCGACAGTGCATCTCGCAGGGATGCTCGCACACCAGGCCGCAGACGAGCGGCAGCGGGTTATTCTTGCGGATGACCTTGACGGCATCGGCATAGCGGCCGGCCTCGACGAGCGAAATGTACCCGGGAATGTCGACGTGCGCCGGGCAGCCCGAGACGCACGGGACGCGGGCCTCGCGGTCAAAGCCGCAGGAGTGCTCGCGAATGTGATGCTCAAAATCGTCGCGGAAGCCGCGAATGGCCGTGAGCGCCATGGCGCCAGCTTCGTAGCCGATGGCGCAGTCGCTCGAAAGGTAGATGGTGCGGGCCGTGCGCTCAATCAGGTTGAGCGTAGACTCATCGGCACGCCCTTCGAGCACATCAGCGAGCAGGTCACTCAGTGCGCTCAGGCCCACGCGGCAGGGCGTGCACTTGCCACAGCTCTGGGTGGAGCACAGGTTGACGAGCGCTGCCGTAAACTCAACGGGACACGGGGCGAGCGAACTCACCGCCAAACGGCGTCCGAGCGCATCGTGCAGGTCGTCCATGACGGCCTGAGCGTGGCTGCGTTCCATTACATGCAGTCGAGCCATAAGATCCCCTCTCACATGGCAGCCCGGAGGCGAGGCCGGGCGAAATTGCTACACGCACAACACTGACCTAAAAAGTTGTTAGGTCTCCACGCAGTTCGGCAGGCGGCATGAAATGTCACCCTCAGCGGTGAAATAGAACATTACCGCAGATAAATGCCATATTTGATAAAACGCGTTACCAAATGACAATGCCCCGCCCACGCAATCACGTGGACGGGGCATTGCTCCAGGTATGCGGTCAGCAACCCTGTTGCTTTTACTTAAGCTCGGGCCAGTAACCCTTGTTGGCCTCGATCATGTCGTCGAGAACCTCCTTGGCGACCTTCATCGACGGCACGGTCTTGTTCAGCGTAAAGGCCTTGAGCGCCTTCTCGTACGAACCCTCGATCGTAGCCTCGACCACGAGCTTCTCCGAGTTCAGCTGCTGCATCATGAGGCCCTGCTGGAACAGAGGAATGTTATCGCGGCTGATGACCTCGGGGCCGTTCTTGCCAATGTAGGCAGGCAGCTCGACCATAGCGTCATAGGACATGTTGGGGATAGCGCCCTTGTTCTCGCAAATGACCAGGAAGCGCTGCTTGGTGTCGTTCTTCAGAGCGATAGCCAGGTCGGCAATCCAGTCGCCGTGGCTGCCCGCATAGAACGTGCTCTCGTCGATCTCGCCCGTCTTCTCGTAGTGATCGATACCGTCAAAGAGGTTCTTCTCACGCGTCTCCTCAACCTCGTTAGCACGGGTGCGCTCGGGGTTGGAGTGCTCGACGAACTCCTTCTGCTGCAGGTAGTAGTTCAGATACGTGTTGGGCAGGTACTCCGGGAAGCACTCCATGATCTCGTACTCGCCCTTCCAGACGTAGTACCAGCTGCCCTTGGTGTGGCGATTCTGCTCGGGGTGCTCGCCAGTGGCCTCCTCGGGCTTCTTTGCCATGAGCGAGCCCATGCCCTTGAGGTAGGAGTCGGGCAGCAGGATCTCGTGCTCCTTGATGTACTCGCGCAGCTGCGGGAGCACCTCCTCGCCCTTGTGGCGGATCGAGGTGAACCAACCAAAGTGGTTGAGGCCAAAGTAATCGTACTCGACATCCTTCTTGTCGATATCGAGCGCGGCGCAAACCACGTCGATGATCGCGATCGGCATGTCGCAGATGTTGATGATGCGAGCGTTGGGACGCAGCACACGGCAGCCCTCGGAGACGATGGCAGCAGGGTTGGAGTAGTTGAGAATCCAGTAATCCTTCTTGGCGTACTTCTCAACGTCATCGATCAGCTCGACCATGGGGAAGATGGTGCGCATGCCGTAGGCAAGGCCGCCGCAACCGCAGGTCTCCTGACCCACGCAGCCGTGACGCAGCGGAATCTTCTCGTCCTGCTCGCGCATGGCGTAGCCGCCCACGCGCATCTGGGCAAACACGAAGCTCGCGTCGGTAAAAGCCGTCTTTTTGTCGGTGGTCACCGTGAGCTTGATGTCCAGGCCGAGGTCCTCGTGCAAAATCCAGTCCACGAGCACGCCGATCTTGCGCTGGCGCTCCTCGTTGATGTCGTACAGACGAATCTCGTCAACGTCGAGCTCGTCCTTGCGCAGAGCGATGGACTTGACGATGCCGGGGTAAAGGTGGATCCGCCACCACACAGAGTAATGATCATTGTTTACTGCTCCTTCTCAATTGCGTTTTCGACCTTGTCGCGCATCTCGGCGACCTTCATGCCAAAGATGATCTGGATATTATTGCCGTTGCGGTTGATGCCGCTGTTGGGCACGTGGTTGATGAGGTCCTCATTGATGAGGTCCGGGTTCTTAACGTTCACGCGGAGACGCGTAAAGCAGTTCTCGAGCTCCTCGATGTTGTCCTTGCCACCAAGACCTGCGACCAGGTCGGCAATACCTGCATCGACGCCCTCTGCGGGAGCTGCGGCAACAGCGCCCTGCTTCACCGCGACAGACGCGGCGGCCTCGCCCTCGGCAACGGACTCCGCGAGCTCGGACTCCTCCTCGCGACCAGGCGTGTGGAGGTTGAGCTTCTTGATGAGGAAGGTGAAGAGGAAGAAGTACAGAGCGGCGTTGACGACTCAAGCACCAGCATAACCGGCCAGTTGGTCTTGTCGACACCGAGGACCAGGTTGGAAACCACGATGTTGATGATGCCGCCTGCAGTCGAAGCGGGCACGGAGAGGACCTTGAGCAGGACCAGGAAGATGCCGGAAAGAACCGAGTGAACGACAAAGAGCACGGGAGCGGCAAAGACAAAGAGGAAGTCCATGGGCTCGGTCACGCAGGAGAGCACGGCGGTGATGATCAGCGGGATAATGACAGCCTTGGTCTTGTCCTTGTTCCCCTTGTAAGCAGTGAAGATAAAGGCGAGACCGATACCGATGTAGGGCCACAGGTTGTTGAAGGTGTAGCTGTTGAAGTAGGTGCTATCGGAGAAGGGCTGACCCGTCATTGCCATCTCGGCAACACGGATGGGATAGGCGCCGGCGATAACCTGATCACCCAGCGTCAGGGTGCCGCCCACATCGGAGAACTGGAACGGGGTGTAGATGAGGTGGTGCAGACCGGTGGGAACGAGCAGCTTGTTGAGCATGCCGTAGATAAACAGACCGATGTTGCCCGACTCCTTAATGATGCCGGCAACGGAGGAGATGGCGACCCTGAACCGGAGGCCAAACGATGCAGAAGCCAGCGCCCATGATCCAGGAAATGATGATCATGATCAGGAACGGAAAGCGAACGCCCGAGAACATCGAAAGGGCAATGGGGAACTGCTTGTTCGAGTACTTGTTGAACACGGCGCCGGTGATGCAGCCGAGGATGATGCCGCCGAACACGCCGGTATCGAGCACCTGGATGCCCATAACGGTGGCCTGGCCGGTTCCGGTAAGGCCGAGCATGCCGCTCGCATCGGCAAGAGAGCCGGTGGCGTTGAGCACGATGTTGTTAGCCTGCAGGAACAGGAAGAACGACATCAGGGCGATCAGCGAAGCATGGCCCTTGTTCTTCTTTGCCATGGCGCCGGCGATGCCCACGCAGAACAGAATCGAGAGGTTGTTGATGATAAACATCAGCGACTGATAGACAACGGCGCCCACAAGCTGGAACGGACCGGAGCCCAGTACGGGGACCAAAGCGCAGATGGTCTTGTTGGTCAGAATGATGCCCACAATGAGCAGGATGCCGGCAACCGAGAGATACATCATCGGCTGGACGATCGACTTCGCGAACACCTCCAACGGCGCTTTGAAATTGAACTTCTTTTGCGGTCATAGCGGTACTCCCCTTCCTTTTCCGCAAATTAAGACAGATGTGCCCTGGGCAAGACCGTAAGCCTTGCCTTATACCAATCGATGTGTGGGCACGTTATGCCTAGAGACCAGGTTCTCCAAGCAGGTTAACAATGTGATATGCGAGATAGCTCTTCTCGGCATTGGTAACGACAACGTTATAGGTAGACGACAAGTGAGCGGCTATAGCGTCCGCGCACGAGAGTGCGCACGGATACGCCGTTTCATCGATTCGGAACAGTGCGTCTCCGTTGATTTGCCCGGCCGTAGGATCGAGCGCTCGCTGTGCGAAAAATTGCAGGTGACGAACGAAACGTTCGTAAGGCAGCGAGGTGTCGTCGAGGGTCGTGGCATAGCGCTCAGAAACAATCGCGAGCACGTCGCGAACAAGCTGGACCGAAACGATCAGACGATCAGAGCGTTGCGGCATGGTGGCGTTGACGATATGCAAGGTAATGAAACCCTGCTCTTCTTCGCTCATCTGGATGCCCATATACTCCTTGATAATCTGCAGGGCACGGCCCGCAAGTGCATACTCCTTGCGATAGAACTGCTGGATCTCGAGCAGCAACGGATTCTCACAGGGGACGCCCTTGCGCTCGCGCTCCAAAGCAAGGCTGATATGGTCTGCGAGAGCAATGAGAATCTTATCGTTGATGTCGGCATTGAGCTCTCGACGGAGCATCTGAACAATATCTTCGGCAATCATGAGGTTGACGGTGGGGATGGACTCCAAAAGATGTGCCAAGCGGTCGATCGTACGCGAGTCCTGAGAAGTTCCCTTCTGCAACGCGTAGGTCTTTTCGATCGACGCCTCGTCGATGGCATCGCCGGCATGACGGCCAAAGCAGAGGCCTCGACCGATGACGATGAGCTCGGAGCCATCGTCCGAAGTGACCATTGCGACGTTGTTGTTAAAAACTCGCTTGATAACCACGGTACCCACCACAAGAATTTACTCGGAAAGCCAGACGACAGGCTCTTTAACAGCAACAGGGCCGGAAGCATGCTCACGAAGAGTCGAGTTCTCCGAGCGCTCGCACACGATAACGAAGACCGTGGGATCGAAGCCGGCAGCGCGAACCGCGTCGAAATCGACCTCGACGAGGGGCTGGCCCGCGTCGACATGGTCACCCTGGGCAACAAGCGCGTGGAAGCCCTTGCCCTCAAGCTTAACAGTGTCGATTCCGATGTGCAGCATCACCTGAGCAGAGCTGTCGTCGGACATGATGCCCAGCGCGTGCTCAGTCGGAAACAGCGCCGCGACGGTGCCGGAAACAGGAGCGCACACCGTTCCCTCTTGGGGAACCACGGCAACGCCATCACCCACCGCACGGCTGCTAAAAGCGGGGTCATTGGTTTTTTCTAGATTAACAAGCTCGCCGGAAACAGGGGCGAGGATTTCGAACTCGGAAGTCGCAGTCGCCTGCTTATCCGAGCCACCCATAAGGCGAGAAAAGAAACCCATGTTTAGGGATATGAGCAGGACATTGTCAAGAGGCAAAATCGGGCCTGGCCCCAACGATATGGGGTCAGGCCCTCTCCCTATATCAGCCCGTCCGCGGCGACCTCGGCGTGTCTCTCCGACGCTCGTCTTTGCAGTTTAATATCCGCCCGTGGCGATCTCTCGCTGGGCAATCCGTTGCTACGGCTGAGGCTTCTACGTCGAACCGACAGTCTGCGCACGCGTGTGGCGCCCTGGGCGCTCGCAGAAAAGGGACCTGAGGTTCGCCTCAACGGCTTCGGATCGAACCGCTTCCGGGGTGACTGTTTGGCTACACTGATGTGGACAGTTCCGGGAGGGGCGCAGGAGACGGGAGGGCCGTATATGAGGGACCCCAGGCACCCGACCGCACCGACGAGTTCAAGAGGCAGATAGTCGACCTCGCGCAACGCCGGCAAGCCCAAGCACGTTGGCCTTGTTGTCGGGACACCGCGCGAGCAGTCGATAAACGCGACCGGCTCGCCGCGCCGCGTCGCAACCGCACGCCCGAGCTTGGCGGCGGAGCTCGAGCGCGAGAACCGCAGGCCTCGGATGGAGGTCGACGTCTTAAAACAAGCGGCGCTGAGCATACGCTCGTGCCAGGCCATAGCGGCCAACGACCCGCCCATATCAGCAGGTGCAGGTTCCTCGGCGTGGCGAGGTCGACCTGCGGTCGCTCCATGCCCTCGCTGGGGCCGAGGGCGTCAGGCCGACCCATGCGGCGAACGACCGGGCGTTCCTGAACGCTCGAGAACTCGCCGGCCTCGAACACGAGGTCGGCGGCCGTCGAGAGGTCGGCGCCCGTGAGGCGGCGCCGGGGCCGCATCATGAGGGAGAACGGCCTGGTCCTCCACCAGGAAGGCTTGCGGGCACTCGGGGCGGTCAACGAGGCCGACGTGCCCAACGTCGTCGCGCGCGCCTTCGGCCTCCGCCGCCACGCCTGATGCAGCGACCCGACCTAGTAGGCGAGCGGGGCCTCGTGGTCGGTCTGCCTGCTCGTCGAACCCAATCGACTCGATCCAGGACCAGGAAGGACGCCCGGGGTCCAGTCGCCGTTCGCGGCCGGTGGGCGTCCCCATCTCGGACATCGAGGCCCGTGCCGGAGCAGGAACGCCGAGATCGCCGATGCTTCGAGGCGCGGCATTGGTCGTCGCCTCGCGTCCTCGAGCGCCCTGGTCAGGTCGACGGGCGACCAACAGGACTCGTCGTCGAAACTCGTCCACTCGACCGAGACGTTGCCGACCGGAGGAACTCGGCGTGCACTGGTACAACGGTCGTTCTTCCTGCGCCTGTCCGCGCTGGGCTTGATCATCTTCGAGACGGCGCCGACCACGCAGTCGACCCCGAGGCCGGAAAGCCTCTTCTGCAGGTCGAAGCCCGTGACCCCGGACTCGTACACGCACTTGGCCCTTGGGTCCACGGAACGCACCCACTCCGCGACGGCGCCGGCATCGTGGCCGAAGGTCGCGGCACGTACCTCCCCGGTCATGACGTCGAGGGAGACTGCCTTTATCGAGCGGGCGTGGACGTCGAGGCCGATGAAGGTGGTAGTATCGAGCATGGGAGCCCCTTCCATGAATGCGGCGTGGCCGCCGCGGCTGAATTAGACACTCACCATTGTCGGCCTAATCCGCGGTCTTTCATGCAGCAGGGGCTCTCAATGTTTTTATGTCCTGCTCATATCGCCAACCGGTCAGCCACCACAGCCGGGATTCTACCGGCATACGCCGGCACAGAGATTACGGCCACGTCGTCCTCAGTCATCGAGACAGCGCTGAAATCTAGCCCGCTATCGGTCGATCGACGGTAACGGTATTCTTGTCCAGTGCCCCGGCCACAAGGCCAGACACCTTCTGCGTTCCACCCGTCGGACTAAACACAATTTCGAATACGCTCATCGAGACACCCTCAGCCACCCCCTACCGTCTGGCAACGCGTCATCAAGCCGTTTTCACATCCAGCCAGAGTATACGGCACGTGGGACTAATCCCTACATTTTGGTGCACCAAGCACCCCAATGCACCCACCCTACGCTGTCTGCCTCTTCGTTTTGTATAAATTACGGTACAGATTGTATATATTTACGGATACCGCCGTGTTCTCCTGAGGTACCCCATCCTGGCCCGTGCAAAAAACGGAGTATTCTGCAACGTGACCGCGCCAGCAATACCCCCGAGCGGGCAAACCTTTAGGGCGCTGCGTCATGCGCACCCATGGGACCCATTGCCGCATGGTAGGGAAACAGGCCCACGGCATCCTCTAGACGCATTCCCGAGGAAATCACATTTGAACTAGCGATCGGATACGGCAAACAAAAAGGGCCCCGAACGTAGTTGCTCGGGGCCCTTGGT
>VOFC01001963.1_pt1 | contig 116000 bp, 232 predicted proteins | sample 5384161 | NCBI WGS metagenome assembly VOFC01 (sample SAMN12384722, study PRJNA508395) | human gut metagenome | isolation source: healthy gut B | host: Homo sapiens
TGGAATCAAAAAGAACAAGGATTATTCTCGTGAAACAAGAACTAAAGCTCTTAAAAACAAACTCAATAAATTGAAGTACCGCACTCATTTGATTGATTCTTTTAATAGAGACCCAATTCAATGTAAATGTGGAGCCATTATGCAGTATACTTATACATATAATCCGTTGGAGGACAAGAGAAATGACAGAACATACAGAAAAAAGATGTATTGATGAAATGTACAAAATGCGGTTACGAAGAAAAAAGTACCTAGATGGTTAATCGATGAATTATTTCCAAATGAACCTGAAGAAAACTATATGATGCACTGCCCTGAATGTGATCATAAGATGATTGTAAAAAAATAATTCAAAGCAACTAAAAGGCAAATGCAAAATGTTGGCTATTACGATAGTCCTTTTTGTCGTTCCTCATAATCAACAAATTTTAACAATTCTACAGTTTTTTCACATACCGCATTCCCCTGTTCCGAAGCCAAAATCTTAATATACAAAAAAAAACTGTCATACGACAGTTTAATTATGCATTTAAAGCTGCTTTTGCTTCTTCGCAAAGTTTAGTGAAGCCTTCAGCATCGTGAATAGCCATTTCACTTAACATTTTACGGTTGATCGCAATATTAGCTAATTTTAATCCGTGCATTAAACGAGAGTATGATAAGTCATTCATACGTGCAGCTGCATTAATACGTGTAATCCAGATTTTACGCATGTTTCCTTTTAACTTACGACGGTCGTTGTATGCATATCTGAATGAATGCATTACCTGCTCATTTGCAGTTTTGTATAATGTATGTTTTGATCCAAAGTATCCTTTGGCAAGTTTCAACACTTTTTTCTACGAGCGCGTGAAACTGTTCCACCTTTAACTCTTGCCATTCTTTATATCCTCCTTAATTACTTAACTAACATTTCCTTAATACGTTTGTAATCTGTAGCATGTACAGTACCTGGTTTAGCTAAGTGACGACGTTGTTTCTTAGTCTTTCCATGGAAACGGTGAGATGTATAAGCGTGAGATCTCTTTAATTTTCCAGAACCTGTCTTTTTTACACGTTTTGCTAATCCTCTGTGACTCTTCATTTTAGGCATAGTCTAGTCCTCCTTACTTCTTTTTAGGTGCCAACACTGTTGACATCGTATTACCTTCCATTGAAGGTTTTTTTCTCAACGATAGCTACTTCATCCATAGCTTCGATGAAGTCATTCATGATCTTACGACCAACTTCCAAGCGAGTGATCAAACGACCACGGAATCGCATATCAATCTTTACTTTCATACCCGCTTCGATCCATTTTGACGTCTGACGAACTTTTGTTTCAAAATCGTGTGTATCGATAATCGGCGATAAACGCAAAGATTTAACTTCAACAACATGTTGCTTACGCTTAGCTTCTTTTGCTTTTTTCTGTTGTTCGAAATGATAACGACCATAGTCTAAAACTTTACACACGGCCGGACGCGCCTTGGGTGCTACACACAACAAATCTAAATTTTGTTTGTATGCAATGTCCAATGCTTCTTTTTTTGACATAACTCCCAATTGTTCTCCATCCGCATTGATGACAAGAACTTCTCTAAACGGAATCTTTTCGTTAAACAAATCATCGTTTACATTATTTGGGGCAACTTTTCTATTATTGATATTCGACACCATCCTTCTTCATTTTTCCAAAAAAGAAAATGGGTGCATTCCACACCCATCACTCTTTTTAAACGAATTCAAACTGAATTGGCCGTGAACCTATGTCTCTTAGACATCAGGTGAGAAGGGGTGCTTCTATCTTTCCATTTCTTTTACTCATTGATAATACCACACACATATGGTTTATTCAATATCTTTTTAAAAAAATAAAGCCGAGTAAATCGGCTTAAACACATAAATGGTGGACTCTTGGGGATTCGAACCCCAGACCCACTGATTAAGAGTCAGTTGCTCTGCCGGTGAGCTAAGAGTCCATTTATCAGTGCTCATTTATATTACCACAAAGATATTTTTAAATGCAACTATTTTTTTCCAAAAAAGAGTGCCGAATTGACACTCTATTCCAACATAGCCATTTTTTCTTCCCACTCTTGCATCAATGCAAAGCAATTTCGTTGTGTTTATCATCTATTTTCGCATCTAACTCTTCCATCTTACGATAATCTTGGTAATATTCTGGTTCATATCTCAATTCTCGCATTGCCTCTAAATCTTGTTCTGCTTCCTCTAAAAGCACGGGAGTTTAACACTTGCTCATAGCCAAAATAGCCAAATGTCGTTTATGTACGGCTTTTTTTTTCGTCAAATTTTTATTTTTTACTGTTGTATGTGTTGTAATTGTGGTATAATAGTTGTAAAGGATGGCTGCTTCTATGAAACTGTATTATGATAAACGACTTAAAGATCCTACTTACTATATTCAAAAGCAGGGATTTAGAAATGGTAAAAAAACGACAACCAAAAACATCAAAAGATTAGGTAAACATTCTGAGCTTCTTCTTATAACGGATAATCCCTTGGAATACGCTAAAAACGAAGTAAAAAAAAAATGAATGAGGAATATCGTTCTGGCAGATCTGAATTCATTGTTACTATGGACTTTAATGAAAGAATCCCTTCTACAGATTCTCCTTGTTCGAATTCTACTAGTTTGAACATTGGATATCTGTATCTTAAGGATATCTATGCCAAATTGAATCTGTCTGATTTTTTTTAAATCAGTTTCTTCTGACCGAAAGATCACCTACGACTGTAATAAAATCTGTCAGTTTCTTACCTATGCAAGGATTCTGGATCCTGCCAGTAAATATGGAACATACGATAAACTTGATACATACTATGAGAAACCTCAGGTTGAATACCAACATATGATTCGTTTCCTGGATATTCTAGACAGAAACAGTGACCAATATTTAAAACATCTTTTTGACAATTCCGAAAACATCGTTAAACGAGATACTTCAGTTATGTACTATGACTGTACAAACTATTTCTTTGAAACAGAAAAGCCTGATGAGGAGATTGTTGACGAAGTTACTGGAGAAATTATCCTTGGACCTCGTCAGTTCGGAATCAGTAAGGAAAACAAGACATCTCCTATTATTGAAATGGGGCTTATCATGGACAGACGTGGAATCCCTATTTCTATGTGTATTCATCCAGGAAACACAAATGAACAGCTTACTGCCGTTCCACTTGAAAAAGAAGTTATAAAAATGACCGGAAACAAAAAGTTCATATATTGTGCGGATGCAGGACTTGGATCCTACAATATCCGTAAATTCAATGATATGGGTGGTAGAGCCTATATCGTTACACAGTCAGTAAAAAAAACTTGGACAAGAGATCAAAGATATCGTATTCAACGATTCAAACTACCGTCTATTGTCAAATGACGATGCGATCACATTGAAAGAAATGCGAACATTTAATAAAAAAGACGCAAACAATCTAAGTCTATACAATGATTTTGCCTATAAAGTGATTCCGACCAACACGACCATGGATACAGGACTTTATGAAGAAAAAAGTATACAAGAACGGTCGAACAAAAAAGTAAAAGCCAAAGGAACATTACATCAATATATCATTGTCACTTTCTCTAGAAAGATGATGGAATACCAAAGGACTATCCGCGAAAACAGCTTGAACGTGCTAAAAAGTTATTAAGACTTAAAGATCCTGAAAAGATAAAAAAAGGACCCAACGATATACGTCGATTCCTTAAGAACACATCATCTGATCTGACTAATTATGTATTGGATATGGATAAAATCCATGAAGAAGAAAAAATACGATGGATTCTATGCCGTCGCAACAAACCTTGACGATTCAGCCAAAGACATCCTAGCAGTAGCTCAAAATAGATACAAAATCGAAGACTGTTTTAGAATCATGAAGACTAATTTCGATGCAAGACCAGTATTCTTGAGAAAGCCAGAAAGAATACGTGCACATTTCTTGATCTGCTACACTGCACTACTTATATACAGGCTTATGGAGTGCAAGTTGGATGACAACTTAACTCATGTAACAACATCAAACCTAATAAAAACATTACGAAATATGAATGTAGTAAATATGGATGACATGTACTACAAATCCATCTATAGTGGAAGTCAGGCATTAGATGCATTAGAAAGATGTTTCGAGCTACAACTAAACAGAAAGTACTATAGACCAAGTGATTTAAACAAAATAGTAAAAAATTTTCAAAATAGAAATCACATACAACATTTCAAAAAAACGAAAGTGCTAGATTAAACCTTGAATAAAGGCTTTCTAGCACTTTTTACTTTTTTCAACTGTCAAACTCGGGATATTACCACGGCATATTTTTAAATGCAACTATTTTTTTCAAAAAAAGAGTGCCGAATTGACACTCTATTCCAACATAGCCATTTTTCTTCCCACTCTTGCATCAATGCGACAATTTCGTTGTGTTTATCATCTATTTTCGCATCTAACTCTTCCATCTTACGATAATCTTGGTAATATTCTGGTTCATATCTCAATTCTCGCATTGCCTCTAAATCTTGTTCTGCTTCCTCTAAAAGCACTTCTAGTTTTGCGACACGATTCTTAATTGCTTTTAAATCCGTGAAAGATACCGTTTGTGGCTTCGCTTCTTTTTCGACCTTGGCAACCGATTCCACAAGTTCATTACTTGCCTTTTTTCTAAGTACTCTTCGTAATTTAAATCATACACTTTACTGATTGAACCCATTTCTAGTACACGTGTAGCCATCTTTTTTAAAAACATACGGTCATGCGATACAAATAGAATCGTTCCATCATATTTTTCTAAAGCGGATTCCAAAGCTTCTTTCGCCGGAATATCTAAGTGGTTTGTAGGTTCATCCAATAATAAAACATTATCATGCTCTAACATTAATTTTGCCAAAGCCAATCGAACTCTTTCTCCACCCGACAAATCATTCACTTCTTTAAAAACTTCATCCTGTGTAAAAAGGAAACTTTGCTAACGTATTACGAATCTGTGTTTGTGTTGCATCCGGATCCATATCCCACAATTCATCAATACATTCTTATTCGACTTCATCTGAGCACTTTCCTGATTGAAATACCCTACATCAATTTGATGGCCAAATTTAAAGCTACCTGATATCGCAGGCAGTTCTTTCACCAAAGTCTTGATCAAAAGTTGATTTACCTATTCCATTAGGACCAACGATAGCCATTCTTTGTCCTTGCAATAACTGAAAAGAAACATCAGACAAGCACTTTATCATAACCAACCTGTAAATCTTCCACTTCAAGAACCTGCTTACCACCTTTTCTTGCACAAGTAAACACGGCCTTCATCTGACTGGTATCTGAAGTACTATCTTCAATTCTATCCATGCGATCTAAATATTTCTGCTTACTCTTGGCAAAAGCGGCCTTATTCTTTTATAGCGGAATTTTTCAATCAAATCTTCTAAACGATGAATCTCTTGTTGGCGAATATACGCTTCATGATTCTTTTTAGATATTCATCTTTTGCCTTCAAATAATGCGAGTAATCCCCACATATCTTTGGGTTTTACCAAACTCAATTTCCACGATTTCATCTACAACATGATCCAAGAACATTCGGTCGTGACTCACTAAAACAACCGCGAAAGGATAATGCTTCACATAATTTTCAAGCCATTCAATAGCTGCAATATCCAAATGGTTTGTCGGTTCATCCAATAATAAGATATCTGGTTTTGTCAATAACAGTTTAACCAGCGCAATTCTCGTTTTTTGTCCAGAACTAAATTCACACAATTTTTTATTTAAATCACTTTCTTCAAACTGAAAATGAAAAAACACATTCTTTAATTCCACCTCATATTGATATCCATTCAATGCCTCAAAACGTGTCTGCAATGCATCATACTTTTCAAGTTGTTTCTCGCTTGAATCCATTTTAAGCACTTCTGCCTGAGCATTTAACTGCTTTTCCAATTCTCGAACCTTGTCAAAAGCCGTTAAAAGTTCTTCATACACTGTCTTTTCTTCGTCCACAAAAGTAATCTGTGCCAAATACCCAATATTTGTACCATTTAAACCCATACGAGAACCCGAATCATAGTGTTCCTGTCCACATATAATTTTCATCAATGTTGTTTTTACCCACGACCATTACGACCAACCAACGCAATCTTTTTCATTATCACGCACTTGAAAGTTAGCCCCTGCCAAAACTGTTTTTGCCCCAAATGACTTTTGTATATTACTTAATTGTAACTTCATACTATCACCCTAAATTTCAAAATATCTAACAATACCTTTCACCAAAGTTTTCGCTATCGCATCCGTATTGTCGTTAAAATAAGCAACACTTTGAGAATTCATTGCGCTCGCATATGAAAAGTATAATCCATACATCCCATAGGCATCTTTATATTTTGCATTTCTCATTTCCTCACCATAAACACCAGTGTATGTTGCTCTTCCACCAGTTTCTCTTAATTGTGGGTAAAGTTCATATTTTTTACTTCACCCTTTTCATCTTCGGCAAATGAATCATATAAAACTCCATTTTCCTGCGTCTTTGTTCGTTCTAGCCGCATACAATGTCAATCCACTTTGATCCATATAATATGAGATTGTATTAGCCAACCCACTATTTGTATATGGACTTGCCATCATATAAGGCGCATCTACATTTTCATCATAGCTTGCACCCAAGGCAATATATAATTTAGCCTTTGCCTTATAACCACGAGCCGGACGACCATCTGCACCATAATATCCAGGCGTTTCGTTTTTTCTTTACGCAAGATTTTTACCTTTAATCCCTTTTCTTCTAATTCTTTTTTTAATTTTTTCGCAAATTCCATGGAAGAAGTTGGTTCATCTAAAATTGATGTACTTGCACCATAATCTACTGTATTCGAGATGTAATTCATCGCATTTCCACATGGATCGATCACTACATCATATACATTGGATTTTGGGATATGCTTAGTGACAACAATAAACGTATAATTTTTCTTTAAATGAATATCATACTCTTTTAATGCCTCTTTATCTGCCACAAACGTAACATCTTTCACCTTTTATTGCGACGCATTGTCGTGATTGTCTTCGCCTTAAATGCATCGTCAAAATAAATACGCTCCTTTTCATAATGATCATATGTATATAGTTCATAAATTCCTTCTTTTAAAGAACCTAAATCAATACCTGAATCCACTTTTCCATTAAATGTAAAAAACTTGTAATGGCATCATTCATAACATTTCTTAGAACAATGTTATTGCCTTGCATTTTATCCATTTTCTTTGTACCATACTCATCTTTATACAAAGACAACGTCTCCCCATAAACTAAATAATCACTGAGTCGATAAGACCCATCAAAACTTGTCTCCACCTTTTTTTTCGCAGCTTTTCAACATCCACTGTATCCAAATAAGATTGTGACAACTTATCTATTTCAGTTGGCCTTGATACATATAAAAAAACACAGACAACCACAATAGCGATAGTAACAACTCCGACGATCATCGTGCTTAAATTTTTATTATTAACTACTCTTACTTTTTTCATACCCCTTATTTATATCACACAAAAAAACAGGTATCAACGAGATACCTGTTTAATTCATTAGAAAATTAAATTTCTAGGTGTACGTGGATATGGTGAACATCACGAATATTCGCAACACCACTTAAATACATCAACATACGGTCAAACCCAAGACCAAATCCTGAGTGCTTGCATCCTCCAAAGCGACGTAAATCTAAATACCATTGTAATGTCTCTTGTTCCATTCCAATTTCTTTCATGCGATTCACTAACACATCATAACGCTCTTCACGTTGAGAACCACCAACTAATTCTCCAACATAAGGAACTAATAAGTCACATCTTCGCAACTGTCTTGTTGTCATCATTGACACGCATATAGAATGCTTTAATATCCTTTGGATAATCCGTTAAGAAAACAGGACCATTTACGACTTTTTCGCAAATATAACGCTCATGTTCACTCTGAAGATCCATACCCCAGAAAATATCCTGGTTTTCAAATTGATCTTTTGCTTTTTCCAAATATTCAATAGCCTTTGTATAAGTCATTCTTTCAAAGTTAGAGTTTGCAACATGAGTCACACGTTTAATACATTCTTTATCGATCATTGATGCAAAGAATTCCATTTCTTCTTTAGCATGTTCTAAACAATAGTTGATACAATATTTGATCATTTCTTCAATACAATCCATGTTATCGGCTAAATCCGCAAACGCAAGTTCTGGTTCAATCATCCAGAATTCAGAAGCGTGACGAGTTGTATTTGAATTTTCTGCACGGAAAGTTGGACCAAAAGTATAAACATTGCGATATGTTAATGCGAATGGTTCAACATGCAATTGTCCAGATACTGTAAGTTGAGCATGTTTACCAAAGAAATCCTTGTCATATTTTGCATCTTCACGAGTTGTAACTGTAAAACATTCACCAAAGCACCTTCTGCATCATTACCAGTGATTTCTGGTGTATGTACATATACGAATCCGCGATCCTGGAAGAATGTGTGAATTGCCATACTTAATACACTTCTTAATCTAAACATAGCATAGTATGTATTTGCACGAGGACGTACATGAGGAATTTCACGCATAAATTCAAAACTGTGACGTTTTTTCTGCAATGGATAATCGTGATCACATAATCCTAAAACACTAATACTTTCGGCTTGAATTTCAAATGGTCGTTTTGCATCTGGAGTACATACAAGTTTTCCTGTTACTTCCATAGTCTGAACCTGTTGTAATTTTTGATACTTCATCAAAGTTTTCTAAGCTATCCGCATATACAACCTGCACATTTGAAAAAGTTGTTCCATCATTCAACGCAATAAATCCAACTGCCTTTGAATTACGATTTGTACGAACCCATCCCTGCAAAGTAATACTTTGTCCATCGTACTGTTCAAATGTTTCTTTTAATTTTTTACTAACATAGTTTCTCCCTTCAAAATAAAAAAAAAGTTCCTTAATTAAAAGGAACGATTATTACCGCGGTACCATCCTGTTTCATCACACGTATGTATGCACTCAATTGGAATTTAACGCATTCCACACGTTACTGTCTACTTAATTTCTCCAGTACGACTCCACAGGTGTTATCAATCCAAACTTGCACTGTCTATTTTCACCTAACAAGACTCTCTTTACATGTTCGTTTTGGACGACTTCTATTTCTGCGTCTTTGTTTCTAATGAATTTGTAATAAATACCAATTCTTGTATTGATGATACCACATCAATACTTTTAATGACAACCCCTTTTGGGACTAAAAAATGTTGATGCGTAAAATCAACGATACCATTAATTCCACACTGTACTAATTTATCTACTGTTTCTTGTACATCATGTGAAATTGTTAAAATCGCAATACGACATCCTTCAGGAATCTTCGTATCTAACTCCGACATCGGATATACTTCGACACCAAATTGTGTTCCACACTTAGCTGGATCCACATCAAATGCACATGCGATTTCACCAACAACATAATCCCATTTATTATAATTCATTAACGCACGACCTAAGTTACCAAAGCACCAACTAAAATTATTTTTTCATCAAAATCAACGCCTAACTGACTATTAAATATTTCAATCAGTTTATCCACATCGTATCCGTAACCTTGTTTTCCAAGATTCCCTAAAAAGGAGAAATCACGACGAATTGTTGTAGGTTCAATATCTACAAAGCTCGATAATTCTTTGGACATAATTCGTTCAACGCCATTTTTTGAAGTTTACGTAAAGCTTTTAAATATACCGGATACCTCTGTAAAGTTGCTTTGGGTACATTTCTATTCTGCATTTTATCACCCCACGCATTAATAATATCATATTTGTGATATATTTAACAAGTTAACTTGTGAAAAAATTTAAAAAAAAAAAGTCGATTACTCGACTTTAGAAAATGGCTTGATCCACCTGCAACAACGTTGAATCCACATCTTGAAGAAGTGTTTGAATTCTTGAATTATAAAAATAAGGAACACCCTTCTTTTTCGCGAAATACAATACAAGCGCCCACAAAATTACTAGTAAAACAAATGAAACCCTAAAAGAAATGTGAATCAAAAGAACAAACACAAGTAAAAACACAATATACGCAAGTGTGTCTAATAAGATAAATCGTTGAAATATATTTTTCAGTGTAATCTGATAATAATCTCTTTTTTCTAGATAGAAAAGCTTTTCGTGATAGAATCATATTCCTCATTAAATTCCATCTTACTTAAATCATCCTGATTCTCATTTATGTTCTTTATAAAATACAACTTCCTGCATTCTTAAAAGACAAAACAACATGGCCTGCTTATTTTCATCTTTCGAAAACTTTTTTTATAATACAATTCCAACAACTTTAAATAATCATTATCCGAAATTGATTTTCCAACCATATTTTGTGCAATGACTTCTAAACGTTCTGTTAATACATCTGAAAATACAAGAATGTTATTTTGAGCACGTCTTTCAATTTCTTTTAAAGCCCCAAGAAAATGATCAGCCACGATATGCCTTAAGCGCACATGCGATTTGATCTGGACAAGATGTTGGCTTATTTCCACATGTTACTCCAGTCAAAGTATCGATAACTTCATCTACACTTCTTCCCTTCAATAAACATCCAATTCCCTTTAAATTTCCATTGCATCCACCAATGGCCTCAAAACTTTAATAATTCCATCTTCAATTTCAAAATTGAATTGACGACTACAAACACCCTTTGGTGTATAACTATATTTTTCCATAATTTCCTCCACTTAATCGGTCTAAGACCTTTCTACATACTACTGCTATTAATATACCACTCACAATGGACAATGCCAAAAGAATTGGTAAAAACAACTGCATAAAATACTGTTGGTAAATCCAAGTAATTGCGATTACTTGTCCTATATTATGAAAGCTAGCTCCAAGTATACTTACGCCATAAATCGAAAACACCTTACTTCGATACGCTAAGATCATCGCAATACAAGCCAAAATACCACCGCTTAACGAAAGCCAAAACGAAACAGAAAATAACATTCCCTGCATTAAGCTTGACAAAATGATACGAAGCAACGATACATAAGCCAATGATTTTTCATCATACATATAAAGTGCAAATAAGCCGGCCAATATTTGCCAAGCCAATCTTATATCCAGGAACAATCATAAATATACCTATAAAGCTTTCTAAAAAGCGCAACAAAATACCGACCGCGACCAAGAAAGCTAAAATTACACTTTTCTTGACCCTCATTGTATCACCGTATCCTGACTGGCTTTTTTTCAATTTTTACCACTGTCTCATTGGGCAAACATACAATGGGAACATTGGCATCCGAAACATAACCTTGTTTCGAACAATAATGATGTGGACTCTTTTCTTGTGTAACACACGCACTTTTTCTGTTTAACCTCAATATGCACTTTTCCAAGCTTTCCATTTACGACATACGTTTTATCTTTTGATAAATCAATACGCAAAACTTGTTTTTCCTTAACATATACACTCGCATACGCATTTTCATTTTCACTAAAAAATAAAGGAACACATAGTACTACCGCTACGATCATAATGCATACTATCAGAATTTTATCTGCCTTTTTCATTATTGAACGACCACACTTACATTTTTTGTGACTGAATTTCCAAAACGATCACTGATTTTTACTTGTACATCCTGTGTTGATGCAGTGGACGTATCAACATTAGCTTCAAAAGTAACTCCCGACAGATCTGTTGCATGAAAATAGGAATTCCAATCAATATTCTGTCCAACCCCAATTGTGATTTGACCCACTTCACTTGCACATACTGGAGCCGTTGTATCTTTAACTTTTATCACAAAAGGATACTCTTTACTCCCATCCACAATCGCAAAGTCATATTCACCAACAACCAAATAATCCATTCCAGATGTCATAAAGCGATTATTTTTCTTATCTACCCCAACACTTTTTGAAACAACTTTTTAAACGAGATGAAAAAGTCGCATTCTTTAAATATAAAGTTGGATTGGCATAAATATCTTTTCCAAGTTCAATCGTGAACATCGACTTTTTAATTGAACCCCCAAAGGAACATGCACACAATAAGAATGATAAGCTTATAATTCCTATTTTTTTTTTAAGCATCCAATTCCTCCTTTAATTCTGAAGCCATCTGCTTCACTTTCGCTAAGCGATGCTTCATTCCAGATTTTGAAATATCTTCACCAAATTCATTTTTACACTCTAAACACAATTCATTTAGATTGGCCTCCGGATACATCTTGCGAATTTGCATCGCATGCATAATTTTTTCTGGAATCACAATATTTTTGGCATGACTCTCCAAAAACTCAATAGCCTCTAACTGCGATTTGGCAGCCTTTAAACTCTTTACCTCATTGGCAACCTCACAATTATCGAGGCGCGTGATCTGATTATAGAAATCTCTTTGAATTCTAGAATCCTCAAATTCAAACAACGCATTCGAAGCATTACATAAACGTAAGAAGTCTGCAATTTTATCTCCGACTTTTATATATACCACATAAACGCTTTTTCTTTCGATGACTTTTGCCGGCAAATAAAAACGCTGCATTAATTTTTGAACACTTAACGCTAAATCTTTTTCCTGACTCGACATTTCTAGATGATAATTACTCGATTTTGGTGAGTTGATACTGCCACTAGCAACAAAAAACACCCTTGCAAATAAGCTCTAGCCATCTTTTCAGAACGAACCATTTTTACGCTTGGTGTATAACGCAAACCTGAATCAGTTAAAATCTGAAGATCTTCCAATATTTCTTGAGCTTTATCAAACACTTGAATGCGATAAATGTTTTTTTTCTTTAACTGCATTTTTTTCAACACAGAAAGACGAGGATCGACATCATATAACGTTTTCATGATTTGAAAAACATGTTTGGCAATTGTTGCATTTTCAGTTTGAAACGACAAATACATGCCTTGCCAATTCATATGTAAACTTGCTCGCATTTGAAAAAGGGCACATAATTGTGCCTTCATCATTTGAGCATCGATTTCTTCTTTACAAATTTCTTTTTTAATTTCAGATGTAAAGGACAAGTCTATACCCCTTGATCAATTCTTCTACAACTTCTTTGACAGACCATTGGATTATGACGAATACGACCTTTTGTGTCCAACGCCAATAAATCTCTTTGTATAATAGCATAGTCTGTTGCTTCATTTCCAATACAAATTGGATAACTATTTTGTGAAGCATACATGTCTAAAACTTCCTTGGGTAACATCGACTGGTTAACCACCACTAAATCTACTGGATGTTTAAATGAATGTTTTTCAATTGCATTAATATGATCCTGAACCGTATATCCATCTGTTTCTCCAGGCTGAGACATAGCATTACAAAAATAGATTTTCTTACAAGGGTTCTTTTCAATAGCTTTCGAGATATCCGAAATAATTAGATTCGGCATAATTGAAGTATATAAAGATCCAATTCCATAAATAATCAAATCGGCATTTTTAATAGCTTCAATAGCCGGTTTATATGCATGCACATACTTCTGATAAAAACATGATCGATACTGTTGTATACTGTTGGGATATTTTTTCTCCACGAACCAGCGTGCCATCTTTCATCATTGCATATAATGTAACAACATCCAATGTACTAGGAAGAATATTCCCCTTCACATTTAATACTCTTGAAATTGATTCAATTGCTCCCATAAATGAGCCTGTAGTATTGATCATTGCCAAGAAAATCAAGTTTCCTAAATTATGACCACCCACATCTTCGCTTCCTTCAAAACGATAATTCAAAGAAATCAGAGAAAAAGCCTTCATCTTCTTCATCGGCCATAGCACATAAAACATGTCGAATATCTCCAACTGCAGGAATATTGTATATATCACGAATTCGTCCCGTACTACCACCATCATCGGCTACTGTAACAATGGCCGTTAAATCAACATCTTCCAAACGTTTCATACCCTTTAACATGCTTGAAAGACCTGTGCCCCCACCAATTACGACTATTTTTTCATTCTTCGTCAACTCCAATATCACGGTGCGATTTAAAACAACGATATGTATCCTTATATTCATCATACAACCAGTTACAAATCGAAACCGAGCGATGTTGACCACCTGTACATCCAATCGCAACAATCATATGGGACTTGTTCTGTTTCTCGTATTGTGAGAACACAAAAAATCACAATAATCCTTTAGTTTTACAATAAACTCTTGTGTTTCTGGTTTATCCATTACATAGTCATATACTTCTTTTTGATTTCCTGTTTTATCTCGAAGCAATGGATCATAAAATGGGTTTGGCAAGAAACGAACATCAATGACCATATCTGCATCTAATGGTACTCCATGTTTAAATCCAAAAGATTGGAATGTGACTGTAAACACGCTTCTTTGAGCACTTTTAAAACGGTGTAAAACACGACTTGCCAAAGCAGAAGTACTTAATTTTGTCGTATCAATATGAATCGTATTCTGTGAATTCTCTTGTAGATGATCCAAAAATCACGTTCTACTTCAATCGCATCTTCTAATGTTGTAGCCAAATGATTCACGATCATTGGATGTTGTCTTCTTGTAAAGCGATAACGTAACAACAATTCTTCATCGCTACAATCTAAAAAACAAGATTTGAAGATCGCGGTTAATATTTTCAAAGTAGCTCACAAAAAGCCTGGTAATCAATAGCACTCACACTAAGTGCTACATTTTTATAATGAGACTCATCTTTTCTTAGTAAGTCTTCTAAATTATCCAACAATTCCTTAGGAAAATTATCCATACAATAATAGCCCAAATCTTCTAGAGCATTCATTGCACTTGATTTTTCCGGCCCCTGACATTCCTGTCACAAGAACAATTTTATTTTCCATAATCACACATCCTTTTTACAGATTATACCAACATTTGAACTTGAGTACAATTTTGACTATCATAATAAAAAGGAGGAACACATATGAAACCATGTATATTTTTAGATATCGATGGAGTAATCAATCTGAGTCGTAAAAAGAATTCCTATTGTCTCGATTACAATTTACCAGATGCCCTGGCAAAAAAAAATTGAACCACCCAAAATTGCCACACTAAACGCATATTTAGTCAATCAAGTTTATTATTGTTTTTCAAAAGAAAGTATTCAACTTTTTGAAGCAACTCATTGAAAAAATATGATGCTCAAATCATCATCACAAGCTCATGGAGAATAGTCTATTCATTAGAACAACTTCAGGCCATGTTTGACATCTTTTGATTTAGGGAAAGTATGTTAAATCCGTTACCACTTTGATTAATCCACGCACAAAAGCTATTCGAGAATTTATTAATGAAAACAATGTGACAAGTTATATTATTTTAGATGATTTTGACATGTCCAAAGCTTTCGATTATCATTTTGTTTATGTTCGCCACTATTTCAAAGAATCCGACTACAAGAAGGCGGACTATGCTTTATTTATTCAACAAAAGGAGTTTTCGAATTGAAAAAACACATTTTTACCATTTTTACAATCTGTAACATGCTACTGATCTTTTTATTTTTCCAGTCAAAATGCAAAGCACAATCCACACAAACAAGTGCCTGGTTTTTACAATTTTACCATTCTCAATGCATATCGTTCGTAAACTCGCACATTTCACAATTTATGCCATGCTTGATTCAATACATTCTATATGTATAAGAGCTATGGTGTGAAACACTCTGCACTATACGCTTTGGTCACATGCATTCTATATGCTTGCAGTGATGAATGGCATCAATCTTTTGTCTCAGGAAGAAGCCCGCAGATTACAGACATATGCATTGATACTTGTGGTGCTTTATCCCTAATTCTATTAAACATTGGTCTGATTCGATGGAAATCATCCCAAAAAGCGCTTTAAAATTGACAATTATATGAATTATGCTACGATTCTATTGGTGATTACATGAAAAGTAAACAAATGTTCATTCTTCCAATCTTCGATCGTGGCATTTTTATTTTTACTTACCTTAGCCGCAAACTCACTCCACCCTACTCGATATATTAAATGCGATACCAGTAAGCTAACGGTAGAAAAAGCACATTTAGAAGATGGTGAAGTTTTATTGAAAAAATTAAAATTCCTAAAGGTACAAAAGTAAAAGTTCATCAAAAAACAAGAATATTCAAGCATTATCATATACAATCACGATAAACTAAAAAGTTAAGAATTCAAATCTCGCAAATAGTTTTGAAGAAGCTACTCACTTAGATTATGTCTATTGTCGAAGACTGGTAAACTTTAAGAGAAGAAAAAAGGTGGAAAACTAAGTAAAGTGATTGTCAAGAAAGGTGAAAAAAGTAAAGGTAGTCTCCATCGATCAAAAGACTGGGATAAAGACACAGGCCAAATTCGTTGGTACAAAGTCAAAAAGCAAAACAAAACCTATTACTTAAGTGGTGCATATGTGGAATCATCAAGAAAATTAGCATTAAAAAAAGTATGATCAAGCCATATCTTATTCGACATATTGGGATGATTACTACAAAGATGGATATTCTAAAGATGCCTACACATCACAAATTGACTACAAGCCTATCAAAAAAGAAATATATAAAGAAAATTCGATGCCTAAACATGTTAAGTCCGTCCATGTATCAATGGACAATTTCATCAACAATCAAAAATACATCGAAAAGTTAAAGAACATCAATACGATTATTGTCGAAACTAAGAATGATGAAGGCTCAGTTTTATATGCGAGTGATGTATGTAAGGATTATTTATCAGATCCTAGTCAAGCAACAAATAATGCGATGATTTCAAAAAAAACTTAACAAAAATCATAAAAGAATACAAAAAAAGGGATTCTATTGTGTAAGCCGTATCGTTACTTTTAAAGATGCTTTGTTTTTTTGCGATGGAAAACCCAAATGAATCATTAACGGACCACAATGGCAATTTAGTTGTCTACAACGATCAATACTGGCCTAGTGCGTATTCTAGAAAAGCATGGATGTATAATGTGGAACTTGCCAAAGAGTGTGCTGATCTAGGCTTTAATGAAATTCAATTTGATTATGTCTGTTTTCCTGATGGAACCGCAAGCGCAAACTCTAAAGTAAACTTTCACAATACATATAAAGAAAGTAAAGTAGCCGCCATCCAAAGTTTTCTTCAATACGCAAAAGAAGAATTATCCCCAAAATGCGTTTATGTCGCAGACCGATATGTTCGCGTGGCCTATTGTAGCTTGCGATGATCAAGATATTGGACAATTTCTTCCAGCCATCGCGAATGTCGTTGATATCATTTGTCCTATGCCTTATTTAGATCACTTTTCAAATGGAAGCTTTAACATTGATAATCCTATTGAAAAGCCATACGACACTTTATTTGCATTCACTAAGATCAGTGACGAGCAATTAAAAAGTATCAAATATCCCGCTAAATACCGAACATGGATTCAGGGATACAATATAGATGCAGATGGTGTAAAACAAGAAAATAAAAGCACTTAAAGACACAAATTACCCGGATTATATGGTTTGGTTAGCTAGTGGCGATAAGAAAGATATAGATAGAATCAAAAGCGGATTTTTAAAACCCATGCATATTAACATGGGTTTCTTTTCGTATTATAGAACTAGAAGTTATTCAAGTAATAATTCTAGTTTTTTATTTTATCTAGAAGTGATATCATATCACTGAAGAGAAGTTAATCATTATAACTTGAGACATCCATAAGGTAAGCTCGTAAACAACGATTGATAGCTATGACTATTAATGTATCGTTCTTCTCTTCACTAAATAAACATACTGACTAGAGGTTGCTTATATTTAACTTCTAGTCTTTTATTTTGTAGGCATACATTATAATAGACTTAAGAAAGCAGAGAGAGGTTCTCTTGGAAACACAGTTGTGATTTCGTTAAAAAAGTTCTCTGCTTCCTTTTATGACATGAGTCAGTTTATATCCAAATAGGCCTTTTGATTTATTGATAGAGCCTGCATGTAAGACGAAAATAGATAGTCATAAATCGGGAAGTTATGCTTTCAAATACTAAAGGAAAGAAGGAATGATCTATGAAAGGTCCAATAGTATCCATTGATGTCTCTAAGGGTAAATCAGATTATCAGGCATTCAAGGAAATGAATGTGAAGTATACAGGTTCACGTTCAATAAAGCACACCAAAGAAGGATTTGATGAGATAGTGAGTCTTGTCAGAGAGATGGAAAAGAAGCTGGAAACAGAAGTATGTGTTGTTTATGAGGCAACAGGAGTTTACCATCGTGTCCTTAAGAAAGTGCTTGAAGACAACAATATCAAGCAGTTTATTATTAATCCACTATTATCACCAAAAAACAAGAAAGAATGATTCACTAAGAAGTCCAAAGACAGATAAGCTTGACCCAAAATCAATCGCAAAAACATATTACGACCATAGTCTTCATAACAGTCATAAACCAGAAACGATATATCATGAACTGAGGGAATTATCACGCTATTATGAGGATATATTGGTTCATTTAAGAAAAGATAAGGTTGCATTCAGAGCAATTTGGATGTTGTATTTCCAGGCTATGATACGTCGTATGATGATCTGTATGGTCCGGTCGCTTTAGCTGTCATTGAAAAATATCCACATCCAGAAATGCTTCAGAAAAAGAAGATTAATACCGTATCTAAAGTGATTCAGAGTAAAACATGTCATCGTCAGGCAATGAGTGATACAATGGCCGACAAGGCAATAGAGTATTCTAAAACCATCTATTCAGGATGTGATAAGGATGATATTGAAGTATTAATACTTCAGAGATTCATCAAAAAAATTAAAAAGAAGATATGGCAGAAGTCGAAAAGAACCATTGGTGAAATGATTAAGCTAGCACAGGAACTACCTGACTTTAGTATAATCAAATCTATTCCAGGTATTGGAGATAACCTAGTCTGCACGTATTATTGCAGAACTAGGTGACATGACAAGATTTAAAAAGAAGAATGAGTTAGTAGCCTTTGCCGGACTGGATCCAAGAATCAGTGAGAGTGGACAGAATGACGAGGATCATATGCACATTACTAAAAAAGGCAATAAACGATTAAGGTGTTTATTATATCTGGCTGTAACGTGTTCTATAAGGCTTAAAGAGATGATAATAGTATTAAGGATTTCTATATAAAGAAAAAGCAGCAATCAAACCCGATGTGTTCGAAAGCTGCAAAGACTGCATGTGCTAGTAAATTAGTACGAATAATTTATAGCATGTGCAAAACTGGTGAGTTATACCAGTACAATAAATAACAACGAGATTATACACCAAAACTACCCTGAAAAAAAAGCGCTTTTTCTTCAGGGTTTTTCAAAGATGCAATAAAAACCATGAAAAAATTATTGATATAATTTTTGAATTTTTTCTTGATTTCTATTATCCAATTTTTTTATTTCTGGTATGTTTTATCGATAAATTTTTGTGCATCAACCACAAAACGACTGTGTACACCTTTTCCAATTGATTTACCATCTTGGAACGCTTGTACTTCATAATCAATTTTGCGACCATCCACATTAACCATCTTAGCCTCAATTGTGATTGTTGCCCCTAATGGACTTGCCATATCATGAGACACATTCATACTGATGCCAACGCTTGTCTTACCTTCTTCTAATTCTAGGCATAGACATGCAGCCTCTTCCATCCATGCGATCATTTGCGGTGTAGCTAATACATCCAATGATCCACTCTTCATAACGGAAGCCAAATTTTGTTTTTCAACCACACGTTGAATTCGAATTGTTTTAAATCCATGTTTGTTATCCCTCCTTTGATATATTAATCCATTGTTAAAATATTGACAATGTATTTTATTAGTTTCCTCGTTCTGTGATAGAATGTATTAAGAGAAAAGAATCAATCATTTCTAATAGAAAGTAGGTCATATATGTATTCTAAACAAGAAGAAAACCTAATCCTATACCAAAAATCAAAACATAAAATCACTATACATCTTATTCTTTATTTTTTGTACTTTGCGTTTATTTTTTAGCCATGGCATATCTTTTCTCAAGCATGGAATTCTTGAAAGTAGATGATCCAAAGCATTCCGCTCTATGTTGATCAAATTAGGAATCGGACAGATTTTTTATATGGCATCACATTTCTTCTTCTTTCAACAGGTAAAAAATGGTTTCGTATTCTATATTGGATAAATATTGCGATCAGTTTTTTGATTATATACTTTCCAATCAAATTATTGTTGTCAAACCTTACAACCATCTTACCATTCTTTGTCCTTGTTGCTTGTATGCTTTTAAAAACCATTGTACTTTGCCAAATTGGGGGATACTTAAGAAACAATCGTTGGTGTAAGATTTATTTTGATCACACAATCGAGTTAGACGATGAAAACGATGATTGGGTAGCTAAACAAACAAAGAATGTAGATTATGAAAAAATCAAAGATAAATACGAAAAAAAAAATTCGAACCAACTGAACAAGATGAAGAAGATGAATATGTAGTAGAAAAAGCGCCTATGACTTTGCCCCAACTATCCGTTCGTTTAGGCATTATTATTTATGGCGAATTAATTTTATTTCAATTCTAATCCAAATCTTTTCAAATCTATTCGCAAGTTTGGATATGCAAAAAGTATTTGCAACAAAAGACATGTTTATGTTGTGTATTTTTACTGCTTTTTTATTTGGACCATTCCATTATTCTATATGTACTACAATCAAAAGGCGACAAAGAAGATTATCGCATGTTGTATGATAGGCGAATTTATTCGTATTTTAGTTTATTTACCAACCTTTATGAACTACTATAAATCACAGGAATATTCGCTTCGTGTATTTATCTTCTTTGTGATTCTAGATCTCATTCGATTGGTTATTCTATCTATATTCGCAATCCGTGTTTTACAATCAAAACAAGAATATGCACAAAATCCCAGAGACTAATTCCAATGTCATTAAGTTAAGCAAATTCTTAAATTTATGAGTCTTACCTATAAATGGGTAGGGCTCTTTTTTTTGTGCAAGAAGTGTAAAAAACACTTGACAAGCCAAAAACCGAAATTTTAAACATAATCCGAAGGAATTATAGAGGAGGATTTTCACCTATGATTCCAGATAAGATTTTAAATATTTTTAACCATTCTATTAAAATCGTTTGCAAAGAACATCGCTTGTCACTGCAATGACCCTGTTAGCGATTTTACTCGTAAGAGAAAACTGCCTGCTTGAAACTCTGATACACTTTATTGTTCAGATGCAGTCTAAAAAGTCTAAACTCCGAGTTGTGTGAATATTTTACAGACTTGGATTCTTTGCCTACTGCTTCTGCTCTTTGTCAACAAAGAGACAAGCTTGATATCAGTGCTTTCCAAAGAATTATGCATCTGTTTGTGAATGCATTTGATGACTACAAGACTTGGAAAGGATACCATGTTCTAGCTTGCGATGGTTCGGATGTAAATATTGCCTATGATGAAAAGGATGAAGATACTAAAAGACAGAACGGCAATAATAAACCATTCAGTCGACTTCATATCAACGGATTATATGACTGTATTAATCATGTTTTCTGGGATACAAGTATTGATACAGCTACTAAGACTAGAGAATGTGCTGCTTTAATGAAAATGATTATGAGACATGATTATCCTGTAAACTCGATTATTACGGCTGATAGAGGTTATGAGAAATACAATCTAATGGCATGTTGTATAGAAAAATAATCAGAAATTTGTATTTCGTATTAAAGATATAAATGTATTTGGTTCAATTCTTTCAAATCTGAATTTACCACATGAAGAATTTGATTTAGATGTTACTAAAATACTGACTCGTAAACAAACAAATGAAACGAAGAATAATAAAGATAAATTTACCATTATGAAAAAAAGAATCGGATTTTGATTATTTTGATGATGATGGGTTTTATGAATTGAATCTAAGAGTAGTTCGTTTTAAGATTACAAAGGAAACCTATGAATGTCTGGTAACAAATTTAACGAGAGATGAATTCGATTTAAATGAACTAAAGAAGATGTATCACATGAGATGGAATATAGAAACTGCGTTTAAAATGTTGAAATACATCATTGGAATGATGTCATTTCATTCAAAAAAACGTAATTTCATACAACAGGAAATCTATGCAAAGAATTCTATTACATTGTTTAACAAATATCATTACTGAGAGAATCGAAGTAGAACAATCTGACAAAAGGAAGCATCATTACAAAGTGAATTTATCTACTGCCGTAACAAATATGAGGCTTTGGTTAAGAAAAATAATCTGTACAAAAGAAATGATAAAAAGAATAAAAAAAAAATATCTGGCCCCGGTAAGACCAGATAGAAAATATCGGCGCAATATGAAACCTAAATCGGCTATACCATTTAATACAAAAGCATCATAGCGCTACATTGATTATATTTCATATATGAGTCACAGGCAAATTTTTTTTGAAGTACAAAAATTTGCCTTTTCGTCATACCTTAAATACCACATTTTTTAACTGTAACGTAAGTAAAGGCCTGGATATAGAATTGTATCCAGGCTTAACTTAATAATAATTTATCACTGTCACTATCCCGTTAGCTTAACTTAATGACATTGGACTAATTCTCTGGGATTTCTTTTTACAATAATAGGCAATTCAACTGTGATTTTAGTTCCCACATCTTCCTTTGAAGTTAAATGGATTTTGCCTTGATAATAATAGACAACATGTTTTACAATCGACAAACCTAAACCTGTACCTGGTATTGTTTTTTTGAGCGTTCTTTATCTACCCGATAAAATCTTTGAAATATTCGACTCTGATCTTCTTGCGCAATTCCCACACCTGTATCTTCCACACTAAAATACATATTTTTTTGATTTTTCTTTAGAACAACATCTATTCGTCCGTTTTGTTTATTGTACTTAATTGCGTTCGAAATTAAATTATAGAAGATACCTTTAATATGATCTAAACTCGCAAAAACTGTAAACTCTGTCGCATTCAATAAACATTTAAATGCATCGCTTCAATTTGTGGCTTTAAAGTCTCGACAACAGAATCCAACAATTTCTTTACTTGAATATGCGAATATGTGACTTGCATCTCTTCTGTTTCTAATTTTGAAATCGTTAAAATATCATTGATCAATTGCGTCATATGGTCACTCTCTTTTAAAACACAATCTAAACATGTATCGATTTGAGCACTATCCTGAATTGTATGCGAACGAATCAATTCTGTATATCCACGTATAGAAGTGAGTGGTGTTTTTAATTCATGACTCGCATTACTAAAAAAATTCCTGGCGAACCTTTTTTTTCTTTTTTCCAGTCTTTCTAAATATTTTTTATTTTCTTCGGACATATTCGTCAATGCATCTGTGATTCCATAAAGTTCGGGATAATTATATTTATGAAACGATAGCACTTCTTTTGAAATATTTGTTGAATTAATTGTATTTGTGATATCTTTAAAAGGTTCTACAATTTCATTGGCCATTTTTTAGACAAAACAAATACCACCATAAAAGATACGGCAATACTAAATAAAAATGGTACTAATAATATCGAAATAGATTGGCTCAACCCATCAAATGGCATAGCTAAACGAACAATTGTTTGATTATCTTCCTCATAGTCAGCTATATATAAATAAGAACGTTGCATTGTATCTGAATAACGAATACATGTCCCTGTACCTTGAGCAATAGCTTGTTTTACCTCTTCACGCCGCAGATGTTTTTCACGAATTCTATTTTTATAGTTATCATATAAAACTTTTCCGTTTCGCTTAATAATTGTGATACGAATATCTTCCGATTTAACAGTATCACCCAAACGAGTCGTATTTAAATCATCTATTTCTAAGTTTTTTACCAATTTAACTGTATTCATTAAATATTGTCGATTTTGAGAAATAGATGCTTTATATAAACTCACGTAAAGTAAACCAAAGCCCAAGATAAATGTGATCAAAAAGTTGTTAAAAACGAATGAACAATCTTCTTATGCATTGTGATCCTCAAAGCAACAAAACGATATCCAACCTGTCTTACAGATTGAATCCAATGTGCATATTCATTTCCCATCTTCTTACGCAATGAGTTAATATGTACATCCAGTGTTCTGCTTTCTCCAATAAAATCATATCCCCAAATCTGATTGATCAACTCTTCTCGTGATACAGACTCTACCTTCATTTTTAGCTAAATATTTCAACAATTCAAATTCTTTTAAATGTCAATTCAATCGGTTCTTCATGAATTGTCACCGTTCTTTTATCTAAATCAATACATAAGCCATGTATTTGAATCAATCGTTCATCCTTTTTACTTCTACGAAGTAATGAACGAATACGAGCAAAGCAAGCTCTAACACACTAAATGGCTTCGTCAAATAATCATCGCCTCCTAAATCAAGTCCCATGATTTTATCAAGCTCTTTATCTTTTGCACTTAAGATAATAACAGGTAAATCTTTAAGCGTTGCCTTTGAACGAATAAATTTTAATATATCATACCCATTCATGCCTGGTAACATCAAATCTAATATGGCTAAATCTACTTTATTGCTTTGTAGATAATCATATGCATCTTTTCCATTTTCAAAATCAACTAGTTCATAATTAAAACTAGCCAATGTTAATTTTAATAATTGACGAATATTTTCATCGTCTTCAACAATTAAGACTCGTTCCATAAAATCAAACCTCTTTTTTTTGTCATTTTATCATGAAAAAGTAAAAAAAGGAGTAAAGTTTTTTTTACATTACTCCTTAATAATCTAAATTATTTTTTTTAAAGATGGGTTCCAGTGTTCATTTGGTTCTAATCCTAAGAAATCACAAACTGTAGCTGCAACATTTGACAATCCTAGATCTTCGCCTTCTTTTTAATTCACATTCCGCATTGTATACGATGAATGGAACTGGTGCTAATGTGTGGCTAGTCTTACTTTCATCATCCGCATTACCGTGGTCTGCAGTAACTAATACAATACCATTTACTTTATTTACAGATTCAATAACACGTGCAAGTTCTAAGTCTACTGATTCAACACCAATGATAGTTCTTTGGTAAACTTCCAGTGTGTCCTACCATGTCACCGTTTGGATAGTTTGTACGAATGAAATCATAGTTTCCACTTTCGATTGCTTCACACAATTTATCAGTGATTTCAGCAGCCTTCATCCAAGGTCTTTGTTCAAATGGGACTACATCACTTGGGATTTCAACATAAGTTTCTAAAGACTCATCAAATTTTTCTGAACGGTTACCATTCCAGAAATATGTAACGTGTCCATACTTTTGTGTTTCACTGATTGCATACTCACGAATACCATGTTTACACAATTCTTCAGTTAATGTATATTTAATTTTTGGTGGTTCCGTCAAATAGTTCTTTGGAATTTGTAAGTCTGCATCATATTGTAACATACCTGCAAATTTAACATTTGGAACTTTAACACGATCAAATTTATCAAATGAAGCATCTCCATCAAATGCTAAAGAAATTTCTTGAGCACGGTCACCACGGAAGTTGAACAATACAACGCTATCTCCATCATCGATAGTTCCTACAGGTGCACCATCTTTCGCAATAACAAATCCTGGAAGATCTTGGTCAACAACATTTAATTCTTTACGATACGTTTCAATAGCTTCTGTAGTTGAAGCAAATTGTCTTCCTTCACCCATTACGTGAATTTTCCATCCACGCTCAACCATAGACCAGTCAGCTTCATAACGGTCCATTGTGATTTGCATACGTCCACCACCACTAGCGATGCATGCGTGGAAATTGTCATCATTTAATTCTGCCATAAATGATTCAATATCATTTACATATTCTAAAGTCTGAAGTTGCAGGAACATCACGTCCATCAAGCAATGCATGAACACGAACTTCCTTAATACCTTCATTTTTAGATTCTTTAATCAAAGCCTTTAAGTGAGAAATATTAGAGTGTACGTTTCCATCACTTAAAAGACCGATGAAATGCATTTTGCTTTGTCTTTTTGCATTTTCAAGCTAAATCCTTCCAAGTTTTAGAATTGAAGATTTCTTTAGACTCAATATTTTCGTTAACTAATTTAGCTCCTTGAGAATAAATTTGTCCACAACCTAATGCGTTGTGTCCAACTTCTGAGTTACCCATATCTGAATCTGTAGGAAGTCCTACTGCAAGTCCATGAGCACGAAAGTTGTGTATGTGGACATTCTGCCCACAATTTATCAAGTGTTGGTTTGTTGGCTAATGCAACAGCATTGTTCTTCTTATCTTCACGAATACCAATACCGTCCATAACAACCAAAATTACTGGTCTTTTTTTCCATTGTATTTTTCCTCCATTAATCGATAATAATATAACACTAACTAGGCCTTTTTTCAATGAACTCGTCTCAACAAATGAATTTTTTCACAAAAAAAAAAAAAAGCCGCTTAACGGCTTTGATAACGAGATAAAAAACTGTTGTGTTCTTTCTTGTTGAGGATGCTCGAACAACTGTTCTGGGCTACCCTGTTCTGCAATGACACCTTTATCCATAAAAAATAACACGATCACTAACTCCTCTGGCAAACTGCATTTCATGTGTAACGATAACCATAGTCAAACCTTCATCAGCTAACTTTTTCATGACATCCAAAAACATCACCAACCATTTCTGGGTCTAATGCACTTGTTGGTTCATCAAATAGTAGCACTTCTGGATCCATACACAAGGCACGCGCAATCGCAACACGTTGCTTTTGTCCACCAGAAAGTTTAGTACTAGGCTTATTCGCAAACTCTTTCATTCCTACTTCATCTAAGAATTTTAAAAGGCGTGGCTTTTGCTTCTTCTTTCGATTTCTTTAAGACACGGACCTGGCCTAACATGCAGTTTTCTAAAACAGTCAAATTATTAAATAAATTAAAACTTTGGAACACCATTCCAACCTTTGAACGATATTCATTCACATCCATTTGACCACTTAGAATATCCTTACCATGATATAAAACATGGCCTCCATCCATTCTTTCTAATAGGTTTACACATCTCAACATCGTACTTTTACCAGATCCACTCGATCCAATAATCGTAACCACTTCTCCTTTATGAATATCGAAATCTACATCATTTAATACTTTAAGATTTCCAAAATGTTTCTGGAGATGTTGAATTTGAATAATTGTTTCCATAAATATCCTCCTAGCTACAGAAATCTTTCATGCTACTTTCGCTATCCATTCTTTTCAAGATAATTCAATAAAAAGAAGCAAGTGTTGTTAAAATTAAATATAAAACTGCAGAAACCATAAACGTTTCAATATAACGATAGTTACTTCCGGCTACAGATGTTGTCTGGAAGTACAGTTCAGTTACCGTAATAACATTCAACATTGAACTATCCTTAATGTTTACAATCAATTGGTTTCCAATTGAAGGAAATGAATTTTTAATAGCTTGAGGAAATACAACATACATCAAAGTTTGCATCGTTGTCATACCTAAAGACATTGCGGCCTCATTTTGTCCTTTATCCACAGACTGAATTCCAGAACGAATAATTTGACCATATAAGCGCCTGTATTGATTGAAATAATAATCAAACCTCTTTGTAATCGGAGTCCATCCAATCACAGGTTTTCCTAAATAGTAAATAAACATAGCTTGAACCATCATTGGTGTACCTCTGAACACCCAAATATACAATCCCGTAATGATTCTACCTATTCTTTTTAAAACTTTGATACCCGTTGAATCATATTCATTGATCTCAATCGCACGAATGCCGCCGACTAATAAGCCGACGACAAATCCTGCAAACGTACCAACAAATGCGAACAACAAAGTCATCTCAATTCCATATTGGAAAAGAGGCAAATTATGAACAAATATGTTCCAAGCTTTCGCAAAATCAATACGCATAATTAATCCTCTGTTGGTTGGTGTTCAACTGCATATTTCATCATTTCTTCACGTTCTTCATCCGAAATACTATCTAATGCTTTTTGAACCTTTTGAAGAATTCAGAATCACGAGAACCTTCCTTTAATGCGATTGAAACAGTTGTATCACAATCAAAACCATGTCCATCTTCGAACTGAATGATAGTTAAGTCTGGGTTAGCTTCTACAACACCTTTGGCAACTGCCATTTCAAAGCAGTAATCCCATCCACTTCGTGTTGTTGTAAAGCCAATACCATTTCTGGATAAGTAGCCTTTGGTGTTACGTGATTTACACCTTTAATTTGATCAATGACATCATCGTAGTTTGTTGATTTTTGACCAACGACATTTTTACCACTAAATTGTTGAATATCTGTATATCCAGCTTCTTCACCATCTTTACGAACAATCATGATCATTCCCTTTGAATCATAATATGGAGTTGTAAAGTCAGCTCCTTCTTCACGTGTTTTATCTTTAGTCATACCGGCGATAATCGCATCGATTTCATCACCCTCTAAAATTTGGAATCAATCCATCCCATGATGTTTTCTTAATGACTAATTTTTTCCTAATTTTTTCGCAATCTTTTTTGCAACCTGCACATCATATCCATCCGCATATCCTGATTTTCCTAATTTTACAGAAGTATCTGTTTTTGTAGAAGTTTGCCAGTTAAATGGAGCATATGCACATTCCATTCCTACAACAAATGTGTCCTTATCTTCTGATGTTGTAGCTGTGTTTGATCCACATCCTGTTAGTGCAAAAGCACATACCATGGCAGATGCCATTAATTTTTTAAAGTTCATATTTCTTTTCTCCTTCTCTAATCGGCAAAGAATAGAAAAAAGCTATGCGGGCATACCACATAGCTAAAAAATATCTCATTAACTATAAGATAACGCCTCTTCCTGACGAAGGAGTGTTATAAGTATTCCTTATAACCCCAAGAAATAAAATTGCCATTTTATCTCTTTCGGCATTGGTTACCTTTCAAACACTTCACAGTCTGCCAACTCCATGTTTTACTCTGATGCAATCTTTGCCTCTATCTTTCTCGATTCACTTTATAGTGCTTATTATACTCGACATATACATAGTGTCAAGAAAGAATTTGCAAATTTTCATAAAGTCTGTAAATATTTTCATCATTTCTTTAAGCTTCTTTTAAGTTTTAAAAACTATTCTATAGACAGAAATAAACAGGTATCAACCCAATACACATAACCCTTTCCTAAATAACTTATTCTGTTTATTTCATATATTCCTATTTCTTGGTGAGTCATAATAATAGACTCACCCCTTTTTTTTGAACAAGAAAAAAAGAATGTACATATGTACACTCTTAATCTAAAGTAGCTGTATCCATTGCTTGTGACCAGTTATGAATTGGACCTGTCTTCATATTCTTAACACGCTTGTTATATAAGTTGAAATTCTGGTTTCCATATAATGCTAAATATGGCAATAAATCATTTTCCTTAATCATAACCTGTTTATAAAGCTCTGTTGATTTTGCTTCATCTGTTGTATACATTGCTTCATCCAATAATGAATCCAATTCACTATCTGATAGTCTTGCATAGTTATTTACATCCCTGTTTTCAACATAGAATTTAAATCTGTATTAGCTACGCCTGTAAAACTCATCGCAAGACAACTCATTTCCCACTCACCCAATGCACTATCATCACTTGTTTTTGACAATAATGAATTGAATTCTAGAATTGTCTGTTTTAAATCAACACCAATATCTTTGTATGTCTTTTTCAATCATAGGAATCAAAGTTTCCAATGAACTAGAACCTTCCGCAATCATGAAACGAATGCTTAATTTTTGACCATCTTTATAACGATAACCATCATCTGCCATTTCCCATCCAGCTTCATCTAAGATTTGATTTGCCTTATCTTCATTAAATTCATAAGTTTCAAGACCATCCAAAGCCTCTTCACCACGAATATAAGTGCCTAAATTGGCGCTTGCTGGATTCGCATATCCGGTACAAAGGCTAGTTTTTTTTTTTTTGCTTCCTTACTTGCTTTTTCCCAAGAAGAAACTATCGACAAAGCCTTGACGATCCGTCGCATAAGCTAAGGCTTTACGTACGGCTGGATCGAAGCTGTAGGACCTTGTGCACAGTTAAAGTAAACATAGCCTTCTGTCGCACGTGGGTATGTATTAAATGTCAAATTGTCATCTAGACTAACTTGTCCAATTTTAGTTGGATCTGCATTCTCAGGTAAATAATCCACATTTCCTTTTTTGAAGTTCATTTAACTCAGTTGAAGTACTGCAAACTTTGATAATAACCTTATCAATTGAATATTCTCCTTTTTTTTAGCTTTAAAGTTCTCGTTTCTTACAAAGCTAGCGCCGGTTGCCTTTGAATATTTATTCAATTTATAAGCCCCACTACCAATCGGATTGGAAGTATCTTTTTCAATCTTTGATATGTGTCCTTCTTGTACTTATATTGTGTATCCGAGCAAATAGCACGAGTACCAAAAGTAGTTACCGCATCAATTCTTGGCTGTGTCATATGGAAAACAACCGTATAATCATCTGGTGTCTCAATTCCACTTAATTCTGTAGCATCCCCATCATGATATTCCTTATAACCTTCAATATTCTCTACATCACTCGAAAACCTTCCTGTATAGCTAGGATCTGCCAACACTGTAAATGTATATTTTACATCACTAGAAGTAAGCTTAGATCCATCGGAAAACTTAACACCTTTATTCAACTTAAAAAGTAACCGTTTTTCCATCATCACTAATTGTAGGAAGCTCCTTAGCCAAAACTGGCTGTAATTCTTCATTTTCATCATACTGAAGCATTGATTGATATATCAAGTTGATCGCATATGCATCGTATGCACTTTCATAATACAGTGGTGAAAATACACCATTCATCTGCGCAGTAATTCCAACGGTCAAAACATTATTCGAATTATCACTTGACGCAGATGAACATCCCACTAAGCTTGCGACCATCATTCTTTGCTAATCCTGACTTCATAATCTTATTGTTCATTCACATCACCCTCTTAATTTAAAAATATGATACATTTCTTTCATTTTCTTTGCAAGCTATTTTCAGTAAAATTTCAATTATTTACAATTGATCAATTCATCAAACTCATCCACAAGCTTATCAAACTGGCAAATCGCATCATGAATTGGTTGTGGACTTGTCATATCGACGCCTGCCATTTTTAATAAATCAATTGGAGACTTAGAACATCCACCCTTTAAGAAATTCAAATAATTTTCAATATCTTCTGGATTGCCTTTTAATAGCTTTTTGAAATGGCCATGGAAGCACAAAAACTTGTCGCATATTGATACAAATAGAAATTCATATATAAGTGTGGGATTTTTTGCCCACTCTAAATCAATTGGCTCATCTACAATCACATCTTCACCATAATATAATGCATTTAAATCATGATTGATCTTATTCAATAATTCAGCACTCAACGTATTATTTTTAGCCACTTCCTCATTGATCAACATTTCAAATTCTGCAAGCATAGCCTGGCGGTACATTGTTCCACGATATTGTTCCAATAGATAATTAATCAAATAAGCACGCTCTTTTTTATCCGTAGTTCTTTCCAGTAAATAATGCATCAACAAAGCTTCATTACATGTACTTGCGACTTGACCACAAAAAATCTTATAATCGCTATTAATAAAAAGGCGATGTTTAAAAGACATATAAGAATGCATCGCATGACCCATTTCATGTGCCAAAGTAAATTCACTTCTTAATGTATCTGTATGATTTAATAAGACAAAAGGATGGCATGGCACACCACAAGAATAGGCGCCTGAACGCTTTCCTTCATTTTCATATACGTCGATCCATCGTGAATTTAAACCTTTTTCATAAGCCTCTACATACTCTTGTCCTAATAAAGCTACGGAAGCTAACGCTTCTTTTTTTTTGCCATTTCAAAGGTAATTTTTCTTATCAAATTCCTTAACTAAAGGAACATATAAATCATACATATTTAATTTATCTTTCTTTAAAGCCTTTTACGAACCTTCATATATTTATGCAAAGGTGCAATATCCTTATGTATCTGCTTAATCAAATTCTTATACACACTTGACGGAACTCCATTTTTATTTGTACTTGCCTCAATGATGTTGGATATCCTCTTAAATCCGATTCATATTTCAACATCTTACACTGTGAATTCAATAAAGAAGCCATCGTATTTTGAACCTTACCATAATTTGCATACATATTTTCGAAAGCCGACTTTCTTAATGTCTCATCTGCACTTTCTAAATAATCCACATAACTTCCTGATGTCAATGGTAGAACATTCCCCTTCGCATCTTTAACATCTTCAAACCTTGTATCCACATCATTCAAAATATAGAATGCTCTTTCACTACTAGAAAAAATATCTTGACACCCTGCTAACAATCCTTCTTTTCCATAGACAAAGTATATGGCTTTAATCGATAAATATCTTGAATAAATCGTCTATATCTCTCTAATCCCGGTTCATTTTCGAAGTATGTTTCTACATCAGACAATTTTAAAAGCTCTACTTCAAAAAGGCTTTGGCGAGAATGAATCTCTGTAATAACTACGTTTGCCTTTCCTTTTAAATCTTGATAAAAAGCATTTGAACCATCTTGATCACTTAATAAAGATGTATAACAATCCAATGTATATAGTTTTTCATTTAATTCTTCATACCCTTTTAAATACGCATATAAACTAGATGCATTTGTTAGATGATCTTTATATTTCAATAATTCTTTTGATAGCGTCTTTGCTTTCTCTAATTCTTTATAAAACACATCTAGATTTGGATAGATATCTTCTATTTTCCATGTATTTTCAATTAATTGTTCATTTCTTTTCATATACACACCTCTTTTTTTACATTTAGTGTAATCTCTTACATTCTAAAAGTCAAAAAAAAGAAAAGAATAAATCTTTTCTCTTAATGCGTTTCTCCAGAAACCACTTTAATATCCGTATCACTCTCTAACATAGCTTCTACAGATAATTCAATGGCTTTAGCAATATCTTTTAAATTCATTCCAGGAGTTCCTGCTTTGGTGATTTACTGTTTGTTCAGTGGCAAAAGGCACATGCATAAAGCCACCTTTTACATCTTTAAATTCTGTATGACAATAATGCAATACAGAATACATTACATCGTTACAAACATAAGTTCCTCTCAGTATAACTAACACTTGCAGGAATTCCATTTTCCTTCATTTTTTCAACCATTCTAAACACAGGAAGCATTGTAAAATAAGCTTCTGGGCCATTTTCTACAACACTTGTCTGTAAAGGTTGATTGCCTTCATTATCGGCAATTCTCGCATTTCTAAAGTTAATACCCACCCATTCTGGTGTGACTTGACTTCTTCCTCCTGCTTGACCAATACACAATACAAAATTTTGGTGATTCTCTTGAATCGCTTCATAAACTGCATCTGGCCCTTTTTGAAATACTGTAGGAATTTCTTTCTTAATAATTTTGCCCCACCAATTTCATCCGGCAATAATTTAACAGACTTCATAATTTGGATTGATTTTTTCTCCTCCAAAAGGATCAAAACCTGTAATTAATACTTTTTTCATAACATTTCATCTCCTATGACATCATGATCATCATGACGATTTGTACCACTAACATAATTACGGCAACAAGCACTTGTTTTTTTAATGACACCATTTTGTCTTTCATTTCTAAGATTGCGACAGGAACCATATTAAAGTTTACTGCCATTGGCGTACATAGTGTACCACAATATCGACAAGTTAATGCTAAAGATCCAATCACTACTGGATCTGCTCCATATTGAAGGACAAAAGGTGCCCCAATACCAACTGTCATTACGGTAATTGCCGCAAAAGCATTTCCCATGATCACGGTAAATACCGCCATGCCAATCGCATAAACAATAATTCCAATTGTAATGTTGCCTGCAGGAATAATATTCGATACTAATCCAGAAATTACATCTCCAACGCATGCAACAGTAAATATGGCACCTAAAGCAGAAAGTAACATTGGAAGCATACTTAATGGTCCAACCACATCCATCATTCTACGACAATCTTTTTAAGAAGACACTTGGTGTATTTGATTTTTTGAATAGATACGCAAAATAATCACGGCCACAAAAACACCTACACTCATTCCAACTAGTGGTGAAATCTTAGTAAAGAATGCAGCTAATAGCGTAAATAAATCAATACATACTCTTTGGAACAAATACTTTTGAGCCAATCTTCTTGTTGTTTTGTTCCATCTCTTCAAGAGTAGGTTCAGGCTCATTACCAGTGAAACTTTCTTAAAAATTGGAGGTAAAATCAAGATAATCAACAAAATTCCATCTACCAATGTGGCAACCATTTACCTAGCACAAACATCAATCCTAAATCAAACCAGAAAATAAATGAACCAACATTATTTTTTGTTTTCTTTATCTTTTAGATTTTTAAAAGCAACATACTTAGAAATCAATCCAATAATACAATACATGACTTCTAAAGGTTTATCTGAAAGTGTAACATCTACACGCGTATAAAATCGAATTGGATTCATTATTTAGTCTCCCTCCTAGATAATTGTTTATCTTTAATATAGTAATAAACAATCGCTGCTTGACTACGGCAATAATTGCCACTTGAATTTGTACTTTCATTAAATCAACCAATTCAACATTGTAGCCTAAAACAGCTAATGTAGATTGTACTAAAATCATTCCACTTGTTCCTACAAACAAAACTTGTCCGAAGAATCATGCGATATTTTCCATACCACTTGCCATTCCTTTTAAGTTTTCTTCATACTTTTCACTGATCTTTTATCATTTTTCTTAGCTGCAGCTGTAGCCATAGGTAACACAATAGGACGAACAAATCCGGCAACGCCACCAAAGCTTACATTAAATGCCGCAAAGACTAGACGGAATACACCATAAATCGCAAGAACAACACCGGCTGATGCATTTTTAAATTTCTTCATTAAATTAGATCTTTGCTTGTTTTAAACCATTTCTTTCCAAAGTACCCGTAACTACCATAACCATCACAAACACGCACATACTACGGTTAGCGACGAAGCTTGATCCAAGTGTTTCCAAGAAAGTAACTGGATTCATACCTGCAACAAGTGCAGTCACAATAGCGGCAATCATAATAATCAAAATCGAATCAATTTTAATACAAATCCGATTACGACAATTAGAATACCTAACAGTTTCAATGATTCCATAGTCTTTCATTCTATCTTTCATGTTTCTTACAGATTTTTACATCAGAAATTATATCATGTTCCTCGCGAAAAAAACAAAAAAATGGATCCAACGATCCATTTACAATACTGATTTATAGACTCTTAATACATTCTTATAGAAGATTTTTTTCCACTTCTTCTTGTGTAAGACCCGCCTTATATAAAGCTTCTTCTAATAAATTCATCATAGAAGCATCTTCAATTTCTAAAGGACATGAAATCCCATCAAAATCTGTACCTAATCCAATGACATCAATTCCCGACTAAGTCTTTGATGTATAGAATATGTTTCACCATATCTTCTACACAACTCTTGTGATCAGTGCGATCCGCCAAGAAACTGCCACAGAAATTAAGTCCCATGACACCACCACGTTTTGCCAATTGAAGAATCATATCATCACTCATATTACGGGCTACATTACATACACTTCTTGCGTTAGAATGTGATGCCACAAATGGTTTTGTCGTATATTTCAATACATCATAGAAACCTGCATCATTTAAGTGAGAAACATCAATGATCATGCCTAGTCTTTCCATTTCATTTACATATGAAATACCAAACTCTGTCAATCCTCTTTTTCTGTATCTACACTACGCTTATAGTTAGGTTGATTCCCATTCATATCTTTCATAGAAAGGTTTGGATAACCAATTCCGTTCTCATAATTCCATGTTAGTGCAATCATTCTCACACCCATGCGATAATAGTTTCTTAACATCGCTAAATCATTAAAGCAAACACCACCATCTTCTAAAGTTAATAAACTTGATATTTTTCCTTCTTTATCATTTTTTCAATATCACTAAACGTATACACAGGTGCAATATAATCAGCATACTTATCCATTTGTGTACAATATTCATCATACAAACGCATTGTCTGTTGCTCAGGAATAGCTAGTTCTTTTTGATCTGTAAACAACGCAAAATTCTGTAATAAATAATTACCCTTTTTCATTTTTTTTAAATCAATCGACAAATCATTTGAAAACAAACTTGCCTCTTTCCCTTTTTAAATCACGACTCAATAATTCTAGAATCGTATCACAATGCATATCGACTACTCTCATATTCTACAACTCCTTTAACCACTTATACCTACCATCTTCATAACATGAAGGAACAATTTTTTTTATGACTTTTTACATGCTTCACGCCCATTTTCAAGAGTAACACCAAGACCAGATGCTTCTAATACAGGCGCATCACTTGAACCATCTCCGATGGAACTGACATCTTTCCAAGAGATTTCAAGATTCTTCAACAAGCGGTTCACACTATTTAACTTTTCACAATCCTTATGAATAATGTCAATCATCGTATCTGTACTATGCACAACTTTTTACATTACAATTTAATTCAATAATCGATTTCATTTCATCATAAATTGAATCAATTCGTGATTTGGAATCCGATATAGACACTTTCCACACAGAACCCTTTTAAATATTTTTTCCATGTGATTCGTTAAAATGTAATCCACATCACAATTATGCATATCCAGTTCAAATCCATGTGTCATTTTATTTGCCACAAAATAATCGGATTGACTATATCCAACGCCTAAATTATGCTTTTGAGCATATTGCCAAATAAATGAAACATCGTTATTTGAGATAACATACTCAAACATCGTCTTTTTCATTTTCACATCAAAACAATGGGCTCCATTACAACTAATGACATATCCACCCAAAATCTTGCATCAAAATCTGTTTAGACAATGGATACACACCTTGAAAGCATCGAGCTGAATTTAATATAACTAAGACATTTTTCTTTTCAACCTCAATCAATGCTTCTTTAACAGCTTCATTTACATAGATACCACTACTCGGATTCATCAAAGATCCATCTAAATCACATACAATTGTCCTAACCATATAGCACTTCCTTTTACTTGTTTAATAGTAATACGAAACGCGTCAAAAAAAAAGACCCCGAAGGGCCTTAATTAGCTAAAGTTCTTAGCGAAATACTACTTTTTGAATTCAACAGCTGGGTAAGTTGTAGAAAGTCTTGTCTCCAAGGTATTCACAAGAACGTTAACAGTTCCACGTTGGTTCAATTCGTCTTCAATACGCATTAAACGGTTGTATTTAGCAATACGGTCTGTACGGCTTAATGAACCAGTCTTGATTTGTCCTGCGTTCAATCCAACAAGCGATATCAGCGATTGTAGTGTCTTCAGTTTCTCCTGAACGGTGAGATACGATGCAAGTGTATCCGTGTTTCTTAGCCATTTCGATAGCGTCAAATGTTTCAGTTAAAGTACCGATTTGGTTAACTTTGATTAAGATTGCATTAGCGATTCCTTTTTTCGATTCCTTCGTAAAGAATTGAAGGGTTAGTTACGAATAAGTCGTCACCAACTAATTGTACTTTTTATCTCCTAGACGGTCAGTTAATTTTTTCCATCCGTCCCAGTCGTTTTTTCTCCTAATCCATCTTCGATAGATACGATTGGGTATTTAGCAATCCATTCTTCGTACATGTCGATCATTTCATCGCTAGTCTTAGTTCCTTGACCAGATTTTTTTTCAATTCATATAATCCAGTTTCAGTGTTGTGGAATTCAGAAGCAAAGAACGTCCATTGCGATCTTCATATCTTTTCCTGGAACATATCCAGCAGACTTTCATAGCTTCAACTAATAATTCAAGAGGTTCTTCGTTTCCATCTTTCTTTGACTTGGAGCGAATCCACCTTCATCACCAACGTTAGTGTTGTATCCTTTTTCTTTAATACAGATTTTAAAGCGTGGAAAGTTTCAGAACCATACGAACGCTTCTTTTTTCACTCTTAGCACCAACTGGCATAATCATGAATTCTTGAAATCTACTGTAGAGTCGACGTGTGATCCACCGTTGATAACGTTGCACATAGGAACTGGCAATGTTTTTCCGTTGAATCCACCGAAGTATTTGTATAAAGGTTCTCCGTAGAAAAATTTTGCTAAAGCACAAGCCATAGAAACACCTAAAGTAGCGTTAGCACCTAAATTTTTCTTGAATGGGTCTCCATCCAATTCTAACATTGTTTTGTCAATTAATACCTGGTCACGGCAATCCATACCGATAACTTTTGGAGCAATTTTAGTGTTTACGTTTTCAACAGCTTGAGTTGTTCCTTTTCCTAAGTAACGAGCTTTGTCTCCATCACGTAATTCTAAAGCTTCACGAACACCAGTACTTGCACCACTTGGTACCATAGCACGTCCGTAAGCACCAGATTCTGTAGTTACTTCAACTTCAACAGTTGGATTTCCACGTGAATCTAGAACTTCACGAGCATATACATCAACAATAATAGGCATAATTAAAATATCCTCCTCTAAGCCTTAAGCTAATAAAATAATAGCACGCAAGCCATCTAAAATCAACGATTATAGGCTCTGAAAGCGCTTTTAACTTCCTCTTGACTTTCATCAGTAAACACAAATCTAAAATGTTTTATACCATACGATTCATAATCTTTTCGATTTTCAATTTCATCCATAATATTCACATCATACAATCGCATGTGACAATCTTTATCTCCAAGTAAAAAGACACGCTTTCCATCTAAGCCTTCAAGCTCATAACGATGATGATGACACAAACTGCAATTCATTCGCTTACCATCTTTTAAAGTCGTATTTACAGGACAATGTTTCATCGTCATCAAGCGTTGTTTTTGATATAAAGTCTTATAGACTGGAGCATCAAAATGATAACGACTTGAAAAAGCCTTCATTATTTCTTCAACCTGATACTTGTCACACTCATCACTGATTACACAACTTTCATATCCCATTTCTAAGATAGCAGCCACACTATACGAATTAGAAACATTTAATGAATCTACAATTTTTCCTTTACCTAGATGCGCATTCACAAATCCATCAACTCTCGTTATATTTGATTTTTCTAAGACTTGATCACTGTTAAACATTTCACTCACATAACAAGAAGAATCATCAACCTTTTGATTCATTGAATTAATTTCAAACAAATCAAATGAGGTTTTACTCTCTTGCGGAATATAACTATATTCTTTTTCAACAAGTGCCTCCTGTTTTAAACAAGCCTCTTTCATTTTCTCAAGAGCATCCCTACGAAGTTGGTTCATGACAGAAATTGGAAAATAAATATCTTTACCCAAATGATATTCAATATGATCAAAACTTGCCCAACTATCTTTTTGTCTTAGAAAACTGTTTGTTTAACGTTTCTTCATCCGTTGCACGCTTTAAAGCTTGTACACTATCAATTTCAGTAGAAACAGTAATTTTTGTCGAATCATTGTATACTTCCATCACCATTGGCTTTCCAACTGCACCACAAGTCACTATCGCATTAACCTTGCTTTGACGATTGGATGTACGAATTTCTTCAAAGAATTGTTTTATTCAATTCAGAATCCATTGTTTTACGAACAATACTACCTACATGCAGACCTGACGGTCCTTCGATTAGAACTGTATTATTTTTAGGCATGAAAGAAATCAACTTTTGTTTCTTATCATACATAAAATTCACATGACAACCCAAGTTCTCTCTTTCAAAACGAATTCCATCATTTTGATGCAGATCTTGACTTAATTGAATACAAATCTTATTTTTATTTACCTTTACAACCTTGCCAATTTCAATTCCCTGATGATTACAAGTTTTACTATTCATTAATTCTTTACCACTGGCCCTATACATATGCCCTACAGTATATTTTCGATTGAATGTAACACGTAAGTTTTGTTTGTCCTCAACATTTCGTTCCATATTCTCTAATACCTTTTTGACTTGTAAAACACTCTCATAAACATATGGAGCACTCTTCATTCGCCCTTCAATTTTTAATGAACAAACCCCCATATCCGCTAATGTATTCACTTCATCAATCAAAGATAGATCTTTTGGACTTAATACATATTCTCCATGCGTATCCACTTTATTTCCATCTTCATAAAGGGTGTATTTCATTCGACATGGTGTGCACACATTCCACGATTTCCACTTCGTCCATAATGTATACTTGAAAAATAACATTGTCCCGAATAACAAATGCATAAAGCTCCATGCACAAAAACCTCCACTTCAATACCTGTATCTACACATGCTTGAATTTCTTCTTTTGTACATTCTCTAGCTAAAACAACACGTTGAACACCTAATTTTTTAGTTGTTCAATTTGATAAGGATTAGAAACTGAAAGCTGTGTAGAAGCATGTAGCACCAAATTGGGTAGTCTATGATGCAAAAGATGAATAAAACCTAAATCTTGAATGATCAAAGCATCTACACCAAAAGAATGAACCATCTTTGCCATATTGTAGGCATCCTCTATTTCATTCTCATATAATATTGTATTCATCGTAATATATACTTTTTACACCACACAAATGACATCTTTCAATAACTTCTTTTGTAGTTTCTAAGTCAAAATTATTTGCGAATGCCCTGGCCCCAAAACTAGGCAAGCCAAAATAAACAAAGATCACATCCTCTTTCGCTAATGCTTTGCATTTAATGCTTCCACACTTCCTACGGGCGCTAATATTTCTGGTCTCATTTTCCTTACTCCTTTCAAAATAAAAGCTACAGATACAATCTATAGCTAGTTTTTATTATTTTGATAATACTTTTTAATTGCCTCAAAAGTTTCTTGCGAAATCACATGTTCAATACGACAAGCATCTTCTATCGCAATATTTTTTTAGGTACACCTATATTTTGTAGCATATCTGAAAAGAAAGTATGACGCGCATATGTTTCTTCTGCGATTTTCTTTCCTTCTTCACTTAAAGTTAAAAATTTACTAACATCTAAAACAATTAACCCTTGCTCAGACAATAATTTTACGGCATGTGAGACGCTAGGCTTAGAAAAGCCCAAATAACTTGCGACATCAACACTACGAACATGATCTAAACATTTTGATAAAACTAATATGGCTTCTAAATAATCTTCCATCGATTCGCCTAACTGCATATTCTTTACTCCTCTAATTCTTTTATTTAATTTTAAGCTAGTCCTCTTTTAAAGTCAATTGTCATGACATATAATAGTTATATGAACGATACAAAACTAACAATCGCAAATGCGCTATTAAACTTATTAAAAACACAACCCTTAAACAAGATTACAGTCACTCAAATCACAAAGGAATCCAATTTAACACGACAGACTTTTTATCGTAATTTTGAAGATAAAGAAGATCTAGTAAACTGGTATTTTGAAAAGCTATGCCTAGACTCTTTTTAAAGAAATGGTGATCAAACCACTTTAAAAGAAGCTTTAATTAAGAAATTCACTTTTATTCAAAGCCAAAACACATTTTTAAAGAAGCCTTTAAAGAAGATGACTACAATTCTTTGACAAACTATGATTATCGCTGTATCTATGATTTCTACAAAAAGAAAATCGAAACAAAAACAACAATTGATCCACAACTAGACTTTCTACTTCAAATGTATTGTCATGGATCTATTGAAATGACTAAGTCCTGGGTCGAAAAAAAATATGTATCTAGATATAGAAACGCTAGTCAATATGTTGATTGAATCCATGCCCGAAAGATTAAAACAATATGTCAATCTTTAACTACAATACCTAAAAGTCTCACAAATTCAAGTGCCTGGGATGAATTCACGACAACACCTGTTAATTTATCACTCGACAACGCAATATTTTCAATTTCACAGCTTGAGAAATCAAGCTCTTTTAATTTTGTGTTAAACCACTCCGTTGAATTTAATATACATTTATCAAATGAAGTCTTTTTAAAATCACATTGAACAAATCCAGAACCCATTAAATCATTGATGTCAAACATACAATCTTTAAATGTACTGCCACCAAAGTCACAATAATGTCCTTTGCATAATTGAAATAATGTATCTTGCACTAAGCTTTGTGAAAGTTCCATTCCACTGATTCGACAAGAAATGAAATGAACACGACTTAAACTACATTGATTCAAGTGTACATTTTCAAATTCACAATGATCAAAAATAATGTCCATATATTCAATAAAGCTAAAGCTACAATCTTTAAATTGACACTTGCTAAATTTACACCCATCCATCGTGATATTATCTAAGTTTTCTTCAATACAAACATTCTCAAATATATAATCACTCACATACGATTCATATGTCCATTCATCCATTTGTTCAAGACTCGTATTGATTTTTAGTTTTTTCATAGATTCTTAATTTTCAATAATACTTCTTGATTAAACAAGATATCTTTTTAATAATTGTAAATCTTCATAACTCACAAAATCATACTCTGCACGATTTAAAATAATATAGATTTGTTGAAGAGCATTTTTAAGTTCCATCCATCCTTCTGGCGTACCAAACTCTTCATCAAACAACTTATGAATGTTATCCTGGTTCATTAAAGGATATAAATAAGAATAGATGGTTGTCGTTGAAGGATTATTAAATCCATCAAAGAAATTCTTAAAGATAGGATAGATATATTTTCGTAACATGTTCAAAGTAGCTTTCGCATAAAATAAGGCACTCGCACTAAAATCTGCATCCTTTACATCTTCATAATAGACTTCCAAATCACTTCCTGCTTCGATTTGATCTAAGACACTTCCCGGAAAATCTGCATAATCTTCTTCATTTATATTTAAAGCTTCATAAAAAGTCAGTTTCTTCTTCAGGCTCTTCGTTTTGTTTCATATTATTCATCATATTTTGAGCCATGTCATTTAACTTATTCTTTTCTTCATCGCTCATATTGTCCATCATTCTTGAAATGGCAGAAAAATCAATATCACTAAATTTCATGTTTATTACCTCATTTCTAACATGTATTATACACAAAACATAAGTGGATTAACATAAACAAATATATTAGAATATATACATGAAATTATTAAATATACAAAAAAAGAAATACCCGATATTCTTTTAGATATTCGCTATTGCACAACTTACAATTTCATTGGTGAAATCATTGATGGCTATATAGATCCGGTAGCGTTAGGAACAAAAGAATTGGTGAAGCAATTAAAAGTAATCAATTCAAAGGCAAGACAAATGGGATATCGATTAAAGATATGGGATGCCTATCGACCTCAAAGTGCCTTTTGATCATTTCATGACTTGGAAAGATACAGAGGATGATAAAATGAAATCCATTTTCTATCCAAAATATTCCAAAAGCTATCTTTTTGAGAATGACTTTATTATTGAAAAATCAGCGCACACCAGAGGTAGCACTGTCGATTTAACTTTAGTTGATGAAAAAACAGGAAAAGAATTAGATATGGGATCTTACTTTGATTACTTTGGCGATATTTCTAGTCCATTATACACAAAAGGATTAACGAATCATCAAATAAACAATCGCAAGACACTTAGAAATTTAATGTTAGACAATGGATTTATCCCTTTAGAATCCGAGTGGTGGCACTATACTTTAAAGGATGAACCCTATCCAGATACTTATTTTAATGTGGAGGTAAAATCTGATGGAAACTAAATTATGGTCTGCTTTAATTGGTCTTTCTAAAACCGTGGATTCAAACCAAAAACAGAAAACACAGACACAATTATTTTAGATTGTCTTCAACATTTAAAAAATCATACGGTAACACAAGATCTAATTGATTTAGTACACAAAGAAAAAAGACAAGATATCACCAGGATGTAAAACGTGTACGCATCCTTGTGGCAATACAAGTGATTATGACATGTCTTTGATTAATGACAAGAAAAAAGGAATTGATGAATCAAATCCTTCATTTAAATGATATGAACTTCATCTATCGCGGTCTATGTTATTTAGGCTTTGACTGGTACTACGTCAAGAAAAAGGACTCATAAAATAGATAAATTTTAAATTCTAATGTTTTGAATAATAATTATTCTCATATTGATTTGGTGATTCATAACCGCAATGGCTATGGATTCGTATCGTGTTGTAGAATGTTTCAATATATTCGAAACACAAATCATATGCATGATCATAATCATAAATCAAAGTACGATTTAACCATTCTCTTTTAATTCTTTGAATGAAAAGATTCTATACATGCATTATCCCATGGTGTGCCTTTTTTTGAATAACTTAGAATCAGTCCTGCCGTTAATTTTTTATAAAGTTTGCTTGTATAATGTACTCCTCTATCCGAATGAATAATTACAGGATTCATTTGTTTTTTTCTCCGCTTTCTAGCCATCTCTATACATTTCAATACTTCTTCCACTTCCAATGTTCTTGATAATGTCCATGCAATTATTTTTCTTGAATATAGATCCATTACACTTGTAAGGTATACAAATCCTTCAAGGTAAATATATACGTTATATCTGTACACCATGCCTCATTTGGCTTGCTTGGCGAAAAGTCTCTTTTTAAAATGTTATGCGGCTTTGTTGAAAAATCACTATCAAAGGTTGTTTTTACATATGGTTTAATGTAACAGGCTTTGATACCCATTTCTCGCATATATACACCTACAGTTCTTTGTGATATTTTTTCGCCTTTCTTTTGCATCTCTTTCGCTATCTTTGGTGCACCATAAATTTGATGATTATCATCATATATAGTTTGAATCGCTTGCATTCTCTCTTTCTTAGATATAGATTGCTTGCTTGGTTTTCGATGCAGATAATTGTAATATCCTGATTTTGACAAATGTAGCTTACTTAGCACTCCAGTCACCGAAAAGTCTTTGTCGACCTTAGACTCTTCAGAAACAAGACAGTACAGAACTTGTGTTATTCTCCCAGAATGCTTGATGGCTTTTTTAGAATTTCAAGAGCATCTTGCGTATCCTTTAATTCACGTTTTAAACGTCTGTTTTCAAGCTCAGCCTCTGTTAGATTCCCTGAACCTTTAAATGTTGCCTGGTTGTTATTGGCTTTAGCTTCTTGCTTCCATCTGTATAAAGTACTATCTCCAATACCTAAATTTTTAGCACATTCTTTACGACTTAGTTCTGGATGTGTTAAACAATAATTGACAAGCATTTTGTTTAAATTCTTGATCAAACTGTTTCTTTTTATTTGCCATTTTCTTTTACCTTCCTTTGTCTTTGAATCATCCTCTTTCTATTGTACCACTGGTGTAAATTTTTCTCTTTTGACTAGTCCTATTTATATGCTAACATCAGACATTGATGATTCTTATATTGATGAATTGATAGAAGAGGTCAAGAAATAATGAAAAAAAGAAAAATTCGCTATGACCGTATTTTATTGCCTATCTTAATACTGTGTGTAATCATCTTTGGGATATCTTCATGTCATAAAACAGAAGAAACAAAAGTTCAATCAAAACCCATTCATACTACAACTGATTTTTTAAAGAACGCGTTAAAACCCGTTGGTCAAACACTCTATATTTATGGTGGAATTTGGAACGAAGCGCAAACAGGTTCCGGAACTGAAGCGTTAACTTTGGGCTTATCTAAGGAATGGAAATCCTTCTATGATACACAAGATAGTACATATAATTATGAAAACTATATGTATGAAATCCATAAAGGTCTTGATTGTTCAGGCTATATCGGTTGGACTATCTACAATACTCTAGAAACCAAATCCAATCATGGCAATGGCTATGTATTAAAGGCTGAAGAAATGACAAAAACATATGCGAACATGAAGTTAGGAAGCTACAAAGATTCAATTCAAAACGCAAAACCAGGTGATATTGTCTCTATGGCGAATGCTCATGTTTATATTGTACTTTGTGTATGTGAGGATGGCAGTTTATTGATTGCTCACTCTAGTCCTCCAGGTGTTAAAATTTCAGGTACATATGACCAAAATGGAAATTCAAATTCACAAGCTGTCGGATATGCACAAAAAATCATGGAAACGTATTATCCAGACTGGTACAGTCGTTATCCAAATTGCACTGTCGATTCTAGTTTTACTGAACCAAGTAATATATCTTTATTTCACTGGAACTCAAAAACATTAAAAGATGTCGATAAATTGAATTCTATGACGGTTCATCAAATCATTCAAACTTTATTTCAATAGGGAGGTCAACATGGAAAAAGATTGGAAATTATTTAAAAAGAAATTGGGTGGCTGGCAAGAAGCCTATATGGATAAGCTCGTTGAGGAATACAAATCCATTTTAAATTCAGATGCATTATCTTCTGATAAATACTGGGCTCTACGAAAGAAAATTTATGAGGATTATAAAAGTCCTGGTGTTTTGGCAAGAGATGTTTCTCGTTCAAATATGTTTATCATTTTGTTAGGATTATTGCGCGATGAAGCAATCACCATGGATGATCTAGATGAGTTTAGTGATGAGCTAAAGGAAGATATTAAACAATATATGAAGTGAAAAAAAGCCGAAATAAATCGGCTTTTTTTTCATTTAGTCTTCTTTTTTTTACCAGCTAATTCTTTTTAATGCTTTCAAAGAATCAACTTTCTTTGAATATAAAGTTAATGGAGCAGAACTAGTATCACCAATCGCTGTTAAATCATATCCTTGTGCTTTACATTCATTTTCTAAATACGCTTTGTGTTGAAATGAGTTCAAATCAATTTCGCCATTATTTAAAGCTTCATTTGGTAAGTTATATGCATCAAATACAACTACATCTAAATAGATTCCAGAATTTTCATCATCTAATACTTTTTTGTACCGCTCTAAATGTATCGGCAGAACCACAAGTACCAATCTTAATAACTTTCTTTCCATCTGAACTAGATTGATATCCTTCAATATCACTCACAAAGTTTTTATCGACTGTATAATCTTCATCATATTCAAATGCAGGAACCGTAGCGCCACTATTCTTTTCTAAAATATATTCACCACCAATTGACTTTGGTATGTCTTTACTACCTTTTGATAATCTTCATTATCTTTATCGACCGTACGTGCAACGATCACATTAATAAATGGATTATCACTTCCTACTTCTTGTACTTCCGTAATTAAACCATCCTTTTTAGGTTTTAATCCCAGCTGGAACCGCATATGTTCCATTGATTGTGGTCTGCTCCAAAATCATCCAAAGTCGAAACTAATGTATTGGCTTGTGTAGGAACAATTTCAATATTGTATTTATACTTCGTAACATCCTTCAATTCTGGAGTCCAACCGGCCTTGTCATCCACTTCAATCAAGCCGACTTTTTCTAGAAGCAATAACCCTCTTCCACCATTTGTGGCATCGCTTGGAATACCAATTTTTACAGGTTCACTTGATGACTTTGATGAACATCCTGTAAGTAATGTTGTAGCTACTAAGCCTACTGTTAAAAAATGTTTTAAATAATTTATTTGTCTTCATAATCCTTTTCTCCCTCTTTTATTTATGAAACAATTCTTTATTCGTTGTTGCTTTTTTGACAATGTATTTCCCAATAATTGAATCAACGAAACAATGATCAATAATAAGATTACACATAAATTCACAACATCTTGATAATGTAAGTTTTGTCCATAATTAATTGCGAACGAACCAATTCCACCCAAAGCACCAACTGCACCTGCAGAAGTTGTTAATCCAATCAATGAAATAGCCGTAATGGTTGTTACACGAATCAAATCCGGTAACGCCTCATGCAGATAAACACGAAAGATAATTCCTAGTGTTGAGCTTCCCATGCTTCTAGCGGCCTCTATGTTTCCTGGATTTACATCCGCTAATGCCGTTTCGACTTGTCTTGTGTAGAATGGAACCGCTCCACAGCCTAATGCAACAACAGCCCCTTTGACTCCAATCGAAGTACCCGCAATACTTCGTGTTAACGGAATCAAGAAAATCAACAGGATGATAAATGGTACGGCTCTAAACACATTCGTGATAACTTCTAGAATAAAATGAATAATCCGATTTGGCTTAATACCATCTGTCTTTGTTACAATCAATGAAATTCCAAAAGCACCTCCAATTAGTAATGTAATCAAGCCTGCGATGAAAAACATTTGATACGTTGCAGTCAATCCGTTAAAAATATATCCCAGTAATTGGTAACGTTTGGAAAAAAAATCTGCTATAAATTTAGGCATGATGAATCACCTCCACTTTTACATTAGATTCATGTAGAAAATCTATGGCACGTCGTACATTTTCTTTAGTCCCTTCAATTGAAGCAATAATGCCACCCAAAGCATCCGCATTAACGACATCCACGTTAGCCAACATGATATTTACATCCACATTATATTCACGAGATATTTTTGAAATGGTTGCATTACCAACACTATCTCTAGTGAATGTAAGTTTAACTAATTTACTATCTGCAGGAATAATTGTCTTATTCTCAATCAACTTCGTAATATTCGATAATGCAGAAGACGAGTTGATAAATTTTTTGGTAATCTCTTCTTTAGGATTGGCGAAGATATCATATACATCTCCTTCTTCAACAACCTTACCACTCTCCATAACTGCCACACGATTTGCGATAGATTTAATCACACTCATTTCATGTGTGATCAAGATAATTGTTATTCCTAATCTTTTATTTAAATCCCTCAATAACTTTAGAATGGATTCTGTCGCATCTGGATCTAAAGCAGAAGTTGCTTCATCAGAAAGTAACACCTTAGGATTGTTTGATAAGGCTCTTGCGATGGCTACACGCTGTTTTTGTCCACCAGATAATTGTGATGGATACACGTATTTTTTATCTGCCAAATCCACAAGATCTAATAATTCATCCACACGAGTCTCAATTTCTTTCTTTGATAACCCCGTATATTTTAATGGGTACGCCACATTATCAAATACAGTGCTTCGATCTAATAAGTTAAAATGTTGAAAGATCATTCCTATGGATCGTCTTAACTCTCTTAATTTCTTTTTGACTTATATCTAAACTTCCTTGATTTGCACTTACTTTTCCAAATCCTTCAATTTCAATACTTCCAGAATCTGGAATCTCTAAAAAGTTCAAGCATCGAACCAAAGTACTTTTACCAAAGCACCAGAATATCCAATCACCCCATAGATTTGCCCACTTTCAATATGTAGTGAAACATCATCTACGGCATGTACGTCTGCATTCTTTAAATGATAGGTTTTATCTAAATGCTCTATATTAATCATTTATAACACTCCAATCTAACAAAAAAAGCCGAGGTATTTCCCCGGCAATCACACACTTAAATAAGCGACAAACGAATTGAAAACCGGGTCACATTTTTTAACATATACATTTGCATCATTGACATCATCATTGTTTTCATTTTCGTTTCCTCCTTGCATGTTTGTATTCTACAAGAAGGTTTAGCTCTTGTCTAATTGTTAAATTTTTGAAGCAGTAATAAATTTTATTTATTACTAAAATAATCCTTCATCGTTTGAATATACGTACTACCAATCTCACTCAACACTGTATTTTTCCTTGTGATATACCCAATTTCCATCATAGAATTGGGATTCTCTACATTCGCTTCATAAGGCACAACTACATAGTCATCCCCATTCAAATCACGACTAATAATTCCAGAACATAAAGTATATCCATTCAGTCCTCTCATTAAATTCAAAGCATCGTAGCACGATCATTCACTTGAATCTTTCTTGGAAATTCATTTTCAACCAATATCTCCTCTGCCGTATACATCGAAGGATTATCCCCTTGATCAAAAGTCATATTTGGATATGGCAATAATTCTTCATACGTAATTGATTTTTATTAGCAAGAGGATGCCCCTTATACAAATACACAAAGGCATCGCAATCCGCTAATTTATGAAATTCTAAATTCCACTCATCAAATTGTTTCATCATAAAACGACGATTATAGTTGGATAAATATAAGATTCCTATCTCACTTAAAGAATTACCTACATCCTCAATAACATGCATCGTCTTAGTTTCACTGATCGCAAAATCATATTTGGAAGTCCCATACTTCTTCACTGTATCCACAAATGCTTTGGTCGCAAATGAATAGTGCTTTGGCACGAAACACGAAACTTATTTCTTCGTAAGCTTACATCTTCATAGCGATTTTTTAACAATTCATATTGTTGGTACAACTGTCTTGCGTATGTTAAAAAAACTCTTGTCCTTGTTGCGTCACAGTGACTCCATGACTTGTACGATTAAAGATTTGAATATCCAGTTCTTTTTCAAGTGATTGAATGGCAGACGTTAAAGTAGGCTGAGACACAAAAAGCTTTTCACCGCCTTATTCATAGATTTCTCATCTGACACCGTTAATACATAAAGTAATTGTTGAAGCGTCATTTTCAGTCTCCTTTATTTATATAATTTTAATGAATATTTGTTGATTTTCAAGATTCCATAAAATAAAAAGAGCTTGAAAAGCCCTTTAAGCGTAAAATAATTAATTCTCTTTTTGATGTTCTACCTGCCAAGTATGATCCTCTTTCACTTTCGCAAGTTCTTCTGGATTTTCAAATAATTCGAGTGCCGTAAAAGCCAATGCTTTTGCACCTTTGACAATCGCATCCATTGCCTTTTGACTACATGAAGCATTGACCATATCTTGACTATGCCCTGCAATCTGTACATCTGTAATACTAATATGTGGTGAATCGTAGGTACAACCTGACTAATGTTACCCACATCACTACTTCCAGGCATGACCACATCTTCTACATGTTTTACAGTATTGCCAAGTTCTGTAATATATTTTTCATAGATTGCATCTAAAGAAGGTGTTAAAACCATATTTTCTACAAGATTTTGATACAACTTCATACTCGATGTACAACCCGTCTGTAAAGCGGAACCCTTCACAATATTCTCTACTTTTTCATATAACTCATGCAACGTATCAATATCGGCGACTCGAATATAATATTTGGCCTTTGTGTATTCTGGAATGACATTGGGAGTCTGTTCCCCCATCAACAATCACACCATGAATGCGGATGCGATCTGTTAGTTGTTGTCGTAAAACACCAATGGCTGCATAAGTTAAGATCTGCGCATCCAACGCATTGATTCCATCTTGAGGACATCCTCTTTGCATGCGCCGGTTTTCCCCAAAATTCAATATCTACAGGTGCACATGCATAATTACGCGTACTTAATCCATCTTCTGGACCTGAGCCTGGATGCACGCATAAGGCAAAATCCACATCTTTTAAATATCCCTTCTTCACAAAAAGAACCTTTGGCACTTCCATTTTGTCCACCCTCTTCTCCAGGCGTACCATATACACGTACTTCTCCACCAATTTGATCCACGACACTTTTTAAAGCAAAGACCAAAGAAGAGAAGAAGTAGCACCAAACACATTATGTCCACATCCATGGCCTAAACCTGCAAGAGCATCATATTCTGCTAGAAAAACAACCGTAGGACCTGGTTTATTACTTTTTGTAGGTTGCCGCAAAGCCTGTACGATGTCCTGCCGCTGGTAATTCAATCTCAAAGCCTTTTTTTTAATTGTTCACTCAAGGTTTGAGAAGCAAAATATTCAAAGTCACTAACTTCTGGCTTGGCATGAATAGCCAAAGAAATATCTTGATATACTTTTTGCGTTTGTATCTATAAATTGAGAAATTTGATTCTTTAATTCTGACATAAAATAGTTCCTCCTAAAAGTTGAGTCTATTGTACAAAGAACAATTGCTATATTCAAATTCTATTTATTTATATCTAGTTATAAATTATTTTTTATATTTCAAGCAAAAAGAAAAACGGCATAGCCGCTTATTCTTTCGTTAGATCCTCACCAAAATACTTGATAGAAATCTTAGATAAAGTTCCATCTTCTTTTTAGTTCTTTTTAAAGCCTTATTTACAGACTCTTTCTTTAAAGAGGCATTATCATCCCCTTTTACCATTGGGATGGCATAGGGGGTAGATTCTTTAGATTGATCAACAATTTTAAATGAACTATCCTTTGTCGTCTGAAGATAATCATTGATAGAAGTAGCTGCATTGATTGTCGCATCCACACCACCACTCTTTACAAGATCCATACATTTCGTTAAATCATCAACACCTTTTACAGTTGCCCCATAGTCTTCACCCAATTCCATATAGGTAGATCCAATCGAATTGGCAGTTGTCTTTCCTTTTAAATCATCAAACGAAGTAATTGTCGTATTATCATTACGAACAACTAAGACTGTATGATCATACGCATAAGGTGTAGAAAAATCAAATTTATTTTCTCTTTCCTTTGTGATATCGACACCATTAATAACTAAATCATACGTACCCGTTGATAATCCAGTTAATAATCCATCCCATTTGCCTTCCACAATATTGGCTTTTACACCTAATTTCTTGGCAATATTCTTAGCGACTTCCACATCAACACCCATCAATTTATCATCCTTATTATGATAAGAGAATGGTTGCCAATCTCCTTCTAAACCAATTGTGATTTCACCTTTATCTTGAATCGTAGCTAAATGATCCTTACTTGATCCACATCCTGCTAAAGTAAAAACCATAGCCGTACTTAATAAACTTGCTAATAATTTTTTCATCTTACATTTCCTCTTTCCTTAAAAAATCTTTTTGTTCGTTCTTGTTTCGGATTTTCAAAGAAATTCTTTGAACTGCCCTCTTCAACAATTTTTCCTTTTTCCATTAAAATCACATGACTAGAAACATTCTTCGCGAAAGCCATCTCATGCGTGACCACAACCATAGTCATTCCTTCATTAGCCAGTGTTTTCATAACACTTAAAACTTCTTGAATCAACTCTGGATCAAGAGTCAAGTCGGTTCATCAAAATAAATAATGTCTGGATTTGTTGCCAAAGCTCTTGCGATTGCAACACGCTGTTGTTGTCCACCCGATAATTGTGAAGGATAATGAGTCGCAAGATCTTTCATTCCTACTTTTTCAAGCATCTGCATACCAATCACATTGGCCTCTTCTTTAGAAACATTTCGCGCTACAGTAAGACCTAATGTTACATTTTGTAGGGTCTGTCTTATTCGCAAATAAATTGTAATTTTGAAATACAAATCCCGTATACTTTCTAAGCTGGGCAACATCCTTCTTTGATGTATTCGATAAATCATAAGATTTTCCATTAAAAATCATAGTCCCTGCATCACTGTCTCTAAATAATTAATGCAGCTGAAGCAAAGTTGTCTTACCCGATCCTGAAGGACCTAATATCGCAATGACATCTCCTTTATTGACCGTAAGATCTATTCCATTCAAAACATTTAAATTCCCAAATGATTTATGAATATCTTTAATTTCTAATAAAGCCATACTCTATCTCCCTGCCTGATAATAATTCAGCTTCTTTTCACCCCAAGCTTGCAGACCAAGTTAAAACTGTACAGAAAATCAAATAAACTAAAGCCACTTCTATGTATAACTGCATAAACTGATAAGTTCTTCCTGCAATCCTTTCGGTCTGCATAAACATTTCTGTAACTGTAATATTCCGCCTAAAGACGTATCTTTTACAAGTGAAATCAAGTTATTAAACAATGATGGAAATGCACTTCGAAAAGCTTGCGGTAAAATAATATGCATCATAATCTGCATATAGCTCATTCCTACACATAGTCCGGCTTCCATTTGTCCTTGTGGTACACTTTCAATCGATCCGCGAATGGTTTCTGCACAATAAGCGCCTGTATTTAATGAAAATACAATAATCGCCGCCGTAATAGCCGATATTCTCACGCCAATCGATTGCATTCCAAAATACATAATAAATAATTGTACAAGCATAGGTGTTCCTCTAAATATCCAAATATAGAATTGAACAACATACTTCATAACCGGAACTTTCGCATATTGTATCAAGGCACAAAAAATGGCCAATATCATAGCTAGAACAAAAGAAATGACTGCCAAAGGTAATGTCATTACAATTCCCGAAATAAATATCTTTGGGAATGATTCTAAAAACAATTCCATTCTTTCCCTCCCTAAAATCTTTTTATACTATTCTACACCCTAAAGTGAACTTTAGGTCAACTAAATCAATCCAAACGATTTTAATATCGTTAACCAGAATGTAATACTGAAAGCACTAAGCAATGTTGTCAACATCACAACACTTGATGTTAAAACACCTTTATGTCCCATACTTTTAGCCATCACAAAACCAGATACGGTTGTACTTGAACCACACATAATCAAAATCGCAACTAAGGCTTGATTTCTGAATCCTAATAAAGCTGCAATTGGTAAGAAGATCGTACAAAAACCAATTAATTTCATAAATGTACAAAATAAAGATGGTTTCAATTCTCCTTTCGCCTGATCAAAATCAAAAGTAGCTCCCATCGCCATTAAACCTAGTGGTGTTGCCGTACTTGCAATCATAGAAATTGTTTTATTGATGACTTGTGGCAGTTTAAACGGTAATATACTAACAAGTACACCTATCACAATACCTAGAATTAGTGGATTCTTTTTAAAATTCCAATGAATGTTTTCTTATAATCAACCTTCGATTGTTCAAGCCTTAAAGAAAGATAGAATCACAACAGATACTACGTTATAAACAAATACAACACTCATCAACATCAATGGGGCAACACCTACATCTGGATAAATATTTGATGTTAATGCAAGTCCTAATAAGGCAAAGACTGCTTCTGTAACAAGCTTGAATAAATTCACCTTGAAGCGCTTTATCTTTTAATCGCAATGAAAATAATATAGATAATAGAATACTAATTAGAGTAGATACAACACAAAATACGACAAACTTTGTATCCCAAAGATCTTTAAAATTAGATTTAGACACATCGACAAACAACAATAGTGGCAATGATACTTTAAAGACAAATGAATTTAATTTCGATGCCAGTATGTCATCCAACACATTGATTTTATTTAAGAAATAACCGACAACCATCAATAGAAAGATGGGAATCGTTGCATTTAGGCTAAATAATAAATTTCCCACAAAAATCCCTCCAAAACTTTCTTAAAATTTTAGCACAAATATTGGACAATATGCACTAAAACACTTATATGTGACATTATTATCAATCTGTAACTTGTATGTAAGCGGTTTAGTTCGTAAAATAAAATTAACAAGTATATAAGGAGGAAATAATACTTATGGCAAATCGTTTTATTTTAAATGAAACAAGTTATCATGGTCTTTGGAGCCATCAAAGAAGTGGTTACAGAAGTTAAAGCACGTGGATTAAAGAAAGGTTTAGTTGTTACAGACAAAGACTTGATCAAATTTGGTGTAGCTACTAAAGTCACAGACTTATTAGATGAAGCTGGTCTTGCTTACGAAATCTATGATGAGGTTAAGGCAAACCCAACTGTTGAACAAGTTAAAAATGGTGTACAAGCGACTAAAGATCTTTGGTGCAGACTATTTAATCGCTATTGGTGGTGGAAGCCCACAAGATACTTGTAAAGGTATTGGAATCATCTTGGCAAACCCAGAATTTGAAGATGTTGTTAGCTTGGAAGGTGTTGCTCCAACTAAAAACAAATCTGTCCCAGTTATCGCTATTGCGACTACAAAGCAGGTACTGCAAAGCAGAAACTACAATCAATTATGTAATTACAGATACTGAAAAGAAAAGAAAATTCGTTTGTGTAGATGCTCACGATATTCCAGTTGTTGCGATTATCGATCCAGAAATGATGTCAAGTATGCCAAAGGGCTTAACAGCAAGTACTGGTCTTGACGCATTAACTCACGCTATTGAAGGATATACAACTTTAGCCGCTTGGGAACTTGCCGATACATTAAACTTAAAAGCTATCGAAATCATTTCAAGAAGCTTACGTCTTTGCATGTGCTAACGATCCAAAAGGACGTGAAGACATGGCTTTAGGACAATATATGACAGGTATGGCATTCTCTAACGTTGGTTTAGGTGTTGACCACGGTATGGCTCACCCATTAAGCGCATTCTACGGAATCCCTCACGGTGTTGCTTGTGCTACATTACTTCCATACGTTATGGAATTCAACAAAGATTACACTGGTGAAAAATTTAGAGAAATCGCTCGTGTAATGGGAGTTGAAGGTGTTGATGAAATGTCTCAAGAAGAATATCGTCAAGCAGCTATTGATGCCGTTATTCAATTAAGTAAAGATTGTGGAATTGCTCAAAGCTTAAAAGAAATCGGTGTTAAAGAAGAAGACTTACCTACATTAACAGATTCAGCTATGGCTGACGTATGTACAGGTGGTAACCCACGTCCATGTACTAAAGAATTGATCTTCGACTTATATAAATACGCATTTAACGGAAGAGACTAATACATCCATTTAGAAGGCAATCTAGTTGCCTTCTTTTTTCTGTGCAAAAAAAAGATGAGATCACTCTCATCTCATTAACGATTTACATGAACATATCCAATAAATGGTTGGTTACATTCAACACTATAAATTGTTGTCTGACATCCAAACCATCCACCATGAACAGCCTGCCCATTACCAATATATAATGCTACATGTCCTTGATAGACACAAATATCTCCTGGAACTGGATTGTTTGTCAAAGTTCCTAAACTTAAATAAGCTGCTTTGGTGCACCATGGAAATTGATTCCTACAAGCAGCAAGTGAATTTGTCACTAACATTGTACAATCTTGATAAACACCAATCTGAGCTAATGCAAAGCATCGGCAATTCTTTGATAGAAATCTTTTTCTACATTAACTGTAATATTTTTTTCATTTACATTTCCCGCTTTATCTTTCGCTTTAATGGATGTTGTAAAAGTTCCTGTATTTTCTTTGTATCTACATTTTTTAGTCACAGTCATAGTTCCTTCTTCATTTAATGAAACATAGCGATTGATATCAAATGCTTCATTTTGTTCCACTGTGATTGTATCCTCACAAGTAATTACAGGAGCTGTTGTATCTTCTACCTTGATAATTACTTCAAACACTGTGCTTTTCATTTGTATTTTTGTTTTTTTTCCTTCAATAGAAACAGTTTGTTTACCAACTGTTTCTATATCTAAATCTTTTACTTTTTACCTTGTAGTTTTTTGATTCATATACAGATACATTTTTTGATTTCTTTTTAAATTTTACATTCGCATATTTTTTATGTAATTCTTTTGTAAATACAGACTGCATTGAATCTGCATCTTGATATTCAATTTTATAAGCTGCTTTGTGTTTTCTTTTGCCGCAACACTTGTAACGCCTCCAAATGTAGATGTAGCAATCATCACACTCGCAAATACTTGCATTAATTTTTTCATTGTTATGGGCCTCCTCATTGCTCACACAATTAAAGAAGCTACACTAATTTCTTGTAAGTGTCAAAAGAATACCCGTATTTCCCACAATTTAACATATTAATTTGTTTAAATTTGCCATTATTAACGAGCTCGTCCCATTAATTTGCACTTTTTAGTAAAAAAAAACTACAAGATTTGTAGTTCTAAACGATTAATATTCATTTTTTAACCTTTTCCCAAGTAAATTGAGGATCACCAAAGTGTCCATAGCATGATGTTTTGTGGTAAACTGGCTTTCTTAAATCCAATTCGGAAATGATGTTTCCTACTTCAAAATTGAAGTTTTTCTTAACGATTTCTAATAGTTTTTCATCATCAAATTTACCAGTTCCAAAAGTGTCTACACATAAAGATACAGGTTGTGCTTTTACCAATTGCGTACGCAACTTCAACTTCACAACGACGAGCTAAGCCATTGGCAACAATGTTTTTAGCTACATAACGAGAGTAGTAAGCAAAGCACTACGGTCTACTTTCGTAGGGTCTTTACTAGAGAAGCATCCTCCTCCAATACGTCCACGTCCACCATATGTATCACATACAATTTTACGTCCTGTCGTTCCTGAATCTCCCCATGATCCACCTACAACGAAGCTTCCAGATGGGTTGATGAAATATTTTGTGTTTTCATCTAAATATTTTTCATCAATGCAAGGTTTAATCACTTCATTCATGATTAATTCTTTAATTTCTTCTTGCGTAATATCTTTTGAATGTTGAGTTGAAACAACGATTGTATCAATACGTTTGATTTCATCATTTTCATATTCAACAGATACCTGTGTTTTTCCATCTGGTTTTAATAAATCTGGGTGTTGTCTTCTAACTTTTGACAATTGACGAGCTAAAAGGTGTGCATAATAGATAGTTAATGGCATGTATTCATCATTTTCATCACATGCATAACCAAACATAATACCTTGGTCACCAAAGCACATACTTCATCACGGTTTACCGCATTGTGAATTTCAGGACTTTGTTGGTTTACAACAGTATGTACATGATATTCTTCTGTATACCCAATACGTTTGATTTCATTCAATGCGATTGTTTCATAATCCAATTCTGCCTTTGTATTACATTCACCATAAATTAATACAAAATCATCTTTAATAGTACATTCAACAGCCATATTTGAATATGGGTCTTGAGCTAATGCAAAGCATCTACGATTGCGTCGGCAATTTGGTCACAAATTTTATCTGGATGACCTTCAGTAACACTTTCACTTGTAAAAATATAGTCTTTCATTTTGTCTCCTCTTTTCTTGCTTATCCATAAAAAAACATACTTTAAGAAGTATGTTACAAATCTTTATACTTCTTATCGCTGTTAGCAGGACCACCTTAACATATTGTCAGGTTGGCGTGAAGTCAACGAGCTAACTCTCTACTTCAACTCTGGATAATTTTTTTTACGCATAAAGATTAAAACATGAAACTACAAATAATGCAAGAAATTCATCACCATTATTATACACATATGAAAAAATGGCTAAATTGTATAGCCATTTCATTCTAATATCCTAATACTTCATCCACTAAAATGACATGAATACGATCGGATTCCATCTTTGTTTCTTGTGATAACCAATTGGTCACAAATGCGGCCTTGGGCTAAACAATTTGCACAACTACCTGTTAATTGACAAGGTCTGTTTCCACTAAAACGTTGATTATTAATGGGTGCAGCCACATTTCTTAATCTAGAAATTGCACTATCTAAATCTTTTGTCACCTTATTCATACCTACAATCATTATGATATGTCTAGGCCCAAAGCATAAACATGACACACGATTACAATGCCCATCCATATTGACTAAAATTCCATCTTCTGTCATCGCATTGGTACTCATTAAATAGTAGTCTGCATAAAAACAATCTCTTTCCAACTTGTACTTTTCTTCGGCATCTTTTGCCTGATCTCGATCAATAACTTTAAAATTTCTTTTTATAAAGCTCTTCCTTGATACCAATCTTATTTAAAGTATCTGAGCCTCCCAGCCTACACTTGAGCCCGGCTTCATAATTTCAAATGCCAAATCTACAGACTTCTTGTTTCGAATGCACATAATACCCATTCATATGTCTGTTTTTAAGCTTTGAATCACTTTTTTTAGACAATAAATCATTTCGTTTTGTGATCATTTTTTACACCTCGATCCATTCTATTTTATTCACTACAATCGATGTTGGTCGATCCTTTTTTCCTTGAATCAGACAAATACGATCTTTTTGAATGTTTTTTTTTGTTGTTCATACAAACGAGGCATGATAACCGCATCCATTTTACCAGCTTCATCCTCAACACTCATAAAGCACATCCAATCGCCTTTCTTTGTCTTATGTGTTCTAAAAGATGCCACACGCACTAAAAAAATACTCATATATCCATCTTTATTTACTGCATTTAACAATGGTATACAATTTGGATATTTGTGCATACGTAAAGACTGCACAGGATGTTCACTCACATAGAAACCGTACACATATTGCTCTTTTTTGAGCTTTTTGTATTGGATTCTCTTTGATTCTTTGAATACCTGGACGAGAGACAATACTAAAATCGAAACGTAAATTGTTCGGATCTTCAATTCGCACAATATTTACATAATCAATCAGCTTTCTTAAATTCTCATTAAGAGTTGCACGATTATATCCAAAGCAATCCAATGCTCCGCCATCAATTAAAATTCGAATCGTAGATTCATTGATCTTATACATACTTGCTTTGGCAAGAAAATCAAATAAATCTGCATATGGTGCATGTTCTAAAATCGTTGGATAAATTGTTTTCCCTACACCTTTTAAAACTTGTAGTGGCATACGAATTGAATTCTGTTCAATCGTATAGAAAGCCTTTTGAATGATTAATATCACACCCATTCACAACGATATTTCTTCGTTTACATTCATAAATATATTGTGATGTTTTTTATACCTGAACCAATGACACTATTTAAAAGGCTCTGATAGAAATATAAAGGATAGTTTGCCTTTAAATAAGCCATTTGATAAGCTACTAAGCTATAGGCATAACTGTGTGATTTATTAAATCCATAACCGGCAAATTGTTCCATGATAGAAAATATCTCATTGGAAACAGAATCCTTAATACGCTTCTTTCGAGCTCCTAAAATGAATTGCTCTTTTAAATTCTGCATGACATCCAATTTCTTTTTTCGACATAGCCTTTCTTAGTGTATCTGCTTGTGCCAAGCTAAATCCACCAATCACTTGGGTCGTCTGCATAACTTGCTCCTGATAAATCATGATACCATAGGTTTCCTTTAAGATTGGTTCTAGTAAAGGATGAGGATACACGACTTTTGAAGGATCCTTTTTCTTTCAATATATGTATCAATATGCTGCATCGCTCCCGGACGATATAAAGCAAGTACAACACTGATATCTTCAAATTTGTTGGGTTGTATCTTTTTGTAGTAAAGACGTAATTCCACTAGATTCCAATTGAAATACACCTAATGTGTTTCCAAACGATAATAATTGATATGTTTTCGCATCCTTTAAATTGATTTTCATCATATCCAAAGAAATATGTTTTTGTTCTTTTAGATTTGTGACAATCTCATGAATCGTCGTTAAATTACGAATGCCCAAAAAATCCATTTTGATCAAGCCCAAATCTTCTTGATATTCCGTCTGAATTGTGTAGCCTGAATATCTCCATCGACACTGACAAGTGGACAGACATTCACAATAGGTCGATCTGAAAGAACAATTCCTGCCGCATGTAAAGATGTATGTCTTGGTAATCCTTCAACGTTTACACACATCTTAAATAATTCAGTTAATTTTTGATCTGACTGAATCCTTTTTCGAAATAAAACATTCTCATTATAGGCCTGCATCAACGTAATTTTAGGTGTATTCTTTAACATCTTAGAAAGTTCATCCACGATTCTTGCCGGAATATTCATGACACGCCCTACATCACGAATGGCTTGTCTTGCCTGCAAAGTATTAAAAGTCACAATATGACTGACATGATCATAACCATATAATTCACGAACATACTGAATCACTTCATCTCTTCTATCATCTGGAAAATCCGTATCGATATCCGGCATGGAAACACGTGATGGATTTAGAAATCTTTCAAACAATAAATTATTCTGAATTGGATCAATATGTGTAATACCTAAACAATAAGCTACTAAAGAACCGGCCGCACTACCACGCCCTGGACCTACAAATATGTCTTGACTTCTGGCATATCGAATAAAATCCCATACAATCAAAAATAATCGGTAAATCCCATAGTGACTATGACATTTAATTCATATTCTAAACGTTTGATATAGGTAGGATTTAAATTCCCATTTAAACGTTTTTCTAACCCCTTCTTACAGAGTTTGATCAAATAGTCCCTCGAATCAATTTGAAGTTTATTTTTAAATACAGGAAGCTTGGACTTTTGAAAAGCCATTTGAATATTGCACATTCTTGCGATTTCTTCTGTAGCGATCAATTCACTTTCATCATACAACACTTCCATTTCCTGTGGACTTCTTAAATATCTTTGAAATTGTACGTCCAAACCTTGATTTTCAATATTTGTTTGTTTGGCAATAGCCCTTAATATTTGTAAAGATTTCACGTCTTCACTATTCTCATACAGAATTCGAGATAGAGCCACACGTTTACAATCAAGTTGTTTTAAAATTCGATTATCGGCTCTTTTTTACCCGAATCATTCATAGATACAGAAATATAGAAATCTGAAAAAGATTTTTTTACACAATTCTACAAATGCACTTAGCTTTTCTAAATCTTGATGTTCAATATATGCACTGAATGTATCTTTTTTCCGTCGCTGGAAGTTAATACCACACAATCTTTGGCATACTTTATAACTTCTTCAAAAGATACATTTTCTTTTATGATCGAACTTAATTTATATAAATTCTGTAGACCCATATCATTCTTCGCTAGAAGAATAAAATGAAATGGCTCCTCATTATAGATGGAATCAACTTCTAAACCAATAATCGGATGTACATTGTGCTTTTTGCACAATTGATAGAACTCCATCGTTCCATACATCACATTATGATCGGTCAAACATACATGGTTGAATCCAAGTTGTTTTTGATGAAGAATCATATTTTCTAAACGAATAGGTGATTCAAGTAAAGAGTATGAACTTCGCATATGTAAGTGAACCATGAAATCCCACCTTTCTTTCTAAAAATATTATACCATAAGAAAAAAGAGATAGCTTATTAAGCTACCTCTCGATTTGATAAAATTTCAATAATTTGATTGACTTGATCACGTGTTAAGTTTTTGATTCCACTTGCACATTCGTGACCACCGCCACCAAATTCCATAGCAACATCACGAATTGGAATATTTCTTGAACGTAAAGACGCACTATAATGTACACGATCTTCCATACGCGTAAACAATGCCCACATTTCAACACAATCGATACCTGCTAAACAATAGACTTTGTCTTTCGCATCTGTAAAGCTTAAACCAAATTCTTCATAATCTTCACATTCTAGAATTGAATAAAGGAACTTGTTTTTAAACACTGTATGATTACGTACAACAGTTTCATATTTATAGTCTTCCATGGATTTTGAAAAGTTCAATTGTTCCACTTTTGTGACATCTACACCTTGTTCAAATAAATATTTTGCGGCATCAAATGTAGCTGGACGAACATTATTTGTCGTAAAACGAATATTGTCCGCTGTTAATCCAAGATATAACATCAGAGAACTTTGTAGAGGAATGTTGGCCTTTTTTTCTTGTAAATACAAAGCTAATAACTCACATGTGGCACTTGCCTTATCATCAATCCATTCTTCATCACAAATTGTTTCTACTTGTACGTGATGATCAATACGAATTGATTTTTTTGCCAATTGATACCTGTCATCATCAATGCGCAAAGCATTTGAAGTATCTAAAACAATTGCTAAGTGGAAGCTACTACTTCATCATCTACAACATCCATATGCACGTTGTTTCTTTGTGAAACTGGACAATCATTACCTAAACAATAGATTTTTTTATTCGGATAGGCACTTTCTAAATAATACTTTAAGCCAAATTGTGATCCTATCGCATCCATGTCAGCAAAAACGTGGCGAAAGATTGTGATTGTATTAAAATCTTTTACGCTTTCTAAAATATCATTAGGCATTAGCCATCAAATCCTTGTAAGCATCACGTGCAATGACTAATTCTTCATTTGTTGGCAATAACCAAACTTGCATTTTTGATTCAGGAGCACTTAATAATTTTTCAACGCCACGAACTCCATCGTTGTCTTCTGGTTTTACAACAACGCCAAATGCTGATAATCCATCACAGATTCTTTGACGCATTGCACAGTCATTTTCACCGATACCACCCGCAAAAACAATCGCATCAGCACCACCCATTAATCCGTAGTATCCTGATACAACTTCGACAATACGATTTACATATACGTTTTGAGTTAAAATAGCACGTGGGTTTCCTTCTTTGATAGCTGCTTCAATGTCTCGACCATCACTAGAGATTCCACTTACACCTAACATACCAGATTTTTTATTCATGATTGTATCCATTTCATCTGGTGTATATCCATATTTATTTTCTAAGAATGGAACGATTGCAGGGTCAATATCTCCACAACGAGTTCCCATCATGATTCCTCCAAGAGGTGTGAATCCCATTGATGTTTTATATGATTTACCATTTTTAACAAGCTGTAATACTAGCACCATTTCCTAAGTGGCAAGTGATGATATTCATTTCTTCTTGTGTTTTTCCTTGAAGCTCGGCTAAACGTTTTGTCAAATATTCATGACTTGTTCCATGAGCACCATAACGACGTACTTTATCGTTAGTATAATATTCATACGGAAGAGGGAAAATATAGTTTTCTTCTGGCATACTTTGGTGGAATGTGTATCAAATACGAATGTGTGTTTACACTCTGGTAAAGCATCTCTAAATGAACGATATCCAACTAATGCAAGCTGGGTTGTGTAATGGAGCTAATACACATAATTCTTCTACTTTAGCTTCAACATCAAAGCATCTACAGGTACTGAATGAGAGAAATATTCTCCACCATGAACAACACGATGACCAATCGCTTTGATATCTTCTAAACTATTTACAACTTTGTGTTCAATTAATGCTTCCATTAATTTTTTACAAACTACTGCATGATCTTTGATATCTAAGATCTCTTCAATTTTTTCTCCATTGGCTTTCATTCCAAAGATAGAATCGTTTAAACCAATACGTTCTACGTTTCCTTGAGCTAGAACTTCTTCTTCTGGCATTTTGAAAACTTGGAATTTCAAAGACGAACTTCCTGCATTAACACTCATAACAATCGACATTTTTTGATCCTCCTAAAAAATTTCTTTTTTTAATATTTCGATTTGTTCAACATCTTCATGATGTAGAATCCATGAATCCAATAATTTTTTCTTGGCAACATAACCAATCGTCGCTTCATATTTTTCCAGTAATTTCGTAGCTCGATGTACCGAATCCATCGCGGCTGCACGAGAAATCTCTAGTTCCTCACTTATTTCAGTATAAGAGAAATCTTCCTCATAGTAAAGAGATAATATCTCTCTTTGACGTTCTGTCAACAATTCTCCATACACATCTAATAAATCATTCGCATCTAATTTTGAAATCATTATTCTTCCATACCCTTTGTGATTCCCATCAAGAAGGCATTGATATCAAATGGTCTTAAATCAAGCAGGCTTTTCTCCTAGACCTAGGAAACGAACTGGTAAGTGTAATAGATCACGAATTGCGAGTACAACTCCACCTTTGCCGTACCATCCATCTTCGTTAAAACGATACCTGTTACATCAGTTGCTTCCAAGAATACTTTTGCCTGTGAAATACCGTTTTGACCTGTTGTCGCATCTAAAACTAACCAGACTTCTTGTGGTGCTCCCTCAATTTCTCTTTGTACAACACGGTGCATCTTACTTAATTCATTCATCAAGTTTGTTTTATTTTGTAAACGACCCGTCAGATCGCAAATCAAAATATCAACATCATTTTCTTTGGCATAACGACAAGCATCAACTAATACGGAACTTGGGTCTTGGTTCATTTTTCCTTTAACACAATGAACACCTAAACGTGTTGCCCAAGTATCAATTTGATCAATGGCTCCAAAGACGGAATGTGTCGGTGCAGCAAAGAACCGCAACTTTCTTACCTTGTTCCTTATAATATTGAATTAATTTTGCACTTGTAGTTGTCTTACCACTACCATTTACACCAACCATTAAAATAACTGTTGGACCTTCTTCATTCATTTTAATTGGTTCGTCGTTTGATTCATCATAGAAATCATAAAGAATTGAAACCAAATAATCTAACATGGAATCATATTCTTTAACATGTTTTCCATTTGATTCAAACGCATCCACAATTTTTTGTGCTGTATGAATACCCACATCACTCTCAAGTAGAATAACCATAATTTGCTCTAATAGGTCATCATCAATTCCATGAAAGTTATTGGATAAAGCACGCATACGATCTCCAAAGCTTTTCTTTGAACGATCAAGGCCTGATAAATATTTATCTTTATCTTCACTTTTTACGAAAGCTTCTTTTATTTTCGAAAAGACCGACATTACTTTTCCTCCTTAGCTATATGTACTGCATCTTTCAATTGAACTTTTAACACTTTACTAACACCATCTTTTTGCATTGTAACCCCATATAACGTATCGCACTCTTCCATAGTTCCTGGTCTATGTGTTACCGCAATAAATTGAGATTGACCACGATAATGAGATAAATAACGAGCAAAACGCTCAACATTTGCCTGGTCTAATGCTGCTTCTACCTCATCAAAGATACATAAAGGCATTGTACGAGCCTTCAATATCGCAAACAATACACTAATCGCAATCAAAGCTTTTTTCTCCACCCGAGAATGTCTGGATATTTTTAACCATTTTTCCAGGAGGTTGAACATCAATATCAATACCCGTATTCAATACATCTTCTGGATCCACCATGGAAAGACTAGCACGTCCTCCACCAAACATAGCCTTGAATACGCCATCTAGTTCAAAGCATTAATTTTATTAAACATCTCAGTAAATTGACTGATCATTGTCTTGTCCATCTCATCAATGGCTGCCAATATTTGTTGACTTGCCTTTTCTAAATCTTCTTTTTGGCTTGTCATAAAATCAAAACGTTCTTTGACTTCTTTATATTCGTTCGGTGCATCCAAATTCACATTTCCCAAACGAGAAATGGCTTGACGAAGTTGAATAACCTCTTCTTTAGCTCTTTCGATTTCGACATCTTCTTTTTTAGTTAACGCATACTCATATGTCATTTCATAATCTGTGCTTAAGCGATTCAACGCGTTCTCTAACTGCGTTTTGATTTTCACAACTTCCATTTCATAGTTATGGATCTGCGATTGTTTAGAACTCATTTCTCTACGAACTAAACGAATCTGATTTTCAAGTTGTTCTGCTTCATTTCCTTTATCAAAACGAGTCTGACGCAAGCTTTGAATCTCTAAAGACAATGAATCCAATACGGCATGCATCTTAGACATTTGTACAACAAGATCATCTTGTGCTAATTCACCACTATCTTCAATATCTACACCTAACTCCTGATATTCAGCTAAAATTGAATCGTATTTTGCCTTTTTAGTCGCATAAATATTTTCTAGCTTAGCCAATTCAATCTGTAAAGTTACAATCGCATCATTTTCTTTTTTGAAGTTTCTGCGTAAGAATCTCTGTTTCATCAAACAATTGTCGGCTTTGATTTTTTGCCCTTCAATTTTTGAATTGATTGTTTCTAATTCCTGACGCATTGTGACCGGTGTACTTTGATTCTTCGTAACACCACCCGTCATACTACCACCTGTATGTACGATATCACCGTCTAGTGTAACAATTTTATATGCATAACGTAAACGTTTCGCGGTTTCATTCGCATTCTGCAATGTATCCACCACAATCACATTACCAAGCAATCGTTCTTTAACGGGATCAAAGATCTCTTTACAGTCAACACATTCACTCGCAAAGCCTAGAAAGCCTGGACTTGTTGAAGCAACCGTGATCACTTGTTCATTCATTTTTCTAGGATGACATACACTTAATGGTAAGAAAGTTGCGCGTCCACTACGGTTTCGTTTCAAGAATGAAATGGCATTTCTTGCATCTGCCTCATTTTTAGTGATGATTTGATAGATACTTCCACCTAATCTTTGCATTTCCCGCCAATGCTTTATCGGTATGTGCAATCAACAATTCACTGACAACTCCATAAACGCCAGATAAAGAGTTTTTTGCCTGCATTACGGAACGCACACCTTGTTGATGAGCAAATGGCTGCTTCATCATATTTTCCAATACTTGTCTACGATTTTGTAGCTGTATCAAGATATTGTTTGCCTGATCCGATTCATAACGAGCCTTAGAAATTTTTGTTTTCAAATCATTCACAATATTACGACGGTTATTTAAATCTTGTTGCGTCTGCATCAAACGTTGATGACGATCCTGATATTCGAATCGTGCTTCTTCAAGCATAGCCTGTAATTCTTTTGACGAGCTTGTTTATCCGCTACCTGCAACATATACTTTCGCTTTTCATCCTGCTCGATTTTACGTCTTTCAAGGCGATAATTTTCTTCCATCGCCTTTGTGTATTTTCCTTGCGACTCATTGATTTGTTTATCTAGAGCATACATTTCTTTTCGAATGCTTTCTAAGCGATTTTCCTGCTTTAAAAGCTCCGCATTTTCTGATGTATGCATAGCTTGGATATCAAACAATTCTTTATTGATCTGATTGATTTTATCATTATATTGATCAATATCCTCAACCAATACACTAATTTCAATTTTAGATAGTTTATCTCTTAAAGAAATATATTTTTCTGCCTTTTTAGCTTGTTTTTCCAAAGGTCCAATTTGTCTTTCAAGCTCATCTAGAATATCCTGCAAACGATCTAGATTTTCTTTTGTCTGCTCTAATTTAGACAATGACACCTTTTTCTCTTTTTTATACTTTGCGACACCCGCAGCCTCCTCAAATAAAGAACGTCTATCTTCTGGCTTTGCATCCGCAAAGAAGAAATATTTCCCTGCGTAATTATACTTAAGGAATCTTTGCTAATCCTGTATCCATGACTAAATCATTAATATCTTTTAATCGGCATGGTGTTTTATTTATAAAATAACTTGCTTCATTATTGGCACGTAAAATTTGTCGTGTTATTTCGATTTCATCAAAATCCGAATCAAAAACACGTGTTGAATTGTCAAATACCAATGTAACGCGTGCCATGTTTACAGGTTTTCTATATTCACTTCCTGAGAAGATAATATCTGACATATTAGTACCTGAACGAAGTGATTTAACACTCTGTTCACCTAGCACCCAACGAATGGCATCATTCACATTACTTTTACCACATCCGTTTGGTCCTACAATGCCTGTAATATCTTGATCAAATTGAATCACTGTTTTATCTGCAAAGCTTTTAAAGCCTTGTAATTCAATACGTTTTAAAAACATCAAGACCCTCCACTCTAACTAGTGTATTATATCAAAAAAAATCACATAAAATATATCTAGTATCCATTTCTAGATTGTATATTATTTATTATTATGTTATAGTACGTGTATGAATAAGAAAGATAGTATGAGGTATGTTTATCCACTTTGTTTTGGTGAAGAAGTAGGAAACTGTATCACACATGGAGTTATGGCACTTTTGATTCTATTTGCACTTCCATACTATAGTGTTCGTGCCTATTTACAAGGCGGAGCAATCAAAACATTTGGAACAGCGGTATTCTTGATTTGTCTGCTCTTTATGTTTACAGGGTCTTGTCTTTACCACAAAGCATGCCACATGAGACAACACACAAATATGTATTTAGAAAATTAGATCACATTATGATCTTATTGGCTATTGCAGGAACTTATACGCCCATTTGTCTAAATCTTATGAACAACTGGAAAGGATATACAATTTTAGCTATCGAATGGATTATGGTAATTGCAGGAATCTTATTGAAATCGATTGCGACGAAAAGTTATCCTAAACTTTCAATGGTAATCTATATGGTCATGGGTTGGTTAGCTATCTTTATCTTTCCTACGCTAATCAAAGAAACTCAACCTATATTTATCATTTTGATTGCCTTAGGTGGTGTTATGTACACCATGGGTACTTTCTTTTATTCAAAACCACAAAAAAGATATTTTCATTTTGTATGGCATATCTTCATCATTTTAGCTAGTATTTGTCACTTATTAGCTATCCTATACTTTATGTAGAAAAGAACCTATATCTTGGAATTTCCAAAATATAGGTTCTTTTTTTTAAAACAATCGTACGATATCATTATATGTTGCGTATAAAAACAAAGCAACATCAAGAGTACAAAACTTACCATGATGATATTTTCTACTACTTTTGTAGAAACTTTTCGTCCAATTAGTTTTTCAATCAATAAAATCAAGATTCTTCCCCCATCAAGTCTTTGGAATGGGAATAGCATTAAAGATTCCAATATTTAATGAAATCATCGCAAACAAGTTAAAATACATGTCCAATCCATATTGTACAGATTTGCTAGTGACATTTAAAATGCCAACGGGACCTGATAAGTTTTCTAATCCCTGTCCATGAATGATCATATTCAAAGATTTAAATATAGTTGTTGCACTATCCCAGGTATTTTGACGACCAACCCATAAAGATTGATACCAAGGAATCTTCTTCGCATATGCAATCGCCTTATAGCCAAGTGTATAGCCTTCCATATCCTTATCATAAGATGGAGTTAGCGTAGTTTCAAATGTTGTGCCATCACGCTTTACAGTTAAGGTCAATGTATCATGATGATATTGAATAAACTCTAAAATTTCATATTGTGTTTTAGGTTGAATACTGTTTCCATCTTCACTTTGAACTTTAACGATGTGATCATTTTTTTCTAGACCTGCTTTTTGTGCCACAGAATCCTCTTCGACTACATAGACAACTGGTTTTGCGTCTTCTATTACATAGCCTTGAGCTAAGGCCACACCCATATATATGATCCATGCCAATAAAATATTCATCATAATACCAAAGAATCATGATGCAGACTTGTTTCCATTTTTCAATACCGTTTAAACGTCTATTTTCCGGAACATCCTTTAGCCAGCTATCTTCTTCACTTTGTGAGCCATCTTCTTCACCGACCATCATTACATAGCCGCCAAAAGGAATAGCACGAATTGAAAAAAGCAGTCTCTTTTCCTTGTTTTTGATAAAGACATGGTCCCATACCAATAGAAAATTCTTTACAGTAAACCCCCAAAATGTTTAGCAACTAAAAAATGTCCTAACTCATGTAAAATGACAATCACACTTAGCATCACGACAAATGCTATTATACCTATAATAAAATCCATTCAAATCCCCCTTAGAGAATGATTGTATATAAAACACTAAATACCATGATATTTAATAATAGTGAATCTACACGATCTAAAAACACCACCATGCCCTGGTAAAAGATTAGAAAAAGTCTTTTACAAGCAAAATGACGTTTAATAGCACTAAAACACAAATCTCCAAGTTCTGCAGTAATAGGACATACTAAACATAAGAATGTATTTAAAACTGGGTTTAAGTTTGATACGTAGCTAAAACTAACCACAAAACTTAATACAGAACCAAATACAATTCCTCCCACAAAACCTTCCCAACTCTTTTTAGGTGAGATCCTAGGATTCATTTTGTGCTTTCCAATAGCTCGACCCACAAAATAAGCTCCTGTATCACTTCCATATGTAGCAAAAACAATCGTCCATAGGTACTGATGTACGTTTGCGATTTGTCCTACCGCATGATAAACAAGGGAGAAAATTGTAACATATGAAATACACACAAAGGAATCTATGATTGAGTAGTTTTCAACAAAAACAACAAGACTCCATAAGAATACAACAATCAGTGTCATAACAACGAAAAAGTATTTATCCGGTAAAACCCTTGTTAAAACGACAGCTAAAGCACTGAGTGGAAGAACATATTTAGGCCGACTTTTTAAAATGTGGTGAATATGCATCCATTCATATGCACCTGCACAAACAATAAATAAGGCAAGAGATTCTAACCAATATCCTCCAAGAGCTACTGGTAGTGCTACAACAAGAATGATACCTATAGCGGTAATTATTCTTTGTTTCATGAAGTTAAGCCTCCAAATCTGCGATCTCTTGAAGCGAATTCGTCTAGACAATCTTTTAATGCTTTTTCATCAAAATCAGGCCATGCGACTGGTGTAAAAATTAATTCCGCATAGGCGAGTTGCCACAACAAATAATTCGAAATACGAAGTTCTCCACTTGTACGAATCATCAGATCAATGTCTTCTGGTACAAATAAATATTTTGAGAACTCTTCCTCAGTTAAATCGTTTTCTCGTTTACCTTGAGCAACCTCATCCGCATATTTTTTCATACCAAGTAACATTTCTCTTGCGAACCGTAATTAATGGCTAAACATAATTCTAATCCAGTATTATCCTTAGTCATATTTCTGACCTTATTAATTACATATTGTGTTGTTTGTGGGAATTTTTCTAATTCACCGGCAAAAAAGTCACACGAATGTTCTTTTCCATCAATTCATTAATAAATTTATTAAAAAATAATCCTGGTAATTTACATAAATAGGAAACTTCATCTTCTGGTCTTTTCCAGTTTTCTGTTGAAAAAAGCATATAGAATCAATTTTTGAATTCCCATATCTTGTGCGACTAAGGCCACAGTACGAATTGTATCCGCACCCTTTTTTGTGTCCTGCCGTTCTTGGTAAGCCTCTTTTTTTGGCCCAACGACCATTACCATCCATAATTATAGCTACTGTTTTTTGGTGCCATAAAAACCTCCTTAAAAAAAAAAAGTCCAAATCAAGTTTGGACTTAGACATTTAATATTTCTTTTTTCTTTGCTTCACAAATTGAATCAACATCTTTAATGTATTTGTCTGTTAATTTTTGTGATTCTTCTAATGTTTGTTTTTGTTCGTCTTCTGGAAGTTCTTTATCTTTTTTAATGGCATCGTTCGCATCACGACGTACGTTACGAATCGCAATCTTAGCTTCTTCACCATATTTTTGTGCATCTTTAGCTAATTCTTTACGACGATCTTCAGTTAATTGAGGAACTTGAATACGAATGACATCTGCTTCTGCTTGAGGATTCAATCCTAAGTTAGCAGCTTGAATTGCGTGTGCAATATCTTTAATGATTGAACGATCATAAGGTTTAATAACAAGTTGTGTACCTTCAACAACAGAAATCTGAGCCATCTGGTTGATTGGTGTCATTGCACCATAATATTCAACTTGTACACGTTCTAACATTTGTCCACTGGCACGTCCAGTACGGATTTGACGAAGGTTTGATTCTAAATTATCAATAACACCCATCATTTTTTCTTCTGCATTTAATAAAATATCACTCATTTTAATTCTCCTTATTTCTTTTTAGTGATTGTTGTACCGTTAACTTCACGGCGAACTGCTTTGACAATATTACCAGGTTCATTCATATTGAAAACAACTAAATCAATATCATTATCCATGCACATACTAATAGTCTGTTGAGTCCATGACTTGTAAGCCCTCGTTTAATACGTCCATATAATTTAGTGTATCGTATTTCTTAGCATTTGGATTTTTCTTTGGATCTGAATCATAAACTCCATCAACACCATTTTTAGCCATTAAGATAACATCTGCATTGATTTCAGATGCACGTAATCTGCAGTTGTATCTGTTGAGAAGTATGGAGAACCTGTACCAGCTCCAAAAATAACGATTCTTCCTTTTTCCAAGTGACGTAAAGCACGTCTTAAGATGAATGGTTCTGCAACCTTTTGCATTTCAACAAAGCTGTCTGCACTCGAGTTTGAACACCTTCTTGTTCTAATGCATTTTGAACAGCTAAAGCGTTGATTACAGTACCTAACATACCCATATAATCGGCTTGAGCACGGTTCATTCCCATTTCAGCCATCATCTTACCACGAATGAAGTTGCCACCACCGACAACAATTGCTAATTCTACTCCTAATTTTTGTACTTCTTTTAACTCTTTTTTGCCAATCTTTTTAAGATTTCTGGATCAAAAGCACTTCAGGGCTAGATAAAGCTTCGCCACTTAATTTTAATAAAACACGTTTATACATACTATTGCTCCTTATTGAATTGTCACAACAATTATACACTATATTACGCTATTTAAAAAGAAAAACCCTTGGAATTTCCGGGTAACCAATTTTAATTAGGGTCATTATTTTTTGGGGTGTATTTTAGGGTCAATTTTAGGGGCGACTTTTGGGGTCTCCAAATTGGCTTTTTTTCTTTCCTTTTTTTTTTGACATGAACAACTGTCTCTTTACCTGTTTTTCTATATTTGTTTATTGGTAATTATTTAGAGGCGTTTATAACCTGCTCTAAAAACTTTTTAAAGTTTTTAGAGTATCTTATCTTCTATAATAATGAATGCGTTGTGTTTTTCTACGTTGTTCAGGAGGTAAAATTTATTATGGAACACAACACGAATCAAAATTCTAATTATCTGGCTCTTCTTAATCTGACTGATGATGGTACATACACTGTTACTAAGATTGAAATCATCGGTTCTGATAAATTTGTTTATATCGAAAAAAACTTAAAGCCTACTCTTTGCCCTATGTGTCAGTCTCGTATGCATTCCAAGGGTATCTATGTTCGTAAAGTAAATCATCCAATCTCTCAGGATTCAATGAACACTTACTTGATAGTACGCCGGCGCAGATGGGTGTGTAAGGAGTGCGGACACACAGAGAATGATTCCTTTCCGTTTTTGGATAAATACTCACATTCTTCAAATATCACGCCATATTTGATTCTTAATGCATTCAAGACTCTTACTAAATCAACAGCCGAGATTGCAGCTCAATTCAATATATCTGATTCAAAGCTGCCCGTCTTATATTCAAGCGCTATGTAGATCTTCCTAGACTTCCTTTGTCTGAATACATATCTGTAGATGAAGTATATCTGGACATCAGTAATACCGAAAAATATGCATTTGTCATTATGGATTTTTTCTACTGGAGAAATCATCGATATCGTTCATAATCGATGGCATTCTACACTTGAAAACTACTTTCTATCTATTCCACTTAAGGAAAGATTAAATGTCAAAGGTGTAATATCTGATGCTTATAAGACTTATCTTACTATGCCTGAAGAGTATTTTCCTAATGCGGTCACAATCCTCGATTCGTTTCATGTAGTAAAGGTTATAATATCTCGCATGAATACTTACATCTACAAAGTAATGAAGAGATACAAAAAAGAGACGAACAAAGGCTAAAAAAAAAAAAAATCACGATACGAACCGTGATGATAAATCTATAAAGCCTTCTAAAGAAGTAATTCTGTTACAAAACTATAAATGGGTTATCCTTAAAAACCATGATGAAATTAATTATTCAACAAAACGCTATTATCATAAAATGCTCGGTATGAATGTAGATACATTCACCATTGAGAAAAAATGTTTCTAGAACTGGATCCAAACTTTGAAAAGCTTCGTGATCTAAAAGAGGATTATATTGAATTCAACAATCAGGAATACGAAAGTGAATTCGATGTACTGACAAATCTAAACGCTTTGATCAACAAATATAAATATTCAGATCAGTCGATATTTAGTGATTTTGCCTTGTTTCTTATCAAGAACAAGGAACCTATCGTTAATTCCTTTATTAAAGTAAAGGTCTATAGAAAGAGTGCAAGAAACGAGCAAGAATACTATGCACGTCTTTCCAATGGACCTATGGAGTCTTTCAACCGAAAGCCGAAAGATCTTAAGAGAGAATCGAGAGGATTCTCTGATTTTAATTATACACGCAATCGCATTCTCTGGGCTACAAGAGACAATCCAAGCGTTAGAGGTATTCCTAAACCAAAAGATGAGATCAAAAAGAATAAAGGAAAAAAACGCGGATCATATAATAAGAAAAAATAATATAAAAATATAACTACAATTTAATAATCACAGTAAGAAAAACACAACTAAAAAAGATGCATTTCTGCATGTACCAACATACAGATTTACATCTCTTTTGAATTTGAAATTTTAACGAATATTCACAGACCCCGAACTAGACCCCAAATGATTGCGCTAAAACCCTAAATGATTTTGGTTACCCGAATTTCCAAGGGTTTTAAAGTAAAAGATAAATTACTTAGCCATTTGAGCAAAGAACTTCTTCGACAAAAAAGTTTTCTTCGCGTTTTTCGATACCTTCACCAGTTTGGAAACGTACGAAAGTTACTACTTCGGCTTTGTTGTCTTTCAAGAATTGAGAAACCTTAGTTTTAGGTTCTAAGAAATATTCTTGATCCAATAAGCATTGGTCTTTAAAGTGTTTGTCAACTTTTCCTTTTTAAGATTCCTTCCAATACTTTTTCTGGCTTGTTAGCCATGTTAGGATCGAAAACCTTCATCATTTGTAATTGAAGTTCACGTTCGTGTTCAACTTCTTCACCTGGTACTTCAAACTTGAGATACATATTTTGGAGCCATACTAGCAACTTGCATTGCTAAGTTTTTAGCTACAGTAGCATCTTGAGTTCCTTTAACAACTACAACAAAGAGAAATTGATCCACCCATGTGCATGTATGAACCGAAGATTTCATCATCTGCTTTTTCAATAACAGCAACACGACGGAAAGAAATTTTTTCTCCGATAGTAGCTGTAGCGTTGATGATTAAATCATTGATAGTTCCTTCAAAGCAGTTTGAATATTTAAAGCTTCTTCAGTTGTAGCAGGTTTGTTTGCAAGAATTGCTTCTTGTAAAGTATCCATTAAACCTAAGAATTGTTCGTTCTTACTTACGAAGTCAGTTTCTGAGTTAACTTCGAATAATACAGCAGTGTTTCCACTAACAAAGAACACGAGTTAAACCTTCGCAGCGATACGTCCTTCTTTTTTTAGCTGATTTTGCGATTCCTTTTTCACGTAACCAGTCAACAGCTTTTGCAATGTCACCTTCACATTCAGTTAAGGCTTTTTGCAATCCATCATACCAAGCACCTGTTTTTTCGCGTAATTCTTTTTACTTGAGCAAAGCAGTGATAGCCATTTTAGCATCCTCCTATATTTTTTTATTATTCGCCACTTTTTGCTTCTTGACTTTTGCGGTGATTTTACGTCATCATTTTTCTTATTGAAAGGACGACGGTTTTTACGTTCGAAGTTACGTTTTCTACGTTCTTCATTTCTTTGACGACGACGACGTTCGTTTTCAGCGATTTGTGCTTCAACATTTTTTGATTACGTCTTCCATAGTTACATCATCTTCAGTTTCATCTAAGTAAGCCATTTCTAATAGACCACCCTTAGCATCAACGATAGCGTCTGCTAAGATTGTTGTAACTAATTTGATTGAGCGAACTGCATCATCATTAGAAGCGATTGCAAAATCAGCATCTTCTGGATCACAGTTTGTATCTAACATAGCGAATACAGGGATTCCTAATTTGTTAGCTTCAGCGATTGCATTGTGTTCTTCTTTTGGATCAATAACAACTAATGCATCTGGAAGTTTCTTCATTTCTTTAATTCCACCTAAAGAACCTTCCAATTTAGCTTTTTCTTTACGTAAGTTAGCTTGTTCCTTCTTAGTGTAAACTTCGATTTTTCCGCTAGCTTCCATCTCTTCGATTTCTACTAAACGTTTAATACGTTTTTGGATTGTACGGAAGTTTGTTAATAAACCACCTAACCAACGTTTGTTAACGTAGAAAGATCCTGAACGTAAAGCTTGTTCTTCAACAACTTCTGCAGCTTGTTTCTTTGTTCCTACGAACAATACTTTTCCTCCACGTTCGCTAATTGCTTTTAATTCATTGTAAGCGCTTCGATTTGTGCTTGAGTTTGGTTTAAATCTACGATATAAACCCCTGTTGCGACTTGTGTAGATGAATGGTTTCATCTTTGGGTTCCAACGGCGAGTCTGGTGACCAAAGTGAACACCGTTCTCTAACATTTTCTTCATTGATACGATTGACATAATAGTCCTACCTTTCCGTTTCTCCTCCATCATTTCAGACGCATGCAACACTAATGTGCACGGGCACACGAATCCATGATGTGTGTTATAAGCGCAATCACGCGCTTTTTACATTATATCAATAACCTTTTTAACTTGCAAGATGTTATTTTTCAAAAAGGGTGCGCTTTTTATAAACCTTCACTAACTGCGGCAGTAGTCACATGCGTATAAATTTGTGTTGTTGATAAAGATGAATGTCCTAGTAACTCTTGAACAACACGAATATCCGCTCCATTATCTAATAAATGTGTCGCAAAACTATGTCTCAACATATGTGGATGCAATTTCATATGCATTCCAATGGCTTTGGCATGTTTATCCATTAAATACTGAATACCACGAGAAGTTAATTGTTTACTTCTTAAATTCACAAATACATGATCATCCACTGCATATTTTGACCAAAAACTATTTTTATATTCCCACAATTTTTTTCAAAACCTTGATAAAAGGTACAATGCGATCTTTATCCCCTTTACCTCGAATATGCACGATTCGATTGTTTAAATCAATTTGATTCCATTCCAATGCAACACATTCACTAACACGTAATCCACATGCATACATCATCGTAAATAATATGCGATCGCGATATTGATCTTCTTTGGCGTCATTATAAGAATTTAAAAATTCCTGAATTTCTTCTACAAATAAAAAAATCTGGAATTTGTTTTGACTTCTTTGGTGTCTGTATCCCTAATAAAGGGTTTTCATTGATACCCATATACTCTGCCAAATACGCATAGAAAGAACGATATACACTCATTTTACGTGCAATCGAACTGGATTTTAAATGATCCAATGTAGCTAGAAAATTCATAAAAGTCAATCTATCACACGATTCAAAAGAATCAATAGATTGACTTAATAAATATTCTTTATATTGGTTCAAATCATTTTTATACGATTCGATAGTTTTATCTGATTGCGTATTCTTTCGATATATATATTTTAGAAAACGATCAATCAACTCATCCATTGACTTGTTCCTGAATTTCTTGAATACGAGAAAGTGCCTGAGCAAAGACAAATTTTTCTTTACGCTCATGTTTCTTACATTTTTCGTTTAAATGCATAATGCCAAAGTTTGCATTCATTGGCTGGAAATGTTTTGGATCACAATGCGTAATATAGTATGCTTGTGAGCCCATCACACAAGTATTTCCAAAACAAATTGGTTCTTTACCTTGCATATACAACGACATATTGATTCCGGCAATCAATCCGGATGCACAAGATTCAACATAGCCTTCAACTCCCGTTAATTGTCCGGCAAAGAATAAATCATCACGTTTCTTTGATTGATATGTTTCTTTTAAAACAATTGGACTTGATAAATAAGAATTTCGATGCATAACACCATAACGAGTAATTTTCAAATTTTCTAATCCAGGAATCAAAGAGAAAACTCTTCTTTGTTCAGGCCAAGTTAAATGTGTCTGGAAACCAACAATATTGTACATACTTGCAGCCTACATTATCTTGGCGTAACTGAACTACGGCAACTGGATGTGAATCCTTGTCTTTTTCCAATCCCACCGGCTTTAATGGCCCAAACAACATAGTCTTCTTTCCACGACGTGCCATTTCCTCAATGGGCATACAGCCTTCAAAATATGTTTCTTTTTTCAAAATCGTGCAAATTCACACATTCTGCATGAATCAATGCATCATAGAATACTTCAAATTCATCCGCATTCATCGGACAGTTGATATAACTTGCTTCACCTTTGTCATAGCGAGACTTATAGTAGGCTTTACTAAAATCAATCGAATCCTTTTCAATAATAGGTGCTGCTTTGCATCATAGAAATGGAAAGTATCTTCAGAAGTGAAATCATGTATAGCCTTCGCTAGAGAATCACTTGTCAAAGGTCCTGTTGCGATAATGCATGGTCCTTCTGGTAAAACGTCATTTCTTCATTAACAACTTCGACCAATGGATGATTTTGATTGTATCAGTAATATATTGTGAAAAAGTCTCACGATCAACTGCCAACGCACTTCCGGCTGGTACAAAGCATGCATATCTCTTGATTTCATAATCAATGAATCCATTTGGCGTAATTCCTCTTTTAAAATACCAACCGCATTATTCATCGCATTGGATCGAAGTGAATTCGAACACACAAGTTCCGCAAATCGATCTGTATGAAAGGCCGGACTTTCCTTTTTAGGACGCATTTCAATCAATCGAACCGGAATATTTCTTTTTACGAGCTGCCATGTTGCCTCACACCCGGCAAGTCCTGCTCCTACAACCGTAACTTGTTCCATTATTTATCTTCCTCTGTTTTCTTAGGTTCTTTTTTTTTTATATAGTGGCATTTTGGATAATTTGAACAACCAATGAAAGTTGTCCCAAAACGTGATTTTCTTCTGACAAGCTCATGTCCACACTCCGGACAAATTTCACCTGTTGGCTCAGGTTTCGCCTTCTTTTTCAAAGATTCGATAGTTTTGCATTCCGGATAATTTGAACATGCCCAGAACTGGCCATAACGCCCTCTTTTTAATCACCATCTTAGCTCCGCAGTTCGGACAGATTTTTTCTTCTTTTGCCTCTTCTGGAAGTTCTTCTTCATCATTTTCAGTGTAGCGACATGTTGGAAAGTTAATACAAGAAATAAACTTACCAAAACGACCATTACGATAAACAAGCTCTCCACCACATTCAGGGCAAGTACGTCCTACACGTTCTAATTCCTTCTTTGGCATTTTTTCATAGGCATCTTCTACAAGTGGAGCAAATTTATCATAGAATTTGTGCATGTAAGATACAGAGTCCTCGTTCCCTTCGGCAATTTCATCCAAAGTTTTTTCCATATCTGCCGTATATTCTACGTTAATGACACTTGAGAAATACTGTTGTAGTTTTTCATTTGTCAAAATTCCCTGCTCACTAGGAATAAATACCTTCGTCTTTGAAGTTTCACTTGTCTTTTCTAATGAGGCATAGCCACGTTTTTGTAAAGTATCAATAATTGTCGCATATGTACTTGGACGACCAATTGACTTTTCTTCAAGATCTTTAATCAGGCGTGCTTCTGTATAACGTCTTTGGTGGTTCTGTAAAGTCTTTGCTTTGAAGTTGGAGTTACATGTTTTAAAACTTCATTTTCTTCCATCTTAGGAAGTAAAAGCATCGCTTTGTTTTTCATATTTAGAATATACTTTGTAGTAACCATCAAAAGTCATAGTTTGTCCGCTTGCACTAAATTCTAAATCGTTATTTGTGATTTTAACACTGGTCACATCATATATAGCATCTTTCATTAAGGATGCCAAAGTACGCGCATAAATCAGTGAATATAAACGATATTGATCATTCGTTAAATGGTCTTTGATGGATTCTGGTGTACGATTAATGTTTGTTGGTCGAATGGCTTCATGTGCGTCCTGCGTATTTTTACCATTCTTTTTGATGTACATGTCCAACATATTCTTTACCATATGTATTTGTGATGAATTCCTTGGCATCTGAAACGAAAATATCAGATAAACGTGTTGAGTCCGAACGCATATACGTGATCAAACCTTCCATATTTCCGCCTAGATCAATACCTTCATACATTTTTGAGCTACACTCATTGTTTTCTTTGCGCCAAATCTAATTTTGTACTGGCTTCCTCTTTGCATAGTCGATGTTGTGAATGGAAGTTTAGGTTGTTTCTTTTTTTCTGCTTTTTAGAAATCGATGAAACAATATATTCTCCATTACATCTTTCTAACAATGCTTTAGCTTCTTCTTCATTTTTGATTTTAGGCTTTTTACCTTCAACCTTCACTAAATCTGCTTCAAATGCTTTATTCTGCTTTTTACATTGTGCATGAATCGTCCAATACTCTTCTTGTTTAAACGCCTTGATTTCATTTTCACGATCAACAATCAATTTCAACGCCACAGATTGCACACGTCCTGCAGATTTAGACTGGATTTTATTCTGCAGCAATTTACTGAGTTTAAACCCAATAATTCGATCTAACATACGACGTGTTTCTTGTGATTTCACAAGGTCCATATCAATTTTTTTCTTGGTTCTTTCATAGCTTCAAGAATTGCAGGTTTCGTGATTTCATGGAAAACAATACGATTATTGTCTTCTGTATTTACATCTAATACACGTGCTAAATGCCATGCGATTGCTTCCCCTTCACGGTCGGGTCACTGGCAAGATAGATATCTTGTGCTTTAGAAGCGTACTCTTTTAATTCTTTCACTATTTCTTTTTCTCTTTGCTAATTTTATATTTAGGTTCGAAATCATGATCTACATCAATTCCTAAACCTTCTTTTCCGCTTGTCGCCAAATCACATACATGGCCTTTTGGCTGGAAACAACTCTGTATTCTTTTCCTAAATATTTTTCAATCGTCTTCGATTTGGAAGGCGACTCCACAATAACTAAATGTTTTTTCATTTGTTCCCCCATATTCACGCTATATAAAACATTAAAAATTTCAATTTGTCAATCCTCAGATATCATCAATGTCTTTTATATCCACCAAAATATTGGCTCCATTACTAATCAAGTAGTTACATCCTTGATACTTTTTATCTTGAAAAAGTAGGCACACAATAAATAGGAACACTCAATTCGAGACATTCATTCACAGTAATCATTGTTCCACTTTTTATAGGTTGCCTCAATCACAACTAAGTTCTTTGCTTAAAGCGGCAATCAAGCGATTTCGCCATGGAAAGTGATAAGCCAAAGGCTTCACATGCATAGGATATTCACTAATGATCAATCCGCTTTTTTTATCCTTTCAAATAAAAAATGCGTTTTCCTTTGGATAAATCACATTAATTCCACAACCAAGCACACCAATTGTTTTGATGCATTCAAATGGGCCCTGGCATCAATACCTTTGGCAAGCCCAGATACAATGACATACTTGGATTGGAGCCTTTGTACAATTGTATCCGTATTTTTGCAGTGCCTGCAGCTGAACAGTTTCTAGCTCCTACTATACCTACACCTTTTTCTTTCAACAAACAAACATTACCCTGATAAAAAAATAATCCATGGCGGATATCTTAAATGTTTAAAGGCTTCAGGATACATCTCATCAACGATTGTAAGATAAGGATATGGATATGCAATGATGGAATAGTTTTCGTGTGCCTTTATCGCATTGCCAATTTTCTTCCAATCTCCATCATATTGGATGGCATACCATAAAATAGCTTCTCTTTTTATTCTCATATACTCATATACGAAAAAAAGAGACTTTTTAACTAAAAAGTCTAATTTCTTCAAGTTTTTTTTACAGGACCATAACTTCTTCGATAGAAATCCTGTAATCCATACTTGTTTAAAGCTTCAATATGCGCTTTTGTCGGATATCCTTTATGTTTGGCTAAACCATACTGTGGATACATTTCATCCAACTTTTTCATCCGGCGATCACGCGTAACTTTCGCTAAAATACTTGCCGCCGCAATAGACAATGATTTTTGATCTCCCTTCACAATAGCTTGGTAAGGTTTATCAATATCTGGTAATGGCATCGCATCACTCAACACAAAATCACATTGTGCTTTATTGGCAATCTCCATCATAGCTTCTTGTGTTGCACGATAGATATTTTTCCTATCAATCGTCTTTTCATCTACAACTAAAATTTGATAATACAAAGCATCCTGAATAATTATTTTAAACAACTCTTCACGCTTTTTTTCACTCAATTTTTTAGAATCATCAATTAACGCATTTTGATATCCCTTTGGAAAGATAACTCCTGCTACCATCAATGGACCGGCAATAGGGCCTCGCCCTGCTTCGTCCATACCAAGTACACTTTGATTTTGATCCCAGTAATCATGCTCCAAAGGTCTATCCAACATGTGGTTTCTCCCAAGTAATCAAGCCACACTTATTTTCACGAATATCTTTGACAAAACTTAACATCAAACGATTTTCATCAATTTCACCCTTTAATAAATAACCACGTTTTATGGCGATATTCTGTAATGTTTCATAGGGCGTATCCGCAATCTTGACATGATATACTATATCAAAAGATTTCAGGTTTTTCCTGCATTAAATATTCACACGCAAATAATGCCAAATCGTCCATATTTACAACTTGATCTTTTACTGAACCCAATAGAGCAAGTTTTAGACCTACTTGTTGATCTTCAAATTTTGGCCATAATACACCCGGCGTATCTAATAGCTCAAGTGTTTGACCTACTTTAATCCATTGAAGACTCTTTGTTACGCCTGGACGGTCACCAGTTTGCGCCGCTTTACGTTTCGCAAACGTATTAATAAATGTGCTTTTACCTACGTTAGGAATTCCCACACACCATGGCACGCAAAGCTCTAGGCTTCATTCCTCTACGTTTTTTTGTCTTTCAATTAAATTGATACATAATTCGTTCGATGCCTTAATCAATTGTTTCGAGAAATTTTCATGAATAAAATCCAATGCTAATACTTTTTGATTCTCTGTTTCTAAGGCATTTACCCATTGTTTGGTAAGTTCTTTATCGGCCTTATCTTTTTTTTGACAAAAGAATCAAACGCGGTTTATTTTGAATCAATTGATCCAACATTGGATTCTTACTGGCATCTGGCATTCTTGCATCACGAATCTCAATCACAAAATCAACTTTTTTAAATTCTCTTCCATTTGCCTTTTGGCCTTGGTCATATGACCTGGAAACCATTGTACGTTTGCCACTAATCTTTCACTCCTATATCTGAAATTGGTAACAAGACTAACATCTTCTTGGCAAAGATCTGTGATTTCTTAACAGGACCTACATAGCGTGAATCTTTAGATTTAGGGCGATTATCTCCCATCACAAAATATTCATCATCGCCTAATGTAACTTCTTTAAAATCAATTACTCTGTTCTCATTTTCAGGATTGTAATTTCTTTTTATTGTCCCCTACATCAGAATTCTCTACTTGATTAAAGTAACCTATTTTATCAATCCACGATTGACGGTAATCTGGATCAATATATTTAGTCTCATCCAATACTTTTCCATTAATATATACAACATCATTTACACAGCTTACAGTTTCACCTGGTAAGCCTATTACACGTTTTACCCAATGTGTTTTCTGTCCCTCTTCTTCCATGGTTACAACGACTATATCCCCTCGTTCTACACCATTCAATAATACACCCCCAACATTGGTAAATCCAAATTCACCATCTTTCAATGTTGGATACATACTTTCTCCATCTACACGAACTGGATGTGCCACAAAGTTCACAAACAATAAAATCACAATGGCACTAATGACAAACACTTTAACAAAATCAAGTATATCTTCTAGTAAAGTACGTTCGTCATCTTCATTGTACCTTAGCTCGTTTTTTCTTTGACTTCTTCATATAATCTCTAACCCCTAAATGTTATAAATCTATTATAAAGCTATTTAGAAAAAAAAAGCCTGAAAATCAGACTTTTTTAAACAATTATCGAACTTCTTTTAAACGAGCAGCTTTACCTGAACGGTTACGTAAGTAAGATAACTTGTTACGACGTACTTTACCGTGACGAACTACTTCAATGTGGTCAATGATTGGTGAGTGTAAAGGGAATTTACGTTCAACACCAATTTGGTTAGAAATCTTACGAACTGTGAATGTTTCAGAGATTCCTCCACCTGCACGTTCAATTACAACACCTTCGAATACCTGGATACGGCTCTTGTCACCTTCTTTGATTTTAACGTGAACACGAACAGTACTACCAGAACGGAATCTTTGGAATATCAGTCTTCAATTGTGATTTTGTTACTTCATTAACTAATCCTAAGTTCATTTTCTATTCTCCTTCTTTTCTAATATTTGGTTATCAGTTCATTCGCACAATGTGCCGCGGAACTACCTATGCGTAAACGCCTATTAATATTACCATGTCAATAGATTTTGCGCAAGAATTATTTTTTGATTTTTAATACTGAATCGACTACTTTTTGATCTTCTTTATTTAAATTTAAATTTTCTAATAAATCCGGACGATACATAGTTGTTCTTTTTAAAGACTCTTCATGTCTATACTTCTTGATGTTCGCATGATGACCACTCAATAATACATCTGGAACTCTTTTTTCCATCATAGATTTCTGGCCTAGTATATTGAGGATATTCTAAAAAGTCCATTTGAGAAAGAATCATCATCACTGGAATCTTGGCGAATAACACCCGGTAAAATACGTAATATGCAATCGCACATGACCATACATGCACTTTCACCACCAGTTAGTACAAAGTCACCTAAAGACATTTGAATATCTACATAATCACGAATTCGTTCATCAAATCCTTCATAGTGACCACAAATAAAAATTAAATGTTCCTTTAAAGATAATTCCTTTGAGATGGATTGATTAAATGTCTTACCTTGAGGTGTCAATAAGATCACCGTGCTATTTTCTGTACGAATGGATTCTAATGCATCTAATATAGGTGGCACATCAAAACCATTCCCGCACCACCACCATATGGTGTATCATCCACGTGTCCATGTTTTTCTTTTGTGAACTGACGAAAATCGATGGTTTCAAACTCAAATAAATCTTTTTCTTTGGCACGCTTTAAAATACTTGTTGTCATTAAAGGTTCAAAGTATTCTGGAAATAATGTTAATACAGATATTTTCATCGTAAGCCTTCCATTTCATGAATTGTGATTTCATGAGCTTCTTTGTTCACATCAACAATAAATGCAGGTACAAAAGGCAATAAGAAACTATTTCCTTTTGATTTTACACGCAGTACTAGATTGGCACCTGTTTCTCAAATATCCACAACTTCTCCAAGCTTTTCTTTTCTTCATTATAAACAGTACAATGCATTAATTCATGATAATAATATTGACCTTCTTCAAGTTCAGGCAAATCCTCTTGGGCAATAAATAAATTTTTGTTTTCAATTGTTCTGCTTTTTTCAATTGAATCAACACCTTCAAAATAACAATAGCCAAAACCCTTTTGTTCGCGATAACGCACAACGGTTAATGTACGACCATCTTCTAAATGTAATACTCTACCTTTTTCAAAACGATCTTTGCGGATCATCTGTCACAAGATATAATTTACATTCACCCTTAAGTCCATGCGTATTAATGATTTGAGCTACTTTTTATCATATGTTCCTCTAAAAAAATCAGGATGTGAAATCACATCCTAATACGCTTCAAATTTTACTGAAATTCTTTTGTGTACATCACGTGCCGCAATAGACATCATTTGACGAATACTGCTAGCCATAATTCCCTTACGGCCAATTAAACGTGCAACATCTTCGTTTGTTGGCATATACATACAATAAAATTTCATTTTCATTTGTTGTTGCCATTGTTTTTTACAGATAATGCTTTTTGATCATCTACAAGTGGTAAACAAATGTCTAATAATGTTTTTTCTAAATCAATCATTATTTTGAACTTTTAGCTTCGTGCATTTCTTTTAAAACACCTTCGTGTGATGATAAAAATTGAACGAACTGTATCAGTTGGTTGTGCACCGTTGCTTAACCATTTCTTTGCTAATTCTTTGTCTAAAGTCACTTTTTCTTGACTTTAGTTGGGTTGTAAGTACCAATTTGTTCGATAAAACGACCATCACGAGGACTACGTGAATCAGACTACTATACGGTAGAAAGGAGCTCCCTTTTTACCCATTCTTTTTAAACGTAATTTAACCATATTTAAATTCCTACCTTTTCTAATTTATTAAAGCTCATAAAGAATAACATGAATAAAAAGGTGTCAAGTATTTTTACTTTACACCTTATTTTTTATTTTTTCTTCTTTTTCTTTTTTGGTTTCTGTTTTTTACTACCAGAATGCTTTGACATTCCAGGCATTCCGCCTCCACGCTGCATATTCTGTAGTGCAGCCATATCAGGAAGTTTTACCTTACCACTCATCATCTTTGTCATCATTTGCATCTGTTCTAATTGATTAATCAAACGATTGACATCCATGACTTTAACTCCGGCACCCTTCGCTATACGATTCTTTCTTGATGCTTTTAAACATGATGGATTTTCACGTTCATATTCTGTCATCGATAAAATAATGGCTTCACTCTTTTTCATCTGTGAATTCATTTTTTCATCATCTAAATTTTTAGCAACCTTATTAATACCAGTAATCATATTCATCATTTTCTGCATAGATCCCATTTTAGAAACCTGACCTAATTGTGCTAATAAATCATTGAATGTAAAAACACCCTGTTTCATACGTTCGACCGTTTTTTCTGAACTTCAATATCTAATTTATCTTGAGCCTGCTCAACTAAAGTGACAATATCTCCCATTCCCAAGATACGATCTGCCATACGATCTGGGTGGAACTCTTCTAAGTCATCTACTTTTTCACCATTTGACACAAATAATACAGGTACGTTTGTGATAGAACGAACTGATAACAATCCACCACCACGTGCATCGCCATCCATTTTTGTAACGATCAATCCTGTTACAGATAATTGTTCATTAAATTCTTTTGCGACAGTCACAATATCTTGACCTGTCATCGCATCTACAGTTAATAAAATTTCATCAGGAACAACAAGATCTTTCATTTGTTGAAGTTCCTGCATTAATGCTTCATCAATGTGCAAACGACCAAGCCGTATCGAAAATCACTAAATCTTTTTGACGATCTTTCGCATAGGCCAATGCCTGTCTTCTTTGTTTCAACCGCAGATGTTTCTGGCCCACAAGTAAACACTTCTACATCAATACTTTTTCCTAATGTCTGTAACTGCTCAATAGCTGCAGGACGCACAACGTCACATGCTACTAATAAAACACGACGTGCTAATTTGTTTTTGCAGTAATTCGCAATCTTTGCACTTTGTTGTTTTACCAGTACCCTGTAAACCAACCATCATAACCGTAGTCATGCCTTGCTTTTTAAAGTGAATACGAGCATCTTCTTCACCTAATAATACTTGCAATTCATCATGTACGATTTTAACAACCATTTGACTAGGATTTAAAGAATCTAATACTTCTTGTCCTAGTGCTTTTTCTTTACGTTTTCGACAAAGCTCTTTACTACTTCGTAATTAACATCTGCCTCTAATAATGACATGCGCACTTCTTTTAACATGTCATTCATATTTTTCTCAGTCAGTTTTCCCTGTCCTGAAATATTTTTAAATGCTTTATTTAAACGTTCACTTAATGATTCAAATGCCATAAATTATAATCTCCCCAAACTGTTATAAGTTTATCTAATTTTTATTTAAATTACAATGGAAGGCCAGTCGACTTTGTCCATTTTTTAAATAAATTGTACCCACATGTTTAAATCCATGCTTCAACATGAAATTTTGCATGGGCTTGTTGTCCACATGTGTGTCCATCCGAATATTATCAATCTTAGATTCACAATATTCTAAAACGATATCGACCATATGCTTTTTTAAACCTCGTGTTGCGATACGATGAATAACACCATACGGTTCATCATTTAGCCATTGGCCATCATATATTTTATTGTAACAAGGATCAATACCACAATAAAACACAAAGGCTGGCTTGAATTCCATCTTCATCTACTAAAACATACATTTCTTTTTTTTCAATATCCTCAGTCAATATTTCTCTTGATGGATATCCATTTGTCCATTGATTTGTATTTCCTGTAGAAACCATGAATTTTCTAGCTCGTTCATAGATTTCTAATAAAACAGGCATATCCTCTAGAGTTGCCTTGCGAATTAATTCTCTTGCCATTTTAAAGACCATCCAAACTTTACACATGCGATGAAACGCCATACAATATATCCAATACGATAGAATATGTTAATTTTTGACCAATCAATTACAGCCGGTACATAGACAGGTTGTTCTTTTCTAGAATAAAAAAAATCAAAGTATATAGAATTACCATATCACTATTATAAAAATTAATATCGTAATAAAAAATTTTCTTTAGGAAACAATTGATGTAAACAAAGCTCCTGATATTCATAGGCTGCGCGCATTTCATACGCCTGTACAAGATCCATGTGATCGGTTAAAGATTCTGGACGTTTAACGTAATGATAATAACAGTTAGGTATTATTGAAACGCGTTTTGCGTTATAGATTGCTTTAAAAACTGTGTACGTATCTTCGAATCCCTTTTTCTTATCTGGAAATTTAACGTCTTTAAAACAAGAAGCCGCATATAGTTTTCCCCAAGGGTAATTATTAATACCTTTATTTTGACTCAATGCTCTTAATGCAGATAAAGAATCCATGTTTTTTTACGCATTGGACTCACTGGTATTGATAATCCTTTATACTCAATACGGTATCCACAAGTAACAATCTCACTATGCGTTCTAATAGCTTCATTTATCATTTTTTCAATCATATGCGGATTTACATAATCATCACTATCAACAAACAAATAATAATCCCCAGTTGCCTTTTCTAATGCTCGATTTCGAGTTGTAGAAATACCGCATTTTCATAGCTATAAACATGAATAAAGTCATAATTAGAAGCATATAATTCGGCAATATCCAATGATGAATCTGTAGTTCCATCATTAATAATAATGATTTCTATATTTTTTGTATGTCTGTATAAGAATAGATTCCAGACATTTCGATAAATATTTTTCCACATTGTATACTGGAATCAATATACTCACTTTATACATGAACGGCCTCCTTAAATGCCATAATACAATATCCCTTTGTAAAGAAAATATCAAATTTATATATAAGAATCAAGAAAAAATCTAAAAAAAAGGACCCGGCAGCTAGCTATCTTCGCAGGGCAAGCCCAACTATTGTCGCCGTGAAAGTGCTTAACTTCTGAGTTCGGGATGAGTTCAGGTGTGTCCACTTTGCTATCGCCACCGGATCTTGAGTTCTCTTTCGATCCCTCAAAACCGAACAACTATTCTGAAGAAATTCCATATTCCTGATTAAGTCCTCGACCGATTAGTACCAGTCAACTCCGTACATCACTGCACTTCCATCCCTGGCCTATCTACCTTATCGTCTTTAAGGGGTCTTACTTCTTGCGAATGGGAGATCTCATCTTGGAGTAGGCTTCGTGCTTAGATGCTTTCAGCGCTTATCCTTTCCCTACTTAGCTACCCGGCTATGCCCCTGGCGGAACAACCGGTGCACCAGCGGTAGGTCCATCCCGGTCCTCTCGTACTGAGGGGCGGCTCTCCGCAGATCTCCTTCGCCCACAACAGATAGGGACCGAACTGTCTCACGACGTTCTGAACCCGACTCGCGTACCGCTTTAATGGGCGGACGGCCCAACCCTTGGAACCGAATCCAGCTCCAGGATGCGATGAGCCGACATCGAGGTGCCAAACCTCGCCGTCGATGTGAACTCTTGGGCGAGATCAGCCTGTTATCCCCAGGGTAGCTTTTATCCGTTGAGCGACGGCCCTTCCATTCGGCACCGCCGGATCACTATTCCCGACTTTCGTCCCTGTTCGACTTGTTTGTCTCACAGTCAAGCACGCTTCTGCAATTGCACTCGACGATTGGTTTCCATCCAATCTGAGCGTACCTTTGGGCGCCTCCGTTACTCTTTGGGAGGCGACCGCCCCAGTCAAACTGCCCACCTGACACTCTCCCCGTACCTGTTCTCGATACCAGGTTATAACCCCGGTCACACAAGAGTGGTATCCCAACGACGACTCCTCGTACACTGGCGTGCACGTCTCTTTGTCTCCCACCTATCCTGTACATGTATGACCAGAATTCAATATCAGGCTGCAGTAAAGCTCCATGGGGTCTTTCCGTCTAGTTGCGGGTAACCTGCATTTTCACAGGTACTAAGATTTCACCGAGTCTCTTTGCTGAGGCGGCGCCCAAATCGTTACACCTTTCGTGCGGGTCAGAACTTACCTGACAAGGAATTTCGCTACCTTAGGACCGTTATAGTTACGGCCGCCGTTCACTGGGGCTTCGGATCACTGCTTCAGATCGCTCTTAACAGATCCTCTTAACCTTCCAAAGCACCGGGCAGGTGTCACCCCCTATACTTCGTCTTGCGACTTCGCAGAGAGCTGTGTTTTAGTTAAACAGTCGCTTGGGCCTCTTCACTGCGGCTTAATTGCTTAAGCACTCCTTTCTCGCTAACTTACGGAGTCATTTTGCCGAGTTCCTTGGCAACAGTTCTCTCGCTCACCTCGGGATTCTCTCCCTGCCCACCTGTGTCGGTTTTGGTACGGGCCGCATATGCATTGCCAGAAGCTTTTCCTGGAAGCCGTCATCATGTGCTTCGCTACTTTCCTAAGATTTCGCTTACCTGTCACGCTCTAGCCTTTTGGTTACCGGATTTGCCTGGTAACCAGCCGCTTCGCTTCGCCCTCAATCCATTAAGAGGGTCACACTATCCGTCTCCGTCACTCCTTCGCTCCATATACGGGTGCAGGAATCTTTCGCCTGCTTTCCATCCACTACGCCTTTCGGCCTCGCGTTAGGTCCCGACTTACCCAGGGCGGACGAACCTTCCCTGGAATCCTTGGGCTTTCGGTGTGTAGGATTCTCACCTACATCTCGCTACTCACACCGGCATTCTCACTTCTATACAATCCACCGCTCCTCACGGTACGGCTTCTGCTCGTATACAACGCTCCCCTACCACTATAGTTTCCTACAATCCGCAGTTTCGGTATCAGGCTTAGCCCCGGTACATTTTCGGCGCAGGGTCACTCGACTAGTGAGCTGTTACGCACTCTTTAAAGGATGGCTGCTTCTGAGCCAACCTCCTAGTTGTCTGGGCATCCCCACATCCTTTTCCACTTAGCCTGTATTTTGGGACCTTAACTGGCGGTCTGGGCGTTTCCCTCTTGACCATGGACCTTATCACTCACAGTCTGACTGCCGGACATCCTTAATGACATTCGCAGTTTGATTGTATTCAGTACCCCGGGATGGGGCCATCACACATTCAGTGCTCTACCTTCACAAGGTTCTTCCGACGCTAGCCCTAAAGCTATTTTCGGGGAGAACCGACTATCTCCGGGTTCGATTGGAATTTCTCCCCTAGCCACAAGTCATCCGCTAACTTTTCAACGGTAGTCGGTTCGGTCCTCCATTGAGTTTCACCTCAACTTCAACCTGCTCATGGCTAGATCACCCGGTTTCGGGTCTGCAACATCCTACTTTCGCCCTATTAAGACTCGCTTTCGCTTCGGCTCCGGTCTTTCCTCCTTAACCTCGCAGTCTGTCGCAACTCGCCGGTTCATTCTACAAAAGGCACGCCATCACCCCTTAACGGGCTCTGACTTCTTGTAGGCATACGGTTTCAGGTTCTCTTTCACTCCGCTCCCGCGGTTCTTTTTTCACCTTTCCCTCACGGTACTGGTTCACTATCGCTCACTCGTTTATATTTAGCCTTGGCGGATGGTCCCGCCTGCTTCCGACAAGATTTCTCGTGTCTCGCCGTACTCAGGATCCCATTAGGCTTCGCTCAGATTTCGGTTACAGGGCTTTCACCTTCTTCGGCCGGGCTTTCGATCCCGTTCTCCTATCCTCGCTCTTGCCATATCATGGTCCTTCAACCCCGGTCCTTGGACCGGTTTGGCTTCTCCCCTTTCGCTCGCCGCTACTCAGGGAATCACTGTTGTTTTCTTTTCCTCCGGCTACTTAGATGTTTCAGTTCGCCGGGTACCTCTCTTGCAGGCCATGTATTCACCTGCAGATGACGGCTCATGTCTCTTTGCCGGGTTCCCCATTCGGACACCTCCGCTTCTTCGCTTCCTTACGACTTCACGGAGCTTTTTCGCAGTTTGGCGCGTCCTTCTTCAGTTTCGAGTGGCAAGGCATTCGCCGTACGCCCTTCCTTACTTAATCAGTGGTTCTCGTGTGTTTCGAGATGTTCTTTTCAAGAACTGTTTTTTACTGTTTTCTCAGTTTATCTTACAACTTACGTTTTAGACCTTTTCTGTTATGTCTTTTTCTTCTTAGTTGCTCAGTTTCAAAGATCGATTCCTCTGAGAAGTCTATGACCTCTCAAAACTAAACAGGATCTCATACTCCCTTTTCCTTCAATTTCCACGTTTCTTCTTTCTCCTTAGAAAGGAGGTGATCCATCCCCACGTTCCCGTAGGGATACCTTGTTACGACTTAACCCCAGTCATCGGTCCTGCCTTCGACGGCTCACTCCCCGAAGGGTTATGCCACCGGCTTCGGGCATTACCAACTCCCATGGTTTGACGGGCGGTGTGTACAAGGCCCGAGAACGTATTCACCGCGACATCTGATTCGCGATTACTAGCGATTCCGGCTTCATGAAGTCGGGTTGCAGACTTCAATCCGAACTGAGACGTCCTTTATGAGATGCGCTTGCCTTCACAGGCTTGCCGCTCTTTGTAGACGCCATTGTAGTACGTGTGTAGCCCAGGCCATAAGGGGCATGATGATTTGACGTCATCCCCACCTTCCTCCGGTTTATCACCGGCAGTCTGATATGAGTCCTCAACTCAATGTTAGTAACATATCACAAGGGTTGCGCTCGTTGCGGGACTTAACCCAACATCTCACGACACGAGCTGACGACAACCATGCACCACCTGTCTCCTTGATAACCTCGGATATATCTCTATACCTCTGCAAGGGATGTCAAGGCCTGGTAAGGTTCTTCGCGTTGCTTCGAATTAAACCACATACTCCACCGCTTGTGCGGGCCCCCGTCAATTCCTTTGAGTTTCACACTTGCGTGCATACTCCCCAGGCGTAGAACTTATTGCGTTAACTGCGGCACTGAGTTATTCCCCAACACCTAGTTCTCATCGTTTACGGCGTGGACTACTAGGGTATCTAATCCTATTTGCTCCCCACGCTTTCGTGCTTCAGTGTCAGAATCCAGACCAGACGGCCGCCTTCGCCACCGGTGTTCTTCCATATATCTACGCATTTTACCGCTACACATGGAGTTCCGCCGCCCCTCTTCTGTTCTCTAGCTCGATCAGTTTCCAGAGCAAGTACGGGTTGAGCCCATACCTTTTACTCCAGACTTGATCTGCCACCTACGCACCCTTTACGCCCAATCATTCCGGATAACGCTCGCCACCTACGTATTACCGCGGCTGCTGGCACGTAGTTAGCCGTGACTTTCTGGTAAGATACCATCACTCACTCATCATTCCCTATGAGTGCCGTTTTTCTCTTACAACAGAGCTTTACGATCCGAAGACCTTCCTCACTCACGCGGCATTGCTCGTTCAGGGTTCCCCCATTGACGAAAATTCCCTACTGCTGCCTCCCGTAGGAGTTTGGGCCGTGTCTCAGTCCCAATGTGGCCGTCCGCCCTCTCAGGCCGGCTATGCATCGTCGCCTTGGTGGGCCGTTACCTCACCAACTAGCTAATGCACCGCAGGTCCATCCATGTTCATGGCCTTAGCCACTTTAATAGCAGTCAAATGCTTGTCTGCTACCTATCCGGTTTTAGCATCCGTTTCCAGAAGTTATCCCGGGCACATGGGCAGGTTACCTACGTGTTACTCACCCGTTCGCCACTAGATTTAGGAAAGCAAGCTTTCCTTCTTCCTCTCGTTCGACTTGCATGTATTAGGCATGCCGCCAGCGTTCATCCTGAGCCAGGATCAAACTCTCCATTTGATTTAGCTCTTAGATGTCTCTGACATCTTTCTTTACAATTGTTTATTTGTTTGTTTGTTTCGAAATTGACGTTTTAGTTTGTATTTTTATTTCCTGTTCAGTTTTCAAAGATCATCTGCACCTCAGCAGTGCTCATCTATATTACCAAATCATTTCCATCTTGTAAACCCCTTTTTTTTAAAATTTTAAAAAATAAAAAGGACATTTTTCCAAGCATCCCTAGATTTTATTGAGCATCCTCAATTGCACTGATTTTTGCAACTCTTCCCTTATGTCTTTCACCCTCACTAAATGGAGTGTTCAAGAAAGTATGAACAATATCTTTACAAGTTTCAATACCTGTCGTTCTTTGTCCCATACTCAACATATTCGCATCATTGTGTTCACGAGTCAAACGAGCCATAGTTACATCTGTACATAATGCACAACGGATTCCTTTTTACTTTATTTGCAAAGCAATCGAAATTCCAATTCCAGTGCCACACATAACAATGCCCTTGTCCACTTCTTCATTCACAACTAAATCCGCACACGCTTTTGCCATATCCGGATAATCAACACTGTTTGTACCATGACAACCACAATCCACAACTTCATGTCCTTCATCAATCAACATTTGTTTAATTTCTTCCTTATATGTGTATGCTCCATGATCACATGCCATACCAATTTTCATTCTTTAATCCTCCTCAACATCTACAAACATTTTACAACTTTTCCATCTTTGCGTAAATACAACTAACTTTTCGCATCAAAAGATTTTCTACAAGAAGGACAACGAACTTCAATTTTCCCCTTATTTCTAGGAACACGAATAATTTGCGCACATTCAGGACAAACTAAATACTTATTTTGTTTATCCTTTAAAGACTTATTAAATGCTTGAAAACGATGAACTATTTTGGCCTGAATCCGAATAAACTTTTGATTTTCAATTGATCTGGCCACATAGTTTTTCGATAATGCACGTGCTAAATAAATAATAATACTAATATAGAACAATATATTTATGACAATATTTCTTCTAAAAAATAAACTTAATACTAATAAAATAAGTTCTACATAAAATATGAACTGATTTAATTTATCCGTACCATATCTACCTTGCATAAAACGATATAATTTTTCTCTCATTCTCATCACCGAGTTCTATAATAACATACAATATATGATCTCGCTATGTGAATTTTACTATCATTTGTATACTTGTTTTTGTTGCTTACAAATTTTTTCATATTTTTATGAAACATTTTCAATTTTTATGTTATAATCATCACGTATTAATAAGGGAGGACTTAAAATGAAAGACCTAGAGCAATTATACGAAACAGTAAAAAAACGAAATCCCAATGACAAAGAATTTCTTCAAGCCGTTGAAGAAGTATTCGAATCATTGAATATTATCGCAGATGTACATCCGGAAGAATTAGACGATGATGTATTAGAAAGATTTGTAGAACCTGAAAGACAAATCATTTTCCGTGTCCCTTGGGTTGATGACAATGGCAAAACTCAAGTAAACCGTGGTTACCGTGTTGAATTCAACTCAGCCATCGGACCATATAAAGGAGGTTTACGATTCCACCCATCTGTAAACATTAGTATCATCAAATTCTTAGGATTTGAACAAGTGTTAAAAAATTCATTGACTACACTTCCTATGGGAGGTGGAAAAGGTGGATCTGATTTCGATCCAAAAGGAAAAAGTGATCGCGAAGTTATGCGTTTCTGCCAAAGCTTCATGAGCGAATTATACCGTCACATCGGACCAAACACAGATGTTCCTGCTGGAGACATTGGTGTTGGGGGCCGTGAAGTCGGATATTTATTTGGACAATATAAACGTTTGAAAAATGAATACAGCGGCGTATTGACAGGTAAAGGATTAACATTCGGTGGATCTTTGATTCGTACCGAAGCTACTGGATATGGTTTATGTTACTTTACACAAGCTTTATTAAAAGATAACGGAACTAGCTTTGAAGGAAAAACAGTCACGATTTCCGGAAGTGGTAACGTAGCTATCTATGCTTGTGAAAAAGCAACACAACTTGGAGCAAAGGTTGTAACTATGTCCGATTCAAACGGATTCATTTACGATCCAGAGGGAATTGATTTAGATTTAGTTAAAGACATCAAAGAAATTCGTCGTGGACGCATTAAAGAATATGTTGAAAAAGACCAGGTGCAACATACACACCAAATGCTCGTCCATGGACTGTTGCATGCGATATCGCACTTCCATGCGCCACTCAGAACGAACTTGATTTAGAAGATGCAAAAGCATTAGTAGCTAATAAAGTTTTCGCTGTATGCGAAGGGGCTAACATGCCAACAACACCAGAAGCTATCCACTATCTTATGAAAAACGGTGTATTCTATGCTCCAGGTAAAGCAAGCAATGCCGGAGGTGTTGCTTGTTCAGGTCTTGAAATGTCACAAAATGCTCAACACTTATCTTGGACAGACAGAAGAAGTTGATCAAAAGCTTGAAAACATTATGGTAAATATTTTCGAAACTTGCCGTGATACCGCTTCAGAATATGGTCATGAAAAAAGAATATGTAGTTGGAGCTAACATTCTTTGGATTCTTAAAAGTTGCAAAAAGCAATGAAAGCACAAGGTACTGTTTAATAACATAAAAGCCGATTTCGGCTTTTATTTTTTATCATTTTGCATTATTATCTTAAAAGTAAAAAAGGTTGTGATTATTCTATGAAACGAGCAAAACAAACATCTGAATCCATTGAACTCGGTATTCTTTTGGCATTATCCGGTGGATTTATGGATGCCTATTCCTATTTAGCAAGAGGACAAGTCTTCGCAAATGCCCAAACTGGAAATATGCTCCTCTTTGGTGTCAATTTAGCAAGTGGACAATTCACAGCATGCTCTACATTATTTATGTCCTGTACTTGCTTTTGGTCTAGGTATTTTCTTAGCGGAATTTGTACATTTTCAAAAAATTCAAAAAGTACACTGGCGACAAGTTACTCTCTTGATTGAAATCATTATATTATTTGGCATTGGGTATATTTCATTCGAACAAAACCTTCTCGCAAATTCTTTAACTTCTTGTTGCGTGTGGCTTACAAAAAGTACAAGCCTTTCGTAAAATACATGGTAAAGGTTACGCAACAACGATGTGTATTGGAAATTTAAGAACAGGGACACAATGAAATGTGTAATTATTTATGCACAAAAAAAAGTCCAACATCTACAAAGTGGACTTCTCTACTACTTAATTATTTTAACATTTATAATCGGTGCTATTCTAGGAAACTTTTGTATTCGGATTTTTTCAGCAAAAGCTATCTGGATAAGCGTTTCACTATTAATACTCGCCTTTATTTTAATGTTTGTTGACCGTGAAAAAGATGAGGCTTTTCAATAAGTTTTAATTCTGTATCACAATCCATTCTCGTCACCGAACAATTTGGCACTAAAGGCTGCTGTATTCGGTTTTCATCCACAAAACCGGGACACAATACGTTCACAATATGTTTGATGGCAGAACCATGACAAACTACTAAAACATTCGCATTCGGATATTCGGATGCGATTTTTTTTAATTCCTTCGTTACTCTTTCTATAACATCACTATGATTTTCACCACCACAAAACGATAACCATCTGGAAAACGTACTCCATCTTTTTAAATATATCCACTGATTTTTTCGGCCTCAAAATCACCAAAACTCTGCTCCTTTAAACTTTTAGAAGGAATAATCTTTACATTTCTACCCTCTAAAATAGAGTTTGCCGTATCTATAGCTCTTTCACTCGTTGAACAAAAACATACATTAAATGGAACATTCTTCAATTCTTTACCCAATTGTTTTGCCTGAGAAGTATATTGACCCATCTAGCTGGTCATTTACAACATACATCTCCTTTCTTTCAACCTTTAATAACCGTAGTTGAAGACGGTTTTGTTAATTTGTAAAATTGAATATGTGAATGTGGATTTGTATATTTATCCCTGTAGCTTGACTACTTTAGGGAGGTTCTTACCACACCTTATTCCAAAACAGTGATTAGTTAGATGAGTCTTTGAATTCGTATTTTGAACCAGGTTTTGTGGTCTAAGTGTTGTGGATAACCATTTTCACAAATTTTAATCAAGAAAGGATGTTTATTTATGAAATTAGTTGGTATCGATGTTGGAAAGAACAGTCACCACTTCTGTGTTATGGACAAAGAAACTGGTGAATTCAATGTTACACCTTCTTCTTTTTTCTAACAACAAAGAAGGATTTGACTTTCTGATCAACTCTCTTAAACCATATTCTAAAAAAATCAATTCTATTAGGTATGGAAGACACTGGGCATTACCATGTTGCTTTCTTAAATTTCTTCTTAGCAACGGATATACGGTTGCCTTGATCAACCCTAAAACCACTGATCTCACACGCAAGATGGAAGGTGGCATTACTAAAATGACAAACTGGATACAATCACCATTTGTGATGTCCTCGATACTCCTGAGCGTAAAAAACAGTATCGTATTACTAAAGTTGACCGTTTTGATTTATATGAACAAAAACAATTGACTCGTCATCACCATAATCTAAAGAAGAAGAACTCGTATATACTGTAATCGACTTCAAAATCGATTGATCTTGTTTTCCTGAATTCAATAAACTATTCGGTTCTAAATATGGTGTTGTTTATATGAATCTTCTTAAAACGTTTGGCAGTCTTTGAAATGCTATCGCCTTCTACGGATATTCAGAACCATCCGTAAATGTTTTTGAAATCAAAAGGTAGAGGCAATCGTATTTCTTTAACTCCTGAAAAGTTAAAGAATGTGCTAAGAATTCTATTGGAATTTCTTCATGAAGTTGAAGTTATTCAAATAAAACATTTAACCGCTCAAATAGAACTTATTGAAGAAGCAAACTAACTGAAATAGATAAAAAAATAGAAGAGTTCTCGATCAAAAACAACTCTCCTATCCTATCCATTCCAGGAATTTCTCATTTCTCTGGTACTTCTATTCTAGCGGAATTAGGAGATATTGGCAACTATTCCAAGCCTTCTCGGATCATTAAATTTGCAGGAGTAGCCCCTATCACTATGAATCGAGTCAATACAACGCCCAACACACTGCCATAACTAAGAAAGGATCTAAATATCTTAGAAAGACTTTGTATCAAGTCATACTGCCTGTAATTAACAATAATCCTGTATTTAAGAAATACTATCGATTGAAGACATCTCAAGGTAAAGGACACCGTTGTGCTCAAGGTCACTGCATTAGAAAGTTGCTTAGAGTCATTTATCATTTACTAGAAACAGGACAATCATTTGATCCTGCATTATTAAGATAAGACATATGCATCTAAAAGCATCTGAACTTTTAAAAAATCATATTTTAAAAAGTTCTTTTTCGTCATGCCTAAATTTAATCCAATATTCACATTTTCAAAGATCAATTTAAAACTAACTAAAAAATCTAGTTTATTTTGTATTTTCAAACTTTTTCATAAAAATACTTGAATTTTATATAGTTAGCTTCCTTTTGCCTCATTATAATCCATTTCAGTTAGATATCAATAACTATTTTACATTGTAAAGAAATTTTGATTTTGGTAATATAATCACATCCATAAGGAAGTAGTTATCTTACTTATGTAAGCATTTAAGTCAACACACTGATCAATCGATCTGGCTTATCGTTACAAACAAGACTTATGCGAAAAAAAGACATCTTTTTTTTTCGTATAAGTCTTTTTTTACTTTAGGAGGGAATATGGATTTTATTACTATTTTATTTATTGGTATTGGTTTAGCTATGGATGCAAGCGCTGTATCTTTGGCAAAAGGTATGAGCCTGGATAAAGATCAAGTAAAAAAAATATGCCTTTATCCTAGCCCTAACGTTTGGCTTTTTTCAAGCACTTATGCCGACTATTGGCTATTTTACCGGAAGTCATTTTGCCGAATACATTCAATCCATCGATCACTGGATTGCCTTTATTTTGTTGAGCTTGATAGGTATCAACATGATTCACGAAGGTAAAGAAGAAAAAGAAGATGAAGCAAAAATTCACTCCATCCCATTTAAAAATATTCTTCTTTTTAGCTATCGCCACAAGTATTGACGCTTTAGCCGTTGGTGTAAGTTTTGCCTTTTTAAAAGTCAATCTGTTTTTAGCTATAACTACCATTGGCATCACTACATTTATTCTTTCATTTGTTTGTGTATTATTTGGAAAAAAAAACTTGGTAGCTTATTTGAAAAATATCTTTGAATACTTAGGTGGTATCATCTTAATTCTATTAGGAATTAAAATCTTAATTGAACATTTATTTTTCTAACAAGACTTCACTAAAGTCTTTTCACATACTCACTATCTTTACACCCAATTCCTTATGTCCTTTTTCAGATAAATGCACACCATCAAAACTCATATCTAAAGGATTACAATCTAAACAAGGAACCCCCATTACCTTATACGCCTCATTCAGTTTCATACTTTCATCTCTAAATTCATCAAATTGTAAAAATTGGCGGACAAAGAATCAACAGCTTTCTTTTTGTCCATTGAATCAATTAACTCATGCATAAAAAGAAAGGATTTGATCAACATCATAATAATGAATCAAATCATTAGACCCCAACATAACACAAAATAAATCAATCGAATCTAAATTGAATGTATCCTCTTTTACATCTCGCAATAAACGACCATTGATCGCATCCTCAAAAAAATATCCATCCAGGCACAAGATTATTTAAATAATCAATGTATGTTAAATCATACCTTTGAAAATATCCTCTTGGATCATAGCCCCAAGTATTGGAATCCCCTAAAAACAATACCTTTTTCATTATGCCACTCTGCGAATTTTCTTACGCACAACCATGAAACAAATACCATGCGCCACAAGTGTTATAACCCACGTAATTGGATAAGAAATATACAATGAGAAGGTTGTATGCACTGCCTTAAATACAGTAAATATCCATATAACACGAATCAAACAGACACCCGTTAAAGATACCAGCATTGGTAAAATAGAATATCCGATTCCTCTAAGACTTCCAACTAAAGTATCCATGATTCCACATAAACAATACATTGTACTAATAACGACCAATCGATTAATTCCAAATTGGATGACACGCTCATCACTAGAATAAATAGATAGTAACTGTTGGCCCAAAGAAATAAGCACCTTGCCCGAGTACAAGACCTACGATACTAACAATTACTAAACATTCTAATAAAATCTTATCAATTCGATTGTATTTTTTGCTCCAAAATTTTGCGAAGTAAACGACAAAGAAGTTTGATAAACTGCATTCATAGACGTATATACAAAGCCTTCAATATTGCTTGCGGCGGTATTTCGACCATAACTAAAGAGCCAAAAGAGTTAATACTTGATTGAATCAATACGTTTGAAATACTAAAGATAATGCCTTGAAGCCCTCTTTGAGTCCTACTTCCGGCATTTGTAAAGCTAATTCCTTATGGAAACGCATATCCTTTAACTCAAAATGTAAAGGTCCATCCATATGCTTTAAACATAATAGAATTAAAGCAGAACTAATTCCTTCCGAAATAATCGTAGCTAAAGCAACACCGGCAACACCCATTTCGAATACAATTACGAAACACAGATTAAATAGAACGTTAACAATTCCAGAAATCAACAAAAAATAAAGTGGTCTCTTTGTATCACCTATCGATCTAAGTATGGCAGCCCCGAAGTTATAAACCATAAAAAATGGCATACCTGCAAAATAAATACGCATATATAAAGATGACAAATCAATTACATCTTCTGGTGTAGCCATTAACTCTAGCAAGGGTTTCGCAAAAGAAACCCACAAACACCATTAATAATCCACCAAAGATGGCAATAAAAATAGCTGTATGTACAGCTTTAGATGTATTTACCTCATCTCGAGCCCCAATAAATTTACCCAATACAACATTTGCACCAACACTAATACCAATAAACATATTCACCAATAAATTGATTAATGCACTTGTTGAACCAACTCGCCAACGCTTGATTTCCCGTAAATCGACCTACCACAATAATATCATTTGCATTAAACAACAATTGCAGGCGACCCGACAAAATTAATGGTAATGAAAAAATAATCAACTTTTTTAAAAATTGGACCATTACACATATCCACTTGATAACTACGCATAAGTAAATTTACTCCTTCTTAAATAATAGAAACAGTTGAGATAAACTCCTCCAAGAACCGTACGTGCAGTTTTCCCCATACAGCTCCCCACTGTTACTTTTAAACATTCTTGTTATATATGACTTTGTCACTACTCCAAATATCCACATGGATATATGGGTGTATGATTCTATCATTCCATATTTCATAGAACCTTTCCAATTTAAAACTTCTTCTTTGACTCCTTCGGTTTAACCATTTTGAACGTTACATATAGTGAATGTTGCCAAAGGTTTCTTACCTCTCGAATCATTCCACTTAAACTGTAGTAGTTAAAACTACCAGTAAGTTTCTTGTTCAATGCCTTCATGAATTCGTCAAATTGAGTGTTTCTATTTTCTTTGACCCATTACTTTAAGTTTGACTTAAATTGCTTCTTCTTTTTACGACTTATCTTATGTCCTACAGAATAGTAGCCTTTTCTTGTCTTACTGTTGAAATGTGTAAAGCCTAGAAAATCAAATGTTTCTCTTGAACCACTGTATCTTCCAAACGGAAGTATTCGTGTCTTTTCTTTGGATAGTTCCAATCCAAAAAGTTCCATTCTTTTTAATAACGGCTTCATATACTCTTTGTGCATCTCTTTCATATTGAAACATAATCAAGAAATCATCGGCAAAGCGTACCAGGTATGCTTCTCCATATAACTATTTCTTGATGCACTTTTCAAACCATAAATCAATACATAATGTAAGTACACATTGGCAAGGATTGGACTAATCAGTCCCGCCTTGTGGTGTTCCTACACTTGTATCCTCATATTTTCCTTCTATCATGACTCCTGATTTGAGCATTCTCGCTATATATCTCAGGTAGTTCGGGTCTGCGATATCATTTCGAAGAAATTTCATGAGCCACTCATGATTCACATTATCGAAGAATCCTTTAATGTCACAATCCAGTACGCAATTCACTTTCTTTGTGCATTATTGTATTATCAATAACTTTAATCGCATCATGAGTGCTTCGTTTTGGTCTGAATCCATATGAACAGTCTAAAAATCTAGGTTCATATACATCACTAAGTATATCTGCCATGGCTCCTTGAAAGAGCCTATCTTCATAGACTGGTATTCCTAAAGGTCTTTTCTTGCCATTTCCCTTGTCGATTTCAACTCGTCTTACGGGTTGTGGCTTGTAACTAAAACTCTTTAGTCTATGCATCAAGTCATCTATATTTTCATTTAAATTTTCTTGATACACTTCCTTGGTTACCATGTCTATTCCTGGAGCTTTATCTTTCTTTTTGTAGACGATGTTGTCTTATTAAAGACTCCTTGTCTACTCGATACATTAACGTTTCCAGTTTAGGATGTCTTTTTTGACAATGTTCTTATATCTTGTCGTTTTGTTCCCATGTCTTTTCAACCTCCAGTGTTTTCAACATGTTTCCCTTCAAGAAACGTAACTGTGTTTCGGTCCTTCGCTCCATGTACTTTCATACACTTCATAGCTACAATATGACCTCATCGGACTTCTTGCAGTTCTTCCCGTTGCTCTTGTGGTGTTAGCACTTGTTACAACAGTACCGTGTTTATCGGAAACTGCAAGACCTCCCAGGTATGCAGTTGATACCTTGACTTCTCGCCCTGCTTTACAACGCCGGTGGTGTCCGATTGAATCTGGCATAACGATTCAACCTATATTGGTTGCGGCTTATATGAGAGCATCACCCACCACTATGTTGAGTCTAACGACGCTAGATTGCTTCAGGCTTTCGCTTTGAGGGCTCTAAGTCTTTCCTTCCTACACTTAACACTGTACCTCACGATACAATGCCCAAGGACTAGATATTGGTCTCTTTTGCTTCAAGAGTTACCAGGTTAGAGTTTCACCTAACTAAATCAACTGCACCGAACTGGCGCACAATACAAATCCTCCCCGTTTACAACAATAGTCAAATTATATACCTTATGTAATATTATTGAAAAAAAAGAGCGAAATGTAACTTTTCATTCTTTATTGCACTCTCGTTTTCATACGATCCGGATGCAGACTATACTGAATCGCAATATCTTTTGTTATTTTACCTTGTTGATACAAGTCATAGATCGTATCATCCATCATAACCATACCGTTCTGTCGATTCGAAATCATTGTATTCTAAATCTGATGAATCTTATTCTCACGAATCTGCGAACGAATCGCAGGATTGACCAAAGCATAATTTAAAACACAGGAATCAATTCTCCATCTTTTCCTGGGATTAATTGCTCACTAATGTAGCCTCTAAAATCATTGATAATTGCGAACGCACTTGATCTTGATGATCTTGAAACATATCAATAATACGATCAATTGTATTTACAGCTCCTACAGTATGTAACGCAGATAGAATTAAATGTCCGGTTTCAGCCGCGGAAAGCGTCTGTAGAAACTGTTTCTTCATTGCGTATTTCGACCAATAAAATAACTTCAGGTGCCTCACGCAATGCCGATTTTAATGCATTTAAATCACTTGTTGTATCATGATATACCTCTCGTTGGGATACAATTGACTTTTTGCGAATGCAAGAATTCAATTAGATCCTCAATCGTAATAATATGACAACTTCTTGTCTTAATCATACGATCTATTAAACAAGCTGACATCAAACACTATAGAACTTATTTGAAATACGCCTGAATAATCAAGTGCGCATTCTCTTCGGTTTGACAATCCACTAGAAGCGGCGGTTGCGTTTCACTTGTACGAGTAAACAAGTCATTGCTTCTTAAACAAGAACCTACCAATCGCTTCACACGATCAAAATCTAAACCAATCTTTTCATAATCCAAAGTACCATCTGAAAACTGTAACATAATCAAATAATAATTTTGTTCATTACGAATAGACATTTTTAACAACAATTCATAGAAATACTTGAAAATTTCATACGAACAGAAGAAGCCTTGGTTTTGTTGATCATGGCTTGAAAGCTCACGCATGATTGTTTCCATATCTTTACTTTCTTCTTTGGCATGATCAAAGAATAATGATATCGTACAATTGTTTAAAACGTTTCGATAAACCCGTACCTAGTTCAGATAAGAAAATATCATTCAATTCATCATAATACTTCAACGCTTCACGATAATTACGTGTAGCCACTAAGCCTTTCATATAATAGTAATGTAAACCTTCATTAAATGATTTAAATAAAACGAGCCTGATAATTCATAAGCATCATCTCATCATAGCGTTTTTTCGTATATAAGTAACAAGATACGCGCATCATCGTTTTCACATACATTTTCTAAAGATCTCTTGTTTCTGTAAAATCCAGTGCAATTGGCTTGGTGAAGCATAGAAACGACCTTGGATCTGAAAATCTTTCTAGCCGTCTTGAACTCTTTTTCGTCTAAAAGTTCCGAACCATCGTTGATTTGGTTATACGCCTTTTCCAATTCAACAAAATCAATATTACAATCTAAATTCTGATTTAAAATATACCCTTTTCATGTCGTTATAATAACCTATTTGTCTTTAAAGAATTCAATTTCATTCAATTCAAAGACACAATCTAAAAATCTAGAACTTTAATGCACTAGATGGATTTTTACTTTCTGGCCGAGGAATATCAATCAGTTCATCTTTTGAACTGGTTTTTCACTGTGAAACAATAAGACCTGTAATAAATTCACTAGTCTGCTTTCCAAATAATTCGACAATATTAACGGTTACATTATCGTTTGTGATTTCCAACCCTCCTAATGTTTTAACATAATAAGTATCACTCATGTTGATTCTCCTTTCAAAAAAGATTGTATAGTATCTAACCTAGTTTTATTTGACAATTAATCTGCCAAACAAAAAAGCAGAGAATCACAAAAATTCTCTGCAAATGGTTATTTTAAAGTATATGCAACATGTTGATAGTGAATTCCATTCTCTTCGATATCAGATAATATTGTTTTTGTATACAAAGACTTGTCAAATTCAGGAAAATAAACCTCAAAGCATCCGCTTGCTCATCAATCTCAGTTAACACTAGCTTATCTGCATAAGCTAACATCTCACTATAAATCATGCCTCCACCAATACAATAGATTTCCTCATCTACATCTTTATATCGCTTCAAAAATTCTTCAACACTCTCGAACACATTTCGACACATTCACCCAAATCTGAACACGAACGCGAAATCACGACATGATGACGTTTAGGTAACATACCTGGAAGACTTTCAAATGTTTTTCTTCCCATCACAATTGTATGTCCCGAAGTCTGCTTACGAAAAAACTTCAAATCCTGAGGCAAATGCCAAATCATATCATTGTTTTTTCCTAATTCACGATTTTTACCAATCGCCGCAATCAATGTTAATTTCATAATTCTCCTATTGTGCTAAAGGGAAACTAATTTTTCCCATATGCTCATAGCCAATCAACTTCACGTCATTCTTTGGATCAAATGCATAGAAATCTTGAATATCCGGATTCAACCACAACTTAGGTGCCTGGTAAAGAGCCTTTTGTTTCATAACGATTTAATTGTTCTTTAATTCCATCAATTTGATTCACGTAAATATGTGCATCTTTGATTGACCAATCAATCGTACCTGGCTCAAGTCCAGTAACCTTGGCAACCATCATCAATAAAACTGCATATTGCGTTACATTAAATGGCAAACCTAATGGAACATCACAACTTCTTTGGTGTACCCAAATATTCAACTTTCCATCCGTCACATCCCATTCTGAACTCCATACACAACTAGGAAGTACAATTGTATCTAATTCGCTATCCTGCCATAATGAGATAACACGTCTACGATCTTCCTTATCGTTTTTAATGAATTCAACAATTTATTCATCAAATCATATTTTTTACAATAAATCCATAAGCCGTACCAATGGTATGCGCAAAACTAGGATCAAAATGTTTTAATACTTTTCCCGTATTCTCATCAATCCAGTCGCCATCTTCATTAATTTCCCATTTATCCCAAATGTGAACATTTCTTTCTTGAAGCCATCTAACATCATTACTTTGAGCCTGATAGATCCAAAGCATTTCTGTAACGACTTGACGAATAAATAACTGTTTTGTCGTCAAAATAGGAAATTCTTTTAGATAGATCTAAATGAAAATGTGCACTTGGAACTTTAATCGTGTCAATATCAGTGCGATTATGTACTTGAACTCCATTTTCCAAAATATCTTTACATAATCCACAATATACATCATCAAAGTATGACATCCATTTCCTCCTTAAAAACATTCTCCTCAATAAAACGACCCACTGCACTTTCATCATTTGTATAAGGACTTACAAATGCACTGCATTCTTTAACATCCTGTGAGCCATTTTTCATACATACACCCATACCGACTTTTTTCAAGCATTTCCCTATCATTTTGTTCATCCCCAAAAGCCACACAGTTTTCAAGTTTGACCCCAAAATGCTTAGCTACCTTTTCAATCCCATATCCTTTATTGATTCTAGGATCTACATATTCGAATAAGTTATCTCTGTTAAGAAACCGACACAAGCCTCATTCTTATATTGTTTAGCACGTTCTAAGACAATCGGCATATAATCTTTATCACAATGTATAATCAGTTTGTTGCATGTATTATTTTCTAGATATGGTTCAAGATCAATTTCGATTTCTGTTTCACCAAAAATTCGTGCATGTTCCTGCGTTTCAATACTTGTACGATTTGTATAACGTGTGGCACCTTCCAAGATCCAAAAATCAACGTCTAAATCTTCAAAAAAAATGAATCACATCTAAAACGACTTCACCATCAAGAACATGATACTCTTCTTTAGTACGTTGTCTTAAATCATATACAACGCCACCATTCATTCCCATGATAAAACTAACACTATCTTCAATTCTCCATTTTTTCAACATAGCACGAACCGTCTCTACTGGACGTCCAGATGCGATGCCAAATAAAATTCCATGATTTTTCAATTTTGATACTGCTTCACGATTTAAATCTGATACTTGCTTTTTGAATTCAAAAATGTACCATCTAAATCCGTCGCAATCAAAGTTACTGGTTCCATAAATTATCCTTCGTATGTTAAGAATGTCGCATATCCTTTTTTTGCTTCATAGATATCGACTTTACTTGCCAATTCAAAAGGTGCATGCATATTATGTAAAGCTACACCACAGTCAATTACCTGCATTCCATAATTAGCCAAAATATAAGCGATTGTTCCTCCACCGCCTTGGTCTACTTTTCCAAGTTCACTTGTTTGCCAAGCTACATTGTGATCATCCATAATACGACGAATCAATGCGATATATTCTGCATTCGCATCGTTACATCCACTCTTTCCACGAGCTCCTGTATATTTATTGAATACGATACCTTTACCAAATTCGGCTTGATTTCTTGGACTTGATGCCGAAGCGTAAATTGGATCATGTGCAAGCACTTACATCACTTGACAACATAATTGAATTCATCATTGCACGTTTCACGCTTAATGCAGAATAATCACCCATACAATCCATAACTTCTGCAACAAAGTTTTCAAAGAACATAGAGTGCATACCTGTAGCACCTTGAGATCCGACTTCTTCTTTATCAACTAACAAACAAACAGCTGTACGTTTTACATTTTCTGCTTCTAATTGAGCCATCAAACTTGTATACGCACAAATACGATCATCATGTCCATAACCTAATACCATACTTAAATCGAATCCACAGCTTCTAGCACGTCCTGCAGGAACAACCTCTAACTCAGCAGAAACGAAGTCTTCTTCTTCAAAGCCATAAGTTGATTTTAAAATTTTAGCAACATTGGCCTTTACTGCATCTTTCTCTTCATTTTCTAACGGAATAGATCCAACAGTTACATTTAAATCTTCACCAAAGCAATCACTTCATTTGCCTTTTTTCTGTAATTGATCTGCACTTAAGTGAATCAATAAATCACTAATCACAAATACTGGATCACTTTCTTTATCTCCAATCGCTACATCTACAGTTGTTCCATCTTTCAAACAAACAACACCATGAATTGCCAAAGGCAAAGTCACCCATTGATACTTTTTAACACCACCATAATAGTGTGTATCCAAATAAGCAATGTTTCCATCTTCATACAATGGATTTTGTTTAAGATCCAAACGAGGACTGTCAATATGAGCACCTAAAATGTTCATACCTTTTTCCAATGGATTTGAACCAATGTGCATTAATGCAATCGACTTGTTCATCATATTTACATACACTTTGTCCTGTGCTTTTAAAATCTCTTTATTTTCGATAACCTCTTTGATATCACGATATCCATAAGATTTCGCTAATGCGATCGCATTTTTACACAAGCTCTTTCCGTTTTAGAATCAGATAAGAAATCAATATATCCATCACTAAATTTCATTACATCATTAAATTCTTCTTTTGAATATTTATTCCAAACTACTTCACTCATAACTCTACCTCCAATTTTTTAAATAAGCATTTTGACAATTCAATTTTTGAATCCATTGTATTCATCCATGTAATTTGTCCTTCTTCACAACTTGTATTCAACAAACCTTTTTGTTCCAACAAATCTTTTGTATGTAAAGTCGTACCCACGCTTCCTTCAATAATATGAACATTTGGACAAAGCTTTTCCAAATATTTCGTGTAAAAAAAGGAAAATGCGTACACCCTAATACAATGCTATCTAGATTTTTATAGTCACTAGTCTGCTAAATACTCTTTCAAACAAGACTCTACAAGATATGCATCATCAAGTTTATTGTCTTCAACCATTCTTACAAGTTCTGGACAAGGCACCTTTATAATATGATGCTCACCTTTAAATCGATTCATCAAATTCGCAAACTTCTTTTCTGACAAAGTAAGTTGGGTTGCCCATACCGCAATACGTTGATGTTCACCTCGATCGCATGCCACCTTTAATGCCGGTTCCATACCAATAATATCCACATCATACTTTTCTCTTAGAAGCTTAACACAAGCACTCGTTGCCGTATTGCACGCAATGACGATTGCCTTAACATCATGACATATCAATTCATCACATATCGCAACGCAACGCTTTGTGATTTCTTCTTTTGTCTTTGTCCCATAAGGATTATATTTACTATCTCCCAAATAGATCAGATTTTCATTAGGAAGTAAACTATGCATCGTATGTAAAACACTAATTCCACCTAATCCCGAATCAAAAACACCTATTGGACTTTTTGAATTCATACAAAACGCTCCTTTTCCATCTTTATAATTATACAACGTATAAAGAAAACATCCAAGTCCTCAAACTTGGATGCATTAACGACTCATACGCTTTTTCATTTCGACTAATATTTCTAACAATTCTTTTTTTTTCCAATCCCATTATGTATCAGGCTGTCGGATGCACTCTATCATTATGAAATAATTGAATCAATGATGCTTGAAGCTCTTTAAATGACATAGATTGATATTCTTTATCTACCAGATACGCCTCATAATCTTTCATATCTACTAAATCTGTTGCATAAAAAGAAAGCACCATTTCCATCAATAATGACTGCACCTTCTCATGATCTTCTTCTAAATCTGAATTAGCCCAACAAATATCTTCGTCTGTTAAATCGCTTAATTTTTCGATGTATGTTTGAATAAACGAAGCATCATCCATTTTTCTTTCGCAAAATAATTTGAAATCTTCATATACCCTCAAACAAAAAAAAGAGGTTTAAGGCTTTCATCACTTCCTTAAACCGCTTTTCGCAATATTTATATCCTCATATAAATATTACAATGAATTTTGTTTGTATCCATTATATTATTATGCTCTTCTGAACAAACAAATTCTGTATAGATAAAAAACCACCACATTTTATCTATACCCTCTAATCCACTTTTCCTTCGCAGAGTTTACCACGCTCTGCATGTCCCTTTGGCAGCTCATCACACTGCCAATTAAATAATAGCATATATAAAAAGGGTAAGCAAAGCTTACCCTTTTTGTCAGTCTATGACCTATAAAGGAAGTAGTCGGTAGTGTTTCAGTCATAGAACTTACATATATTTTAGTCCTATTTTTTCTGTTGTAAAGCCTTCATAATTCTTTCAAAATGTAAAAATTCATCCTCGTTATTCATCGCAACCAATTCATCTAGACTCACACACCTACAATCAATACTTTCACGAGTGTTTAAGGTTACATCACTTAATTGAAATCAAACTTAAAATGATAAATATCTACAAAAAATAATTATCATGTCTTTTTTCATCTTCATTAAAGTATGAATATACAACATGACCATTTATAACATCAAGCCCTGTTTCTTCTTTTTACTTCACGCTTGATTGCATCTAAACTTGACTCTTTTACTCTTAGCCCCACCACCAGGCATTTCCCGGCCTCCGGCGGCCATTTTTTATCCAACGCCCTTTGTGTAGCCAAAAATTTTCCTTCTTCATTTTCTAAGATAGCCAAAACATACATCATGAATTCTCCAGGTTGAAATAAATATGTATTACGATCTACAACACGATTTAAAAAAGCTTTCGATTTCTATCATATAAATCAACGAACTCACTCATCTACACAATCTCCATTTTCATCTCTATAAAAACAAGAATAATGTCCCGTATGACAAGCCGGACCAACTTGTTTGACCTCTAATAAAATTGTATCTTGATCGCAATCGATGCGAATTGCCTGTACATGTTGATAATGTCCACTTGTTTCACCTTTGGCCCGCAAGCTTTGTCTTGAACGAGAATAATACGTTGCCAATTTTGTCTCTATTGTTTTTTGTAAGATTCTTCATTCATATATGCCAACATCAATACTTTTTTGTATCTACATCCTGCACAATACAAAGGAATCAAGCCATTTTGTTTCTCAAAATCCAATCGCATCATATACGAACTGCCACTCCTTTTTTTCTTTTAAATACTTTTTCACATTTTGAACATTCGATTCTTCATAATGAACAATACTAGCTGCTAAAGCCGCATCGCTGACTTTTAACGCATCCACAAAGTCATCCATCTTTCCACATCCACCAGACGCAATCACTGGCACTTGAACCACTTTAGATACAGCTTCATACAAGGCTAAATCAAAACCATCCTTAGCGCCATCCGCATCCATGCTCGTTAACAAGATTTCTCCAGCTCTAAAGATACACCTTTTTAAAATCCATTCAATACAATCTATACCCGTATCTTTTCTGCCACCTTCAATGTATACGTTCCAACCCGAACCATCTTTTCTTCGCTTAGCATCCACCGCAAGCACAATACATTGGTTTCCAAAACGTTTACTTGCCTCTTTAATTAAGTCCGGATTACGAATTGCAAAGCACTATTTAAGCTTACTTTATCGGCTCCTGCCATCAACATGGCACGAACATCTTCAATCGTTGAAATGCCTCCTCCAACCGTAAAAAGGAATATAGATTTCTTTTGCAACCTTCTTTACAATATCAACCATAGTTTTTTTTTTTTTCTACTGTGGCACTAATATCCAAAAAACCAATTCGTCACAGACCACCTAAATAATATTTCTTTGCCAGAGATACAGGATCTCCCACTTTTTTAAACCCAAAAATGGATTCCCTTCACAACATTCCCATCTTTTTACATCTAGACAAGGTATAATTCTTTTTTGTCAACATATGCTTAACGCCTCTTTCAAATCTAACGTCTTTTCATAAATGGCCTTACCCGTAATTACACCATACAACCCTAATTCTTTACATATTTGGATATGTGATAAATCACGAACACCGCCAGATGCGATTAAGTTACATGATATATGATTTTTAAGTGCTTTTAACATCTCAAAGTTAGGTCCTTGTAAAGTTCCATCCTTTGAAATGTCTGTACAAATCAATGTCTTTACCCCAATCTCTTCCATTCTTTTCGCAAAAATCCAAATAATATTCTTTGCTCGTTTCAACCAAATTTGACGTACATACATATCCGTCTTTACAATCAAGTCCAACCGCAATCTTAGAACCATATTTTGAAACCGCATCTTTTAATAAACCTATATCTTGAATTCTTTGAAGTTCCTAAAATAACTCTTGAAACACCATTTTCTATATAAAAATCTATAGCAGACATCGTACGAATGCCTCCACCCACTTCAATTTTAGCACAAACAAGTACATCATCCGCCACACATTTGGATTGGCGCATAATCACCTATGGTACAAACGAACAGGTTTTCCATCTAATATATCTATTGCAGGTATACAATCATTTAGAACTCCTTTCCAAAAAATATTCCAATATTTTTAATCCATCTTCTCCACTTTTTCAGGATGAAACTGACATCCCATAATATGATCATGCATCACAAGACCTGGTATTTTCATACTTCCATACATGGAATATCCAATTAAGTCTTGATCATCCATATCTTTGGCATAATATGAATGGACATAATACACATACGTATTTTCTTTAAATATTGCCTGAGGATGATTACTTTCCAATACGTTCCAACCGATTTGGGGAATTTTACACTTGGATCTTCCATATGACAAACATGACCTTTTTAAAAGCCAAAACCATCGCATAAGCCATTTTCTTCACTCGTTTCAAACAAAGCCTGCATACCAAGACAAATCCCCAATAGCGCAACATCTTTATTTACTTGTTGAACAATAAAATCATAGAGCCCCATAGAATGGAGTGTGTGCATGCAGTCTTGAAAAGCTCCAACTCCTGGTAAAATCAATTTATCGCATTTAGATAAAAATAGAAACATCTTTTGAAACAACACTATCTAAGCCTAAATAGTCACAAGCATTTTTTACGTTTGTATAAATTGGACATGCCATAATCAATAATTCCAATCATTCGATTACTCCTTTAGAACTAGGAATACGATCGATTCTATTTTTACGACTTGTTTCAAGGCACGGCCAAATGCTTTAAATATAGCCTCTACTTTATGATGATCATTCTTTCCATAAACTTCATCCATAGGAAGATTCACACTTCCATAGCGGGCAATTCCTTTTTTATCCTCTAAAGCTTCTAAAATAATTTTCCTAATAAAATTCCACAATCTTCTATTGTATGATGATCACACACTTCAAGATCGCCATCCGCTTTTACAACTAAATCAAAATTCGAGTGAAACGCAAACAATGTCAACATATGATCAAAAAAAACAATTCCTGTACCAATGTCGCTATTTCCATTTCCATCTAAGTTGATCTTTTCATATATTTTTTTTCTTTTGTATCCCTGTTTTTTTCAAAGCTATTCTTCATACTCAAATCTCCTTTAGAACATCTAATACCATTTCATTTTCTTCGTTTGTCCCCACCGTTATAATGAAAACTAGTATCCGCATAATTTCGAATTGTGATGTTCTTTTTCTTTAACATATCCATTAAAAAATATCTTTTTATCTGTTCTTCCATACAAGAAATTCGCATTTGAAGGATAGAAACTAATTGTTTTATAATCCTTCACCTCGGTATTCTTTCTTTCTGAAATAATAGCCAATATTCCGTTTCTTTATATTCATCGGCATGTCTTTAATACAACACTTGCTATCGTTTGAGTGACACCTTCTAGTGCATAAGGAATAAAAAGTGGAGCTAATTTTTTCAACTTGTGGAGAAATCATAAACCCACAACGAATTCCTGCAAGTCCATGCCTTGGATAGAGTTCGACAAACAAAACCATTGGATATGTTTTTAATAAATCAATGGCACTTTCATTACCAAACT